>OFMA01001414.1_pt1 | contig 15685 bp, 15 predicted proteins | sample 1541011 | NCBI WGS metagenome assembly OFMA01 (sample SAMN04209225, study PRJEB22552) | human gut metagenome | biome: gut; material: feces | host: Homo sapiens | place: USA: Oklahoma
ATTCCTCACGTTTAGAAAGGTAATCATTATGTACGACCCTGGCATTTCCTATCTGTTGATTAATTGCAGACTGTTTATCTCCTGGAATCAGCTCTAAGAGAACACCGTAATTATGTATGCATTTTCCGTAAGGCTCTAGCGCCTTATTCTTTTGCTTAATGATATTAAATCCGCCTTTGCCTCCGTGAAACTCAAAGGTACCGTCAGCCTGTTGTTCTGCTGTGACAGTGTACTTTATCGGTTTTTCTTCGGCAGGCTTTACCTTCTTAACGGTATTCTCCTTTTCGGCGGCTTTCGCCTTCTTGGCAGCTTGTACTTTACTGGCTTTCTTCCTGTTTGAGTTTGCCATATCGTATTTCTCCTTTCTGTAAATTTCTTATACTTTTAATATGCCGAAAAAATAAAAAACGGGACGGTTTTTTGCGAAAAAAATTAATGAAAATAAAAATTCTTTATCCCGGAATGTATAGAAATAAAGCGTCGTAAACGATATTTTTATGTATTAAAAAAGCAGAGCCGTCTAACTCACGACTGAAGCCACGAAAATGTGACGGTCTAATTTTCAATATGCTAAAAAAACACAAATCATATCATTTTTGCGAAAAAAATTTTTAAGCATATTAAATAAGTAAAAACTAACAAAGAAACAGGAGGAATTTGCAATGACAAAGTCAAAAATTTTAGGGTTACTTTCTTTACCGATACTGTTTTCTGCAGTATTACTGGTCGGATTAACAATCGCGCATATCGCGACAGCACCACCAATTGAAGATGTTGTATGCTTAATCGCAGCAACCACAATTGTCGTACTGCAGGCAATCAGCCACATGTGGTTCGGGCTGTCATTTGACGACAAAGAAAATAAACACTAAGAAAGTTAAAGAGCCAGGAAACTTTTTCCTGACTCTTTTTTTTTACGCCGCAAGCAGCGCGATTACTTCCTTAAATGAATCTTTATAAAAGATATGTTTTTCCTGCCCGCCAATCATGTTAACCCAATATGTTCCATCATCTTTCTGGCCTATCAGCAGACTCTTATTTCTGTATTCAATCTGCAGATTGCCGCCTGAAGTTACCATAATCGCGCATCTCATATTTCTTACGATGTCAACGGTTTCTTCGCCCTTCCGGCTCCACCACTTATCTTCTGTTGTCATTTTCTTTGCCGCATCAAACAAATCTTCAACGTAGTGATGTGTTTTTGAAGACTGCACTTCATCAACGTATAATTTCTTTTCGTGCTCTCCAATCACAAAGTTCTTTGTCTGTCCTTTGATGTACAGAATGCCGTTTTCTGTATCTGGCTTCATCCTGAACACCGGGCCGCTCATGTAATTCCACAGCTTTTCATCTTCACACATTCTGATGAATTCATTAAGCTCAGTCAGATTCTTTGCCGGCACTGCCCATTCCTGACCGTTCTCTACAATATAGTCTTCTCCCTCGGCATCAAGTTCATACACGTATGACCCTAACACAACAGATATCATAAAACCTCCTTTTTCATTATTTGATGCTTCATACGTTCCGTATAATCCTTGGATGCTCATCAAATCATCCTGTATGTCTAATTTATAACTCATATATTTCTCTCCTCTTTTACAGCCTGTTTTTGGCTTATTTTTTTATATTTCCAATATGCAGAATTTTTTATTTTGCAAAAAGTGTTCTGTTTTTTAAATTATTCTGCATATTAATATTGCAATATTATGTTTTACGATAGGAGAGAAAAAATGAATACAAACAACGAATTTTATGGCAAACATCTGAGCCATATGGAAACTGTAAAAAGTAAAGCTGTCAGCCTGGCAAGCTTAATGTCAACATTTTCAGGAATAAAATCTGCAGCACACATTGTGTCCAGGATTAAGACTCCGGAAAGTATGACTAAGAAGATTCAGAACGACAACCTGCCGGTCAACCATCACTCAGCTCTTGCAGTTGAGTCTGATGCAATTGGTGTTAGGATTATCGTTGAATCTGTCGCTGATGTGTATGCGATTTATGAAAATCTTAAACGCATCAAATCAGTTGATGATGAGACAAGCTGCCGGATTGTCCATGTGAAGGACTATATCAAACATCCTAAAGAAAGCGGATACCGAAGTCTTCACGTTATTATGGGGTTTACATCCGGAGACCCGGATTTTCCAGAAATGAAAGTTGAATTCCAGTTGAGGACATCTATCATGGACTGCTGGGCAAGCCTTGAACACCTGGCACAGTACAAGCAGGTGATAGAGTTAACACCTGACGTGCTTGACATGCTGGATACATACCGCCATGCAGCGGATATGGAAATGGCTCAGATTAAAGAAGCCTAAGACATCGCTTCCGCGATGTCTTTTTTGATTTTTTGTAAAACGAAAAAGAAGCTGCGGGATGCAGCTTCTTTTTCAGTTTTGGACTATTTAGAAATTTTCTTGTCGATGTTCAATTCCGCATTTAGAGATTTCACCTCAGCTTCCGTCAGATTTGCAAAACCAGCAATTTCTGAATTAAGAAACGTCCATCTTCTATCATCTTTTTTGCAGTTTTAATTGCCTGCTTTTTCGCTCCCGCAAGCTCACATTCAGCCCTAAAGTTATCAATCGTGCTTGCCATCAACTTACCACTCCTTTGCCGCCATCTTACCTTCTCTCCGTTTCTGTTTATTAGTCTTGCCATAGAACACGGTCGGTCTTCCAACCGGCGGGCGGCCATGCTGGACTTTGGAAATCCCCATCTGAATCTCCAGTTTCTGAAGTTCTTTCTTGCTTAATTTTTTAGCCATTATCTTTTCTCCTCTCTTTGTGTGTGTTTTTTACAATTTCTTTCATATACAATATGCTGAAAAAAAACGGTATACGAAAATTATTTTGCATATTAAAGAAAAAGGAGGTTCTATATGAATGACACGATTAGAAGCATTACGAAAAAACCAAATTATTAAAGCCTGCAGCCAGTCTTCGCTCGTTTCACATCAACAAAGCAGTAAATTGTCTCTTTCCAAATGCAGCGATAGAACAAAATTTCGCAGTTCTGCGTTTAACTGGATGCTACGGTAAAAAAATGCTAGTCTATTAGCGCTAGTATTTTTCTATTTTTAATTTTTGACATATTAAGCACCGAACCAAAACGACGAAGCAAGAGCGATGCCTAAAGGCATCGCTCCATCTTTTTTTCCGTCTTCTTTTCCTTTTTTTTATTTTTTCTTTCTGGTTACGGCCTGCAGCTACCGCAAGGTTCATACCCCTCCGCAATCAGTTCATCTCTGCTGCCGCTGAATTCTTCTTTATTTTTTGCTTTTATTTTTTTAACACTTTTGCAATCAGGTTTGTGAAATTTTCCGGTGTTTGTATTGATTACAAATTCCGTCTGTTCTGCATTGTCTGTGTCAGTATTTTCTACTACCGCATTTCCATCATCAACCCAACTATCGCCTGTCGCATAGTCAATACCGATTCCCGGCTGGACATTATAGCAAAAGACGTTAAATTTAACCCCTGCACCATCATCTTCCACCGACTCGGCTTCCATCTGCACGCCGGAAGCAACTAGATTATCACCATCAAAAACCGGTGTTACACGATACAATACATGATTATCTGTTTCTTTGACGTAATCAGCAACTTCATCTTCAAACGGAAGCATACCGTCAATATTAAGATATCTTGTCCCTGTTATCAGGTTTTTTGTATTCGCATTTTCTCCGGCGAGCTGGAACCCAATGAGATGGCATCGGTTGTACAAATATCTATCCTTAATCAGCTCTGGATACTTAACGGTATGCCATCCGGACGGCTTAACCATACCAATCGCGCCGCGCTTCTCAGTCGGCATAATCTCATGGCATATATTGGCGTAAGCCACACCACACCTTCCGAGGTCGTCAAGTTCACTGTAATTCTCAAACGCTTCCGTAGAAAAGTCATCTGCCTCAAATTCCGGCTCGTTATCGTTGATTACAGTATAAGGGCTTCCGGTATACTCCGGAATCTGTGCCAAATCTACCGCCGCATAAGCATCTGCTGCAATCCACGGCATTCCGTTTCCGGATAATATCATTCCGGCGACCGCAACAACCGCAAAAGCCTTACCTATCTTGTTCTGGAAAATATTTTTATGCATATTTTTTCTCCTTTTTTATTATTTCCTATATTTATTATGTATTATGCGAAATTTCAAACAGTATAGCATTTTTTTGCGAAAAAAGAAAGACCCGGAGTTCTCATCCGGGCCTTTCAGCTTACGCCGCGTTGTCACGCTTTGGCGCTACTGCCCCCTTCAGTCTTGAAGAAAACAGTGTGTATACGGCATCGTTCTTAATTTCATCAGACATTTTACTGAACATATCAAATGCCTTCAGTTTATATACGACTGCCGGGTCTTTCTGGCCATATCCCACAAGTGAAATATTCTGTCTTAAGATTTCCAGGTCATTAATATGCTGCATCCATTTGACGTCAATGCATCTTAAAATGATTTGGCGTTCAAATTCCCTGAACATATTGATATCCGGCCATTCTCTTTCGCGGTCACAATATTTATTTTTAGCTGCTTCAATGTAAAGTTCTGAAAGGTCTTTTTTGGTCATTCCAGGTGTGTAATCAGGTGATTTGATACCAAAGACCAGAACTTCAATCTCTTTTTTAATGTCTTCATACTCAGCCTCTGACACTTTTTTATTATCGCAATATTTATCGATAATCATATTGATAGAGTCCTGAATCATACTAATCATAGTAGAACGTGTATCAGCCTTTTCAAGGATTGCATCACGCTCTGCATAAATCAGCTCTCGCTGCTCATTGTTTACCTTATCAAATTTAAGGACATTCTTTCGTGCCCCGAAGTTATTATCCTCAATAACTGTCTGGGCTTTTTTTACAAATTTGTTTACGGTGTTGTTTTCAAGGCTGTCATCGTTCTTCATACCTGTCGCGGAGAGAACATTTTTCATTTTTTCAGAACCGTAAAGTCTCAACACTTCATCATCCAGTGAGAGGAAGAATACAGACTCTCCAGGGTCGCCCTGTCTTCCAGAACGTCCTTTCAGCTGGTTATCAATTCTTCTTGACTCATGACGCTGTGTTCCGATTACCTTAAGACCGCCGGCTGCGCGTGCTTCATCATCAAGCTTAATGTCTGTACCTCGTCCGGCCATATTTGTCGCAATAGTAATAGAGCCTTTTGTTCCGGCCTTTGCGATGATTTCCGCTTCTTTCTCAATCAGTTTTGCATTTAAGACAGTATGCGGCAGGTCTTCATCTTTCAGCATCTTATCAAGGATTTCTGAATCCTGGATTGTAGATGTACCTACCAGAATTGGCTGTCCTGTTGCATGTGCCTTCTTGATTTCATCAACAACTGCTTTGAATTTTGCTTCCCTTGTCAAGAACATACGGTCAGGAAGGTCTTCCCTCTGTACCGGTCTGTTTGTCGGAATCTTTACAACGGACATATGATAAATATCCTTAAACTCTTTTCTTTCGGTTGACGCAGTACCGGTCATACCGCATTTCTTCTTATATTTATTAAAGAAATTCTGATATGTGACAGTTGCATATGTGGATGTTTCCTCCTGCACCTCAACGCCCTCTTTGGCTTCAAGAGCCTGATGGAGTCCATCTGAATAACGGCGTCCCGGCTGAATTCGTCCTGTTGATGAGTCAACGATTAATACTTCCCCATTTTTTACAACGTAATCTTTATCTCTCTTCATAAGGTTATGTGCTCTCAGCGCTGCAAGGATGTTATGATACAGTTCTGTATATTTTCTGTCAGAGAGGTTGTCGATACCGAAATACTCTTCACATTTCTTGATGCCCTGAAGCGTCAGGGTTACAATCCTGTGTTCTTCATCTACTGTGTAATCCCCGGTTTCTGTTGCTCTTTCACCGGCAAGCAGGTCTACTTTTGTAAGCTCCTGCGTTTCACCTTTTTCAAGCTTTTTCGCAAGTTCATTGCATGCGGTATACAGTTTTGTTGATTTTCCACTGACTCCGGAGATAATAAGCGGCGTTCTTGCCTCATCAATAAGTACGGAGTCAACCTCATCAATAATACAGTAATTAAATCCGCGCTGCATCTTGTCTTCCAAGCGCTGAGCCATATTATCCCTCAGATAGTCAAATCCGAGTTCTGTATTTGTGATATATGTAATATCTTTTGCATATTCTTTTTTCTTTTCTTCCGGCGATGTTGTTTTTAAAATACATCCGACAGAAAGTCCCATGAAGCGATGGATTCGTCCGATATCCTCTGCATCACGTTCTGCCAGGTAGTCGTTAACTGTTACGACATGGACGCCTTTTCCTTCAAGTGCGTTAAGGTATGCCGGCATAGCTGCAATCAACGTGTTATGTGTTACAACATAATTTCCACAGAGGAACAGATGTTCATCGTTATCAACTGTAAAGCATACCATCTCTGTTTCTTCTTCTTTTTTAACGATATCTTTGATTGCTATTCTGTCGTAATGTTTACGTTTATTACCAGCCGCATCTGCCAGCATAGCTCTGTCAAGCTTGAACGGATAACGGAAGAAGTGTTTCTTCATATCATTATCAATATTTACATTGATTGTATACTGGTCAGCCTTTGCTGTTCTGACGCCAGCCTTTCTTGACAGCCACCAGGAGCAGGACATACCAAGGGAATAGATAACTTCACAGATATCGTCTCTCAGCTTCTCAGATGTTGTTGAATATGTAAGATGGAAGCGGTCTTTATCTTCAATACATCCATCTGTATCAAACAATCCCTGAAGCAGAGCCCAGCGCTGTTCAATGGATGCAGTTTTGTAAATATCCGGAATGTACTTGTCACCGCATCTTGTCTGACTTAACAGTCCATCCAGTTCAGGACAAATATCATATCCATGCAGCCTGTTTTTGTTGTCACCATGTTTTCTGAAAATCCAGGAATGATTATTCTTATTTGCTTTAAAGACATCAACATCAAGGATTTTTGCGACTTCATTTGGTACAAAATCATTACCACTCGAAATTTCCAGAGCGTGAGTTTCTTTGCGGCATCCATTGCCAAGAAATACACCTAATACATACGGGTCTAATGGTAACTTTGCTTCAGGATACTCAGCAGCCCCATTCATTGGAATTCTGAATCTGTATGCTCTTCCTTCTCTTAAACCCCTATTGTACATATCAACAGTATTTACAACTTGAATGTTCTTTCGACCGCCGCAGTAAACACTCCATAAATGTTCATCTGCTGTTTCCACAACTCTTCCATCAGAAAGATGCACTTCATAAATCTGCTTTTTGCCCTGCGGGTAAACACCTGTCACCTTTGTTGGTTTTCCATGTCTGTCAAACAGCACATCTCCAATTTTAATGTCTCCGGCTGTTTTCCAGCCATCAGGAGTAGGCATTGGTGTGTCTAACGGAATTGCTTTGCCCTCCCCGGTTTTGTGCTCTGCAATTTTTCCTTCATTCAGCACAATTGCACCCATAATCTGCACTTTATACGGTCTTAATCCAATCGTTCTGTAGGCCGCTTCTCCTACTGCTGCATATGCATCCGGCAAAATCTGCTCAAGAGTTTCTCCGTTTGCAAGTCTCATCTTAAATTCATCTGTTTTTGCTTTCAGCTCGCTGTCTGACAGCCGCTGCATATTTTCCATTTTTGCGTATACCTTATCTGCCTGTTTCTTCAGCTTATTAATTTCTGACATTTTTATCTCCTTTTTTTAGTCTATTTTTAACGGTCTTGTAAGGCCTTCAATTTTTCTCAGAATTAATATGCTGGATTTTTATTTTTTTTATCGTTTTTTACGAATTTTTTTTATTTTTTTTCTGAACACAAAAAAAGGCCAGCGGAAAAATCCGCTGGATGCCAGAAAAATATGTTATTTTCTCACACTGTATTCCTTTACAGCAGTATTATTGCTATTCACAAACTGCCATGACACAGCCCCGAAGAACGGGCCAAATTTCATATCAGCACACGCATCGCCGCTCATCACCACAGTAACGTTATCATCACTGCATACATGCAATGCCTTTTCATAAAATTCGGCATTCTCACCGACAGAAAAACGAAATACATCTTCGCTTCGCAGAGACTGCATTGTGAAGTTGATTTTATCGCCAGCCATTTCAATGCCAATTACCTTTCCGGATACTACATAAAATGGTTCTTTTCTGTCACAGCCTTTAAGATGAAAGCCCACAAGGTCTTTTTCTTTAAATACCGTAAAAATCTTTGCGCTTCTTTCTGCCTTGTCCAGACGATACATCTCACTACAGCCCTGGCTGTATTTCACGCCCTCTTCAGGAATATTTTCCATATCAATGCCATCAAAAAGAGAACCCTGTTCAACATTATTCATATTTTTACTCCTTTCTTCCTTTCTTTAAGCCGCTTTTGCTAAACCTGAATACATTTTCATCATATGCAGCATATATTCCGGATGAGCATTTATGATTTGTTCTGCTTCAGCAAGTGCCTTTCCTGCATTGGCTTCATCAATTCCGGCTTTATATTTTTCATAAAATGAATAAGCTGCATTCATAAATGAACCAGAAGCTTTTGTCTCCTCACATACAGCTTCATAAATCACGCTTCCAAACTCAGCAGCAAACCGACATGGATTCTGTCTGTTGTATTCTGCAAGTAACTTCATTCCCTCAGTCTCAAAGGAATCAATATTGTCAACAAACTGTTCAAACATCGTCCAAGCCTCCTGGAAAGCCTTTCCCGCTTTTTTGTATTCCGTACGGGCTGTATTCTGGTCAAGTTTGGACTCTCTGTCTGCTTCTTTAATAACAATAAGCATAATCTTTTCATAAAATTTGTTATCATACTTACTGTGCAGCTCGTCCACATTCTTAACACACTCTGACCACCCGTCATCGGTGTTATTCTTGCGGACTTTATTAAATTCCTTCCAAACCTTTCCAAATACCTCATGAGTTTCTTTTTTGTCTAACATATTGTTTTCCACCTTTCTTTGTTGTTTTTACTCTTTCAATATGCCGAAACAAAACATTGTTAGAAAGCGGGGTGTATTTTGCATATTAAATTAAAAAGCAAAAAGAAGGTGACAAAATGTCAGATAAAGACCAATTATTAAAACAACAGCGTGAAGAAATAGAAAAATTAAAGAAAGAACTGCAGGACGCATCGAAGCCGTCTTCAATGTTTTCTGTATTCAAGAATACAATGAAAAGAAACGTCCATGACTTTTTCATACGTGAAGACAAGATGAAAACAATGGACTCAAAAATCAAAGACCTGGAAGCCGAACTGGCCAAAAAGGAGGAAGAACTAAGCAGGACGTCAGCCGAACTGTTTGCCGCCAATCTTACAAACGGAGACATACCAGAGAGTAATGACAGTGACAATGACGGGAAAAACAGCGATAGCAAATCATCGGATGACGACAACGGATTCCCTGATTTTGATAACATGGATGATGATTTTATGCGTGACTTCCCACAGAACCGCGAAGAGGCAGTTAAACGTTATTTTGGAAAAATAGACCTTACATCGTTAACGGGAACGCAGCAGGAAGTTGAAACGCCAGAACCAGAGGCGACGCCTCAGCCAGCAGATATCCATCAGGACAAGCAACCCGAAGAACCGGCAGAACAGCCGCAACCTGTAGAAGCGCCAGTTCAACAGCCAAAGCCGCAACCAGTCCAGCATCCTCAGCCAACACAGCCAAAACCGCATATTGAAAAAGACGACGATGATGATTACGATTCAGGATACAATTCCTTTGAAACATCTCTCAACGAAAAGCCAGCAGTTTCAAAGCCTGCGATAAGTAAAAGACCAAAAAGGAAACCAAAACGTGGCTCTGAATCAAACACTATGCAGAATATGCTTCACGAAATCGCACAGGAGGAAAACGAAGCTCCTGAACCGGCAGCAGACACGATGCCTGATATCGGCACGCAGGCAGACGAGCTTCCGGACATAGATTTAAACGAACCGTTAGGAGAACCATTATACGAGGATTTACCGGAAGCAGAAGAAGACGTCTTCAGCGAGCCAAAATTAAAAATCAGCAAGCGGCCGGAAAGAAAAAAGAGACCACAAAAAGAAGAACCAAAAGCAGAAGCGCCACAGGAAACTATAAAAGAGCCGGAGCCGAAAACATTACCGGAATCTCAGCCACAACCAGAACAGCCGGCACCGCAAACTGAAGCCGAACCGGTACAGCAGAAAAAGAAAAAGCCTCAAAAGAAGGACAGAAGAAAACCGCAGAACCAAACGGTCAGCGATGACACCAATACCAAACCACAGGACGCGGCAAGCGAAGCCAAACAGGAGCAGCAGGCAGCTCAAGAAGAGGCACAGAAAAATCAAGAGCCGCCTGTTAATACGCCCGAATCAAACACCGCAGAAAGCGTCTCGTCTTCATCTCCTGCCTCGGATACAGCACCCACTGATGGCACAGCCTCACAGCCAGGTGAAACCTCCCGGAGAAAATCAAGACGGAAGAAAAAGAAAAACCGTGCAAAACAAGTCATCAGCGAAAATATTAGCGAAAACACTCAGACAGAACAGACCGACATCCAGAACAGAGAGCCGGTCATGCCTGAACTACCATCGGATTTCCCGGATATGGAATCCTTCGCAGAACCAGATATGCCAGAGCCGGAGCCTGACTTCGGGGAAGCACCGGATATTGAACCAGATTTTGGCAGCATAGAACAAGCTGAACCTGACGGTACATCTAATACCGGAAATTCACAGGTCGTTTCTACATCAGAAGACATTACATCCACGCCGGTAGCAGCGCCCGAAGAGACGGCAGACAAAAAAGAGCCTGATAACAACGATAATGCTATAAGCCAACAATCAGATTTTATACCGGAAGACGTTTCAGCCATACCGGCGATATTACCCGAAAAAGAAACAGACAGCAAAGAGTCAGGTAACAACGAAAATGAAAGCGAAGTTGAAAACATAACTGCAGCAGATTTGGAAATCCAAGAAGTTTCAGAAACTACAGATACCTCAGAATTTTTAGAGAACGCGGAGAATACAAGCAATGCCAAATCCATAGAAACTCCGGAAACATCAACAAATGCTGAAAATGCAACAGAAGCTGAAAGCACAGGAAGTACAGACGCAACAATAGAGGCTGAAAATACAGAAGCCGTAAAAGATACTGAAATACCAGAAATTTCAGAGCCGGCCGACTCCCAAACGTCAAGCGAGCCAGAACCAGATGTTCCAGACATCAAGGAGCCGGAGATAGAATTACCTGATATTTGCTCCGATATCGACTTTGGCGATATAGACGAGCCTGACAATATCGTATTTCCTGAATTTGATTATGTAGTAGAGCCAGAAATTCCAGACCCGAGTGAACTTCCTCCAATTGAAAGCAACGTGATATCAATATTTGACGAGGACTGGGATGATGACGACAACTAGAAAAAGACCTGCAATTTGATTGCAGGTCTTTTTATTACTGTCTTCAGTTTTTCCTCCTTCTTTTAGCAGTTATAAGCATCACGGCGATTCCAAGTAATCCAGCCATAGCATAAAAAGCTTCATGTGTGATTACACCGGTATTAATTCCGCTTGTCGTGGAAGAACTTCCACTTTTTTCTGAGGCTCCAATATCTGAATCTGACCCGGCAGCAGGTGTTGTTATGCTTACCGTATTTGTAAAATTACATTCCGGCAGCTTATTATCGCTTCCGTTTTTGTATACTATCGTTTCTGCATTCATCACCCCGCTGTCATTTTCAGTAACATACACATCAGCGTTATATACGGTTTTATCGTATGTTGTATTACTATCACTTCCAGTCTCCTGCGTTACAATGTATTTATATGCACCGGGAGTACTAAAAGAGACAGAGACATTTTCAGTCTCTCCATCTTTAATATAAACAGTTTCAGGAGAAGCCTGGTTTCCGTCGTCTCCTTTTATTGAAACTTTAAATTCTTCATTACTGTTTTTAGCAGTACAGGAAACCGGAATAACTGCGTCAATTGTCCCTGCCGCATAAACAGGAGTGGTCATCAGGCATAAGGCAATCAACGGTAATATTCTTTTTCTCATTATTTTTTCTCCTCGTATACAAAAAATGCGCCCCGTTAAAAACAAGGCGCTGTTTTTCTATCAGCCATTACAGGCCATAAATTCAATTATTTGACGGCATTACGCCTTATATCAGCCGTCTAACGCTCCAAAAATCAGAGTTCTGTCAACGGTATCAGGATATTTACAGGTAGATAAGCCAAGCAGCTTCTCATTATCTTTTGGCAATGCGGTATCATCCAGAAACAACGCATACTGCTTAATATAATTTAAAGTGTTGTCATTCTCTGTCGGCGCAAAAATCGATTCTTCCGTTGCTTCACACTCTAAAACGGCAAATATGCGAATCTTATATGTCTTTTTACCTACGACGAGAGAACCGGTTCTATGTGAATTAAAGTAATCTTCATTCAAATATTCATCAATCGCCCCAAACATCATGCCGTGTTCCATATGGTGTCCATAAATCAAAGAATAATAATCTTTGAATTCAGGGTCATTTCTGCTGTCAAGAAAGATACTTCCAGACAGAGCATAATCGCCAAACGGGTCTTTGTTCAGATACTCATTATTGTCTTCACCCTGCATAACAGGATAATCTATATTTGTATCATCAACTGTTAGCCATGCTACCATATTTCCGGTAATTTTTTTATCTGTCTCATCATCGGCCTCATATCCAGGCTTATATTTCAAGATACTGTTATCTGTCGCCTGTTGATATACCATATAGCTGTCATATAATCCATATGAGCCAAGCAAAAACAAAACAATACATACCAGGAGGATTGATTTATCAATCAGACCATCAATCAGCCTGATTATTTTTTTTTCCAAAATCTTTCAAAATCCTCTCCTCCTGATTAAGAATAAAAGCTTACCGTCAATATCCGATTTCTTGACACCTCCAAACTGGCGGCTGTCATCTGTATCAGAGCGAAAATCATTCATAATGAAAACTTCGTCATCACCGACATTTATCGGGTATTTAACTCCGTCAGCACCGAAAGTCTGATATGTTATTTCCTCTGAAGGCTGGTATCCATCAACTGTATAACCACCTTCTTTCGGAAAATCAACTGACTGTCCACCAACCGCGGCAATCCTTCCAAGCTTCATCTTGCCTTCGTCATTACGATACAGCACGACGTCCCCGGTTGTATAATCATCCAGTTTATAGATAATACACAAATCACCGTCTTTCACAAACGGAAACATATTATTTCCTGTCATCCGGTGCAGGCCAAGAATCCATGTCAAAACAATAATAACGATTACCGTCAGAACAGCTATTTTAATAAGAAGCTTCGCCAGCGGGCCAAGTTTCTTTTTCTTCTTATCTGTCACTGGGGTTGCAGCTTTTTTTCTGCTTTGTTTTGCTCGTTTTTTTCTTTTTTTGCCGGCGGAAGGTTTCTTCCGCCGGGTTTCCTGAATATCAGGAATTTCAGTTTCTTTTTGTCGAATTTCTGACACCGTCCTTTCTGGCGCTAGAATTCCGCCAAGCCGGCAGCGTGTCTGCCGGCGTTTTTAAGATTATTTTATTACAATTACCACCAAAACAGCCAAGCCACCGCGAGCTAAGCTCACGAGTGGCTGAGGCGGTTGCACCAGGTGGTGCCATTAGAAGATTAATCGAAAAAGATTATTCATCCTCTTTATTGTTTCTCTTCATTACCATTGTTACAACACCGGCACCACCAAGAATAGTTACTACTGCAAATGGAGCAACTGCCATAATAACACCAGTCGGGATAACACCATCACGTGTATTTAAGAAACCTGTTGTCAGGTCAGTAGAAACGATTGTTCCATCAACCGGAGCAGCTTCTGTATCTGCTTTTGTGTCTACAACCGGAGTATCCTTTGTATTTGCTGTAGATTTGTAATCTTCTGTATTCTCTGTTACAGCATATGTTGTATCTTTTGCAAGACCCTGAACTGTAATCTGCTGTCCATGCTGCAGATAGAATTTCTGTGTTGCTTTACCAGCATCATCTGTTGTGATAGATGTAACGTTTGCTTTTCCTGCGTTTGCTTCAATTGTAGCTGCGTTTGCTTTGGATGTAGCATCTGCCTCATCAATAACAACATCATATTTTGTATTCGGCTGTGCTTTGTCAATGTTCAGAGTAAATTCGAAGTATTTATCACGGGAAGCCTGGTTACCTGTAACCTGTTTTCTAAGTGTCAGGTCAGATGTATCATAGCTGTTTGTGAAGCCCTGGGATTTCTTATCTGTATATGCTCCAGTAGAACCAAAATTCTCACCTGCTGCTACGTCCGGTTCATCGTCCACATTGGAATGAAGCACATATCCAGCGATTGTCAATTTCTTTGTAAATGCTCCATCAACTTCTGCGGAAGCATCATTCACATACACATCAAGAACTCGTGTAAGGTCAGCATCGTTTGTGATACCCTGGTTAGTACCAGCTTCTGTAATGATATAACGGTAAACACCCGGCTCTGTGAACTGTACTTTGGAGAAGTCCAGAGTTGCTGTTTTCAGTGCATATTTTTTGCCTGCTGCAAGGTCTTTAACATAAGCATCTTTTGTTGTGTCATGTGTATCGGAACCGTCTCCCTGTTTAAACACGATAGAATTTGCTGCTGCATCTGCTGCACCAACACCTGCCATTGTAACTTTGTCTGCATCAACACCAGCCAGAACCTGGAACTTCTTTCCTGCAACATCATAAGCTTTTGCATTACCTGCGGTTACCGCATATGTAAATGTTGCATTCGGTACATTTGCCTGTGTGTCCATTACCAGGAATTTATCAAATGTAGTTGTTTTTGTTCCTTCAATTGTAGCGCCATAATTTGTTCCTGCTGCGGCAAGAACTGGAGTTCCTACTCCTGCGAATGCGGTAGCAGCCATAAGTGCTGTCATCCCCATTTTTGGTAAAAGATTTTTTTTCATATTTTTTTATCTCCTTATATTGTGTATTTTTACGATTCTTTTTCGTTTATTTTTTTTAACATGCTCAGCTGGACATGCGAGGATTCGCCTCTGAACTTGTCATTGTATTTAATATGAAAAATAATTTAAAAAAAATAACATTTTTGTGTTTTTTATCTGACAAGGGTTTTGTCATCTGGTGATTGGCAAGAAACGACAGATAGACTTGAAAAATTTTCGGTTCGTCATCAAGACAGCCTTGGCTTTTTACACAAAAAAAACAGACAGAACATATTGTCCTGTCTGCTGTTCTTATTCCCTTTCTCTTCCCATCTGCATATCGACAAAGTCGAGTACTCTGTCCGCTTCAGCATCTCTTGACCTGATGCCGTCAAAAGCACGTTCAAAAGAAGGATGGTCAAATTCAAATCTTTCGTCAATTTTTGTAAGACGCTACATATCTCCATTATTACATTCCTTTGCAACATTCACATAAGCCTGTGCGATAACGCCAGCATCATTATCTTTTGTCATTGTATAGACCTCATGAAGAACCCATGACTGAAGTCACGGGCTTCCGACAGTCCGTCAGGCTTTTTTGATACAGCGAGCTATGCTCGCGTGTACCAGACGTGGACTGGGAGCCCAGTCCATCGATAATCTTGCGACCCGGTTACACCTTCCATTCTGTCGTCTTTCCTGCTTCATCTGTCCGATCAAAAAATGGGGTGGCCAGTCTTCGGAGAATGGTTTATGGGACGAAATTCAAC
>OFMA01001425.1_pt1 | contig 15596 bp, 13 predicted proteins | sample 1541011 | NCBI WGS metagenome assembly OFMA01 (sample SAMN04209225, study PRJEB22552) | human gut metagenome | biome: gut; material: feces | host: Homo sapiens | place: USA: Oklahoma
GAAGAAACAGGGAGTGTGCCGACTGACCAAAGGGAAGGAGAGCAGACGACCATGTTTCGAGGTGGGCCTTCGCAGGTTCAAATCCTGTCTCCGCAATTCAAAGAACATCATGCACAAGCATGGTGTTTTTTTGTTTTGGGACTGCGACCGACGGGTTCCCGGGGCTTTGGGTGTGACCGCTGCCAGTGGCAGATGAAGGGAGCAGCCAAAGGCGAAGAAACAGGGAGTGTGCCGACTGACCAAAGGGAAGGAGAGCAGACGACCATGTAAGAAAGGAAATCTCTTTTCCTTTGGAAAAGACCGAAAAATCCGTCTGCACCATTCCCCTCGTTGCACAAAGTGCAAGGTCGGAGGATGGTAAACACAGACGCCTTTTTCTGATGAGGTGGGTCTTCGCAGGTTCAAATTCCTGCCCCCCGAAGATTACGAGGACATCACAGGCGGCTTTGCAATGCAAAGTGCTTGCCCCTCTCCGCAACTCAAAGAACATCATGCGAAAGCATGGTGTTTTTTTGTTTTGGGCTGTAACCTTCCCAAAGTGCTTCCTCTATTTTCCCCTTCCACAACCCTTCTTTCCTATTATTTCCATTCCACTTTTCTCTTTTTTCCCGGAACTTTCTCCTCCTCTTTCCCGTCTATTATTTAATATGTCCTTATCATAATTGTATTTTCCCTTCTTTTTCCTTATAATGGAGTCATACACAACCCCAACATAAAGGAGGGACTTCCATGAAACTGACTGTTTTAATGGACAATCATACAGAAATCGACGTTTACCATCTGGGGGAACCTGCCGTTTCTTACTGGCTGGAAGCAGATGGCAAACGCTTTTTATTCGATACGGGCTATTCTGACGCTTTTTTAAAAAACGCCAAAGCTATGGGCATTGATCTGACCACAGCAGATACCATTCTGCTTTCTCATGGGCACAACGATCACACTGGCGGTCTGCCTGATCTGCTGGCACTGCCTTTTTCCAAAAAGCCACGGCTCATTGCCCATCCCCACGCCCTGCTGCCTAAGCAGTGGAACGGCATGGACATTGGCAGTCCTTTATCTATGAAAGAATTGCAGGAAAAAGCGGTTCTGGAATTTACCGAAGAACCCCTGTGGCTCACAGATCACCTGGTTTTTCTGGGAGAAATTCCCCATACCGTAGATTTTGAGCCTGCCTACGCCATCGGCGAAACGGTTTTGGACGGACAGACTGTTCCCGACATCATTGATGACGACACAGCTCTGGCTTATGTGACAGACACAGGCATTTACATCATCACCGGCTGCTCTCATGCCGGCATCTGCAACATCATACAGTATGCCAAAGTTGTCACGGGCAAAACAAAGGTACTGGGGCTTCTGGGCGGACTGCATCTGATGGAAGAAAATAAGCGGAGCCAAGAAACCGTTGATTTTCTGGCAAAAGAACAGATTCACGCACTTTACCCCTGTCACTGCACGGCTTTTCCTGTGCGGGCGGCACTTCATGCCGTTTCCCCCATACAGGAAGTTTCTGTTGGTATGACACTGGAATGGGAATAAGGAGGAAAAATCATGAAAAAAGAATCTCTTTTTGCTGCCATTGACCAGCGGCAGGCAGAAATTCTGTCTTGGGGCGACACCTTTTTTGACTGTGCGGAGCTGGGTTTTCAGGAAGTGAAAACTGCCGCCGCCATCACATCTTTGTTGGATCAATGGAACATCCCTTATGAATCTGGTATTGCCATGACAGGCATTCGGGTCACTTTGGGCAGCGGTTCTCCCCATATTGCCTTTGTCAGCGACATGGACGCCTTGCCCTGCAAAAGCAAAAACGGCACTGTCCATTCCTGCGGGCACAGCATCCAGACAACTTTGGCTCTGGCACTGATCCGGGCACTGGCTGACTGCGGTCTTCCGAAAAAAAAACAGCGGTCGCATCAGTTTCTTCTTTACACCGGCAGAAGAATTCATTGACTTTGCTTTCCGTGACCAATGCATTGCCGAAGGCAAGATCCGCTACCGCTCCGGCAAACAGAATATGATTGCCGAAGGATATTTTGATGATGTGGACTGTGTTCTTTCTGCCCACGCCAATGGCGAAACAGATTATCTGTTTGACATCAATTCTACATTGGCAGGCTTTTTGGCGAAAAAAGCCGTTTTTCTAGGGACAGCGTCCCACTCTGGGGCAGCGCCTCATCTGGGCAGAAACGCCCTTCATGGCGCTGTACTGGCACAGAACGCACTTGCTTTTCTGAAAGACCGTTTCCCCACCTCTGCTGGTTTACAGCTCCATCCGGTCATTACCGAAGGAGGCGGCACCGTCAACATCATTCCTGACCGCACGGTTATGGAAACCTATATCCGTGCCAACGACAATGCCACCCTTTTTGCCGCGGAGGAACAGGTGGAACAGTGTATCCGTCACTGCGCCGCTGCGTTGGGATTAGGCTGCGAAACAGAAGCCACCCCAGGGTATCTGCCTTTGCGTCAATCTGCGGAAATGAACGAAATGGTGCTGGAAAACATGCTGCTTTTCTGTGAGGAAGATCAGATTCTGCGGAATGTGGTTTCCGGTGCTTCCGGCGACATTGGGGATCTAGGATTTTTGCTGCCTGCGGTGCAGATGGGCTTTTCCGGCATCCAGGGACAGTTCCACAACGACAATTTCACCATTGCTGACAAAGAAAACTGCTATATCCGCACTGCCAAAGTACTGGCCGGCACCCTCTTTGATCTGCTGCAAAAGCCTGTACATCAGCCAGCGGATTTTGCGGAAAAAAAAGAACTGTATTTGAAACAGCTGGAAAAAAAGCAGAATCTGGAAATCTTTACGGAATCTTGACACACTTTTTATAAAACTTAAAAAATTTGAAAAGGTTTTTCTGCGCTTTCATGGTATAGTAATAGTAGGATCGTGTCCTACAAATGTCGCCTGAATACACACAAGGCGTTTACAAATTGTGAGAAAAATAAGAAATTTAGGATATTTCATATTTTGAGAAGGAATAGGAGGTTTTAGATATGAAACGTTTCCTTACATTGGCAACTACTGCCGCCCTTGTACTGGGCAGTACAAATGCTGTTGCTTTCGGCTCTACCTTTGCGGATATCAATACAGTACCCTGGCCCGGTGCCGCTACATTCATTGACGAAGCGGCTTCCTTAGGGCTCATGAGCGGCTACACCGAAAATGGCAAAAAATACTGCAAACCCCGCAATAAGGTAACTTACTGCGAAGCGACTCAGCTCATGTACTCCATCATGAAAACATATTACAAACAGGATGTCACAAACGAAACCATCACAAAATGGAAACCCATTATGGATGCGTACAAGATCCCTTCCTGGGCATATAACGCTGTGGCATACGCGCTGGACAAAGGCATTCTGGTCACAAACGACCTGACCAAGTTCATGAAAAGCAACACACAGCAGAACGCCAACAGAGAAGATGTGGGCGTAATCTTCGGCAAAGCGCTGGGGAAAGTTTATACCGTAGATATGGACGCGAAACTGACCTTCAAAGACGCCGGTTCCATCTCCAAGGCCTCTGTGCCCTATCTGGATCTGCTCTATGACAAAAACATCATGGTGGGCGATGATTACAACAACTTCAATCCAAAAGTAAACATCAACCGCTCTGAAATGGCAGTCCTTTCCGTAAAAACATATAAACTTCTCACCGGCAGCGGCAGCAGTGGCAGCACTGGCGGCACCACCACCAAACCGGAAACACCCTCCAACGGCTCTGTAACCGGTACCATTGTCAATGTTTCCGTACTGGAAAACGGCGACCTGTTCTGCAGTGTAAAAACCAACACTGGTACAGGTCTGAATCTGTTCGGTAAAAAAGGCACCGCCAAAGCATACTATGACGGCAAAGAAATCGACTTCTCCGAAATCGGCACTGGTGACAGCGTTTCCCTGTCCTATGCCAACGGCGATATCAAGACCATCACTGTAACAAAATCCGTCAACGGCATTGGCTCTAAACAGACCTTTGACCTGGTAGACATGACTTCCAACAAGATCACTGTCAAAGACGGCTCCAAAGAAAAAACATATACCATGGCAGACGATGTGAAGGTATATCTGGATGATAAATCCACCACACCTTCCCGTATTTACAGCGCACTGGACAACGGCGATGACTTCAGCGTTACCATTTATCTCAACGCCGATGACAAAGTAACAAAGCTTTATGCCACAACCAAAAATGACAATCCCAAATCCGGTCTGCTGACAGATCTGGACGATGACGAACTGACCATCAAAGTCAACGGTAAATCCTACGACTATGATGTGGACAGCGACGTAGATGTCAAAGACGAACTGACAGACTATTCCTTCAGTGATCTGAAAAAGCACTATGATGATACAGATTTCTATGTAACACTGACCACAAACAGCAAAAATGCGGTTACAAAAATCACTGTTAACTACGCAGAAGATGAAGTCAACGGCGTATTGACAGACGTTACATCCAGAAAACTGACCATCAAAGCTCAGGGTGACACCTATACCTATAATCTGGATTCAGACGTAGATGTAAAAGTAGACGGTAAGAGCAAAGACATTGACTTCCTGAAAGAAAACCATGAAAAGACATCTTACCGTGTTTCCCTGACACTGAACCGTGATGATGATGTCACCGACATCGTTGCCATTGAGGAATCCATGGGCGAATCCAAAGGCATCATCAAAAGACTCAGCAGCAGTACAATCGAAATTAAAAACGATAAAGGCGATACATTCTCCTATGACCTGCTGGATGACACAGACGATATCGACGTAACCCTTAACGGCAAATCCGCTGACTTTGACGACCTGAAGGATAAATATAAAGAGTATGACATCCGCGCAGAACTTTCCTTCAAGAACAAACAGGTTTCCAAGATCGTGGCCGTAAACACCGAAGCGGATAAAGGGGAACTGCGTGCCATTGATGAGGATGAAATCACTATTTTGGTAGATGGCGATAAATTCACATACGATCTGGACGATGATGTGGAAGTCACACTGGAAGACGATGATTACAGCCTTTCCAAACTCATCAAAGCCTTCGAAGACTACGAAAACTTTGAGGTCAAACTGAAATTCAACAGCTCCAAGAGCAAAGTAACAGAAATCGAAGCAGAATATTCTTCCTCCAAACGGGAAGTAAAAGGCGATCTGGACGGTATTTCCTCCAGCTATATCAAAGTTGACGGCAAAAAATATTATCTGTCTAAGGACTTTGACAAAGATGATGATGTATACGGCGACGCAAAAGACTATGACGATCTGGATGATAAATATGATGACGGCGACGGCACCGATTTTATCATCAAACTGAAACTGAACAGCAGCGGCGAAGTTACCAGAATCGACGCGGAAAAAGATTGATCGTCTTTCTAAAAATATGATTAGCCCCCCTCTCTTTTGAGGTCTGCTTCATAAGTACACACATATAGCTGGAATCCTTGCAGCACAAAGGGTTCCAGCTATTCTATTTTCATGGGAATGATTTTCTTTCGGAAACAGCCATCCCTACTTTCTTTTCAGAAAAAACCAGCCATGGGAATATTTTGCCTTTTCGTCATTTCTATAAAAACAAATGTCTTTTTATTCAGCTTTACCAATGATAGCTTGATTTTTTTCCAAAAAATGAAAGAGTATTACCAATTTACTTTAGTCTGATAACGTGATAAAATGATAAAGAATTCAGCGATGAAACATTTTAGGGAAAAAATCAATAGAAAAAAGGAGAGATTGGAGTATGAAAAAATATCTTGCTTTGTTTTTGACTATGGCAATGTCCGTTGGTGTACTGGCTGGCTGCGGCGGCGGTACAGATGAAACTGCTGCAACTGACGGCGCAGATACTGCGGAACGCACCACATTCACAGTAGGTTTTGACGCAGAATATCCCCCTTACGGCTACAAAAACGACGCTGGCGAATACGTTGGCTTCGACCTGGATCTGGCTCAGGAAGTTTGCGACCGCAACGGCTGGGAACTGATCAAACAGCCTCTGGACTGGAGCTCCAAAGATATGGAACTGAACAGCGGCACTGTTGACTGTCTGTGGAACGGCTTCACCATGACAGGCAGAGAAAGCGAATATACTTTCTCCGAACCTTATGTAGACAACAGCATCGTATTTGTTGTTCGTCAGGATTCTGACATCCAGACAAAAGAAGATCTGGCTGGCAAAATCGTCATCACACAGGCTGGTTCCTCCGCTCTGGCAGCACTGACCAACACAGAAGACAACGATGAAAACCTGGCTCTGGCAGCTACTTTCGCTTCTCTGGAACAGACACCCGATTACAACAGCGCATTCATGAGCCTGGAAACAGGTGCCGTTGATGCCATCGCCGTTGACATCGGTGTTGCACAGTATCAGCTGTCCAACCACAGCGATAAATTCCGCAAACTGGAAGAACCTCTGTCCACAGAACAGTATGCCATCGCCTTCAAACTGGGCAATGAAGAACTGAGAGATCAGGTACAGGCTACACTGGACGAAATGGTAGCAGACGGCACATTCGATGCCATCGCTGCAAATTACGCAGATTACAACCTGGATCAGATGGTTTGCCTTGGCAAAGAATAATCAAATATGATACAATACAAGGGCGTGCGGACGATGTTCCGCACGCTTCTTCCCTGTTTATGGATACTGTCTTTCTTTTGAGAGCCTTTGTCCGCGCAGGGAGGCTGACATAAAGAAATGGACTTCCCGTTTTCTTATGTGAGCGTGAAAACGCCAAAACAAAGAAAGGACGAAACAATTTTATGGATGCACAAACCCTTATGAACATCACACAACAACTGGCTGTGGGACTTCTGGATTCCTGCAAAATCTTTTTCCTGACACTGTTATTTTCCATGCCTCTGGGGCTTTTGGTAACCTTCGGACGCATGTCTAAATGGGCGCCTCTGAAATTTCTGGCACCCCAAACTCTGATTGAAAAGCTGAAACTGGCACAGTCCGCAGAAGGCAAGGCGGAAAACCCGCCTATGGGCACACGGTTTGCAGGGGGCTTTTTCTTCTTCAAACCCATCCAGTGGATCATCAAAGTATTCATCGCCATTCTGCGTGGCACACCCCTGATGCTGCAGCTCTTCGCCGTATACTACGGCCCTTACTACCTCTTCGGTATTCCCATCACCAATGAATACCGTTTCACTGCGGTCATCATCGCTTTCTCCATCAACTATGCCGCTTACTTTGCGGAAATCTACCGTGCCGGCATCGAATCCATTCCTGTGGGACAGTATGAAGCAGCTACTGTGCTGGGCTACAACAAAGCTCAGACTTTCCTGCGCATCGTATTCCCTCAGATGTGCAAACGGATCATGCCCCCTGTAACAAACGAAACCATTACACTGGTCAAAGATACATCCTTTGCCTTCGTTATTTCCTATCCGGAAATGTTCACCATCGCAAAGCAGATCTCTGCGGCACAGACCACCATCATGCCTCTGATCATCGCTGGTGTGTTCTACTTCATCTTTAACGGCATCGTTGCCTTTGTGATGGATAAGATCGAAAAGAAAATGAATTATTATCGTTAAGGAGGCAGCCATGAAATTACTGGAAATCAATCACTGCAATAAAAAATTCGGGGACAACGAAGTTCTCAAGGACATCTCCCTTTCCGTGGAAGAAGGACAGGTTGTGAGCATCATCGGGCCCTCCGGCTCCGGTAAATCCACATTGCTGCGCTGCGCAACCCTGCTGGAAACCATGGACGGCGGCGACCTGATCTATCTGGGAGAATACACAGCAAAAGCTGACGAAACAGGCAAATCCGTTTACGGCACCAAAGCCGATCTGCAAAAGGCAAGACAGCACTTTGGTCTGGTGTTCCAGAACTTCAACCTGTTTCCTCATTACTCCGTATTGAAAAACATCACAGAACCCCCGATCCTCATCGGCAAACGCCCCAAAGACGAGGTTTACGCCGAAGCAAGAGAACTGCTGCGGAAAATGGGTCTGGCGGACAAAGAAGATGCTTACCCTTACCAGCTTTCCGGAGGTCAGCAGCAGCGTGTATCCATTGCCCGCGCGCTGGCAATGAAACCGAAAATCCTGTTCTTCGACGAACCCACTTCCGCCCTTGACCCGGAACTGACAGGGGAAATTTTGCAGGTTATCAAAGAACTGGCAGCGGAACACATGACCATGGTCATCGTTACCCACGAAATGAGTTTTGCCCGTGACGTATCCGACCACATCATCTTCATGGACGGCGGCGTCATTGTGGAAGAAGGGGAACCCAAAGAACTCATCAACAACCCTAAACAGGAACGTACCAAAGCATTCCTGAGCCGCTTCCAAGCATAAGGAGGCATTATGGAACTCCAATTTGTGAAAGTAAGTCCAAACGAAAACATGACACTGCTCATCGAAAGCCCTGTGCCCAGAAGTCAGCATCTGGCAGTGGCAAAGGCACTCATTGCCTATGGCAGTGTTTACGCGGAACAGGCGGGATACATCGAGGAGCCGGAAAACAAAGAAGCCTGCGTCCGTCTGCAAATGATGGCAGGAGAATTCTGCGGCAATGCCACCCTTTCGCTGGGGGCATGCCTGTTCTCCAAGGAACATCCTAAAACAGGCGAGGAAAAAAACTTTCTCTTAGAAGTATCCGGCGCAGACAGCCTCATTGACTGTCATATGAAAAAAGAAGCTGACGGCTATCTGGGACAGCTTTCCATGCCTCTGCCTACAAAGATTGCCACTGAAACCTATGTACTGAACGGCCTTTCCTATGAACTGGAAACGGTCTATCTGCCGGGCATCACCCACATCATTGTTCCCAAGACTCTTTGGGGCGAAAAGGCACGGGAAAAGGCAGAACAGGCTGTAACAGTATGGGAAAATCAGATTACTGAAGAGGCCTTTGGCATCCTGCTCTTTGACGAAACAGAAATGACACTGGAACCGCTGGTATGCGTCAAAAACGCCTCTCTCGTATGGGAGCGCGGCTGCGGCAGCGGTACAACAGCCCTTGGTGCAGCTCTGGCAGCTAAAAAACAAAACTCCCTTTCTCTGGGACTGAAACAGCCCGGCGGCGTTATGCACATCGACGCGAACTGGAAAGATGGATGCCTGCATTCCCTGACATTGACTGTACATGTAAAGATTGTGGCGGCAGGTACCGCTTATCTGGAATCTTTCTAACAAAAACATATACAAAACAAGAAAAACCGGAAACCCATAACAAATATGGATTCCCGGTTTTTTTACGTGTTTCAGAAAATCATGGGATTTTCCCTTTCTCAGGAATTAGGACCCTGATGTCCCTGTGGGGCCGGTCGGGCCGGTTTCACCTGTTGCGCCCGTTGCGCCAGTTGCGCCAGTAGGGCCGGTAGGGCCAGTTTCGCCTGTTGCCCCCGTTGCGCCGGTTACACCGCTTTCGCCAGTGGGGCCAGTCGGGCCAGTTTCACCTGTTGCGCCCGTTGCGCCGCTTGCTCCTGTGGGGCCGCTTTCGCCAGTGGGGCCGGTAGGGCCAGTTTCACCTGTTGCACCCGTAGGGCCGCTTTCACCTGTGGGCCCTGTTGCACCAATTTGGCCTGTTGCGCCGGTTGCACCCGTTGCGCCGGTAGCACCTGTTGCCCCTGTCGGGCCTGTAATACCGCCGCCTGTTCCGGTGGCACCTGTTGCACCTGTCGGGCCTGTTGCGCCCGTTGCACCGGTAGGCCCTGTGGCACCTGTGATACCTGCCGCGCCTGTGATGCCTGTGGCACCTGTCACTCCTGGCGCGCCTGTGGGGCCAGTAGGCCCAGTTACGCCAGTGATGACTACCACATAACACCCGGGCCAGCATTCCGGCCAGCAGCCGGGATTGCAGGGATTACAAGAATTACAATCCGGATGCCATGGATTGCAGTCAGGACGGCAGCGGTTCTGATTCTGTCCGCCGCAGGAATGACCGGTATATCCATTCTGTCCGCCTGTATAACAGCCGCCGCTGTTTCCCGTATTCCGGGGCATAGGCTCGTAGCCGAATCCGCCGTACCAGCCGCTGCCGCGGCGCCCGTTTCCATCGGGATTTCGATACATACGCATTCCCCTCTTTTCCTTTATCGATTCTGTGTTCATTTTATATTATGTGCGCTGCCCAAAATTGTGCTCCTTTTCTCCTGTAAACAAAAAAAGAGAGAGGATTTGCATCCTCTCTCTGCTGTTTTATGCTTCCAGATTTTCTTCTGCTGTTTCTTCCGGTTTTCTTTCCAGAATTTCCATGAATTCTTCGCCGGTGATGGTTTCTTTTTCCAACAGATAAGCAGAAATTTCATCCAGCTTGTCTTTATGGCTGCTGATGATCTGGTATGCCTTGTCATGGGCTTCTTTCACCATAGCAATGACTGCCGCGTCAATACGGGTTGCTGTTTCATTGGAGCAAGCCAATGTGGTATCGCCGCCCAGATACTGGTTATTGATGGTTTCCAGCGCCACCATGCCGAACTCATCGCTCATGCCGTAACGAGTAATCATGGCTCTTGCCATACGGGTTGCCTGCTCAATATCATTGGAGGCACCGGTGGTGATGGAGTTAAACTGAATTTCTTCCGCTACACGACCGCCGGTGAGTGTGGCAATTTTATTGAAGGCTTCTTCCTTATTCATAAGGAATTTTTCGCCCTCGTCAATCTGGAGGGTATAACCCAATGCCCCGGAAGTTCTGGGGATAATGGTAATCTTATGAACAGGTGCGGAATTTTTCTGGAGAGCCGCTACCAGCGCGTGACCAACTTCGTGGTATGCGATGATGGCTTTTTCCTCTTTGGAAATGACTGCGCCTTTCCGCTGATAGCCTGCCAGAATCACTTCTACGCTTTCTTCCAGGTCTGTCTGACTTACTTTATCCCGACCCATACGAACGGCACGGAGAGCGCCTTCGTTGATGATATTGGCAAGTTCCGCACCGGAAGCACCACTGGTTGCTCTTGCCACAGCACCAAAATCGATGTTGTCTTCCATTTTGATTTTTGCCGCATGAACCTTCAAAATAGCTTCTCGTCCTTGCAGATCAGGCAGTTCCACAGGGATTCTTCTGTCGAAACGACCGGGACGCAGAAGGGCTTTGTCCAGTGTTTCGGGACGGTTGGTAGCTGCCAGAATGACAACACCTTTTGTGGCATCGAAACCGTCCATTTCTGTCAGCAGCTGGTTCAGAGTCTGTTCTCTTTCGTCGTTGCCGCCCATGCCGTTGCCGTCACGTTTTTTACCGATGGTATCAATTTCGTCGATGAATACGATACAAGGTGCTTTTTCCCCCGCCTGTTTGAACAGGTCACGAACTTTCGCTGCACCCATACCTACGAACATTTCCACAAATTCAGATCCGGAAATGGAGAAGAAAGGTACATTGGCTTCCCCAGCTACTGCCTGGGCAAGCAATGTTTTACCAGTACCCGGAGGGCCTACCAGCAGGGCGCCTTTTGGCATTTTTGCACCTACGCTTGTGTATTTTGCAGGGTTATGCAAAAAGTCTACGATTTCTTTCAGTGCTTCTTTCGCTTCATCCTGTCCTGCCACATCTTTGAATGTCTTGCCGGTCTGGGCTTTTACATAAACCTTAGCGTTGGACTTGCCAAAAGCCATGGCGTTGGCACCAAAACCGCCTTTTTTCATCATTCTGCCAAACACCAGCCGCCAGAACAGGAAGAACAGCAGGAACATGATGAGGGAACTCATCCATGGCGAAACTTCTTTGGGCTCAATGGCGGAGAAGTTTGCCCCAGCCGCATACAAACGATCTACCAGCATATTATCCTGCATCCGTACGGTGCAGTAGAGCATTTCATGCTGCTGCTGACCAGGGAAAATCATTGTCTGGGGTTCCTCGTTGGTATCTTCTTTCAGGGAATAATAGATCACATCCTCATTGACCTGTACCTGATCGATATTCTTTGCTCCCAATTCGTCCAAGAACACATTGTAACTTACTTCCTGCACCGTGTTATTAGCAAACATGGGCAGTACCAGCCAGTTGATGACAAACATTACCGCCAGAGCAATGAGCCAGTAATAAATCAACGGCTTCTTCTGGTTTTCCATATACATTCACTCGCCTTTCTGCTCTTCGTATGTAAGCATATCTTCTTGCAGATTTGCTTTCATCTTTTCCAATATTTCCAAAAAAACTTCAATTTCTGCTTCTGATAGTCCCCGCAGGGCGATTTCTTCCATTCGCGCCACAGCCATTTCTACTTCCCGGTGCAGGCTTTTTGCCTGAGAAGTCAAAACAATCCGTTTCAGTCTGGCATCCTCTTCCACAGACAACCGCTGGATCAGACCTTTTTTCTCCATGCCTTTGAGAATCCCTGTCACCGTAGAACGGCGCACATGAAATTCCGCCTCCAGATCCCGCTGGAATACATCCTGCTGCTGATGCTGATAGAGATACTCCAATATGAACAACTGCATCCCCGTCAGATTTGCTGCCTCCACACAGGTCGTGCAGGCATTGGCGCTGTGCCGCATGAGATTGGACACCATTTTCCATTCCAGACAAAAGGAAATTTTCGGCTGCATCCTGTCACCTCCATAAAAATGTTAGGGTACTAACTGTATCTTTCCCTAACAGTATAGCACCCTTTCTTCCACTGTATGTGAATAAATTGTAAACATTTTATGAATTTACGAATCTTTCGAACGTTGGATATCCGCGCCCAAAGCCCGCAGTTTTTCCTCAATGCGGTCATACCCCCGTTCAATGTGGTAAATATCGCTGATTTCCGTTTCTCCTCTGGCTGCCAGCGCCGACAAAATCAAGGCTGCACCTGCCCGCAGATCTGTGGCACGGACGCTGGTTCCCGTCAGACTGTCCACACCTTCAATGATGGCAGAACGGCTGTCTATTTTAATATCTGCCCCCATACGCTGCAATTCTACCGCATGCATGAACCGGTTTTCAAATACCGTTTCCGTGATGACGCTGGTGCCCTTTGTGACAGCCGCCAAACTCATGAACAACGCCTGCATATCCGTAGGAAAACCGGGATAAGGCATGGTTTTCAGCTGTATAGGACGAAGTCTGCCCTTCCGGTACACCCGCAGTCCCGACGAAGTCACTTCTGTTTTGGCATTGCATTCTGTCAATTTGGCAATGACAGGTGTCAAATGTTCCTGCCGTACCTGCTCCAACAAAATATCACCGCCAGTAATAGCGGCTGCTGTCATAAATGTTCCTGCCTCTATGCGGTCGGAAATGACATTGTGTGTGGCGCCATGAAGCCGTTTCTGCCCTTGAATGACAATGGTATCTGTGCCGTCCCCAGTAATTTCCGCCCCCATTTTTCGCAGAAAATCCGCCAGATCACATATTTCCGGCTCTGCTGCCGCATTCTCAATGGTGGTAGTGCCTCTTGCAAGCGTTGCTGCCATCATAATATTTTCTGTTGCACCCACACTTGGAAAATCCAAATAGACCCGTTTGCCACGCAAGCCGTTTTTTGCCGAAAGCTCCACTACCCCATGCTCCAGTTTATGGACTGCCCCCATAATGGAAAATCCTTTCAAATGCAAATCCACCGGTCTGCTGCCAATGGGACAGCCGCCGGGCAAAGGCAGCGCCGCCTGATGACATCTTGCTAGCAAAGGCCCTGCCGCCAGAAAAGACGCCCGCATGGCACAGGCATTTTTCTCTGCCGCCTGCTGATTGGATAATGTTTCGCTGCAAATCTTAATGGTTTCCGTAAGTCCGTCATAAGATGTTTCCGCACCAAATTCCTCTAATAGTTCTGCCATTTCCATCACATCTGTCAATGGCGGCACGTTTGTAATGGTGCAGGGTTCTTCTGTAAGCAGACAAGCTGCCAGTATGGGTAAAACGGCATTTTTCGCGCCGCTGATCCGCACCGTACCGTGAAGAGCTTCGCTTTGCCGTACAATAAATTTTTCCATTGCTTTGACCTCGTTTTTTCTCAAATTTGTGTTTTTAGTATGCCCATGGAACACATTCACAGTCTGAAAAATCAAGGGAAAAAACGCAATTTTTTGTCAGAAAAATAGGACTTTACATCCCGAAAAAATCCGTGTATAATTAACCATGAACTTTGCGGATGTAGTTCATTGGTAGAATGAAAGCTTCCCAAGCTTTAGAGGCGGGTTCGATTCCCGTCATCCGCTTTTTGACCTGTTGGCAATGCCAGCAGGTTTTTTTATTGTTTTTTATGAAAAAAATACCTTTTTTATGAAACCTTTCTTTTTTCCTTCCGTCAAACAAAACAGAAAACATCGGAAACAAAACATAAAAAATCGCGACAACAAAAGGAGGTTGCTTATTATGAAACGAAATGTCATTACAGCTTTGTCATTAACTGCAGTTCTTCTTTGCGGTACCACAACAGCTTTTGCCCAGGAAATCCAGGCACCTGTTGCTGAAAACCCTTCCGCAGAAGCCCCCATTCCCGCTCTGCCGGAACGATATCTGGCTTACGGCGGAATCACTGACATCCGCAAAGAAAACGGCGTCATCAAATCCATCGCTGCTGAAGATGTGCAGGATCAGACAGTGATTTATATCGTATCAGAAGATACTCTGTGTCTGGACAGCGGCAGAGGCACACAGATGGACATCAATGACCTGAAAGTGGGCGACGGCGTATACTTCTATCATAGTCCCGCTATGACCATGAGCATTCCTCCACAGACCTCTGTGGAAGCCATTGTAGGCAATATGCCTATGGATGTTGCCTGTGCCCGTTTCCACACCGTAGAGGCGGTAGAAAACACCCAGAACGGCATCCGTATCACCACTGACCAGGGCGGCCTGTATATTACTGTTTCCAAAGATGCCACAGCAACATCCTATGCCGATAACAGCGCCTTTGATCTGGCTGATCTGAAGGAAGGCGACAGAATTTTCACATGGTACGAAGCTGTTGCAGAAAGCTATCCTGCTCAGGCTGGTGTAAACCGTCTGGTTGTGGTTCCTGCTGCGGAAGATACAGAAACAGCAGCATCTCCTGCGAAAATTTCATACAGCAAATCCGGGCTGACCACAAAAGACGATGTAACCTGCGTACCTCTGCGTGAAACAGCCGACGCTTTGGGCTTGACTCTTACATGGGATCGTGACAGCCGTACAGCCACACTGGAAAGTGATACACGCTCCATGGATCTGGCAGAAGGCAAAGACCTGTATGTATCCACTACAACCATTCCTGGTGCCGTTGGCATGACTTCTCCTGGCACATTAGGCGTTGCGCCTTATATCGCTGATGATGGTGCGATGTATGTGCCTGCGGAAGCCTTTGAATGGCTGGTAGGCTACGACGTGACTGAAGATGGCACTACCGTTACCATCGCTGCGGAAAAATAAAAATATTAAAAAAGTTATACACATAAAAAAATAGCTGGGATCTTTCAGACAAAAAAGATTCCAGCTATTTTTGTTTTCTTATAAATCAAAATTTCATACAAAAAAAGAAGCGTCAAACATAAGTTACGCTTCTTTTTTACCCTCTCCCGAAATAAAAAGCGCGAGACGAGATTCGAACTCGCGACCCTCGCCTTGGCAAGGCGATGCTCTACCACTGAGCCACTCGCGCATAAAAAAATGAGTCACTCGGGACTCGAACCCGAGACACCTGGATTAAAAGTCCAGTGCTCT
>OFMA01001431.1_pt1 | contig 15517 bp, 9 predicted proteins | sample 1541011 | NCBI WGS metagenome assembly OFMA01 (sample SAMN04209225, study PRJEB22552) | human gut metagenome | biome: gut; material: feces | host: Homo sapiens | place: USA: Oklahoma
TCCTGACAGTAACCATGTTTACTGCCTGTTCTCTTACGGGGGTATTTTATTTTCGGGCAGCAGGGATGATCGAAGAAAATTATTCAGGTATCCTGTATGGACGGATGCAGCAGACTATAAAAGATCTGGACGAATCCCTGAAAGAGATTTATTATGTGAATACGAGAACTGCCTGGGATACAGATATACGGAATAATGCGAAGGACTACAGCTGTACAGGAAATGAAAACAGCCTGGAAAATATGGCCGGGCTTCTCCGGGAACACAGTCGGGAATATAAAGATATCAACTCCCTTTACTTTGTCTTTCCAGACAAAAAAATGGCTGTGACTTCTGAGGAATTTCCGGTAAGCAAGCAGGGGATTTCAGGAGAACATATCGAGGAATTGGAAAAAATACAGGAACTGGATTCCTTTCCGGTTCTTGTGGAATCTCCGATCCATGAAGGCGGCAGCTTTCTTTCTGTGATCCAGAAGGTAGAGGATGATAACGGAGAGATTCTGGGGTATGTTGTCGCAGACATCAGGGAACGGGCAATTTATTACGAATATCTGGAAGCTGTCAATGATGAAAAGATCACCAGAATAGTTCTGGTAGACAGAAATGATGAAATCGTGACATCCGGAGACTACAGTGACATTGGAAAAACATTTCCAGAGATTACAGACCAGAATGTTCCAAAAATGGAAGGCTATGCAGAAAAAAACGGTGTGATCTCTTTTTTCAGCAGAGGTAGCTTTTCAGACTGCGGCTTATATCTGGAGGTACCGAAAAAAGAAGTTTTAAGCGGACTTTCCCGGATGCGGCTCTTTCTGATCGGAATATTTGGTGCAGTTTTTGTGGCAGCTGTGCTGCTGGCACTGTGGCTCTCCAGAGTAGTCTGCGGACCGCTCAGATCCATGACTGGCACGGTTGAGAAGGTTGGTGAGGGAGATCTGAGTCTCCGTACAGAAGTGACTACTGCTGATGAGATCGGAACCCTCGGAAAAGAATTCAACCACATGCTGGATTATATCGAAGCTCTGATCGCCCAGGTGATTGAAGAGGAACAGCAGAAAAAAGATGCAGAGCTGGAAGCACTGCAGTATCAGATCACACCGCATTTTATGTATAATACATTGAACTCCATCAAATTTGCGGCATTTCTGAAAGGGGAAAAAGAGCTGGCGGGGCTTATTGGAGATTTCGTGGAGCTTCTGCAGGCCAGTATCAACAAAAAGGGAAGCTTCCTTTCTGTTGCCGATGAGATCCATATACTGAAAAATTATATCCATCTGCAGGATTTTCGCTATCAGGGAAGCTTTCAGGTGAAATATGAGATCTCTGAGGAAGCATACCGGTGCTATATTCCAAGACTGATCCTTCAGCCGCTTGTGGAGAATGCTCTTCTTCACGGGATCGACATCAAACGGCAAACAGGAAAAATCTGGATCAGCGGAAACGTAAGTGAAGGAAAGCTGATCCTCATAGTAAAGGATAACGGCAGAGGAATGACAAAAGAGCAGATCCGAGATCTTTTTAACAGTCATGCAAAAAAAACAAACGGACTTTCCGCAGTGGGGATTCCAAATGTAAAAGAACGCCTGGAGCTTTATTACGGGACACAGGGAGGAATGGAATACGTAAGCAGTGGAAACGGTACAGAGGTCACGGTATTTCTGCCTGCGATCTATGATATGCCTGAAGAAGGGAGAAAAAATTAATGTACAGAACACTGGTGGCAGATGATGATTTTCTTGTAAGGAGCTATCTCAAAACCCTGGATTCCTGGGAAAAAGCAGGATATGAGATCGTGGATGATGCAGAAGACGGGGAGGAAGCTTATGGATTCCTTCAGAAAGAAAAAATCGATGTTCTTGTGACGGATCTTACCATGCCTGTGATGGATGGAATTGAGCTGATCAGAAAGATCCGTGAGGAAAACAGGGATATCTATATTATCGTGCTCAGCTGTCATGATGATTTTGAATATGTAAAAGAGGCCATGCGCCTTGGGGCGGATGAATATGTATTAAAGAACAGTCTGGACGAGGATAGTCTTTATGATACTCTGGAAAAATCAGCCCGGCTGATCGAGAAGCGCAGAGAAAAAAGTCAGGAACAGGCACGGACGAGAAAGCTGATCCATCTGGGAAGTCACGCTCTGAAGTATTATTTTTTTAACGGACTGATCTCGGGGATGCTGAAAAATCAGGCACGTGAGGAAAAGCGTGTGGAAGCCGGAATCGCCGGGAAATATTTTAACAGTGCTGTGATCTGTATGTTTATGGAGAACTGGGCAGAGAGGGAAAGACAATGGACGCCGCTGGAAGTGGAACAGTATTCCCATCATTTCCGTCACAGACTGCTGGAACGTACGGAGGAGCTTCTTGGGACAGAAAGTGAATTTGCGGAAGTGGTCTATCTTGGCGCAGGGATTTTTTGCTGTTTTCTTGATCTTTCCGGAGACTGCAGGACATCGGCTATGCAGCAGAGACTGACTGAGGCAGCAGCGATCTGCTACCGGCACTGTCAGGAGGATCTTTGTGATTTTGGTATCAGTGTCAGCAGTGTCTGCATGGGAGAGGATGGGATCCGCCAGGCTTATCAGCAGGCCAGAGAAATGATGAAGCTGCATTTTTATGAGAAAAAAGAGATCCTTTATTTTGAAGGACGGAAGAAAGCGGACAGTGTTTTACCGGAAAGTGCTGAGAAGCTGGAAGGGCAGATTTCCAGGCTGAAGGCAGGGAAAGACCGAAAAAAAGCGGAGGAGCTTTGGACACAGGTTCTCGCTGACTGTCAGGATCGTTATACCGACGGAAGACTTCTGGTACAGTGGCTTAAGAAATTGAATCAGACAGCCGGAATTGAGAAAGAGCCCATCTGGTATGGAGATATCGAAAGCTTTGAGAAATTCAGGGAAAAGGGCAGTGCCTGTATTTCACAGCTTTTTGTGGGGGAAGAGGATGCTGTTCCGGAGGGGACCTCTGCTGCTGTGAAAAAAGCTCTGGAGTTTATCCGGGAACATTATGAAGCGCCGATCAGCCTTCAGGATGCAGCAGATGCGGCGGAGGTGAATCCTGCTTATCTCAGTTATCTTTTCAAACAGGAGATGAAGATCGGTTTTTCCAATTATGTGCAGGAGCTTCGGATCGACTGTGCAAAGAAGCTTCTTTCAGAGACGAACTGTAAAGTTAAGGATGTGGCGTTGCGTTCCGGGTTTGGAGATTATCATTATTTTTCCAAGATATTTAAGAAGTTTACGGGCTTAAGTCCTGCGGAATACAGAAAAGAATCCGGATTATCATAGAAAGAGGTGCTTAGTATGGGAGTTACTATAAGGCAGATCGCGGAAGCTGCCGGTGTTTCCAGAGGTACTGTTGACAGAGCGTTAAATAACAGGGGCAGGATCCGTCCGGAGGTTGCTGAGAGGATCCGTGCCATCGCTGATGAGATGGGGTATAAGCCGAATCAACTGGGCCGTGCTCTATCCATGAGCAGAAATAATATTAAGATCGGCGTGATCCTGCAGGGTGCGGAAACACCTTTTATGAAAGAAGTTCTGAAGGGAATCCAGGAGGCGTGCGCTGAGGTGGATAATCTTGGTGGTACGGTCCTGGTCCATAAGATCGAGCATCAGAATGCGGAGGATGTTATTCTCGCCATGGAGAAGATGCGGATGGAAGAGGTTAGTGGTATTGCCATGGTTCCTTTGGATGAGGAACGTGTGAAAAGGGAAATTGACCGGTTTGTGGAGGAATTTCGGATCCCGGTGGTGACGTTTACTTCGGATGTGGAGGATACGAAACGGCTTTGCTTTGTAGGGCAGAACGGTGTGCAGTGTGGCCGTGCGGCTGCGGGGCTTATGGGGGAGCTGATCGGTGGAAAAGGAAAGGTTGCTGTGATTTCCGGCTATAGTACCAATACTTCTCTGAGCAGCAGGGTGGTTGGATTCCGTGAGGAAATTGCGCGGAAGTATCCTGGGATTGAGATCATTGGGCCGGAGTATTGCTTTGAGGAGAATGGCAGGGCCAGGGAGATTACGGAAGGGATATTTAAGGATGTTCCGGATCTTGACGGGATATATCTTACTTCTCATGGGGAGGAGGGGGTGTGTGAGGCAATCGCCGGAGCGGGGAAAGCTGGTCGGGTGAAGATGGTTGCCAATGATTTTATGGGGCGGAATTATGAGCTGATGAGGGAAGGGTTTATTCATTTCCTAATCGGGCAGGATGCCAGGATACAGGGGTATGAGCCGGTGATGATTTTGTTCCGGCTGCTGTTTAATGGGGAAGCGCCGGAGAGGGCGAAGATTTTTACGGAAATATATATAAGGAATGAGTATACGATTCCGGAGGGGAGACACTGAAGTGGGGGTGTCTCCTTTTTTGTGCGGAGGGACGCCGCGGAAGGGGATGCTGTCTGGTCTGCGGCTTCGTCGGGGGCTGGCTTCTAGGACGCCGGAAATCTGCTAAAAGCGTTTTTCAAAAGTCCGAACTCGCGGCCTGCTGCCGCTCAGACAGCGGACTTTTGAAAAACAACGCAGATTCCCGCCGTCCAAGAATCAGCTCCCCTCCTGCAGAAGCAGAGCCATCCAGCATCCCCTTCCCCGGCTGGTGCTTCCGGTGAGAAATAGTGTCGTTTGACGGTTGGTTGTGGGGCGTCAGCGCTGCGCTGGACGACTGCAATGGCTGAGTTTGTGTTTGGTTGGGGGGACGGCTGAGGCGCTGCGCTGTCAGCCTGGGGTTGCGGATGTGCCTAGAATTGCGGATGTGCCTAGAATTGCGGATGTGATGAGAGAATAGCCTTTGATGCCAGCGCAGATGGACTGTGTGGATGTGCTGAGATTGTGGATGTGATGGGAATATGACAATTGTAATATTGTATAGAAATAAGTGGATTTTTGATAAAATTCGTGTAATAATGATGTTACTATCAGAAATGAGAGTGACGATGGCTTTGGAATATCGTAAAATTGTAAATAAGAATGAATTTTCAGAAAGGGGTTGGATTTATGGGTCTTATCAGAGCGGCTGTGGGTGCAGCGGGTGGTACGTTGGCGGATCAGTGGAAGGAGTTTTTTTACTGTGAGGCTATGGATAAAGAAGTGATGGTTGTGAAGGGGACGAAGAGGTCTTCTTCCAGGTCTTCCAATAAGCATGGGAGTGATAATGTTATTTCCAGCGGCAGCGGGATCGCTGTGGCGGATGGTCAGTGTATGATGATCGTGGAGCAGGGAAAGGTTGTTGAGGTTTGTGCGGATCCGGGAGAGTATACGTATGATGCTTCTACGGAGCCGAGTATTTTTTCAGGTAGTCTGGGTGACGGAATCAGGAAGACTTTTGATACGATCGGGAAGAGGTTTGCTTTTGGCGGTGATACGGGTAAGGATCAGAGGGTGTATTATTTTAATACCAAGGAGCTTGTGGATAACAAGTTTGGTACTGCTAATCCGATCCCGTTCCGGGTTGTGGATTCCAGGATCGGGCTGGATGTGGATGTGGCTGTGAGGTGTCATGGTGTTTATTCCTACAGGATCGCGGATCCCCTTCTTTTTTATACGAATGTGTGTGGAAATGTGGAGCGGGAGTATACCAGAGAGGAGCTGGACGGACAGCTGAAGGCGGAGTTTATCAGTGCGCTGCAGCCTGCTTTCGGAAGGCTTTCGGAGCTGGAGTTGCGTCCGAATCAGATCGTGACTCATAATACGGAGCTGGAGAATGCCATGAATGAGGTGCTTTCTGCCAAGTGGGAGGAGCTTCGTGGGCTTAAGGTGGTCAGTGTGGCACTTGGTTCTGTGACATTGCCGGATGAGGATGCCGAGATGATCAAGCAGGCTCAGCGTACGGCTATGATGCGTGATCCTGCTATGGCTGCGGCTACTCTGACCGGGGCCCAGGCGGATGCTATGAAGGCTGCGGCTTCTAATTCAGCAGGGGCTATGACTGGTTTTATGGGCATGGGTATGGCTGCTAATGCAGGTGGTCTGAATGCTCAGCAGTTGTTTGAGATGGGCCAGAAGCAGCAGGCGCAGCAGCAGAGTGTACAGCAGCAGGCAGCGCAGCCGGTTTCGCCGGCAGGGAACGGAGCAGGGGCTGCGGCTGGTTCCTGGACCTGCAGTTGTGGTGCGGTTTCTTCGGGGAAATTCTGTCCGGAGTGTGGTGCATCGCGTCCGGTGGAGGACAGCTGGACCTGTTCCTGCGGTACGGTGAATAAAGGCAAGTTCTGTATGAACTGTGGAGCGAAGAAACCGGAGAAGAAGATGCAGTATCGCTGCAGCAGGTGCGGATGGGAACCGGCAGATCCGGAGAATCCACCGAAATTCTGCCCGGAGTGCGGTGATCCGTTCGGACCGGAGGATGCAGTATAGATCAGAAAGAGAGATGGTCAGGAGCAAAATGCAGGGTAACTCCTGCCGGTTGTTGGATACAGAATGATGAAGTGAGGTGAATATATGGCGAAGATGCAGGAGTTTAAGTGTCCGTGCTGTGGTGGCTCCATAGAGTTTGACAGTTCTGTGCAGAAGATGAAGTGTCCGTTTTGTGATACGGAGTTTGATGTCGGGACGTTATCGGAATATGCCCAGACTGTGGAGGAAGAGCAGCCTGAGGATATGAGCTGGTCGGATGAGGCCGGCAGTGAGTGGCAGGACGGGGAGAGTGAGGGGCTGCGTACCTATGTGTGCAAGTCCTGCGGCGGTGAGATCGTGGGAGATGCCAATACGGCAGCAACGGCCTGCCCGTTTTGCGGAAGTCCGGTGGTAATGACCGGGCAGCTGTCCGGTGCACTGAAGCCGGATTATGTGATCCCGTTTAAGCTGGACAAGAAAGCGGCAAAGGAGAGGCTGAAAAAGCATCTTACCGGTAAGAGACTTTTGCCGAAAGCATTTAAGTCAGAGAATCATATCAGCGAGGTTAAGGGCATCTACGTTCCGTTTTGGCTGTATGACACAGACGCAGACGCAGATATCCGTTACCGTGCAACAAAGACCCGGTTCTGGAGCGATAGTGATTATGATTATACGGAGACTAGCTATTATGCAGTACACAGAAGTGGTTCTCTTGGTTTTGATCATGTACCGGTGGATGGCTCTGCCAGCATGGAAAATGATCTGATGGAGTCTATAGAGCCTTTTGATTTCAAAGAAGCGGTGGATTTTCAGACTGCGTATCTGGCTGGATATTTTGCAGATAAATATGATGTGACAGCCAGCGAGTGTGAGGAACGTGCCAATGAGCGTATCCGCCGCAGCACAGAGGCTGCATTCCGGGATACGGTGAGAGGATACGCCAGTGTGGTACCGGAGAATACCAGTATCCGGCTTCATAACGGGACAACGAAATATGCGTTATATCCCGTATGGATCCTGCAGACGAAGTGGAAGGGTGATAATTACATATTTGCCATGAATGGTCAGACAGGGAAATTTGTGGGAAATCTGCCTACAGACAAGAACGCTTTTGCACGATGGTTCCTGGGAACAACGGGGGTCGTGGGTGTGATCACTTATATTATCCTGTATCTGATCTGGGCTTTGTAGGGAGGTGGATGCCATGAAAAAAAGAATATCTGTATTTTTGATATCGATCCTTTTGTGTCTGGCATGTGCTTTTCCAGTATGGGCAGGCACCGTAAGCCGTCTGGATGACCAGGCGGGACTTCTGGATGCAGAGCAGCAGGAGAGCCTGAGCAGTACTCTGGATGAGATCAGTGAGCGGGATCAGGTAGATGTTGTGGTCGTTACCGTTAACAGTCTTGAGGGAAAAACAGCCCAGGCGTATGCGGAGGATTATTTTATTGACCATGGATATGGACAGGGGGAAAATGGTGACGGTATTTTATTCCTGTTGGATATGGGAGACCGTAACTGGGCCATTGCAACACACGGATATGCGATAGAAGTGTTTACGGATGCCGGACAGTCCTACATCATGGATCAGGTGAAGCCTTATTTAAGTGACGGTGATTATAACGAAGCGTTTCATAAGTTTGCCACGGAATGCGATGATTTTATCACGCAGGCAGATGAGGCAGAGCCATACGATGTGGAAAACCTTCCGGATGAGCCTTTTGCGGTTGGGATAAACCTGCTGATCGCTCTTGCTGTGGGGCTTGTGGCAGGATTACTGGTGACCGGAAATATGAGAAGAAAGCTGAAAACTGTGCGAAAACAGGATCGGGCGGCTTCTTATGTGCGGCAGGGCAGTATGAATGTGACCAGAAGTAATGATTTTTACCTCTACAGTACGGTATCAAAATCTGCAAAACCGAAAAATGAGGATAATAACGGTGGTTCCAGCACCCATACCTCATCTTCCGGTGATACCTTCGGTGGTTCCAGCGGGAAATTCTGAGAAGATCATCAGGAAAAACAGAATATGATAAAAAAAGAAAGACTGCTGTACCGGAATGGTAGGGCAGTTTTTCTTTTTTCTGTGTGCGAAAGTATGTCTCTGTGGCGGCAGAAACAGGGAATTGCCGTTTATTTTTTGCATTCCGGAAATAACTTTATCTATTTAATAGGTTGAAATCCGTCGAAAAGTGCGTTATGATAATAACAATTATCCACACCAGTGCGTTAAAATTTTACAGCACAGGGGAAATCGGAGGAGTGAATAAAATGGAGTACAAGATTGCCCTGATTCCGGGAGACGGAATCGGTCCGGAGATTGTTGCCGAGGCCAAAAAAGTTTTAGACAGAGTATGTGAGAAATACAGTCATAAATTTTCATACACAGAGGTTCTTTTAGGAGGGGCATCCATTGATGCTCACGGAGTACCTCTTACAGAGGAAGCCATTGCCCAGGCAAAAGCTTCTGATGCAGTACTGATGGGTTCCATTGGCGGTGATGCCAAGACATCCCCGTGGTACAAGCTGGAGCCGTCCAAACGTCCGGAGGCAGGTCTTCTTGCGATCCGTAAGGCGCTGAACCTGTTTGCAAACCTTCGTCCGGCTTATCTTTACAATGAGCTTCGGGATGCATGCCCGCTCCGTGATGAGATCATCGGAGATGGTTTTGACATGATCATCGTAAGAGAGCTTACAGGAGGTCTTTACTTCGGAGCAAGAAAGACTACTGAGGAGAACGGAGTCCGCACAGCGGTAGATACTCTTTCTTATAATGAGAATGAGATCCGCCGTATTGCCATTAAGGCATTTGAGATCGCACGTAAGAGAAGAAATAAGGTTACAAGTGTAGATAAAGCCAATGTTCTTGATTCTTCCAGACTCTGGAGAAGTGTAGTGGAGGATGTGGCAAAGGATTATCCGGATGTAACACTGGAGCATATGCTGGTTGATAACTGTGCAATGCAGCTGGTACGTGATCCGAAGCAGTTTGATGTTATCCTTACAGAAAACATGTTTGGAGATATCCTCTCTGATGAGGCAAGTATGGTGACCGGTTCCATCGGAATGCTTTCCTCCGCAAGCTTAAATGAGACAAAGCTTGGTCTCTATGAGCCGAGCCATGGTTCTGCACCGGATATCGCAGGCCAGAACAAGGCAAACCCCATCGCAACCATTCTTTCCGCTGCTATGATGCTGAGATATTCTCTGGATCTTGATAAAGAAGCAGATGCTGTGGAAACAGCAGTACAGAAGGTTCTTACAGAGGGTTACAGAACAGGAGATATCATGTCTGACGGATGCAAGCTTGTCGGAACCAGAGAGATGGGCGATCTGATCGCAGATGCCATTGCATAAATAAAGCGGGACAGAGAGAAGAAAACGAAACAGAACAGAAAAAACCGGTACCTGGAAGAGGAAGTCTATAAACAGATACCGGATCCTATCGTAAAGAATAAAAAGGAGAGACCTTAAAAATGAAAAGTGATACCGTAAGAAAAGGCACACAGCAGGCACCACATCGTTCCCTGTTCAATGCCCTTGGAATGACAAAGGAAGAAATGGACAAACCACTGGTAGGAATCGTAAGCTCTTATAACGAGATCGTACCGGGACATATGAACCTTGACAAAATTGTAAATGCTGTAAAGCTCGGCGTTGCAATGGCTGGCGGCACACCGGTTGTATTTCCGGCGATCGCAGTATGTGACGGAATCGCAATGGGACACGTTGGAATGAAATATTCCCTTGTAACACGTGACCTGATCGCAGATTCCACAGAGGCCATGGCACTGGCTCATCAGTTTGATGCTCTGGTCATGGTTCCCAACTGTGACAAAAACGTACCTGGTCTTCTGATGGCAGCGGCAAGGATCAACGTTCCTACTGTATTCGTAAGCGGCGGTCCGATGCTTGCCGGCCATGTAAAAGGGCACAAAACCAGTCTTTCCAGTATGTTTGAGGCAGTAGGATCCTATGCAGCAGGAACCATCACAGCAGATGATCTGGAAGAATTCGAGAACAAAACCTGCCCGACCTGCGGATCATGTTCCGGTATGTACACTGCGAACAGCATGAACTGCCTGACAGAGGTTCTCGGTATGGGACTGAAAGGAAACGGTACCATCCCGGCAGTATACTCTGAACGTATCCGTCTTGCAAAGCATGCAGGAATGCAGGTAATGGAAATGTACAGAAGGAACATCCGCCCAAGAGACATTATGACAAAAGAGGCAGTTTTAAATGCACTTACAGTAGATATGGCACTTGGATGCTCCACAAACAGTATGCTTCATCTTCCGGCTATCGCACATGAGATCGGAATGGATTTTGATATCAGCTTTGCAAATGAGATCAGTGAGAAGACCCCGAACCTTTGCCACCTTGCACCGGCAGGCCCGACCTACATGGAAGATCTTAATGAGGCCGGTGGTGTCTATGCGGTCATGAATGAGCTGAACAAGCTGGGACTTCTCCATACAGAGTGTATGACAGTAACCGGAAAAACAGTAGGTGAGAATATCAAAAACTGTGTAAACCTGAATCCGGATGTTATCCGCCCGATCGACAATCCGTATACAAAGACAGGCGGACTTGCCGTACTGAAAGGAAACCTTGCACCGGATGGTGGTGTTGTAAAACGTTCTGCAGTTGTACCGGAGATGCTGGTACATGAAGGTCCTGCACGTGTATTTGACAGCGAGGATGACGCAATTGTTGCCATCAAGGGCGGTAAGATCGTAGAGGGAGATGTTGTGGTTATCCGCTACGAGGGACCAAAGGGTGGCCCTGGAATGAGAGAGATGCTGAACCCTACATCTGCCATCGTGGGAATGGGACTTGGTTCTTCCGTAGCCCTGATCACCGACGGACGTTTCAGTGGTGCATCCAGAGGAGCCGCTATCGGACACGTATCACCGGAGGCAGCAGTAGGCGGCCCGATCGCACTGGTTGAGGAAGGCGATATCATCAGCATCAATATTCCGGAGCTGAAACTGGAGATCAAGGTTTCAGATGAAGAGATGCAGGCTAGAAGAGAAAAATGGCAGCCAAGAGAGCCGAAGGTGACAACCGGATATCTGGCAAGATACGCTTCCATGGTAACATCCGGAAACCGTGGTGCGATCCTGGAAGTACCGAAAGCAAAATAAGGAGGAACGAAAGATATGCAGCTTACAGGTGCAGAGATCATCGTAGAATGTCTGAAGGAACAGGGCGTTGATACCGTATTTGGATATCCGGGCGGCGCGATCCTGAATGTTTACGATGCCTTATATGAATACAAAGATGAGATCACACATGTACTGACCTCCCACGAGCAGGGTGCATCCCATGCTGCTGACGGTTATGCAAGAGCGACCGGAAAGGTAGGTGTCTGCCTGGCAACCTCCGGTCCAGGAGCAACTAACCTGGTAACAGGGATCGCGACTGCATACATGGATTCCGTACCGATGGTAGCCATTACTGCAAACGTAGGAAGACCACTCCTGGGAAGAGATTCTTTCCAGGAGGTTGATATCGCAGGTATCGTAATGCCTGTAACAAAATACAGTTTCATCGTAAAGAATATCGAAGATCTTGCAGATACGTTAAGAAGAGCATTTTATATTGCAAAAAGCGGAAGACCCGGCCCGGTGCTTGTGGATGTCCCGAAGGATATCACAGGAATGAAATATGAATATGAGCCATGCCATCCGGCTACGGTTAACCGTGAGATCAAAAGTATCCGTAAAGAAGATATTGATCAGGCACTGGAAATGATCAGAGAGGCAGAGAAACCGTTTATTTTTGTTGGCGGCGGATGTGTGATCTCCGGTGCTGACCAGGAAGTACGTGAGCTGGCTCGCAGGATCCAGGCTCCTGTCTGCGATACTCTGATGGGCAAGGGTACCTTCCCGGGAGAAGATCCTCTCTATACAGGTATGGTAGGTATGCACGGAACCAAGACTTCCGATCTTGGCGTAACAGAGTGCGATCTTCTTATTGTTCTCGGTGCACGCTTCAGTGACCGTGTAACAGGAAATACCAAAACTTTTGCACATAATGCAAAAATCCTTCAGATCGATGTGGATGCTGCGGAGATCAATAAAAATATCAAAGTGGATGCCAGTGTGATCGGTGATGTGAAGGAAGTGCTGAAACGCCTTCTGGAGGAAATTCCGAAGAAAGAACATCCGGAGTGGATCGCACATATCCAGGAATTGAAATCAAAATATCCGCTGAATTATGATCACACACAGCTTACAGGTCCGTATATTATAGAGAAGCTTTATGAGTTGACCAACGGTGATGCGATTATCTCCACAGATGTTGGACAGCATCAGATGTGGGCGGCGCAGTATTATAAATACAAAGAGCCGAGAACTCTTCTTACTTCCGGCGGACTTGGAACCATGGGCTACGGCCTTGGCGCTGCAATTGGCGCGAAGATGGGCAGACCGGAAAAAACAGTTGTAAATATAGCAGGTGACGGATGCTTCCGTATGAATATGAATGAGCTGGCAACAGCTGCACGCTGTGGCAGACAGCTGATCCAGATTGTTATGAACAATCATGTACTGGGAATGGTGCGTCAGTGGCAGACGCTTTTCTATGGAAAGAGATATTCTTCCACAGTACTGGATGACGCCGTTGATTTTGTGAAATTATCAGAGGCGCTGGGTGCAAAAGCCATTCGTGTGACAAAGATGGAGGATGTGGAGCCTGCACTTAAGATGGCACTGGCAGCAGAGGAACCTGTCGTTCTGGATTGCTGGATCGATCAGGATCTGAGTGTGTTCCCGATGGTACCGGCTGGTGCGAACCTTGATGATGTATTTGACGAGGAGGATATGAAGAAACATGAGTAGAGTGTATAATTTTTCTGCCGGACCGGCAGTGCTTCCAGAGGAAGTACTCAAAGAAGTAGCGGATGAGATGATGGATTATAACGGCACAGGAATGTCTGTTATGGAAATGAGCCACAGAAGTGCAGCTTTTCAGGAGATCATTGATACTGCAGAGAAAGATCTTCGCGAGCTTATGAACATTCCGGATAACTACAAGGTACTTTTCCTTCAGGGAGGAGCATCCCAGCAGTTTGCCATGATCCCGATGAACCTTATGAAAAACAAGGTCGCAGATTATATCGTAACAGGACAGTGGGCAAAAAAAGCTTATCAGGAAGCTCAGAAATACGGAAAAGCAAACAAGATCGCCTCTTCTGAAGATAAAACCTTCAGCTATATCCCGGACTGCAGTGATCTGCCGATCAGCCCGGATGCAGACTACGTATACATCTGTGAGAACAACACCATTTACGGCACAAAATTCAAAAAACTTCCAAACACAAAAGGTAAGACTCTGGTAGCAGATGTATCCTCCTGCTTCCTGTCTGAGCCGGTGGATGTAAGCAAATATGGTATTATCTATGGCGGTGTTCAGAAGAACATCGGACCGGCAGGCATGGTTATCGTGATCATCCGTGAGGACCTGATCACAGAGGATGTTCTTCCGGGAACCCCAACCATGCTTACTTATAAGACACATGCAGACGCAGGCTCTCTTTACAATACGCCGAATGCTTACTGCATCTATGTATGCGGAAAAGTATTCAAATGGTTGAAGAAGATGGGCGGTCTGGAAGTGATGAAGCAGCGCAATGAGGAAAAAGCAAAAATCCTTTATGATTACCTGGATTCCAGCAAGCTGTTCAAAGGAACTGTAGTTCCGGAAGACAGATCTCTTATGAATGTACCGTTCGTAACCGGTGACAAGGAAATGGATGCCAAGTTTGTTAAAGAGGCAACTGAAGCAGGACTTGTAAACCTGAAAGGACACCGTACTGTTGGCGGAATGCGTGCCAGCATCTACAATGCCATGCCAAAGGCCGGCGTAGAGGCACTGGTTGCATTCATGAAAAAATTCGAGGAGGAGAATGCATAATGTTCCAGTATCATTGCCTGAATCCGATCGCTGAAAAAGGTCTGAAACTTTTTGGCGATAATTATAAAAAAACAGAGACAGCTGACCAGTGTGATGCAATCCTTGTAAGAAGTGCAAAAATGCACGACATGGAGCTGCCGAAGAGCGTTTGTGCAGTTGCACGTGCAGGTGCAGGCGTCAATAATATTCCGGTTAAGGAGTATGCAGAGAAGGGTGTTGTTGTATTCAACACGCCTGGAGCTAACGCAAATGGCGTAAAAGAGCTGGTACTTGCAGGTATGCTCCTTGCATCCAGAGATATCGTAGGAGGTATCGAGTGGGTTGCACAGGAGAAAGATAAAGAGCACATCGGCAAGCTTGCCGAGAAGCAGAAAAAACAGTTCGCAGGATGCGAGATCAGCGGCAAAAAGCTTGGTATCATCGGTCTTGGAGCCATTGGAGCCATGGTGGCAAACGCAGCATGCGGTCTTGGCATGGAAGTATATGGCTATGACCCATATCTTTCTATTGATGCGGCATGGAACCTGTCCAGAACCATCAAGCACAGCAAGAGCCTGGATGAGATCTACAGCCAGTGCGATTATATCACCATTCATGTGCCGCTTCTTGACAGCACTAAGAAGATGATCAACAAAGAAGCTTTTGATAAGATGAAGGACGGCGTGGTTCTTCTGAATTTTGCAAGAGATCTTCTTGTTGATGAGGATGCTCTGATCGAGGCTGTTGAGAGTGGCAAGGTTAAGAAGTATGTAACTGACTTTGCAAATGAGACAGTTGCAGGACGCGAGGGTATTCTGGTAACTCCGCATCTTGGTGCGTCTACAGAGGAATCTGAAGAAAACTGTGCAGAGATGGCTGTAAAAGAGATCCGTGATTACCTTGAGAATGGTAATATCAAAAATTCTGTTAATTATCCGAACTGTGATATGGGTACCTGTGTGGCTGTCGGAAGAATCTCTCTTGCGCACAGCAACACACCGAATATGATCAGTCAGGTTACCAAGATCCTTGGATCCGAGGGATTGAATATTGCGGATATGACGAATAAGAGTAAAGGGGAGTTTGCTTATACTCTTATAGATCTTGAGAGTGCGGCGTCTGCTAAGGCGTTAGATGAACTCAAGGAGATTGAGGGAATGTACAGGGTGCGTGTTGTTAAGTAAAGTAACAAGAGGTTAGAAATACTTTTTTTTAAATACTGTGTGGCGTTTGCTTTTTTGGCGAATGGCATGCAGTATTTTTTTGAGGAAAAAGGAAAACCGCAAA
>OFMA01001483.1_pt1 | contig 15127 bp, 9 predicted proteins | sample 1541011 | NCBI WGS metagenome assembly OFMA01 (sample SAMN04209225, study PRJEB22552) | human gut metagenome | biome: gut; material: feces | host: Homo sapiens | place: USA: Oklahoma
CCTATTGATTTGGAATTAATTCAGCTTAAGAAGATCGAAGAATAGACGTGCTTATGCATGTCTTTTTTTGTGCTTGAAGATAAAAATGGTATCACTTACAATAATATTAGGAGGTTATATGTATGGATGCATTTATTGAACTAAAGAATGTTGTGAAAAGATATACAATGGGAGATGTCACTATTTATGCAAATAATGGTGTGAATTTTAAAGTAAATAAAGGTGAATTCACAGTTATTGTAGGTGCCTCTGGAGCTGGTAAAACAACTATATTAAATATGCTTGGTGGCATGGATACACCTACAAGTGGCACTATTGTTGTAGATGGTCATAATATTGCGACTTATGATGATAAACAATTAACAGATTATAGAAGAGATGATATTGGCTTTGTATTCCAGTTTTATAATCTTGTACAGAACTTAACAGCATTAGAAAATGTAGAACTTGCTTCTCAGATTTCTAAGGATCCACTTAATTCAGTAGATATTCTAGAACGTGTTGGTCTTGGAGAACGTAAAGATAACTTCCCAGCACAGTTATCAGGTGGAGAACAACAGCGTGTAGCCATAGCCCGTGCTATCGCAAAGAATCCTAAACTATTATTATGTGATGAACCAACAGGTGCACTTGATTATCAAACAGGTAAATCAATTCTTGGTTTATTAAGAAGTATGTGTAATAACTATGGAATGACTGTAATCGTTATTACACATAACTCAGCCCTTGCCCCAATGGCTGATCAAGTCATACATCTTAAGAATGGAAAAGTGGAAAGACAGGAATATAATGAACATCCTGAATCCATCGATAATATTGAATGGTAAAAAAGAAATTCTATTGGAAAACTGTCTTTAAGAACATCAGTCAGTCTAAAGGACGTTTCTTTTCCATCTTCATGATTATATTCTTAGGTGCTGCAGTCTTTTCAGGGCTCAGAAATACCCCTTATACAATGGCTTCTAGTGTAGATACATATCTCAATAATCATAATTATGCCGATCTTACTTATATTGCGACACTTGGCTTTTCTGATGAAGATGTCGCAAAGGTAAGAAGCCTTAGGGGTGTGAAGAAGGTTGTCCCATGTTATCAGTTTGATGCTTTATTTTCACATAAGGATGGTAAATCAGGTGTCACTGTTTATTCACAGGATCACTATGATCAAAATATGCTGGATCGTCCTGAAATAGTAAAAGGACGTTATCCTCAAAAAGAAGATGAATGTATCATTGATGTCAATTTAGGTAAATATAATTACAAGATTGGTCATACGATTGAACTTTCTAATGATAATGGAACTAAGACATATAAGATTGTAGGTATTGTGAATGATCCACGATATATCAGTAATGTAGACAGAGGAACTAATACACTAGGTGATGGAACCAATAGTGGATTTGTGGAAGTATTAAATGATGGGGCAAGAGAACTTGGTTTAAATAGCAAGGTGGCTCAGTTAAGAAACAATGATCATCTATATACTTCTTTACTTGTCGATGTAGAAGGTGCCCAGAATTATGATTTATTTAGTTCTTATTATGATGATATGATTGAAACAGTAAATACACGTATTAAGAGTACATTATTTGAAGAAATAAGTGATCAATATGATCAACTAACGGGAGATATGCAATCACAGTTAGATGATGCAAAGAAACAATATGAAGAAGGCTATCAGGAATATAAGCGTAATCTAGATTCTTTTAATTCACAGATATCAGAGGGTAAGGTGAAGTTAGCTCAAGCACGTATTCAATTCTATGAACAAAAGAAGGTCTATTTAAAGAAAGCCTCACAGATTACTCAAGCCTCACAGCAGGCTTATAATGAAACTAAGAAAATAGATCAGGAAATCAAAACACTTCAGAACTCTATTAAAGATACTCTAGGTAGTATTAAGGATAAAGAATCAGCAGAGGATGCTTATACAAAGATACTTACTGAGATGAATGAAAGTCTAGGTCAATTTAATCAGAAACTTCAAGGTGTAGGTCAATTACTAGAAGGACGTATACAATTAGAAAAGGCGCAATCACAATTAGATGAAGCAGAAGCAGAACTTAATATCCAGCAAAGTAAACTTGAAGTCACTGAGAATAATGCTAAGCTGCAGCTCAACTCAGCAAAAGAGCAGCTAGATCAAGCAAAGGCACAAATAGAACAAGCAGAATCACAATTAAGTCAGATTCCAAAAGGCACTCTATATTCACTTACTAAAAGTGAAAATGTCGGTATTGCGACTTATGAATCCTATAAACAGGCCATTGCATCTATTGCGCAAGTATTCCCACTCATCTTTTTCTTAGTAGCTGCATTAGTCTCTCTTACAACTATGACACGTATGATAGAAGAACAAAGAGGCTATTGTGGAACACTTCGTGCATTAGGATATAGTAAAAAGGATATTATAATGCAATATATTGTCTATGCTTTTCTAGCAACATTCTTTGCCTGTATCTTAGGTATATTAGTAGGTAATCAGGCATTCCCTCGTATTATCTATTTCTTATTCACATATTTAATGTATGGCATTAATCAATCAGCAGTACTAGTACAGAAATGGTCTATCTCACTTGTAACTATACTTATTTCTGTTGGTGTTACATTACTTGCAACATTAAGTGTCTGTTTACAGGAACTTGTTTCTACACCATCTGTCTTGATGCGTCCTAAAGCACCTAAGGCAGGTAAGAGAATACTCATGGAACGTATACCTTTTATATGGAAACGATTGAATTTCAATCAGAAGGTGACTATGAGAAACTTATTCCGTTATAAGAAACGTTTCTGGATGTCTGTCATTGGTATTGCGGGATGTACAGCCTTAATCATGCTGGGATTTGGTGTTAAGAACAGCTGTTCTGAAATCATTCCTTCACAATATGTAGAAGTATATAAATATGATGCACTTATTAAACTTAATACTAATGTAGAAGATACAAAAAAGATTGAAAATAAGATCAAGCGTCTAGAAGGTATTCATAACTTAACGAGTGCTATGCGTCAAAACATTACAGTACTAGGCAATAGTGAAGATTATTATAGCACGATGATTGTGTATGACAATGCGGATGAAATTAAGAATTTTATTCACTTTAAGGATTATAAAACAAAAAAGAAGATTATCTTAAATGATGAGGGGGTTGTCATCTCACAGAAGCTTGCGGAAAAGCTGAATGTGAAAAAAGGAGAAACTCTTACTTTCTCTCTTAATAATAGTAAATATACAGTCAAGGTGGCAGATATCGTAGAACACTATGTCAATCATCAAGTTTATATGAGTAAGACTTTCTATGAAAATCTGACTGGTATGAAATCATCTGCTTCTATACTTTATGTAGATATGAATACAAAGAAATCAAATATCAACGCTTTGAAGAACTATCTTGATCATCATGATATTGGTAGTATGGAACGACTTACTGCTACACTTGATGAATTCCAGCAAAGAATGTCTTCATTGAATATTATTGTTGCCATCTTATCAGGATGTGCTGCCTTACTTTGTTTTATTGTTCTTTATAATTTAACGAATATCAACATTGGTGAACGTAAAGGTGAAATCGCAACAATCAAGGTATTAGGATTCCGCCGTAAAGAATATTGTGACTATATCTTTAGAGAGAATATCATTCTTTCTTTGATTGGGGCCTCACTTGGTATGTTCTTTGGTTATTTCCTTCATCGATTTGTTGTATTAACGGTAGAAATGGATAATATGTTATTTATTCGTACAATGCCGCTTTATATCTATTTAATTGCGTTTGGTATGACAGTGGGCTTTACAATTATTATCAATCTTGCGATGCGCCATATCCTAGATCAAGTGAATATGGTTGAGTCTTTAAAATCAATTGAGTAAAAAAAGTCAAAAAAAATTAAAAAAGCATTGATTTTTGCTTTGTATTATGTATAATTGGTAATCGACGCATGGCGTCAAATGCGTGGGAGGGCTTCGGCCCAAACGAACCACAGCACGGACAATATTTTAATGGAGGTGTGTACCGTGGCAAATAATGGTAAAAAAGTAGTAAGAATTATGAAGATCCAGTTCCCAGCAGGTGGTGCTAAACCAGGACCAGCTCTAGCAGGTGCAGGAATTCAGATGCCAAAATTCTGTACAGCATTCAACGATCAGACTAAAGATCGTCATGGTGAAACTGTACCAGTAGTTTTGACTGTTTATGAAGACAAGAGCTTTGATTTCGTATTAAAGACAGCTCCAGCTGCTGAAATGATCAAGAAGGCTTGTGGTATCAAGAAAGCTGCAAGTGATTCAAAGCAGACTGTTGCTACTCTAAGTGCTGATAAGTTAAAGGAAATCGCAGAATACAAAATGCCTGACCTTAACGCTAATGATTTAGAAGCAGCAATGAAAATCGTTGCTGGAACAGCACGTAACATGGGTGTCAAAGTAGAAGGCTTAGACGCTTAATTAATTAGCAATCTGATGGAGTTGAATTCCGTCATTACAGTGGGAGGTCTATCCGTTAAGACCACTTAAGGAGGAAAGAAAATGTCAAAAAAAGGAAAGAAATATGTAGAAGCTGCTAAGCAGATTGAAGCTGGCAAGCTATACTCAATCGAAGAAGCAATTGAATTAGTTAAGAAGACTAATACTGCTAAATTCGATGCAAGTGTTGATGTTGTATTCAAGTTAAATCTTGATACTAGACATGCAGATCAGCAGTTACGTGGAGCTATCGTGCTTCCTAACGGAACTGGTAAAACAAAGAGAGTTTGTGTTATCGCTGAAGGTCCAAAGGCTGAAGAAGCTAAAAACGCTGGTGCTGACGTAGTTGGTGGCCAGGAAATCTTAGATGAAATCGCTAAAGGTTGGTTAGAGTTCGATGTTATGATCGCTACTCCTGATCAGATGCCTAAGCTTGGTAAATTAGGACGTGTTTTAGGTCCTAAGGGATTAATGCCAAACCCTAAGACTGGTACAGTAACTATGGATGTTGCTAAAGCAGTTAATGAATCTAAGGGCGGTAAAGTTAATTATAGAACTGATAAAGATGGTAACGTACATCTTCCAATCGGTCGTGTATCTTTCGACAGCGTTAAGCTAGTTGAAAACTATGAAGCTATCCATGCTTTATTATTAAGAATCAGACCTGCAGCAGTTAAAGGAACTTACGTTAAGAACTGCGTAGTTTCATCTACTATGGGTCCAGCAGTAAAAGTTGCTGCTTAATTATTAATGCCGCAATCAATATACCGTAGACAGTAACTGATGCAAGTCTCAATTTGTTACCGAGGGATATTGTCATGTATGAAAATGACAAACCCCTAGGTAAACTAGGGGTTTTTATATAACGCGTATATTGTTGCAATAAAATTTTTATGGAGGTGTAACAATGGCTAACGAAAAAGTATTAGTCGCTAAACAGGCAGTCATCGACGAAATCGCTGATAAGTTATCTAACGCTCAGTCAGTAGTAGTTGCTGAATACCGTGGCTTAACTGTTGATGAAGTTACTGAACTTCGTCGTGCTTTAAGAGCTGAAAACGTAGAACTTAAAGTTTATAAGAACAAATTAGCTCTTCGTGCTACAGAAGCTTGTGGTAAACAGGAATTAGATGAATTCTTAACTGGTCCAAACGCTATTGCATTTGGTCATGATGACGCTGTTGCTCCAGCTAGAGTACTAGCAAAATTTGCTAAGGATCACGAAGCTCTTGTAATCAAGACTGCAATCGTTGAAGGCAAATTATTGAGCAAAGAAGAAGTTATGGAACTTTCAAAGTTACCAAACAAAGAAGGTATGTTATCAATGTTATTGGCTTGCTTAAAGGCACCAGTATCAAAAGTTGCTAGAGCTGTTAAGGCTGTAGCTGACAAAGAAGCAGACGGATCTGCAGAAGAAGCAGCTCCTGCTGAAGCAGAAGCAGCTGCTTAATATCGAAATAAAGGAGAATATTAAAATGGCAAAGTTAACAACTGATGAAATCTTAGCTTACTTAGAAGAAGCTACAATCTTAGAATTAAACGAATTAGTAAAAGCAATCGAAGAAAAGTTCGACGTTACAGCTGCTGCTCCAGTTGCAGTTGCTGCTGCTGCTGAAGAAGAAGGACCTGCTGCTAACGTAACAGTAATCCTTAAGGAAGTTGGACCTACAAAGGTTAAAGTTATCAAGGCTGTTAGAGAAATCACTGGTTTAGGACTAGTTGAAGCTAAGGGCTTAGTTGACAAGGTTCCATCTGAAATCAAGAAAGACGTACCAGCTGAAGAAGGTGCTAAGTTAAAGGAAACTTTAGAAGCTGCTGGTGCTGTTGTTGAATTAAAGTAATTTAATACAAACACAATTATAAAAGCCCTATTTTAGGGCTTTTTTCTTATGAGGAATGAGAATGTCACACTATTATACAAATGATGAAATAGAAAGCAGACCAACGATCATTCACTTCGATTATCAAGGACATTCTATTGGGTTTCATAGTGATCGTGGTGTTTTCTCTAAGGATAGTGTAGATTTCGGTTCAAGAACACTACTTGACACCGTTAATCTAGAAGGTGTAAAATCAGTATTGGATGTTGGGTGTGGATATGGTGCTTTGAGTATCAGCTTAAAGATGGTTTATCCAGATATCGCATTTGATATGGTTGACGTCAATAGACGCGCAATGGAACTTGCTAAACGCACAATTGAAGATTATCATCTTGAAGATATGCGTGTATATGAAAGTAATGCATATGAGAATGTAGAGAAGACATTTGATATGATCATCTCTAATCCTCCAATTCGTGCTGGCAAAAATGTTGTGACTACTATTCTTAAAGAAAGTTATTCACACTTAAATAAGAATGGACGCCTTGTGATTGTCATACAAAAGAAACAGGGTGCACCAAGTGCTAAGAAATGCATGGAAGAAGTCTTTGGAAATGCAGAAGTATTGAAGCGAAATAAAGGCTACTACATAATTCAATCAATTAAATAATGAACTACAGGGAAATTGTATAAATTTCCCTTTTTGGGTTGACACAAAAGTACCCTTGTGCTAGTATACTAAAATGCCTACTCATGTATAAAAGCAGGTCATTTTGACCCTTTTTAGCTTGCAGATAGAGATTAAAAAAGGAGTGGAACGGATTTTGGAAAAGAATGTAAGAACTGCAGAAAGCCGCATTAAGCGACGCAATTATTCTCGTATTAGTGGTTCTTTGAAACTACCTAACCTTGTCGAAATTCAGACAGATTCATTTAAGTGGTTTCAGGAAAAAGGTATAAGAGAAGTATTTGAGGATATTTATCCTATCACAAATTTTAACGACACATTATCATTGGAGTTTGTAGGCTGTCGTTTTGATGAGCCTAAATATGATGCAGATGAAAGTAAAGAAAGAGATGCAATCTATGCAGCTCCTTTGCGTGCTACTTTACGTCTTGTAAATAAGAAAACTGGAGAAATCAAGACAAGTGAAGTATTTATGGGTGATTTCCCGTTAATGACAGATTCAGGTACATTTGTTGTTAATGGTGCAGAACGTGTTATCGTTTCACAGTTAGTTCGTTCTCCAGGAGCTTATTTTGGTAATGGAACAGACAAGATTGGTAAGACTGTCTTCAATGGACAGGTAATCCCATCTCGTGGTACTTGGTTAGAATTTGAAAATGATGCCAAGGATGTTCTAAATGTTCGTATTGACCGTCAGAAGAAGATTCCAGGTACTATTCTTTTACGTGCTCTAGGACTTTCTTCAAATGAAGATATTATTGAAGTTTTCGGAGAACATCAGTTCCTCTACAATACATTTGAAAAGGATCCAACACATAACACTGATGATGCGTTGATGGAAATTTATAGTAAATTGAGACCGGGTGAACCAGCTACTTTAGATGGTGCTAACTCATTACTATTTGCGCGTTTCTTCGATCCAAAACGTTATGATTTAGCAAAAGCAGGTCGTTTTAAGTTACGTAAGAAATTAAGCTTATTAGATCGTATTGCTGATCGTGTTCTTGCTGAAGATGTTGTTGACGTTGATGGTAATGTTGTAATGACAGAAGGTACTAAGATTACTAAAGATAAATTAGAAATCTTAAAGCCAGTATTTGAAGCAGGTGCACATACAAGAGAAATTAAAACTAACGAAAATATGCATTCTAATCATACTATTCAGGTATTAGATGTATATACAGATGAATCTAAGTCTATCAAGATGAGAGTAATCGGTACTGATCTTTCATTAGATAGTAAGTTTGTCACTATTTCAGACTTTATTGCTGCATATTCATATATGCTTAACCTTGTTGATATCTATGATTCTCAGGACTTAGCAGCAGAAGACAGAGTGTCTTTAATGAGCCGTATTGGTTTATTAGATGATATCGACCATTTAGGTAACAGACGTGTTAGAACTGTTGGTGAATTAGTTCAGAACCAGTTCCGTATCGGTTTATCACGTATGGAAAGAGTAGTTAAGGAAAGAATGTCTTTAGCTGAAGATGATTCTATGACTCCACAATCATTAACAAACATTCGTCCATTAACTGCTGCAATCAAAGAATTCTTCGCAAGTTCTCAGTTATCTCAGTTCATGGACCAGATTAACCCACTTGCCGAATTAACAAACAAGAGACGTCTTTCTGCCTTAGGTCCTGGTGGTTTATCAAGAGACCGTGCAGGTTATGAAGTACGAGACGTCCATCCATCTCACTATGGTAGAATCTGTCCAATCGAAACACCAGAAGGTCCTAACATCGGGTTGATTTCTACACTTGCATCTTATGCAAAAGTAAATGAATATGGATTCATTGAAACTCCATATCGTAAAGTAAATAACTGCGTTATTGATGAAAATGATATTCGTTATTTAACAGCAGATGAAGAAAAGAATTATATTATTGCTCAGGCAAAAGTTAAGACTGATGAAAATGACCGTATCATTGATGAACAGGTTATTTCACGTCATTTAGGTGAAAACATCATGGCTAAGCCAGAAGAAATCGACTTCATCGATATCTCACCTAAACAGATCGTATCAGTTGCATCTTCATGTATCCCATTCTTGGAAAACGATGATGCGACTCGTGCCCTTATGGGATGTAACATGCAGAGACAGGCTGTACCTCTATTAAATCCACATGCACCTTATGTAGGAACAGGTATGGAATTCCAGGCTGCAAGAGACTCTGGTGCTGCAGTTGTTGCGAAAGAAGAAGGAACTGTTAAATATGTTGACGCTAAGAAGATCATCGTTGAAGGTGAAAGTGGCGAAAAGACATATAAGTTATTAAAGTTCACTGTATCTAACGCTGGTACATGTATCAACCATCGTCCAATTGTTATGGCTGGTGAACATGTTCTTAAGGGTCAAGTTCTTGCTGATGGACCAGCTATGGAACAGGGTGAATTAGCATTAGGACAGAACGTTCTTGTAGGTTTCATGACATGGAATGGTTATAACTACGAAGATGCTGTCATCATGAATGAAAAGCTTGTAAAAGAAGACTACTATACTTCTATCCACATTCAGGAATATACAATTGAATGTCGTGATACAAAGCTTGGTCCTGAAGAAATTACTAGAGATATCCCTAACGTAGGTGATGATGCTCGTTCTAACCTAGACGAAAACGGTATTATCCGTGTTGGTGCTGAAGTTAAGGAAGGCGATATCTTAGTTGGTAAAGTTACTCCTAAGGGACAGGCAGAATTATCTGCAGAAGAAAAATTATTATTAGCTATCTTTGGTGAAAAATCTAGAGAAGTTAAAGATAACTCATTAAGAGTACCTCATGGTGGTTCTGGTATCGTACATCGTATCAGAGTATTCACTCGTAGAGGTAAAGAAAGAAAGAATGAAAACAAGTATGGTTCAGCAAACTCTCTTGCTTATAAAGAAGTTGAAAGAGATGATTTACAGCCAGGTGTAAACAAGGTTATTAAAGTATATATCGTTCAGAAGCGTAAGATTTCTGAAGGGGATAAGATGTCAGGTAGACACGGTAACAAGGGTGTCATCTCTAAAATCTTACCAACAGAAGATATGCCTCATTTACAGGACGGTACACCACTTGATATCATGCTTAACCCATTAGGGGTACCATCTCGTATGAATATCGGTCAGGTATTAGAATTACACTTAGGTTATGCTGCTAGACAGTTAGGTGGTCAGTATTTCGCTACTCCAGCCTTTGATGGTATCAATTCTAAGGACTTAGAAAATATCATGAAAGAATCTGGTATGCCAGAAAACGGTAAACAGAGAGTGATCTCTGGTAAGACTGGTGAATATTTCGATAACGAAGTATCAGTTGGTATCATGTACATGATCAAGTTATGTCACATGGTTGATGATAAGTTACATGCAAGATCAGTTGGTCCTTACTCAGTTGTTACTCAGCAGCCACTTGGTGGTAAAGCTCAGAACGGTGGTCAGAGATTCGGGGAAATGGAAGTATGGGCACTTGAAGCTTATGGTGCAGCATATACATTACGTGAAATCTTAACAGTTAAGTCAGATGACGTTGTAGGACGTGTTAAGACTTATGAAGCAATTGTTAAGGGACAGAAGTTACCTGAACCTGGATTACCTGAATCATTCAGAGTATTAAAGAAAGAATTACAGGCATTGGCATTAGATATTCGTCTATTAGATGATGAAGGTAATGAAATTAATGTAGGTAATATCGAAGATGAAGATCGTCGTTTCCCTCGTTCATTCGATGCGCCTAAGAAGCCAAAAGAAGATGAAGAAAATGATGATAAAGAAGAAAAAGAAGATAAAGAAGTTGACACTCACGAAGAATTCGTTGCCGAAGGTGAAGATGATATCGTAGAAGACAGCTTCGATGATGATGAAGCTCCAGAATCAGTCGATGATATTATCGAAGGATTATTTGGAAAAAGCGGTGAGGAGGAAGAATAATGGCAGAGAATAATAATTTTTCAGCAATTCAGATCGGTTTAGCCTCTCCTGAGAAGATTCGTGAATGGTCATATGGCGAAGTCAAAAAACCTGAAACAATCAACTATCGTTCACAGAAGCCTGAAAAAGATGGTTTATTTTGTGAAAGAATCTTTGGTCCAACTAAGGACTGGGAATGTGCTTGTGGTAAATATAAGAAAGTAAGATATAAAGGTGTTGTCTGCGACCGTTGTGGTGTCGAAGTCACTCGTTCTTCAGTAAGAAGAGAAAGAATGGGTCATATCGAATTAGCTACTCCAGTAGCACATATCTGGTATTTAAAGGGAGTTCCATCTCGTATGGGACTTATCCTTGATATGTCACCTAAACAGTTAGAAGAAATCATCTACTTCGTATCTTATGTTGTTACTGATAAAGGTTCTACACCACTTGAATACAAGCAGGTATTATCTGAAAGAGATTACCGTAACTGTGTTGAAAAGTTCGGTGGTCAGTTCCAGGCTAAAATCGGTGCTGAGGCAATCAAAGTATTATTGCAGAAGGTTGACTTAGATGCTGAACTTGAAGATGTAGAAACTCAGTTAAAAGAAGCTCAGGGTCAGAAGAGACAGAAGTTATTAAAGAGACTTGAAGCAATTGATGCATTCAGAAGCTCCAATAACCAGCCAGAATGGATGATCATGGATGTTCTTCCAGTTATTCCACCTGATTTAAGACCAATGCTTCAGCTAGACGGTGGTCGTTTTGCGACAAGTGACTTAAACGACTTATATAGACGTGTCATTACTCGTAACAACCGTTTAAAGAAATTATTAGAATTAGGTACACCTAGTATCATCGTACAGAATGAAAAGCGTATGCTTCAGGAAGCCGTTGATGCTTTAATTGATAATGGTAGACGTTCTAAGCCTATTACAGGTGCTGGAGGAAGAGCATTAAAATCTCTTTCACATACACTTAAAGGTAAACAGGGACGTTTCAGACAGAACTTACTTGGTAAGCGTGTAGACTACTCTGGACGTTCAGTTATCGCTGTAGGACCTACATTAAAGATGTACCAGTGTGGTATTCCAAGAGAAATGGCTGTTAACTTATTTAAGCCATTCGTTATCTCTGGATTGGTAAGAAACGAATTAGCAACTAATATCAAAGCTGCTGAACGTATGATAGATAAGATGGATGATAAGATCTGGCCAATCGTTGAAGATGTTATCAAACATCACCCAGTATTATTAAACCGTGCCCCTACATTACATAGATTAGGTATCCAGGCTTTCGAACCTAAGCTAGTAGAAGGTCGTGCCATCCGTCTTCACCCATTAGCATGTCCAGCATTCAATGCCGACTTCGATGGTGACCAGATGGCCATCCATGCACCTCTTGGTGAAGAAGCAATTCAGGAAGCAAGACAGTTAATGCTAGGTTCTAGAAATATCCTTGGTCCAAAAGATGGTAAACCTATCGTTACTCCATCACAGGACATGGTGCTTGGTAACTATTACTTAACAACAGAAAAAGCTGATCAGATTGGTGAAGGTACAGTATTTGCTGATGTAAACGAAGTATTAATGGCTTATTACAATAAGACTGTTAACTTACATACAAGAATGGCAATCCGTGCTTCAGCATTAAAGAATAAGACATTCACTGAAGAACAGAACAACATGTACTTAGTCACTACAGTAGGTAAGATCATCTTCAACCAGATCTTTGAAGGTGAATTCCCATACTTAAATGATCCAGATAAGGCAAGCTTAAAAGCAACTCCTATGAAATATTTCTTACCTTATGGTACAGATATCAAGGAACATATTAAGAATCAGCCTTTAATCAAGCAGTTCACTAAGAAGACTCTTGGAGCAATCATCGATGAATACTTCAAGATCTGTCCAGTTGATGAAATCCATGTCATGCTTGATAGATTAAAGAATCAGGGATTCTATTATTCAACTATCGCTGGTATTACAGTATCAGCTTACGATATTCAGATTCCTCAGGATAAGTATCACTTATTCGATGATGCTGATGAACATCTTGAAGTCATCAAGAATTTATACAACAAAGGTAAGTTAACAGAACATGAACGTTATACAGCCGTAATCAAATTATGGAATGACGTTAAAGAAGAAGTTACTGGTATCGTTAAAGAAGAGTTCGAAGCTGACCGTGATAACCCAATCTTCATCATGTCAGATTCAGGTGCCCGTGGTAACATCTCTAACTTCACTCAGCTTGTAGGTATGCGTGGATTGATGAGTAACCCTAAGGGTGAAACTATCGAACTTCCTATCAAGTCTGCTCTTCGTGAAGGTTTAACTGCATCAGAATTCTTCATTTCTACACATGGTGCCCGTAAAGGTTCTACAGATACAGCCTTAAAGACTGCCGATTCAGGTTACTTAACAAGACGTCTTGTCGATGTAGCTCAGGAAGTTATTATCACAGAAGACGATTGTCATACTGATAAGGGATTCGAAGTATCTGCATTAATCAATACGGCTGATGGTAACATTATCGTACCATTAGTAGACAGACTTGTTGGTCGTACATCATTAAAGGATATTGTTGATCCAGCAACTGGTGAAATCATTGTTCATGCAAATGAATTAATGAACGAAAAATCAGCAAAAGCAGTATCTGATGCTGGTATCAAGACTGTTGAAATTAGAAACATCTTCGGATGTAAGTCTAAGAACGGTATCTGCCGTAAGTGCTATGGTCTAAACTTAGCAACTGGTCAGGAAGTATTACTTGGTGAAACAATCGGTATTATGGCTGCACAGTCAATCGGTGAACCAGGTACTCAGCTTACAATGCGTACATTCCACATGGGTGGTGTTGCCGGTGACGCCGATATCACACAGGGTCTTCCTCGTATCCAGGAATTGTTTGAAGCACGTGTTCCAAAAGCTAAGTCTATTATTTCTGAAATCAATGGACATGTTTCATCAATTACAACTCAGGGTGACCATAACAATCAGCGTTCAGAAGTAACTGTCGCAAATGATCTTGAAACTAAGACTTACTTAACACCAATTGGTGCTAAGTTAGCTGTAAAAGAAGGAGATATTGTTGAACCAGGTGATAAGATTACTGAAGGTTCTATCTCTCCAAAAGAATTATTATCTGTTGCCTCTGCAGAAGCTGTAGAAAACTACATCTTAAAAGAAGTACAGCAGGTATATAGATTACAGGGTATCGAAATTTCTGATAAGCATATCGAAATCATCATTCAGCAGATGATGAGAAGAATGAAGATCGTAGAAGGTGGAGATACAGAAGCATTACCAGGATCTCACGTTTCAGTTAAGAACTTCACTGAATTAAACAGACAGGTTCTTAAGGAAGGTAAACATCCAGCTGTAGGTAGACCAATCTTACTTGGTATTACTAAGGCTTCATTAGAAACTGATTCTTGGTTATCAGCTGCATCATTCCAGGAAACTACAAGAATTCTTACTGATGCTGCCATCAGAGGTAAAGTCGATCCACTTAAGGGTCTGAAAGAAAACGTTATTATCGGTAAGCTATTACCAGCAGGTACTGGCTTAAGAGGACCTTTAAAGTCTGACGAAACAATTAAGAGAGAGGAAGAAGAAGCTGCTCAGCAGGCTGAACTTGAAAAATCAAGAGAAGAAGCTGAAAACTTCACTCCTGAATCTACAATGTTTGATGAAGCAGAAGAATTTGTTTCTGCTCACCATGACGCTTAATTAATAAGAAACACTATGGACAAATATCCATAGTGTTTTCATATATAATGAGAAGTACATGGATTTATGCAATTGTAGTTGTCAAAGGTAGCACACATGGAATAGGGTAGGTAATTTTATCTAGAAATTCTGTAATTATCAATATTTCGCTTTCTAGAGACCATATGAGCTAAGTTAATACAAGATTGCTGTACTGCTGTAATGGTGGCATATTAGCGCTTAAATACGCATTAATGATGAGTTAGAAAGTAAATTCTATTTTGAAAGGATGGATTAATACTTATAGGAATATATATACAGGATATTTCTTCTATGATCTTATTCTTATGTTCATCAGAGGCATCATTTATCAATGGCGAGGGCATCTGTATTGATGGTGGAATGGCTAAACAGATCATCTATCATGAAAATTGAATCTAGATTAACAAAAAAATCCCGAATTGCAAGCAGAAACTGGAAATAAGAAGATAAGTTAGTTATTATAGAAAATAGTATTACCAGTTACATTAAGTTTAGCTAGTTCGTTAAGAAATA
>OFMA01001493.1_pt1 | contig 15061 bp, 18 predicted proteins | sample 1541011 | NCBI WGS metagenome assembly OFMA01 (sample SAMN04209225, study PRJEB22552) | human gut metagenome | biome: gut; material: feces | host: Homo sapiens | place: USA: Oklahoma
TTCACAGCGGTGTAGGCCTGATAAGACGCGCCAGCGTCGCATCAGGCAACCGGCTCGGGCGTTGGATGTCGGATGCGGCGTGACCGCCTTGTCTGACCTACGGGGTGCCGCACTTCACGGCAGTTTAGCGAACTACCGCGTTGTCAATTTTCTCTTCCGCCTTCCAGACGCGGTACTTCACATCTACATTGTCTGGCGTATACACCACGATCGGCAGCTTGCTGTTGTAACGCAGCATTCCAGCATCGCCCAGATACGCGGTGACAAATTTCTTCTCTTTCTTGCCATCCGGGCAGGCCATCATCGTTGAAACCGGGGAACTGACTTTATCAAAGACATAATAATCATAGCCCCAGCCTTCCAGCGTTTTGTTTTCCAGCTTCCCGCCGAGACGATGCAAATTGCAATCGACTTCCAGCGTCTGACCGATTAACAGTTCTACTTTCAGGGTAGATTCATCTTCTTGCGGGGTTAACTGAATCACCTGACGCTTCATCCCTTTTTCAGCTTGTGGATAAGGCGCGATTTTTTCCAGTGGCTGGACGCTTTCTGCCGCCCAGGCGGAAGTGGTAGCGAAAGCGGCAAACAATACTGCAGGTAGAATGGTCTTCATTTTTTTGCTTTCCTTCTTCATTTATAGGTTTTCACCGATGATGTCGCTGAAGGTTAACATATTCATCAGATTTATTAATTTGCTTTATGAATAACTTAAAGAACATTCAGGCAATTTTACCTGCTCTTTTAGTGTTAAATTCTAATGAGAGAGCAAACCAGCAGAAATATCTCTGGTGAATCAATCGCTATATAAATATATTTATAACCATTTGAAATGTGAGCAAAAGCCCGTTTTTGCCACGCTTCCCGCCACTCTTTTGATCCTGCTACAGGTTTTACCCCGATCGGGGTATGCATCTTTGACACATCCTTTAATATCTTAGCGGCTATAAAAATGGCTTATTAATTATGCGGTTTATTTGGTCGCTCTCAATTTTCAGAGCGCGTTAATGATGGAAGGTCAATGTGAAGATTGATGCATCCCGTCGGGGCATACTCACTGGTCGCTGGCGCAAAGCCAGTAACGGTATCCGTCCGCCCTGGTCCGGTGATGAATCTCATTTTCTGACCCATTGCACCCGCTGCGACGCCTGTATTAATGCTTGTGAAAACAACATTCTGCAACGCGGCGCGGGCGGCTATCCGAGCGTTAATTTCAAAAATAACGAGTGCAGCTTCTGTTACGCCTGCGCGCAGGCTTGCCCCGAATCGCTATTTTCTCCGCGCCACACCAGGGCCTGGGATTTGCAGTTCACCATCGGGGACGCGTGCCTGGCGTATCAGTCAGTTGAATGCCGCCGCTGTCAGGATAGCTGTGAGCCAATGGCAATTATCTTTCGCCCGACGCTCTCCGGGATCTACCAGCCGCAACTTAATAGCCAACTTTGCAACGGATGTGGAGCATGTGCAGCCAGCTGTCCGGTATCAGCCCTAACTGCGGAGTATCTCCATGCACACTAACTGGCAAGTTTGCAGCCTGGTCGTGCAGGCCAAAAGCGAACGAATTTCAGACATCAGCACCCAACTGAACGCCTTTCCCGGCTGTGAAGTTGCTGTCAGCGACGCGCCGAGCGGTCAGTTGATTGTGGTGGTGGAAGCAGAAGACAGCGAAACGCTGATCCAAACCATTGAGTCAGTACGCAACGTAGAGGGCGTGCTGGCGGTGTCGCTGGTTTATCACCAGCAGGAAGAGCAAGGTGAGGAAACACCATGAAACTCAGTCGTCGTAGCTTTATGAAAGCTAACGCCGTTGCGGCCGCTGCGGCGGCTGCCGGTCTCAGCGTGCCGGGCGTTGCCCGCGCCGTTGTTGGTCAGCAGGAAGCCATCAAATGGGATAAAGCGCCGTGCCGTTTCTGCGGTACTGGTTGCGGCGTTCTGGTCGGAACGCAGCAGGGACGTGTGGTGGCCTGTCAGGGCGACCCGGACGCACCGGTTAACCGTGGCCTGAACTGCATTAAGGGCTATTTCCTGCCCAAAATCATGTACGGTAAAGACCGTTTGACGCAGCCGCTGCTGCGTATGAAAAACGGTAAATATGACAAAGAAGGCGAATTTACCCCAATCACCTGGGATCAGGCCTTCGATGTGATGGAAGAGAAATTCAAAACCGCCCTGAAAGAAAAAGGGCCGGAATCGATCGGTATGTTCGGTTCTGGTCAGTGGACTATCTGGGAAGGTTATGCCGCGTCCAAGCTGTTTAAAGCGGGCTTCCGTTCGAACAACATCGACCCGAACGCGCGTCACTGTATGGCGTCGGCAGTAGTTGGCTTTATGCGTACCTTTGGTATGGATGAGCCGATGGGCTGCTATGACGACATCGAGCAGGCTGACGCGTTTGTGCTGTGGGGCGCAAACATGGCGGAAATGCACCCGATCCTCTGGTCGCGCATCACTAACCGTCGTCTCTCTAACCAGAACGTCACCGTGGCGGTGCTTTCTACCTACCAGCATCGTAGCTTCGAGCTGGCGGATAACGGCATCATCTTTACGCCGCAATCTGACCTGGTGATCCTGAACTACATCGCCAACTATATCATTCAAAACAATGCGATAAATCAGGACTTCTTCAGCAAGCACGTTAACCTGCGCAAAGGGGCGACGGACATCGGCTACGGTTTACGTCCGACCCATCCGCTGGAAAAAGCAGCGAAGAATCCGGGTTCTGACGCCTCCGAACCGATGAGCTTTGAAGATTACAAAGCCTTCGTTGCCGAGTATACGCTGGAAAAAACTGCCGAAATGACCGGCGTGCCGAAAGACCAGTTAGAACAACTGGCGCAGCTGTATGCCGATCCGAACAAGAAAGTCATCTCCTACTGGACGATGGGCTTCAACCAGCATACTCGTGGCGTGTGGGCCAACAACCTGGTCTACAACCTGCACCTGCTGACCGGCAAAATTTCCCAGCCGGGTTGCGGTCCGTTCTCCCTGACCGGGCAACCTTCTGCGTGTGGTACTGCGCGTGAAGTGGGCACCTTTGCTCACCGTCTGCCTGCGGACATGGTGGTGACCAACGAGAAACACCGTGATATCTGCGAGAAGAAGTGGAATATCCCGAGCGGCACCATTCCGGCGAAAATCGGTCTGCACGCGGTGGCACAAGACCGTGCGCTGAAAGACGGCAAACTGAATGTTTACTGGACCATGTGTACCAACAACATGCAGGCCGGGCCGAACATCAATGAAGAGCGTATGCCGGGCTGGCGCGATCCGCGCAACTTCATCATCGTCTCCGATCCGTATCCGACAGTCAGTGCGCTGGCCGCCGACTTGATCCTGCCGACCGCAATGTGGGTAGAGAAAGAGGGCGCTTACGGTAACGCCGAACGCCGTACTCAGTTCTGGCGTCAACAGGTACAGGCACCGGGCGAAGCGAAATCGGATCTCTGGCAGTTAGTCCAGTTCTCCCGCCGCTTCAAAACTGAAGAAGTATGGCCGGAAGATCTGCTGGCGAAGAAACCGGAACTGCGTGGCAAAACGCTGTACGAAGTGCTGTATGCCACACCGGAAGTGAGCAAATTCCCGGTATCCGAACTGGCGGAAGATCAGCTGAACGATGAATCCCGCGAGCTGGGCTTCTATCTGCAAAAAGGGCTGTTCGAAGAGTACGCATGGTTTGGTCGCGGTCACGGTCACGATCTGGCACCGTTCGATGACTACCACAAAGCGCGCGGTCTGCGCTGGCCGGTGGTGAACGGTAAAGAAACGCAGTGGCGTTACAGCGAAGGTAACGACCCGTACGTGAAAGCGGGCGAAGGCTATAAGTTCTACGGTAAACCGGATGGCAAAGCGGTGATCTTCGCACTGCCATTCGAACCGGCGGCGGAAGCACCGGATGAAGAGTACGACCTGTGGCTCTCTACCGGACGCGTTCTGGAGCACTGGCACACCGGCAGTATGACTCGCCGTGTACCAGAACTGCACCGCGCCTTCCCGGAAGCGGTCCTGTTTATTCACCCGCTGGATGCGAAAGCGCGCGATCTGCGCCGTGGCGACAAAGTGAAAGTGGTTTCTCGCCGTGGCGAAGTGATCTCGATTGTTGAAACGCGCGGTCGTAACCGTCCGCCACAGGGCCTGGTGTACATGCCGTTCTTCGACGCCGCACAGTTGGTTAACAAACTGACGCTGGATGCGACCGATCCGCTCTCGAAAGAGACGGACTTCAAGAAGTGCGCGGTCAAACTGGAGAAGGTGTAAGCCATTATGTCCCGGTCAGCGAAACCTCAAAATGGTCGCCGCCGCTTTCTGCGCGATGTCGTTCGCACAGCAGGCGGGCTGGCTGCCGTGGGTGTGGCGCTGGGGTTACAACAGCAAACCGCACGCGCATCTGGCGTGCGGTTGCGCCCGCCCGGAGCCATAAACGAGAACGCCTTTGCCAGTGCCTGTGTGCGTTGCGGTCAGTGTGTTCAGGCTTGCCCTTACGACACCTTAAAACTGGCGACGCTGGCCTCTGGTCTGTCGGCGGGCACGCCATATTTTGTCGCACGGGATATTCCTTGCGAAATGTGTGAGGACATTCCGTGCGCCAAAGTGTGCCCAAGCGGTGCGCTGGATCGTGAGATTGAATCGATCGACGACGCGCGGATGGGGCTGGCGGTACTGGTGGACCAGGAAAACTGTCTCAACTTTCAGGGGCTGCGCTGCGATGTTTGTTATCGCGAATGCCCGAAAATTGATGAGGCCATCACCCTGGAGCTGGAGCGCAACACGCGTACCGGTAAGCACGCCCGCTTTCTGCCGACGGTTCACAGCGACGCCTGTACCGGTTGCGGTAAGTGCGAAAAAGTATGCGTGCTGGAACAACCGGCAATCAAGGTGTTACCGCTGTCACTGGCGAAAGGGGAGTTAGGTCACCATTACCGCTTCGGCTGGCTGGAGGGGAACAATGGCAAATCGTAAACGTGACGCCGGGCGCGAGGCGCTGGAGAAAAAAGGCTGGTGGCGCAGTCACCGTTGGCTGGTGTTACGTCGCCTTTGTCAGTTCTTCGTGCTGGGGATGTTTTTGAGCGGTCCATGGTTTGGTGTGTGGATCTTGCACGGCAACTACAGCAGTAGCCTGTTATTCGACACCGTTCCGCTGACCGATCCGCTGATGACGCTGCAAAGTCTTGCCAGTGGTCATCTGCCTGCCACGGTGGCGTTGACCGGTGCGGTGATTATCACCGTGCTCTACGCCCTGGCGGGAAAGCGATTATTTTGCAGCTGGGTCTGCCCGCTGAACCCGATTACCGACTTAGCGAACTGGTTACGCAGGCGCTTTGACCTCAATCAGTCTGCGACGATCCCTCGCCACATTCGCTACGTGCTGTTGGTGGTCATTCTGGTGGGATCAGCCTTAACTGGCACGCTCATTTGGGAATGGATCAACCCCGTTTCTCTGATGGGGCGTAGCCTGGTAATGGGCTTCGGCAGCGGCGCGCTGCTTATTCTCGCGCTGTTTTTATTTGATCTACTGGTCGTTGAACACGGCTGGTGCGGGCACATTTGTCCGGTTGGCGCGCTGTATGGCGTGCTGGGTAGCAAAGGTGTGATTACCGTTGCGGCCACCGATCGGCAGAAATGTAACCGCTGTATGGATTGTTTTCATGTTTGCCCGGAACCGCATGTGCTACGTGCCCCGGTGCTGGATGAACAAAGCCCGGTGCAGGTCACCAGCCGCGATTGCATGACGTGCGGTCGCTGCGTGGATGTCTGTTCTGAGGATGTATTTACAATAACTACACGATGGAGTTCGGGAGCGAAATCATGAAAAGCCATGACCTGAAGAAAGCGCTGTGTCAATGGACGGCGATGCTGGCCCTGGTGGTAAGCGGCGCGGTTTGGGCGGCTAATGGCGTCGATTTTAGCCAGTCGCCGGAAGTATCCGGGACACAGGAAGGGGCCATTCGGATGCCAAAAGAGCAGGATCGGATGCCGCTGAACTATGTGAATCAGCCGCCAATGATCCCGCATAGCGTTGAAGGTTATCAGGTAACGACCAATACCAATCGCTGCTTGCAGTGCCACGGTGTCGAAAGCTATCGCACCACTGGCGCGCCGCGTATCAGTCCTACTCACTTTATGGACAGCGACGGCAAAGTGGGCGCGGAAGTGGCTCCGCGTCGTTATTTCTGTCTGCAATGTCACGTACCGCAGGCCGATACCGCGCCAATCGTGGGGAATACCTTTACCCCATCAAAAGGTTACGGGAAATAAGAGGTTATTATGGGAAATTCTGACCGTAAGCCTGGTCTGATTAAGCGCCTGTGGAAATGGTGGCGTACCCCCAGCCGTCTGGCGCTGGGGACGCTGCTGTTGATCGGTTTTGTTGGCGGCATCGTCTTCTGGGGTGGCTTTAACACCGGGATGGAAAAAGCCAATACCGAAGAGTTCTGCATTAGCTGCCACGAAATGCGCAACACGGTGTATCAGGAATACATGGATTCCGTGCACTACAACAACCGTAGCGGCGTCCGTGCGACCTGTCCGGATTGTCACGTTCCGCACGAGTTTGTGCCGAAGATGATACGCAAGCTCAAAGCAAGTAAAGAGCTGTATGGTAAAATTTTTGGCGTTATTGACACGCCGCAGAAATTTGAAGCTCATCGTCTGACGATGGCACAGAATGAGTGGCGGCGCATGAAGGACAATAACTCGCAGGAGTGCCGTAACTGTCACAACTTCGAGTATATGGATACAACCGCCCAGAAATCGGTTGCCGCGAAGATGCATGACCAGGCGGTGAAAGATGGGCAAACCTGTATTGATTGCCATAAAGGGATAGCGCACAAGCTGCCCGATATGCGTGAAGTCGAGCCAGGTTTTTAACAGGGTTATTGCGTGGGTATGCTTGAAGCCAGAGAGTTACTTTGTGAGCGGGATGAACGAACCTTATTTAGTGGCTTGTCATTTACGCTGAACGCAGGAGAGTGGGTACAAATCACCGGTAGCAACGGCGCGGGGAAGACAACGCTTCTCCGTTTGCTGACGGGGTTGTCTCGCCCTGACGCAGGCGAGGTGCTCTGGCAAGGGCAGCCCTTGCATCAGGTACGCGACAGCTACCATCAAAACCTGTTATGGATAGGCCATCAGCCGGGGATCAAAACCCGGCTGACGGCGTTAGAAAATCTGCACTTTTATCATCGCGATGGCGATACCGCACAATGTCTGGAAGCCCTGGCGCAGGCCGGGCTTGCCGGATTCGAAGATATTCCTGTAAATCAGCTCTCGGCCGGGCAACAACGCCGCGTCGCTTTAGCGCGTCTGTGGCTGACCCGTGCCACGTTATGGATCCTCGACGAGCCTTTTACCGCGATTGACGTTAACGGCGTCGATCGTCTGACCCAGCGTATGGCGCAGCATACGGAGCAGGGGGGGATTGTGATTCTGACTACCCACCAGCCGCTCAACGTTGCTGAAAGTAAAATTCGCCGCATTTCACTGACGCAAACGAGGGCCGCATGATGTTCTGGCGCATTTTCCGTCTTGAGCTGCGTGTAGCGTTTCGCCATAGCGCCGAAATCGCCAACCCGCTGTGGTTCTTCCTGATTGTAATTACCCTTTTTCCGCTCAGTATCGGTCCGGAGCCGCAACTGCTGGCGCGTATTGCACCGGGCATTATCTGGGTTGCTGCGCTGCTTTCATCCTTGCTGGCGCTGGAACGACTGTTCCGTGACGATTTGCAGGACGGCAGTCTTGAACAATTGATGTTGTTGCCGTTACCCTTGCCCGCCGTTGTGCTGGCGAAGGTGATGGCGCACTGGATGGTAACCGGTCTGCCGTTACTCATCCTTTCGCCACTGGTAGCAATGCTACTGGGAATGGATGTTTATGGCTGGCAAGTGATGGCGCTGACGCTGCTGCTGGGAACGCCTACGCTTGGCTTTCTCGGTGCACCGGGCGTGGCGCTGACAGTGGGACTTAAGCGCGGTGGTGTGCTGCTCAGCATACTGGTGTTACCGCTGACTATCCCATTACTCATCTTTGCCACCGCCGCGATGGACGCGGCTTCTATGCATTTGCCCGTTGACGGGTATCTGGCAATTTTAGGCGCGTTGCTGGCAGGCACCGCGACATTAAGTCCTTTTGCGACGGCGGCAGCGTTACGAATCAGCATTCAATAACGCTGGATTACTGATTTTTGTTCGAGTCTGGTATCGAAACTATGTGGAAAACACTGCATCAACTGGCGATCCCACCACGGCTGTATCAAATCTGTGGCTGGTTTATACCGTGGCTGGCAATTGCCAGTGTGGTCGTGCTTACCGTCGGCTGGATCTGGGGATTCGGCTTTGCTCCGGCTGATTATCAGCAGGGAAATAGCTACCGCATTATCTACCTGCATGTGCCTGCGGCGATCTGGTCGATGGGCATTTATGCATCAATGGCAGTGGCAGCGTTTATTGGCCTTGTCTGGCAGATGAAAATGGCCAACCTGGCGGTGGCGGCGATGGCCCCCATTGGTGCCGTGTTTACCTTTATTGCCCTGGTTACCGGCTCTGCATGGGGAAAACCGATGTGGGGCACCTGGTGGGTATGGGATGCACGTCTGACTTCTGAACTGGTGCTGCTGTTTTTGTATGTGGGTGTGATTGCCCTGTGGCACGCCTTCGACGACCGCCGTCTGGCGGGCCGTGCGGCAGGTATCCTGGTGCTGATTGGCGTGGTGAATCTGCCGATTATTCATTACTCCGTGGAGTGGTGGAACACCCTGCATCAGGGATCAACGCGGATGCAGCAAAGTATCGATCCGGCGATGCGTTCGCCGCTGCGCTGGTCGATTTTTGGCTTCCTGCTCCTGTCTGCCACGCTGACGCTGATGCGGATGCGTAATTTGATTTTGCTGATGGAAAAACGCCGTCCGTGGGTGAGTGAACTGATACTGAAAAGAGGCCGTAAATGACCCCTGCATTTGCTTCCTGGAATGAATTTTTCGCAATGGGCGGTTACGCCTTTTTTGTCTGGCTGGCGGTGGTGATGACCGTTATTCCGCTGGTGGTTTTGGTCGTGCACTCGGTGATGCAACATCGCGCAATTCTGCGTGGCGTGGCGCAACAGCGGGCGCGTGAGGCGCGTTTACGTGCTGCGCAACAGCAGGAGGCTGCATGAATATTCGCCGTAAAAACCGCTTGTGGATTGCCTGTGCCGTGTTGGCAGGGCTGGCGCTGACTATCGGTCTGGTGCTATATGCGCTGCGCTCGAATATCGATCTCTTTTATACGCCGGGGGAAATTCTCTACGGCAAGCGTGAAACTCAGCAAATGCCGGAAGTCGGTCAGCGTCTGCGCGTTGGCGGGATGGTGATGCCGGGTAGTGTGCAGCGCGATCCCAATTCGCTGAAAGTGACCTTCACCATTTACGATGCTGAAGGCTCAGTGGATGTCTCTTACGAAGGCATTTTGCCGGATCTGTTCCGTGAAGGGCAGGGCGTTGTGGTGCAGGGCGAACTGGAAAAAGGCAATCATATCCTCGCGAAAGAAGTGCTGGCGAAACACGATGAAAACTATACGCCGCCAGAAGTTGAGAAAGCGATGGAAGCTAACCACCGTCGCCCGGCGAGTGTTTATAAGGACCCAGCATCATGATGCCAGAAATTGGTAACGGACTGCTGTGCCTGGCGCTGGGAATTGCGCTGCTGCTGTCCGTGTATCCGCTATGGGGCGTGGCGCGCGGAGATGCGCGCATGATGGCGTCTTCCCGCTTGTTTGCCTGGCTGCTGTTTATGTCTGTGGCTGGCGCATTTCTGGTGCTGGTCAATGCTTTCGTGGTCAACGACTTCACCGTCACCTATGTTGCCAGCAACTCCAATACCCAGCTTCCGGTGTGGTATCGCGTGGCGGCTACCTGGGGCGCGCATGAAGGCTCGCTACTGCTGTGGGTGCTGCTGATGAGCGGCTGGACCTTTGCGGTGGCGATTTTTAGTCAGCGTATTCCGCTGGATATTGTGGCCCGTGTACTGGCGATAATGGGGATGGTCAGTGTCGGCTTTTTGCTGTTCATTCTCTTTACCTCTAACCCGTTCTCTCGCACGTTGCCGAACTTCCCGATTGAAGGTCGCGATCTTAACCCGCTATTGCAGGATCCGGGGCTGATCTTCCATCCGCCTCTGCTTTATATGGGGTACGTGGGTTTCTCGGTGGCGTTTGCTTTTGCCATTGCTTCTTTGCTGAGCGGGCGTCTGGACAGCACTTATGCGCGTTTTACTCGTCCGTGGACGCTGGCAGCGTGGATCTTCCTGACGCTCGGCATCGTGCTCGGTTCCGCATGGGCCTATTACGAACTCGGCTGGGGTGGCTGGTGGTTCTGGGATCCGGTAGAAAACGCCTCGTTTATGCCGTGGCTGGTGGGGACTGCGCTGATGCACTCACTGGCGGTCACTGAACAACGCGCCAGCTTCAAAGCGTGGACATTACTGCTGGCAATCAGTGCCTTCTCGTTGTGTCTGTTGGGGACTTTCCTCGTGCGTTCCGGCGTGCTGGTATCGGTACACGCGTTTGCGTCTGATCCGGCGCGCGGTATGTTTATCCTCGCCTTTATGGTGCTGGTGATTGGCGGTTCGCTGCTGCTGTTTGCCGCGCGTGGACACAAAGTTCGCTCACGCGTAAACAATGCGCTGTGGTCGCGGGAATCTTTGCTGTTAGCGAACAATGTTTTGCTGGTCGCTGCGATGCTGGTGGTGTTGCTGGGGACGCTGCTGCCGTTGGTGCATAAGCAACTGGGACTGGGCAGTATTTCGATTGGCGAACCGTTCTTCAACACCATGTTTACCTGGCTGATGGTGCCGTTTGCGCTACTGCTTGGTGTCGGTCCTCTGGTGCGCTGGGGGCGGGATCGCCCGCGTAAGATCCGCAATTTATTGATTATCGCCTTCATCTCTACGCTGGTGCTGTCGCTGCTGTTGCCGTGGCTGTTCGAAAGCAAAGTTGTGGCGATGACGGTGCTCGGCCTGGCAATGGCCTGCTGGATTGCGGTGCTGGCAATTGCGGAAGCTGCGCTACGTATTTCACGCGGCACGAAAACCACCTTCAGTTATTGGGGGATGGTGGCGGCTCACCTTGGGCTGGCAGTGACAATTGTTGGCATTGCCTTTAGCCAGAACTATAGCGTTGAGCGTGATGTGCGCATGAAGTCCGGCGATAGCGTCGATATTCATGAATATCGCTTCACCTTCCGTGATGTCAAAGAGGTGACTGGCCCGAACTGGCGTGGCGGTGTGGCGACTATCGGCGTAACGCGCGATGGCAAGCCGGAAACGGTGCTGTATGCGGAAAAACGTTATTACAACACTGCCGGGTCGATGATGACCGAAGCGGCAATTGACGGCGGCATCACGCGTGACCTGTACGCGGCCCTCGGTGAAGAGCTGGAAAACGGCGCGTGGGCCGTGCGTCTTTACTACAAACCATTTGTTCGCTGGATTTGGGCGGGCGGGCTGATGATGGCGTTGGGCGGACTGCTGTGTCTGTTTGATCCTCGCTATCGTAAGCGCGTGAGTCCGCAAAAAACTGCGCCGGAGGCCGTATGAAGCGCAAAGTATTGTTAATTCCGTTGATTATCTTCCTGGCGATTGCCGCGGCGCTGCTGTGGCAGCTGGCGCGTAATGCCGAAGGGGATGATCCGACCAATCTGGAATCGGCGCTCATTGGCAAGCCTGTGCCGAAGTTTCGTCTCGAATCACTGGACAATCCGGGGCAGTTTTATCAGGCGGATGTGCTGACTCAGGGCAAACCAGTACTGCTTAACGTCTGGGCGACCTGGTGTCCGACCTGCCGTGCGGAACATCAATATCTGAATCAGCTTTCTGCGCAGGGCATCCGCGTGGTCGGCATGAACTATAAAGACGATCGCCAGAAGGCAATCAGCTGGCTGAAAGAGCTGGGCAATCCTTACGCGCTAAGCCTGTTTGATGGCGATGGCATGTTAGGGCTGGATCTCGGTGTCTATGGCGCGCCAGAAACGTTTCTTATTGACGGCAACGGCATCATTCGCTATCGCCATGCGGGCGATCTGAATCCTCGCGTCTGGGAAGAAGAGATCAAGCCGCTGTGGGAGAAATACAGTAAGGAGGCCGCACAATGAGGTTTTTATTGGGCGTGCTGATGCTGATGATCTCCGGCTCAGCGCTGGCGACCATCGATGTGTTGCAGTTTAAAGATGAAGCACAGGAACAACAGTTCCGTCAGCTCACTGAAGAACTGCGCTGCCCGAAATGCCAGAACAACAGCATTGCCGATTCCAACTCGATGATTGCCACCGACCTGCGTCAGAAAGTGTATGAACTGATGCAGGAAGGTAAAAGTAAAAAAGAGATTGTCGATTATATGGTGGCGCGTTACGGCAACTTCGTCACTTACGATCCGCCGTTAACGCCGCTGACCGTGCTGCTGTGGGTGCTGCCAGTAGTGGCTATTGGCATTGGCGGTTGGGTCATATACGCCCGCTCGCGGCGTCGGGTACGCGTGGTGCCGGAAGCGTTTCCTGAACAAAGCGTGCCGGAAGGTAAGCGTGCCGGATATGTTGTTTATCTGCCGGGTATTGTGGTGGCGTTAATTGTGGCTGGCGTCAGCTACTACCAGACTGGCAATTATCAGCAGGTGAAAATCTGGCAGCAGGCCACGGCACAGGCTCCGGCGTTGCTGGACAGGGCGCTGGATCCGAAAGCCGATCCGCTCAACGAAGAAGAGATGTCGCGTCTTGCGCTGGGGATGCGTACTCAACTGCAAAAAAATCCGGGAGATATAGAAGGCTGGATTATGTTGGGCCGCGTTGGCATGGCGCTGGGTAACGCCAGTATCGCCACCGATGCATACGCCACTGCGTATCGCCTCGATCCGAAAAACAGTGATGCTGCACTGGGATACGCTGAAGCGTTGACTCGTTCATCTGATCCCAACGACAACCGCCTCGGCGGTGAACTGCTACGTCAGCTGGTGAGAACGGACCATAGCAATATCCGTGTGCTAAGCATGTATGCGTTTAATGCCTTTGAGCAGCAGCGATTTGGCGAAGCCGTTGCCGCGTGGGAGATGATGTTGAAACTCTTACCTGCCAACGATACTCGCCGTGCGGTGATTGAACGTAGTATCGCGCAGGCGATGCAACATTTGTCGCCGCAGGAGAGTAAATAAAAAGAGGCCCGATGGTGATGCCATCGGGCTAGACTGTTGACAAAGTGCGCTTAGTTTATGCCGGATGCGGCGTGAACGCCTTATCCGGCCTACAAAATTGTGTAAATTCAATAAATTGATCGATCCACGTAGGCCTGATAAGCGTAGCGCATCAGGCAGTTTTGCGTTTGTCATAAATCTCAGCCCGATGATAAATCCATCGGGCTATTTTTATTGTGCCCCGCGTTGTTGCAGGAACAGAATGGTGGCCGCCACGCGTGAGCGGACATTGAGTTTACGCAGCAGATTGCGAATATGTACTTTTACTGTCTGCTCGGAAATATTCAACACCGAGGCAATCTGTTTATTTGACAGCCCCTGTGCCAGCTCGTGCAGAACATCCAGCTCGCGCTCCGTCAGCACGCTGAAGGGATCTTCTTCCGCGCCAAACATTTCACGTTCACGTAAGTACTGATTGACGCGTTCGCTAAAGACTTTGCTGCCTTTCGCTCCGGCACGAATCGCTTCCAGCAATACTTCCGGGTCGCTGTCTTTCAACAGATAACCGTCTGCGCCTGCGTCTATCAGCGCAAAGACATCGCTGGAGGCATCGGATACGGTCAGGATAATAATTTGCGCGGTAACGCCATCCCTGCGCAAGGCATTGAGAGTATCCAGGCCACTCATACCTTTCATATTGAGATCCAGCAAGATCACGTCGATATCCAGTCTATTCGCCAGATCGATAGCGCTCGCGCCGTCGCCCGCTTCGGCGACCACTTCAAAGCCAGGATCAAGCTCCAGTAACTGACGAACACCGCGTCGCATAAGTGGATGATCATCCACAATCATCACCTGAAAAGGCGTTGCTTCAGGCATAGTAGTCTCCTGAGGTTTTATTAGAATCATTATGTTTGAGCGTAGCGTTGGTAACGCTACCAGGCGCGTGAATGTTACCCCATTTTATGTATGGACATGTAGTGAAAACTACAACCTTGTCGTTCGCTTTGGCATCATTTTCATTATAAAGACGGAATTTTGCATCAGCTTCTCATCAAGAAAAACAACTAAAAAATCAATCACAATACTTGTGCATTTCTTTAAACAGTTTTTAAAAACTGACTCCGGGTATGGAGCTATGGGTATTTTCTGTACCCAATGCTTTTAACAGCAATTAATTTCATAGGATGAAAGCTCAATGCATCAATCTGGTTCTGTTTCTCTTTGTCGTTCCGCAATATCTGTTCTGGTGGCTACAGCGTTATATTCACCCATAGCATTGGCATCAACTGTTGAGTATGGTGAGACAGTTGATGGTGTTGTCCTGGAAAAAGATATCCAGCTGGTTTATGGGACCGCCAATAATACGAAAATCAATCCTGGCGGAGAACAGCATATAAAAGAATTTGGTGTAAGTAATAATACTGAAATTAACGGAGGGTATCAGTACATTGAAATGAATGGCGCCGCAGAATACTCAGTATTAAATGACGGTTATCAAATTGTTCAAATGGGTGGCGCGGCAAACCAGACTACGCTCAATAATGGTGTGCTACAGGTTTATGGCGCAGCGAATGATACCACGATTAAAGGCGGGCGCTTAATCGTTGAAAAAGATGGGGGGCCGTCTTTGTCGCTATCGAAAAGGGAGGACTACTGGAGGTTAAAGAGGGGGGATTTGCATTTGCGGTAGATCAGAAAGCAGGCGGTGCTATTAAAACAACCACGCGGGCCATGGAGGTATTCGGAACAAACCGTCTCGGTCAGTTCGATATCAAGAATGGTATTGCTAATAATATGTTGTTGGAAAACGGCGGAAGTTTGCGAGTTGAAGAAAATGACTTCGCTTATAATACCACTGTAGATAGTGGCGGCTTACTGGAGGTTATGGATGGCGGGACTGTAACTGGCGTTGATAAAAA
>OFMA01001494.1_pt1 | contig 15038 bp, 7 predicted proteins | sample 1541011 | NCBI WGS metagenome assembly OFMA01 (sample SAMN04209225, study PRJEB22552) | human gut metagenome | biome: gut; material: feces | host: Homo sapiens | place: USA: Oklahoma
TATCCTTGTATTTCTGCTCTATTCTTATTAATGAATTTTTTAGTTAAAACCTTAAGTTCCCACTCTTTTATCTGCTTTTCATCTCTATTAACCTCAAATAGTTGTTCCATTCTTAAATAAACATCTTCCATTTTAGGTCTCAAAGATGCATCAACCAAAGTGCCAATTTCCAATAATTCATGTAATGGGCCTAATGTTTTTATATTAGAATTTTTATTAACATCATCTAAATTTAATGAAATATTTCTTGCTCCACAAACATAACTACCATGAAAACAATATTGTGTATTTTTTAATACCATCCACATCGTCTTAATAAATTCATAAATATCAATAGCGTATTGTAATTCATCTGGAATATTATAAGCAAATCCCATATAACATTCTGGAGGTTTTGTATCGTAAGGACCAATTCCTTCTCTAGTAATAGTTAAATCAACATATTCCTCATTCCAAACCAATCCAAAATCACCTAATAAAATTTTTCCATTTTGTATGAATATATTAGCAAGTTTTATATCTCTATGATAGTATTTTAAAGAATGTAATTTACACAATGAACTACACAAATTTAAACATAACTTATATTTTTCCTCAAAAGTTAGATGATTATTAATCAGATAATCTCTCAAGCATATTGCTTTAGGTGTAACATACCATTTTTCTTCATCAGTAAGCTTAAAATCAACCAATGGCAAAATATATTTATTGGGATAATATTTAGTAATTTTCTCCATTGTAGATATCTCTCTTTTAAATCTTTTTATCCTTTCCTTGTTATTGTTTGAATTATTAAGTAATTTTATAACATACTCTCCATCTAAGACATCACATCTGACATTATAAACAGTCCCATTACCACCTTTACCAATCTTCTTTTCCATCATATTCCTACAAAAAGTATACTTATTACCTACGTACTGTTTAATCTGAGCAGTTTTAGTATTCATGAACAGCACGCTCCCTTCTTTCTTGACTTTAATGCTTGAAGTCATTAGCAATACGTCTAAATATCTCCGCAGTAAACGGATAGTTTAACTCTGCTTCCTTAGCATATGAAATATATTCTGCAATAAGAGGAATATTTTCTCTACCTGCATCAATACTTCTAGCACCTACACTATTATAACACTCTAAACAAAATCCACGAGAAAGACTAATATTGTTCTTTCCCCCATATATTCTATTCTCTTCAATAAATTTACAGATTTCTTTTGGTAACCATGTTTTATATATTCTCTTAGGAAAATGAGCAAAAAATCTTCCCAATAAATACATGCCTATTTCACATTGATTATTAGAATTAATGATCACTAAAAAATTTTTAAGCCAAGACTCTATAATAGCAGCATGATAATGTCCTGTATCATCTACACAAGGGCAAAAATTAACATCCAAAAGAACTCTCCAAGCATTTTTGGCTATTTTAACTTCTTCTTCAGTCAAAATTTGTTCTTCGCCATTGTCTTGCTTATAAGCTAACTTAATAATCCATGTACTAATTTTAGGATCAAAAGCTAATTGATTGTATAAAAACTTAGGCTTTATGTCTCTATTATCAAACCTAAAAGCTTTACTGAAAGCTATTTCGTAACGAACTATTAATTGTTGAGTTTCAGTATCGTCAATATTCATTTTGTAAATTTTTTCAAAAATAGTTACTATGTCATACCCAGATAACTTCAATTCAAAACCGTCATTAGTTGAATCAATTAATGCCTGAAAAAATTTTAAGTAATCATCTAGTTTATAATCATTAAATCTTGTTAAATCCCAAGCAGAATAAATATTCCCATTCTGCAAAAGTTTATCAAAACAATATTTATTAAAATTATAATCATCACTTTTTATGAATCGACGAATGTGTTTCCAATAATAATTTTCTATTTCCTCAGGTTGTTTTTTTAACATCATTATAAAGGCACTATCTACATTTAAACTTTGCAATAAAATATACTTAAAACCCACATCGCAATTAGCAAATACCGTATTTAACTGCTGAAAAGCAAACTCAGTACCTTCCTTATAAAATATTGTAGCAAAATACTGCGACAAAATACCTTTCTTACCTATCACATACATAAAGTTACATAAAGTTACATCAATTTTATAGTTTATACTAACAGCGAGACTTTCTCCCACATAATTATTATCTTTTAATAATTTAAGAAAATCCTCTAATTCTTCCCCCTTTAACATTTTTAAAATTTTTACTTGCTTACACTCACGTATTTTTTGTCTTTCTTCCCAATCTTTAATATAATTCTCTTTCTCATATGAACTAGGATGTAAAGGCTTATATTCATCTTCAAAAGCGTATAAATATTTATAATTGGCATTAGAGTAAACAATTTGCTTGTAAATTTTGTTTTCAATGTCCTCAACATCAATTTCTTCTATATATCTTCTCTTGAAATATCTGCAATCATAAAGGAATTTTCTGACTGTATTAGCAAACATATACTTTATATCATCAGGTATAGATATATCTTTTATTAAATTCTGTACAACAAGAAAAGCTTCCTCTTTCAGTCCATAGGCAACAAAAATACAATCACTATATAAATCTTTCCATTTAGAAAGATCATTACCAGCACATTTAAAAGCAATCTTATAATACTCTTTATATAAATCAATAATATTTTGTCTTAATTGAGGTTTATTATTTCTATTATGCTCTAAATAAAGAGGTTTACTCAAATAATCATAATGAGCTTGCATAAGTTTAGGTAAAATATTTTTTAGAACCAACCATGCATCTTGAGGATATTTTTGCACAAAAATATCTAACAATTTAGCTCGTTTATTATTACCTACATTTACTTCATCAAAAAATGCGCAAAAAAAGTTACTCAATGTATGTATCGGACTATTTACTATATTGCTTTCAATTTTTACTTGGCATAAATCTTCTAATATATTAATGCAGCTATAGCGAATATCATTAATAAAAAGTCCTTTTTCCAATGCAACTAATAACTTTGGATAATTACAATAATCAAAAGGAGTTTGGCCTTTTGATTTAAATAAATCCATAAAAAATTCACTTTTATTCTTAATGGCCAATTCTACAGCACAAACGAATGCACTAGGTGCGGCTTCAACCAACTCCGGTAATAAATCAGATATATTATCCCAATTAACGTTATTCAAGAGTAAATCAACATATTTTTCGGAAATCCCTACTAAATCTGAATTTATATCGCTATATCGATTCAAAAATATTAATGTTTTAACTAATCCTTCTTTTAGTATTTCTGAATATTTGCCACAGTCTACTGTGCATATACCATTTTCCACTTTTTTAGTCTGAGCTGGAATAACTTCCTGTAATATTAATTCCAGATTACTCAAGTCTTCTTTTTTTATCGATTTTCCAACATAATACCAAGCCTGTTCTAAATCAGCTACACGATACTCATTATATGAAGTTCCCTTAAATCTAATTACAAAAGGATCTATTGAATCAATAAACTCTTTTAATTCTTCTATATATTCATAAAAATTTTTCCCACTTATTAATTCTAATATTTCTATATCACCAGTTTTATCACTCCAACTTCCTAACAGCAACGCCGGTACAAACTTTTTTAAATCGGTACATTCCCATTTTGGTGCGGACATATTACCATCAAATATTTCTCGTTTTAAAATAGGAAAAATAGACATATTAGCAGTCATCAACTTATTAATTTTATTATAGTCACCAATATATTTAGATAACATATTACTTAAATTAGTTCGCGTTCTATTAGGAATATCAATAATATCTTTATTTCGTAAATTTATGCTTTTATCATAAATATAGACCGTTGTATTTTGATTAAGCACAGGTATGTCCTGGGTTGCAAAAAAGGGTATAAGTATTTTATTTTTGATTTTTCCTTCTAAACTATTCCAGCTTTTTAAACTAGTAACGACGAATGCATTATCACAAATATTATCATTACTTTTTAATAAACGCAATATGTAATACAATCCTTCTTCTTTACTTGGTGCTTGAATATACAACACTTCATTTTTACTTAATTTTTCTAAAATATTTTTATCTATTTCACCTTCACCATAATCGAAGAAATCTGTATCAATCCCATACTTATTATACCGTCTTAATAATGCGTCATACTGCCATATATTATATATTTCGGTCCCAGCATCAGAAAAATTCTTTAATGTTTCTTTAATGCTTTCCTGTCCTTTTTCTAAACCAGCTACAGATTTTTCAAGCATTATATCTCGATAAAAATCCGGAAATCTTAATTTTAAGTTGCTTTCTACATCCTTGATAAATTCATCAATATAATACGTTTTGTCTTCTTTGCTGATATCTAATTGAGAACTTTTTTCTTCTAATTTTGCTTTTATTAAATCATAAAAACCAAAGCCACAATTTCTATCTAACAAACTAATTAATTCATCAATAGTATCATCATTAAACAAAATTTTAATATTTACAATGAGTTCGCTATCACCATTTTCTAATGCAGAAAAAATATCCTCCTTAGCATTTCTAAAAATAGCATTCCATTGATAATTATTCAATAATTTTTTTGCTGAATATTTTGCTAAGTAAGTAGCTGTCTTTTCAATCATTATTCTACTCCTTTTCAATTAGCTAATAAAATAATTGTTATATTTATCTTTACTTCTAATGTATTTATTGACAATAATATCTGTTGCCTTTCTATCGCTTGCTCTCCACCATACTTAGCGGATACTCACCATACTTTTCATTCCACTCTGCAATAGACAGCACATCAAAGCTTTCTATAAGCTTAACTTTATCTGACAAACTCGTCTGTAGCTGAAATGGCAGTTGTTTCATTATCTTATTGCGCAGCATTTTGCGTGTAACAGAACTTCCGTGAGGATATTCTAAAACCCAAACGTAGTGCCTTCTCTTAGTTTTTCCCAATAAATTCAAATAATGCAGAGTATCAAAATATTTTTCAGGTATATTATTGATTATTTTCTCAGCATTAGGATCAAAATTACTTCCGTGTTCTACTGCTCTGCCAATAGCTGCATTTTTGTATTCTAACAGCAGTATATTGTCTTCTTGTTCAATAATGAAATCTATATCCTTTAAGCCTACCTTATTCGCACGATAGATTTCATGTACAGCATCAGTTGCCCAAATAGCTTTTGTACAATCTATCTGATAAACGCCATTCTCTTCCACAAACACCTTATTCATGCTTGCTCACTCCCATGTCGTAAATCTCATCAAGAAGTTTATCAAAGGAATTTATAATCGCATTGTTCTTTAAATCATCAAATGCTTCGCCACATTCATAACCAATGCCTTGCTCTGTTTTATACAAGGAATGGTAGAGCACTGTATCGCTGTCGTCCTTCAGCACTTCAAAATATTTGGCCAGCATATAATTATGCGTACTCAGGAAGATTTGTACACCTTCTTTTTGCAAACATAACAGCAAATGTGCAATCATAGAAATATAGGATGGATTCATATTAGCATCAGGCTCATCCCAAAATAATACGGTACGTTTATCAATAGCACTATTTTGGATAAGCTTCAGCACTAAAGCTAGTTTTCTAATCCCTTCTGCTAATAAATTGAACTCCATCTGTTTTCCCTTATTTTCAATGTAAAAGCTATCAGTCTGTTCATCATAAATTACTCGACCACCAATTATGTTCTCTAATCTAATCATGTCTAACAGCTTACCACCGTCCGCTTCAAAAACAACTCCATTTTCAGGCAAACGATTTATAACAATTTTGGCAGCATTGATTACATCGATATAAGTATCATCAAATTTAACGTTTCTCATCGCCACAGCAGCGCCTAAATTGTAGCAGTTAGAAAGAATCTCTTTGGCAGGAATAAAAATGGCATTAGATTTATTTAGCTTCTGCTCCCATTCTTCTTCATCATCTACAGTAACATTCCATTTTTTATTATGCTTGCTAAAATGCAGTTGAGTGCTAACTTTTTCTTCCAACCCTTGTTCTTCAGCAGAAATAACTATTTTAGCATCTTTAGCATCTCTGTTAACTAGACGAGAAATTTGATAATTATCTGGCAGCATACAGTTAACCAGTTTTTGAGGGAATGAAATTTGTGGTTCTGCTGCTTTGCAGGCTGCATATAAAAGCTTCAGCAAATGTGTTTTACCAGTACCATTTTCACCAATAAAAATATTCAAACCTTTGCTAAACTCAATGTTCAACGTTTTAAAAACAGTAAAATTATTTAAGTACAAATAATCAATATACATGGTCCTGCTCCTTTCCCTATCAAATCTTCGCCAATATCGACAGCAGCTTGCCGTCCTTTGCAGTCTGCACCTTAACGTAGTTCACCTTCACGCCGTCGTCGAGATCAATAGCAATGCTTGCAAGAGCAATATGTCCCAACACAGCATCATAGTCACGGCATTCATGCAGCTGCTTTTGCAGCTTCTCCTTGCGTTTGCCGGCCAGCGCCACTTCACGACCAGCGCCATTATCCATGATATCCTGCATACGGTTGATTTCGCTTTCGTAGGTTTCTTCCATCTTGCCCAGATATTCTGCACGCACCTGGCCGGAGGTGTCTGCATCATAGCGGTGCATATAGATGAGAGCCTTAAAGCCATTCTGCTTGCCGCTGTCATAAAGCCAATAAATAGGACGCTTTTGATAAATCTTGCAGTGATCCTTGAAGAAGTCCTTCAGGAAGTAGTTGCGAATTTTCTGACGCGCCGTATCACCAGATGTGCCAAGTGCATCTGCAATGAAGCGCAGGTTTTCTTCCAGCGTTTCTGCACCGTAAACTACCTTCAGCCAAGCAATCAGGCGACCTATGATATCATCCTCAAAATAATCTTCATCAGTGATGGGGATTACGTTATCCTCATCAGGCTTAAAGGTTACATATTTGCTCTCGTCCCATTCACCGCCTGCGTAAGCCAAGCCTTCTACATCCAGCGAATAACGGCCAAACATGCAGCCCACGGCGTAAGAAAGCAACGACTTGATATCGCGCTGCAAATCAGCCTTGCGCACGGTTACGTCCTTATCCTCCACCTCCGGAGTTAATTCGTCCTGCAAGCCATAGATATCGATGAAGATGCGGTTGAGCTCTTCTTCGTTGGCTTTGAGCTGTGCAAAGCGAGCGTTGCACTCTGCCTCCCATTCGGCGTAAGCTTCGCTGATGGTGGGTTTGTTGCGGAGCAGAGAGTGTTTGGTGAAATCCCAAGAGGTTTCGAAGGCATCCCAGTCGGATTTTGTTATTTTAATGCATTTCTCTGTTAGCGAAATTATATCTTCATATTTTTTTATAATGCATGGTATAGCTTTTAATCCCACAATATTGAAGTCAAGAGTAGGGGAAAGTATCTTTAAATAAATCGATGATACACAACTATTCAACAAAGCGATATAGTATAAAATGTTATCTCCTTTTTTATTAAAGGCCATAGAACCTTTTGCATCAAAAATAAAACCTTTATCACAATATCTCGCACTAAAGGCTGCACTAGTTAACGTAGACCAAGTCAGCCCTTCATTAAAATACCAATTACGGTTTTTTATTATAAATTCTGGATCGGATATTTTTGGATATTTTTTCGTTACAAGTTCAATTAGTTCCTTACCATCATCAAAATAATATACAATATAACGATTATTACCATACCATTTTCTGTATTCTCCACCTTTTTGATAAGGAAACCAAACGCACTTTGACTTAACAGAGTCTGCTCTATTTTTTATTTTAAATCCTATATTTTTTATTGAAACTTCATGCCAAAAACGCAAATATTTCTCATTATTAGTAGTAGTCATCCCCTGTCTAAACGTCAAATCTTTGTCTAAATTATTATTCTGTTCAAACGTACTAACTACTTTCTCGCTCACCCAATACGCCACAGGTGCTCCTGGAATTTTAGCGAAATTCTCTTTGCTTGTAGAATATCTATAACCACAATTTTTATTTCTTACTGCTTCCAAAGTTCTCGGTTCTTGATTTTCGCAGCCCTTAAATTCTGACAGTTTGATATACTCTCCCTTAAAATTAGTATTTGATTTAACAAATGTGAAAGCAGCAACAGGTACACACGCAGATTCAAAAGCATTATACTCCAATTGAACAAGCGAAGTAATATCTATATCTTGAATTAATTTGCGTCTCAGCTTTTCATAACTAGAAATAAACATCCAAACATAAGGTGTCAACATACCAATATGTCCATAAGATTTAGTAAAAATATCATTTCTTACCATAAATGCAGAAAAAGTATCTGATTTATAGTCAGTGTAATTTTCATTAATAAATTTTTTGAGTTTATTAGGCATATAACTCGAATTCATATATGGCGGATTCGTAATAGTTACATCGTACTTCTGTGATAATATTTCACCAACAGAAACTAATGATTTCAGTTGTTTTCTAGCTTCAATTTCAAAAATATTCTGCTCTGCAAAATGATTTTCATAAGCAATGTATTGATGTAATAAATCCCAATCGCAAGCTTGAGGAACAATTAAAGAACCATATTCTTGAGCATCCCACATATCATTGATCAAACCTTTAATTTGTAATAAGGCGCGCTCTTTGTCTTGCGGAGCTAATTTATTTTCTAGCAAAGCAACCTCTTCAATATTTATAGCTTTACTATCCTCTAAAACATATAAATTTATTTGTACATTCTTCTTTAAAATAAACTTATGATATTGACGTGCCTTCATAAGCACAGCGAAATAAGCCAGCTGGAAAGCTCGCTTGTCAATATCGATACCATATAAATTATTCTCTAAAATAGAAATAGCAGCATCTTTATCCGTATAACCCATCTGTGTGTAAATCTGCATTAAAATTTCAAAAGCATACACAAGCATGTGTCCACTACCCATACAAGGGTCTATAACCTTTATATCTTCTGGACGCAGATTAGCATAATGTTCTTTTATCTTTGTCAGTTCTATTTGAACAGGCTCTTCCTGCTGCGCTTCATCAAGATAAAACTTCCAATTGCTCTTCAATAAATCATTAGGATGACCATTAATCCATAATCTACCTAATGTATTCTCAACCATATACTTAACAATCCAATCAGAAGTAAATAATTGGGTAACAAACGGTATATCTGCATCTTTATATTGCTTACAAGCATTAATTAACTTATCTTTAGGTTCAGCAATATACGACTGGTACAGCCAGCCGATAATCTCAACCTGACCAATGGGCTTGCCCTCTTCATCCACAGCATTCACATCAAAGTTATCTTCCGGAATGTCATGCACCAGCTTATAAATCAAGCCGTCCTGATCCGTGTAGGAGATGTTTAAAAGCAGCTCAGTGTAGTCCTGCTCCGCTTCAAACAGCTGCGGCAGTACCTTGCTCAAATCATTGCACACCTTGACAAAGAGCATATTAAACAGCTTATCTCCCTCGTTGTTCATCTGATGCTGGCTGATAAGCTCTTCTTCCGCACTAGTATAATCCAGCTTCGCATCAAAAGGATTTTGCACAATATCCGGCTCCTGACGGCCATCCACTGCGCTCAGCACACGGATTTTGCATGGCAGATAGTCATTGACCTCCATAAAGCGTACAGCAATAAAACGGTTGAACCACGTATAGGCAACCTCTTCGATTATGCTGTTATAGGCAGTCAGATAATCGCTCTCCTGCGCCTTTTTCTTGATAGCCTCTGCAAGGCTCCGGCGCTGTGCAATCTGCACGCCTCTGATAGCATAAGGCTCTCTCGTACCGATATCAAAATACTGCTCCTGCGTCGTGGACTGCGGCAAAGCGTCTGCAATCCCCTTTTCCGTAATACCCAGCAGGCTTGCCTTGTATTTTATATCCTCAATGAGCTTTGTTCTTGCCCAGATTGCATAATTTTTTATTGCTGTCTTATCCATGTGTTATCACCCTTTGTATATATTTTTTTTAAGTGAAATCATATCTACATTATACCATATAAGGGATAGTCGCTCAAAAGTTCGTAAAGAAAAATGCTGCTTTTATAAAAGGATCTTCGGATTTTATAAAAAGAACTCCTGCCTCCACCAACGGAAGCAGGAGCTTTTCTGTTAGAATTTAATGTTGTAAATCAAACCTTCGCGCATATTTTCTTTTAATTGTCTCTTTAACTGCTCACAATACTTGTCTATGTCAGCCTCAGATTCAATATGCCATGATGTGGTATGTACAACATGCTTCAAGAATGTATTAACGACCTCTTTCTTCGGCGTAACGAGCTTTACAGGCTTTTCCCCAGAGTTCGCTCCACCATTTGCAGGCGGTTCAGGTTTAGGCGCATATTTTTCATCCAGCTCATGCATTTCATTAATCAATCTTTCCTTCAACGCATCGGATTGATCGCCCAAGCTACGCAAACGAGAAACATCATTACTGCTCTCAGCCTTATCCAAAAGTCTTTGGAATTCACTAGCATAAAGAGCTTCTTTTACTTTTGCATACGGCTTGCCAGCAAGATGATCCATAACCTGACTCTTGTTATCTAGGATTGCTTTACGTACAGGTTCAGTTTTTTCTTCCAATATAACAAGATACTTATCATCAAACTTGCTGATTAAATCAGGCAGCTGGCGAATCATACCATACGGAGCTTTAACGCTGACAATATTCTGCATCTGCGTAACAATGCTTTCTAATTCACTATCAACAATATACACCCTGCTGTCTTCATAAATCTTCAGCTTCTTCAAAGCATTTTCAAAAATTTTCCTCTGCTCGCCCTTAAAGAACTCTTTAATAGGAGCATAATCGCTGCCAAGCTCCTCCAGCTCGTCTTCATTATCTGCAACATGATTAAAGAAATCCAGCGTATTATCTTGGCTGCTAAGCTTACACAAAACAGAAATACCTTCCTGTACGATATCCTTGCCCGGATATTTAGCCTTGTCATAATACTCGCTCTTCAGCTCACGGAAACGGCTTAATAATCTTTTTGTTTCCTGTTGGATTTCACTCATGATCCTGTCAGCATCGTCGGAAATAACTGTATAGCCAAACAGCTCCTTCGCCACATCCTTTGCCGTCTTCAGCTTGCTCTTCGGCACAACAGGCTTCAGGTCAATCATAACCTTTTCCACGAAGCCTTTCTTCGTCAGCAGCTCCGTAATCTGTTCTGCAGTGTGGTTCAGCAAAGTTACATTCTGCTGCTGGTAGTAAATTCCTAAGTCCCCGTCCTTAAATAACTTGGCAACTATCCACTCAACGTCATCATTGATAAAACCATAAGGCGCCTTAGTAAAGTAATCCTTAATTGTCTTCAAGGAAATCTTGTTATGCATCCTTGTATTGTTTTCGATATACCTTTTCGCATCATCCAGTGCCAGATGATTCGGAATCGCAGCCTCACCCAGAGCTATAGTTCCCTGTTTATCGTTGCGCAGCATACCAAGAACATTAGCAGCTCCCATCGCTGTATCAATATATTTCAGCTTGAAATACACTGTATCCACCAGCTTACCCAAAGCCTCATTTATACGCACAGTAATATCCTTACTGCTAATCTGCGCCTTGGAGCCGTTAACATAGATATCAGCATCACGCAGGCTTTCCTGCAGATACAGGCGTGCATTATCCATGCGCTCACGCAGCTCACGTGACTTAGCTTCTTTTATTGTAGCGAAACGATCACCCCTGCCTAATGGATTATGCTGCAAATACTTTTCTATTTTTAAATAACGATTAATTTCCGAAATACAAGAGCCAAAGGCCGGCAATACTACTAACACCTGCTTGCCTTCACCAGACATAGCATTCAGTGTATGCTCATCATAATCCGTAAAATACGGAGTCAGAATATGCACGCCGATATCATAGTTCTGATTATTTTTATGCGGTCTGTTGTCAACCAACTGATTAAACCAGAAGGTATAGCGACCATTAAAGGAATTATATTTATATTTGGCCTCAGCATACAAATCATTAAAAATCAAATCAGAAATCTTATTCTGAATCTCTCCTGTTTCAACGTTCTGCCTTTCAATCTCGCGACCTATTTCCTGCTCTTCCTCTGTCAGGAAAACGTAGTTACCGCTATGCTCCTGCACCAGGGTTTCTTTAACAAGGACCTTCAAAGCAGCTTCTACACGCTGCTGCAGCTCATAAGTATCTTCATCAACATTATCTACCATCAGACTGGTAATATTAGGAATAGTGGTTGCCGGAAACTCTTTAACGTACTTTACAAGGAAGAGTACCTTGAGCACGTTTACAGCAAAACAATCTGCTTCGCCATCAGGATTAATATTTTTATTATCTAAGGCCTGAGAAATTACACGACTGTGCACTGAATCAAGGAAGTTTTCCAATGCATCGTAAAACATATAGAAAAGCACCAAAGCACCATCGTTTTTATTCTGCAAGCGTTCTGCAGCCTTCTTGAACAGCGCCAGCATGGAGCGCTCGCCCTCAGATAAATGCTTACCGGACGCACCATGAGTACGGATAGAGTTCAGAACCTTACCCAAAAGATTAAACTGATACGGGATAAAGGGATAGATTTCAGCAAAGTTCTCTCTGCTTTCATAAAGCTTCATCTCCGGTGTTTTGTCAAATTTAATCTTGTTCTTTATGCTTACCTTTTTTTCATCATAAAGCAGGCGCAATGTCTGCTCTGCAGGTTCCGTTTTATCCAGCAGACGCTTTTTGATAACCTCATCTACGTTGGCGGAAGACAAGGACAGACGAGTATCGAAGCGACCTTGAATCTTAGAAAAGTCCGTACCCTTACGCGCTGTCATCTCCATAATAGAGTCAACATCCTGCTGACTGGTAACAATTACCCAGGCACGTCCCTGACATTCCTTGCCCAATTCCTCACGCATCGTCTGTAGGTTGAACATCATTTGCGAATCATCGCCAATATACTGCCCTACCTCATCTACACAAAAGATAATATGCTGATTATTGCCCATCTTATCGCACCATGCTCGTACCATGTGTGCAAAATCTTCGATGCTTATCTGATAGGGGGTAAGCATAATCTGCTTGCACAAGGCTGTAGCTGCATCCATAGACATATTCTGATACTGAATATCAACCAATGCCTGCGCCGCATGCATCAGCTCATAGTTAAATCTATGTCTGTATTCCTTCCAGGCATGACCGCTGACAGCAAAAAAAGCATCTTCAAAAGCTGCATAACAGCCATCCTCTGTCAAAGCCCTTTCCAAGTCGGCAATCGCCGGACGAGCACCATAAAAGCCCAGCATATCATTAAAGACCTTGAGGAAAACATTAACAATAGCATCCTTACTCTGCTTGGAGGTTTGCTCACTTTTCGAGTCAATGTTAAAAAGAATAACCTTTGTCGGCGTGTCAACAGCAAGCTGTATATCAGCCATCACCATAGCATCCTGAATCTTATTGTCTTCTTTAAAGTAATCTAAGGTTCTCTTGCCGGAGACCAGCTTGTTTTCCAGAAGATAGGATAGCATTTTCAGAAAGTGCGATTTACCACTGCCAAAAAAGCCGGAAATCCAAACACCATTTTTTCTCGTTTTACCGATAATGCCCTGCTTGTAATTCTCATAGAATTCCTTGAAATGGCGTTGCAGCTCACGCGTAACAACGTATTCTTCCAGCTCATTCTTCTCGTCATTCAAGCCATCCTCGCCAACAACAATGACACCTTGAATATTACGGTCAATAGGCTTGCGGAACATATCTTTTATCAACATATCTTTTAGTACCCCCTTGCTTACCTAACCAAACGGAAAGCCCTATAATAATTATCATCCTTAAGTTCATCGAACAGTCGTAACTCTTGTTCATCATACACACCTGGGAAAAACAGAATTACAGGAACCTTGCGAAATGCCATACTAAGGTTATTTAAAATCTTATGCGATCGCAAAAGAGGATAAACCTTCCCAATTCCAGTGAGCAGCACAATAGCATTATCTGGCGTATGCTCTTGAACATGCTTAATAAACCAATTATCTCGCTCATTAAACTGCAGTAGTTCAAACACTGAATCTATTACAACATGCATACCTGCAGATTCTTCCAGCATGTAAGTTGCTTCAAGATAGCCTTCTTTTTGAAGCGTATCAATTATGTAGTCGTAAATATCATACTCCACAAGTTGATATTCGCGATAGCTTTGCTCACTGTGCTTTACCAAACGCTTAACAACCTCGCGCACCGCCAGCTCCTTGCTGGCAGGATAATCAAATACCCAATAGTTAACCTCGTTCGCCCTGCCATCACGCAGCCAGAAAGATTGATTCTCCATAATCTTTTCAAGCTCATCAACTCTTTGCTCAAATGTTTTTTTCATATCATTCACCTGTCAGCGCTGCCAAAGCCGGCTGCAAACCATGCTCACGCAGCCATGCAACAATATCGGCTGAGATGATAGGAACAATAATTTTTCTTGATCCCACATTGCCCTCTGTAATTCCAGCATTATATAAGTATTGCTTGTAGGTGCTTAGCAAACGCTTTCTTGTTGCCTCCGTTAAATTAGCAACCTTATCGCTTTGTATCTGCTTGTCATCCCAAAATTTTCTGGCATCACTATCACCGTACTCATTTAATCCTAATGCCAGTTTGACTCGAATAACATCATTAACAAAATCGAAAAACAGAGTATCTGTACACATACAAGCTATCAGACAAAGCAGCTTCTGGCCCACAAAATCACTACGCACAAACAGTGGTATAAACGAAGGATCTAATGCCTCAATACGTTTTGCTACATTACTCATAATAAGCTTTGCTCTTTCCGGTGATGACGCAGCAAAAATATTAGTTTCTTGGCTAAGCTTCTTAATCTCGACAAGGCTTGCTCCATCAGCAAGCATAAAAACCGCCTTGCGGAACTCCTGGAACCAAAAGCTAAATTTTACCGCCCCGGCACTATATGGATTACGTTGCATTTTTTATACCTCAATTCGTTTGCTATTTTAAGACTTGATATAATTATATCACAAAATGCCGGTAATTTTGAAATTTAGATACAGGTATACTATCTAAAAAGCTTTTTATAATCAAAAAACTCCCGACACACCTAAGTGCATCGGGAGTCGGATTGCAGACGAAT
>OFMA01001495.1_pt1 | contig 15037 bp, 11 predicted proteins | sample 1541011 | NCBI WGS metagenome assembly OFMA01 (sample SAMN04209225, study PRJEB22552) | human gut metagenome | biome: gut; material: feces | host: Homo sapiens | place: USA: Oklahoma
AAACCCTCGGTGTGAAGACCGAGCCGCTGTCCGGCTACGAACGGCTGAAAGTGCTTCATGATGTGTTCAATATGGACAGCAATGAGCCGTTCCGCTTTTCCTTCGATATGGTTGCCCGGACAGGACTTTCCAGCAAGGACTTCATCGCTCCCACTTCCTTTGACTTCCGTGAAGGCAAGTGCTTCAAGATGGGCAAAACCATCGGCGCGGTGAGCTTCCTGCAAATCCTCGCGCCGGAACTCAATGACCGTATGCTTGCCGACTTCCTTGAGATGGACAGCAACATCACGGTCAATTTTCATATCCGGACGATTGACCAGGCGAAGGCGATCAAGAGCATCAAGTCGAAGATCACCGACCTCGACAAGATGAAGATTGAAGAGCAGAAAAAGGCAGTCCGCTCTGGCTACGATATGGACATCATTCCGTCCGATCTCGCTACCTTCGGCGGTGAGGCAAAGCGTCTGTTGCAGGATCTCCAGACCCGCAATGAGAGACTGTTCCTTGTGACCATCCTCATCATGAACACGGCAACCAGCCGCCAGAAGCTCGAAAATGCTGTGTTCCAGACCGCCGCCATTGCCCAGAAGTATAACTGTGCGCTCAAGCGTCTTGACTTCCAGCAGGAGGAAGGGCTGATGTCCTCTCTGCCTATCGGCGTCAATCAGGTGGAGATCGAACGCGGACTGACCACTTCCAGCACAGCGGTTTTCGTGCCGTTCACCACACAGGAGCTTTTTCAGGGCGGCGAAGCTCTCTACTACGGGCTGAACGCACTGTCCAACAACATGATCATGGTTGACCGCAAGCAGCTCAAGAACCCCAACGGGCTGATCTTGGGTACGCCCGGTTCCGGTAAGTCCTTCTCCGCCAAGCGTGAAATGACGAACGCCTTCCTCATCACGGAGGATGACATCATCGTCTGCGACCCCGAAGCCGAGTATTTCCCCCTCGTGCAGAAGCTCGGCGGTCAGGTCATCCGCATCTCGCCGGTCAGCACGGATTACATCAATCCGCTGGACATCAACACGAACTACTCCGAAGAGGAAAACCCGCTGACGCTGAAATCCGACTTCATCCTCTCCATGTGTGAGCTGATTGTCGGCGGCAAGGACGGCTTGCAGCCGGTTGAGAAGACCATCATTGACCGCAGTGTCCGCATGGTCTATCAGGAGTTTCTTGCAGACCCCAAGCCGGAGAAAATGCCGATCCTCGAAGACCTCTACAACATTCTGAGAAATCAGAAGGAGCCGGAGGCACAGCGCATCGCAACTGCCCTTGAAATCTATGTTCACGGCTCTCTGAACGTCTTCAATCACAGAACGAATGTGGATGTCAACAACCGCTTCGTCTGCTATGACATCCGCGAACTCGGCAAGCAGCTCAAAAAGCTCGGTATGCTGATTGTGCAGGATCAGGTGTGGAACAGAGTTACCATCAACCGCGCCCAGCATAAGGCAACTCGCTACTACATGGACGAGTTCCATCTGCTCTTGAAGGAGGAACAGACCGCCGCATACAGCGTGGAAATCTGGAAGCGTTTCAGAAAGTGGGGCGGCATTCCGACCGGAATCACGCAGAATGTCAAGGATCTGCTTGCGTCCCGCGAGGTAGAGAATATCTTTGAAAACTCGGATTTTGTCTACCTTCTGAATCAGGCATCCGGTGACCGGCAGATTCTCTCGAAGGCGCTGAACATCTCGCCCAGCCAGCAAAACTACATCACCAATTCCAACGCCGGTGAGGGACTGATCTTCTACGGCTCGACCATCGTTCCCTTCAAGGACGATTTCCCGAAGGACACCCAGCTCTACCGCATCATGACCACCCGCTTAGAAGAAACCGTACAGAACTGATAGGAGGATTTTTGAATATGAACAACAAGATGATTACCATTCCCTATGCGGACGCTATCGAATACGGAGAGAACACCTCCGCGCTGTTTAAGGCTCTGTGGGAGCTGACCGATCTGATCCGACTGGAAAGCGACCTCAAGAAGCATCACCGCGCCTACCTCCATGTGAGGGAGGACATCGACGAAAAGGTCAAGGAGGCACGTCAGATTATGACCAAGGTATCTGTGGATATGATCGGATTCTATTTCAAGGTTGATGTTCACGAAAGCAGCAACAGCGACGAGAATACCCCTTTCGCTGACGCGGCGGATGATGAAACCGTTTCTATCCCCAAGGACAAGTATGAGCTGATGATCGACGATCTGCTCACGATGTCCGAAATCATTCAGTGCGTTGCAGATATGCGCACGCAGGATATGAAGGCAATCCGCGAGTTCGGCAAGTTCGTCCCCGCCTTTGCCGCCTTTGAGAAGAACCGCCTGAGCCTCTATCGTGAGGCAGCGAAGGAAGCCGAGGAAATCTTCGACCGTTGGGCGGACGAGATTGACGATTTCGACGAGGACTTCATGGAAGATGAGGACTACGAGCCGGACGAGTATTACTCCGACTGATGCCCATTGAAATGTTGTCGGGTTTCACAGCCAACATTTCAATGGAAACACAAATCCAACAGAACAGGAGGTACACCACCATACAACTTGACATCATTCATACCGGCGATTGCCTCAACATCCTGAAAACGCTGCCCGATGACAGCGTTCATTGCTGTGTGACATCTCCGCCGTATTACGCACTCCGCGATTACGGCATGGAGGCTCAGATCGGCAGAGAGACAACGCCGAAGGAATATATCTCGCGCCTGACGGAAGTGTTTACCGAAGTCAGGCGCGTTTTGCGTCCGGACGGTACGCTCTGGCTGAACATCTCGGACACCTACGCCGGAAAGGGCAATCAGGGCGATTTCATTGACCCGAAGAACCCCAACGGCAGAAACGGTCAGGCTGTGGCTCTCAACAACAAGGTTGAGGGCTGCAAGCCCAAAGATATGATCGGTATTCCGTGGATGCTGGCTTTTGCCCTCCGCGATACCGGCTGGTATCTGCGCAACGACATCATCTGGATGAAGGATAACCCCATGCCGGAGAGCGTGAAAGACCGCCTATCCCGCTGCTATGAGCATATTTTCCTGTTCTCCAAGTCCAAGAAGTATTTCTTCGACTACAAGGCGATCTCCGAGCCGATTGCCCTTGCAACGGCAGAACGCCTCAAGCGCGGCATGAAGGGCGGCAACAAATACGGCAAGCCCGTTCCCGGTCAGCCTCAGCCGCAATCCATCAACCGCCCGCGTGAGCATGGCGAGATCAAGGACGCAGACATCAATCCGCTCCGCAATAAGCGCGATGTCTGGAAGATCAACACTGTTCCCTTCAAGGGTGGTCACTATGCCGCCTACCCTCCGAAGCTGGTTGAAACCTGTCTTCTCGCCGGTTGTCCCGAAGGCGGCATTGTGCTTGACCCCTTTATGGGAAGCGGCACAACCGGCATGGTTGCTGCGCAGATGGGGCGTCATTTCATCGGCATCGAGCTGAACCCTGAATACACCGAGCTTGCCTACAAGCGGATTGGAGGTGAAATCTGATGCCCAAGGAACCGGAACTCAAAGCCCGCGACAAGGTGGTCATGCGGATGACGCGAGAAGGCGCGGTCGAGGAAAACCTGACGGCTGGCACCGAGCAGCGCGTGTCAAAGCGGCTGGAAGATGCAGAGCTGATCAAGCCCGCTGAGACAGCCGAGCCTTCTGAGACATTTTCTGCGGAGGAACAGAAAAAGGTGCAGATGCGCCGTCAGCAGCATCAGTTTCAGGCGGAACACGCTGAGGATAATAACACTCAGCCGCCCTCGGAAACGTCCGTCACAGAAGAGAAAAAGGCAGAAAATCCACCCCAGAACGCACCCGAACCGCTGCCCGTGTCAGAGACTCCGTTCAAGCCTCCTGCTTTGGAGCAGCACGGCGTTTCTTCTCATACCGGCACGGTGATTGCCGAAACGGTTGTCACGCACAAGCTGCGCAAGACCTCTGCGGTTGAAGCAGTGGATGCAGATGCCATTCTCACTCAAGCGGCAGAGACCTCCTCCGCAAAGCCGGTCTCGGACGATGCCGTCCCGCCCACGAAGCGGATGCAGAAGCTCGAAAGGAAGTCCGAGAAGGCGCATGAGCGTCTGGATGCCGCCCGTGAGAAGCTGCCCACGCACAAGGTTCTCAAGAAAGAGCGTGTCTTCGATGAGGAAACCGGCAAGGGCAAAACCCGCCTTCATTTTGAGGATGAGCTGAAAAAGCCCAAGGGCAAAGGCAAGCTGCAATTTGAAGCGGATAAAACCGTCCGCAAGGTCGGTGACACCCTCGCTTCCGGCATTCACGGCAAAATCCATGAGGTCGAACAGGAAAACTCGGCGGTTGAGGCGGCGCATAAAACGGAGATCGCCGCTGAGACTGCCGCTCGGCATTTCAGTCATCATCGGGAAAGCAGCGTCAACAAGCCTTATGAGAAGGTCTCCAAGTTGGAACACAAGGCGGATGTCGCTGATGCGAAGCTCCAATATGAGAGAAATCAGCAGGAGCATCCTGAGATGAAGAAGCAGAACATGAACAAGCACTACCAGAAGCAGAACATCAAGAAGGAATATGCCGCCGCTCGAAATGCCGGTTCTCAGACTGCCGGGACTGCCACAAAGAATACCGGCAAGAAGCTCGGTGAGAAGGCATCCGACAAGATTAAGGAGTTCTTTGAGAAGAACAAGAAGGTCTTTATCTGGATCGGCGTCGGAATTGCCCTTCTCGTGCTGCTCGGTGCCGGAATCAGCTCGTGTTCGATGCTCACCTCTACCGGCTCGTCGGTTATCGCTTCCTCTTATCTCAGCGAGGATGACGCGATGCTCGGCGCAGAGGCGCAGTATTGCCGGATGGAGCAAGAGCTGCAACGCTATCTCGACACCTATGAAAGCACTCATGACTATGACGAGTATCACTTCGATCTGGACGATATTGAGCATGACCCCTATGTGCTGATCTCCATTCTCTCGGCTCTCCATGAGGGCGAGTTCACGCTGGACGAGGTGCAGGGTACGCTCCAAATGCTGTTTGAAAAGCAGTACATTCTCACCGAAGAGGTCATCGTCGAAACCAGATACCGCACGGAGACTGATACATGGACGGATGCAGACGGCAACACGCACACGGAAACCTACCGCGTCCCGTATGACTACTACATCTGCAACGTGAAGCTCGAAAACTTCAATCTCTCCCATGTTCCGGTCTACATCATGTCTCAGGAACAGCTTTCCATGTACGCAACGTATATGTCTGTGCTTGGCAACCGCGAGGATCTGTTCGGTGACTCTCCCTATGTGGACAAGTACATCACCAATCCTCCCGCCGACTACGATGTCAACCCGGAATACCTGAACGATGAGAAGTTTGCGACGCTGATTACTGAGGCGGAAAAGTATCTCGGCTATCCGTATGTGTGGGGCGGCTCCAATCCAGACACGTCCTTCGATTGCTCCGGTTTTGTCAGCTACGTTCTCACGAACAGCGGTCTTGTGAATACCGGGCGGCTCGGCGCACAAGGGCTTTACAACGTCTGTACGCCGGTCTCGAAGGCGAATGCCCAGCCCGGTGATCTCATCTTTTTCGTCGGAACGTATGACACCCCCGGTGTGTCTCACGTCGGCATCTACGTTGGTGATGGCGTCATGATCCACTGCGGCGACCCCATTCAGTACACATCCATCAACTCTTCCTACTGGCAGCAGCATTTCTACGCCTTCGGAAGACCCGCCTATTAAAAGAAAGGAGTTTTGCATGAATCCCAAGTATCAGAAAGTCCTCTCCGACATCGAGAAGGCTGAAAAGAAGAAATCCGAAATCGAAGGTCAGCTCAAGGAGCTGTACGACAAAAAGACAGAGCTGGAAAACCTTGAAATCATCAACACCGTGCGCTCTATGGTGATGGACAAGGATCAGATCATGGCATTCCTGTCTTCCATGAAGGGCGGCACCAAGCCCGCTGAAAATACGGAGGTAATCGACAATGCGTAAGAAGTTTCGTTTTCTGACCATCCTTGCGGTCTGCGTTATGGTTCTGTCCTGCTTCTCGGTGACTGCGTTTGCCTACGCCGATGAAACCGAGCAGAACCTTCCCGTCACCGAGGCAACCCAGCCGGAACAGCAGCCCGCAGTCACACCCGCGCCGGAAAAGCCGAAGGGTGAGCCGATTGACGATGAGGGCAACGCCTACACCCGCGACCTGCTCTATGACAAGGCAACCAACAAACAGTTCATCACTGTCCAGACGAAAAGCGGCAACACCTTTTTCATTGTCATCGACTACGATGCACCCATCAACGAGGATGAGGAACAGTATCAGACGTACTTCCTGAACATGGTCGATGAGAGCGATCTGCTTGCGCTGCTGGATGATGACACTGCGGCGGCTCTGACCACCTGTAACTGCAAAGAAAAATGCGCTGCCGGTCAAGTCAATACCGACTGCCCGGTCTGCAAGACCAACATGAGCGAATGCACCGGCACAGCTCCCGTTATGCCTGAGCCGGACAAGGATGCAGAAACCGACGTTCCTGCGCCCAAGCCCGAAAAGAAGTCCAACGTCGGCATGATCCTCATCATCTTCGTTCTTGCCGGTGCTGCGGGTGCAGCTTATTACTACATCAAGTTCGTCAAGGGCAGAAAGCCCAAGGATGAAGATATGGACTTCTTTGATGATGAAGGCTACGAGGAAGAGCCGTACATCAACGAGGATGATGAGCCGCAGATTGCGGAGGATGCTGAAACGGATGGTGATGAAGATTGATCTTAGTCATTGCTGAAAAGCCCAGCGTAGCCCAGTCCATCGCAAAGGTACTGGGCGCAACGTCCCGCAAGGACGGCTACATGGAGGGCGGTAATTACATCGTTTCGTGGTGCTTCGGTCATCTGGTGGAGCTGGCAGACGCCAGCTCCTACGATGAGCGGTATGCCAAGTGGCGGTATGACGATCTGCCCATTGTTCCGGAAAGCTGGATGTTTGAGGTCACGAAGGACAAAGCACGGCAGTTCAAGGTGCTGTCCTCTCTCATGAAGGACAAACGTGTCACCGAGTTGGTCTGCGCAACCGATGCAGGACGCGAGGGTGAGCTGATCTTCCGGCTGGTCTACAACAAAGCCGGATGCACCAAACCCTTCAAGCGTCTGTGGATCAGCTCGTTGGAGGACTCCGCCATCCGCGAAGGCTTCAATCATCTCCGGGACGGCAAGGAATATGACCGTCTCTATGAAGCGGCACTCAGCCGCTCGAAGGCGGACTGGATTGTCGGTATCAACGGCACCCGCCTGTTCACCACGCTCTATCACAAGAAGCTGGTGGTCGGGCGCGTCCAGACGCCGACTCTTGCAATGCTGGTGGAGCGTGACGGGAAAATCTCAACCTTCCAGAAGGAAAAGTATTTCAATGTCCATATCGGCAAGGGCGATTTGACCGCCGATCTGGAAAAGGTCAAAACCGAAGAGGAAGCAAAGAAGATTGCGGCGGCTTGCGAGAAAAAACAAGCCGTCGTTTCTTCTCTCAAGCGGGAGACGAAAACCGTCAGTCCTCCAAAGCTCTATGATCTGACCACCTTGCAGCGCGAGGCAAACCGCTACTACGGCTTCACTGCCCAGCAGACGCTCGATCTCGTTCAGACGCTTTACGAAAAGAAGCTCCTGACCTATCCGCGCACAGACAGTCAGTTCATCACGGACGATATGGAGGACACTGCCCGTCAGGTCATTTCCATCGTCTGCCGCCAGCTTTCGCTTTTCTCCGGTGTTTCGGTCACTCCGGACATCGCCCGCGTGACCGACAACAGCAAGGTCACGGATCACCATGCCATTCTCCCGACCGCCCAGCTTGAAAAGCAGGATGTTTCCGCACTTCCTCAGTCGGAGCAGAAAATCCTCAATCTTGTCGGGATGCGCCTTCTGTGTGCGACCGGCGAGAAGCACACCTACGCAGAAACGCAGATCACGCTCTCCTGCGAAGGCTATGCGTTCAAAACCAAGGGCAAGACCGTCATTCAAAACGGATGGAAAGCCATTGAAGAGCTGTTCAAGGCATCTCTCAAGACGAAGGAAAAGGACGATCCCATGAAGTCCCTGCCCGAAGTCCATGAAGGCGATGTTCTGGATAGCGTATCTGCCAGCGTCACCGAACACTTCACAACGCCTCCGAAGCAGTACACGGAAGATACCCTCCTGTCTGCGATGGAAACCGCTGGAAATGATCAGTTTGACGATGACACGGAGAAGAAAGGTCTCGGCACTCCTGCAACCCGTGCCGGTATCATTGAAAAGCTGGTGAAATCCGGCTTTGCAGAGCGCAAAGGCAAATCCCTTATTCCCACAAAGGACGGCTGCAACCTCGTCTGTGTTCTGCCGGAACAGATCACGTCTCCCACAATGACTGCGGAATGGGAAAACACGCTCATGGAGATTGAGCGCGGCAATGCGGATGCAGACGCCTTCCTCAGCGGTATTGTCCAAATGACCGGGGATCTCGTGAAAGCCTACCCGTTTCTCTCCGATGCCGAAGCCCAGCGTTTCGGCACGGGCAAGGAGGAAATCGGCAAATGTCCCCGCTGCGGCTCTCCGGTCTATGTCGGCAAGGGCAATTTCTACTGCTCGAACAAGGAATGCTCCTTCTGCCTGTGGGAAGACAACAAGTTCTTTTCCAGCAAGAAAAAGAAGCTGACCAAGAAGATCGCAAAGGAGCTGCTGGACAAGGGCTGGTGCCGAGTGACCGGGCTTTACACGCCGAAGAAGCCTCAGCTCTATGATGCGGTGATCCGTCTGGATGACAGCGGCGGCAAATACGTCAGCTTCAAGATGGAGTTTGACCGATGATCCGTCCGAAGTATGTTGCCTCTTGCAGCGGAGGCAAAGACAGCGTAGCGACGCTCCTGCTGGCTGCACAGCACAATGAGCCGCTGGACGAGGCGGTTTTCAGCGAGGTCATGTTCGACAAAGACACAAGCGGCGAAGTCCCGGAACACCGGGACTTCATCTATGACCGGCTCAAGCCCTTCTGCGAAAAGGAGCTGGGCATCAAGTTCACCATTCTCCACGCGGACAAGACCTACGATGAGGTGTTCCATCATGTCATCACCCGTGGACCGCACAAGGGTGTGGTTCGTGGCTTTGCATGGGCTGGTATGTGTGCAGTCAATCGTGACTGCAAAATCCCGCCAGTCCGCAAATACAATGCCGCACTCTCGCCGGACACTGTGAGCTATGTCGGCATCGCGGAGGATGAGCCAAAACGCCTTGCTCGTCTGGATGGAATAACGAAGGTCAGTCTGCTTGCCAAATACGGTATGACCGAGGCGGACGCCTACAAGCTCTGTCAGGAACACGGGCTGCTTTCCCCAATCTACGCTCACTGCCGAAGAAACGGCTGCTGGTTCTGTCCCAACGCCAGTGACTCGGAGCTGCTGCACATGATCACAAAGCACCCGGATATGTTTGACCGTCTGATTGAATGGGAGAACGAGGATAACATCTTCCATCGTCGGCTGACACGCAGAGAAACCCCGTCTGAGGTAAAGGCTCGTTTATTGAGCAAATCCCAGATGGGGTTTTCTTCGCCCAAAAGCAAACAAGAAATGGAGGTTTGAGATGGCTGAAAACAAAAATGCACAGCAAGTCCGCGAAATCACGGACAAGCTGGAACAGGGCATCAAGGAGCTTTTTGAATCCGAGCGGTTCAAGGAATATCTCCGCACGATGTCCAAGTTCTACAACTATTCCTTCAACAACACGCTGCTCATTGCGATGCAGAAGCCGGAGGCAACCTATGTTGCCGGTTATACCTCGTGGCAGCGCAACTTTGACCGTCAGGTCATGAAGGGCGAAAAGGGCATCAAGATTCTTGCACCCGCGCCGTACAAGGCGCAGGAAGAGCGTGAGAAGATTGATCCTTTGACGCAGAAGCCGGTGATCGGCGCAGATGGGAAGGCTGTCACGGAAACGGTTGAGGTCCTGCGTCCTGCCTTCAAGGTGGTAAGTGTCTTTGATGTTTCCCAGACGGACGGCAAGGAGCTTCCGGACATCATCGTCGATGAGCTGAAAGGCACCGTCGAGAACTACGAGGCGTTCTTCGATGCACTCAAGCAGGAATCTCCCGTCCCCATTTCCTTTGAGGATATTCCGGGCGGCGCAAAGGGATTCTTCTCACCGGTTGAAAGCCGCATTGCCATTCAGGAAGGCATGAGCGAAATCCAAACGGTCAAGACCGCCATTCACGAGATCGCCCACGCAAAGCTCCACGCCGTCAAGCCGGATGAGAAAGCCGCGCCAGAAGATAAGAAGGATCGGCACACCAAGGAGGTTGAAGCGGAAAGCGTAGCTTACACTGTCTGTCAGCGGTACGGCATTGAAACCTCGGACTACTCCTTCGGGTACATCGCCGGTTGGTCATCCGGCAAGGAAACCAAGGAGTTGAAAAGCTCTCTGGACACCATCCGCAAGACGGCGGCTGAGATGATCGAGGGCATTGACGCCAAGCTCAAGGTGCTGCTGGCAGAGAAAGCACAGTCCGCAGAGAAGGAAGTCGAAGCTCCCATAAAGGAAGCTGTTCCGGAGGAAAAGCCGGAAGTCCCCATTTACCGCGAGACAGCGAATTACGCCTATGAAGCCGGTGAGATGGAAGCATACCGTGCTTCTCTCGCCGCAAACGTGGAATGCCGCAGTGCGATTGAAGCGGCGATCAGTTCTAACTATGGGGACAACCGACTGGATGCGGATGCTGCCGTGAAAAGTGTCCTTGAGCAGTTCTCTCCGGAGCGCGTCCGGTATGTCCTCGCAAACACCATTCAGCAGAAAGACTTTGACGGGCGCATTCCCCAGCCCCTCAAGGAATGGGCGAAGAACGTTGAGGTCTGCCCTGAGAACGCCTCCCACTTCCTCGTGGACAAAGCCAATCCCGGACTGACCGCACTTTTCGTGGATGCGTTCCGTCAGCAGACCGAACCCCAGAAGGAAGTCACTTCTGAGAAAACAGGGGAAAGAGACCCGGAGGTCGTTGCGTGGGAGAACGATGAGATTACCTCTATCGAGGTAAAAACCGTGGAGGTCAAGCCTCCCGTTGTCCCCTTGCCGGAGGAAGCAGCGAAAGCACCGAAGGCACACCGCCTGACTGCCGAAGAGAAGGAAATCAAAGCCGCCGTCATGGACACGCTCAAGGGGCAGATTGCCTATAACAACGACGGTATGCGGGCGTCCTATCGCGCCTCTAACCATTCCTTCAATCTGCTGGCACGGAACGGCGTCAGGATCGAGGGCAACACGGTCACGCAGAACGGTGAGCCGCTGTTCAAAATCCATCGCCGTCATGCGGCGCGGAAAACACAGGGCTGCTACCGTGAGCTGATGCCGACGCTGGAATACGTCAAGCAGGAGCAGAAGCAGGAAAAGCCCTCTATCCGCGATCAGCTCAAAGCCGCCGCGAAAACGCAGCTGGAGAAGAAGCCCCCGGTCAAATCCAAAACGCACGACATGGAGTTGTGAGAAAGGAGAAGCATGAAGAAATACACAGACGTTGACATCGTTGCGGAGCTGCAGAAGCTTGTGGATAGTCATGTAGACAGCTACAAGGAAGACTTCGACATCGACAAGCGCATCATCCGCCGCGCCGCCGAAAGCCAGAATCCCGAAGACAAGACGCTGATGTGGTTCTGCCGTCCGCATGGGACGCACTGCCTCAATGAAAATCAAGTCTTTATTCAGGGAACGCGAGATCACAACACCTTCCGCTTTTACGCGGAACAGACCTACGACGAATGCGTTGCCCGCGTCATTGTCCCGAAAGCCGTCAAGCGCGGCAAGGTCTTCGGAGATGTCTTTGAGATCAACTACCGGGAACAGGCTGCAAATGTGGCACAGAACTCGGTTGCGCCGGATCATGACCGGCTGACCTTTGCAGACGGCTTTGTGCTGGACGCACCCTGCCGCAGCAGCTTCGATGCAGCAATGGCTCTGATCGGTGAGCATGGCGGCGTCAAGACCCACCAGACGCTCCCGAAGGACGCGGATGCTCTGGTGGAAGTGCTGTCTAAGCAGAAAAGCCGCCGTGACAGACTGCCGGAGGCAGATAGGACGGAGGTGCTTTCGCCGCTCCCCGTCGCAGAACTTCGCAAATATGAGGCAGTCAAAAAGGCTCATCCGGATGCGCTGGTCTGCTTTGCTCAGAACGGCTATTTTGAGCTGTACGGCAAGGACGCGGAAAAAGCCGCGCCCCTGCTCGGCACAAAACTCCTTGAAAAGAAGGTGCGCGGCAAGCCTTCCATGCCGGTTACTGGTTTCCGTGAAAGCGCATGGGTAGCCGGTTCTCACAAGCTCTGGAAGTCCGGCGCAGATGTCTTTCTCAGCAAGGACGGCGAGACCTTCAAGGAACTCAAAGCCGCAGATTACATTCCTGTCGGTGCGACGCTGAATGTGGATGGGATCAAGTGCAGAATCGACGCGGTTGATTTTGCCGCCGATGAAGTCCGGCTGACGAACATTGAGGACAAGAACCGCCCCATTCGCTTTTCTGAGAGCATCCAGTATGTCCGTTCGTATGTGGAGGATGCCGGGACTGCCATCTACGACACCATCCCGAAAAAGCCTGCTGCCCGTGAATCCATCCGCGACAAGCTGAAATCCGCGCAGAAAGCACAGCCGCCCCACACACCGAAGCCGCAGAAAAACAAAGGAAAGGATATGGAACTCTGATATGAAAAACTTTACCGTGGAAGAAATCAACCTGATGTGCTGCTTCAACACGTCCAGCCGGAAGCGGCTGATCGACGATATGAAGAGCGTCACCCTGAACGACATGGACGGCGAGATCGCAGAGCTGATGTATAAGACCGTCCGGAAGCTCGAAGCCATGACCGACGCGGAGTTTGAGGAACTGTATATCATGCCGGACGGCATGGTGGATGACTGAAAGGAGGATGCCTATGCCCGTATTAGACGGTGATTTTGAAGCCTTCGTCACGAACCTTGGCAAGTACAACGAGGGTATGCTGGTCGGTGAGTGGGTGAAGCTGCCCACCACAGAGGAAGAGATGCAGAAGGTCTTTGAGCGCATCGGGATCGGCAAGCAGGATGATTTCGGTCAGCCCTACGAAGAGTGGTTTATCACTGACTACGAATGCCCAATCTATGGCGTTCAGAAGATGCTTGGCGAGTACGAGAGCCTTGATAAGCTCAACTATCTCGCCGCCTTGATTGACGAGCTTTCCCTGAGCGATCAGGAAAAGCTCGTTGCCATTATGGAGGCTGGCTGCGATGAGGTCAGCGACATCGACGATCTCATCAACTTGACGTTCAATTTGGACTGCTACGACATCATGCCCGGTATCAACGACGAATCCGACCTTGGCTATTATTACGCCCACGAAGCCGGTATTTACTCCGAAAAGGATCTCGGTCCTCTGGCAAATTACATCGACTATGAACGCTATGGGCGCGACATTGCGATGGATGAGCAGGGACGCTTCACTGATGAAGGCTATGTCCGTGTTGCAAGCGAGAGGTGGGACAGGCAGTTTAACGGTGAGCTTGATGATATTCCCGATGAATACCGGATCACCGGCTCAGGGGAAGCCACCGAGCGTGACAGCACCATCGCCGTTCTCATTGTTGAGCCGGGAAAGGAGCCTTATGTGAAGGAGATTGACTCCGGTCTGGAGTCCTTGCAGCATGAGGTCGGCGGTTACATCGAGGCAATTTATCCCTACGAAGACCCTGTTGCCTTAGTCTGCAACGAGGAAGGCAAGCTGGAAGGTCTGCCCCTGAACCGCGCTCTGCGGGATGAGGACGGTGACATCTACGACGTTGTTGCCGGAACATTCTTGGTAGTCGGCTTGACGGATGACAGCTTCGGTTCTCTGACCGTAGAGCAGATGCAGAAGTTCTCCGACCTCTTCAAAGTTCCGGAGCAGTTTGTTAAGTTGGGCGATAAGATTGTTGCGATCCCCATGATCTCGAAGGAGCAGCAGAAGCAGGAGAGCGTTGAGCAGAAGGACTTTGAGATGAATGCCGACACCTCCGGTCTGACGGTTGCCGGTCACATCGGGACGTGGCACACCATTGACCAGCACGAAGTCGGCGGTCACAGCTTTTATCTGATGGAGCATGACACCTACGGCGATGAAGCTGCTTGCATCATCGTCGATGAGCGCGGCAAGCTCGTCCTTGATGATGTCTACAACGGCTTTGACGATGACACACTCCGCCTTCTTGACCTTGAGGTCAAGGAAGTGCCGGAAATGCCCGATTCCGCGCTCTCCGTTCAGGATATGAAGGACTACGGCTACGCATGGGCTGGCGTTCTTCCCGCCGGTCAGGAGGCGGCTGAGAAGGCTTTGCAGAAGGGCTGCGAGGTTTACCGGCTCTATTCGGATAACACCGAGGGCTTGTGCGTGGATGCCAAGGAGATTGCCGATCATGCGGCAAAGGGCGGAATGCTCGGTATCAGCAAGGAAAGCTGGATGGCGGCTCTTGAGAAGGAAAACTACCTCAAGGCAGCGGAGATGTCGATGGAGGATGACTACGGCATGATTGACGGAATCATCAACAACGGTCCGAAGGAGGGCAAGACCGCAGAGGTCAAAGCCCCCGAAAGGGGCGAAAAGTCCTCCATCATGGACAGGCTCAAGTCCGCAAAGGCTGAAAAGCAGAAGGAATGCTGCCCTCCCCAAAAGCACAAAGGAGAGATTGAGCTGTGAGCAGAAGTCAGAAGTGGCGGCAGGAGTGGTCGTTCTTCATAGGAGATAGCGGACGCCGGAAGTATAACCGCTTCTGCGTCCGCTGCGTCCATAGCTGCAAGCAGAGCTTCCGTGCGGATCTCATCGCCTGTCCGCACTTCTCCCGCAAGGCATCGCGGTGTAGACAGTTAGGGGTCGAAAAAGCCTGTGATTGCAAGCCTCAGAGCGACGAGGAATGACCGCCCAGTGTGATTATATTCCCCGCACAGTTCCAGCAATAGAGCGAGAATAAGGGTCGATTTCGGCACTTGTTTGAATGCCCGGAAAACGAACCAAGAGCCTCTGTCGATGCCCGTTTTGGGTGTCGGCAGAGGCTCTTTTTTTATGACATATTC
>OFMA01001503.1_pt1 | contig 14980 bp, 9 predicted proteins | sample 1541011 | NCBI WGS metagenome assembly OFMA01 (sample SAMN04209225, study PRJEB22552) | human gut metagenome | biome: gut; material: feces | host: Homo sapiens | place: USA: Oklahoma
ACTTATAGAAAAGGCTGGTGGGCAGATGGCAAAATTAGAAGAAGGAATGGAAGTATGCGAATCATGTGAGGTACATGAGAATCTTCTGAAGATCGTAAATGAAAAGATGCCGGAAGAAACGGAATTGTATGATCTTGCAGAATTGTTCAAGGTATTCGGTGATTCGACCAGAATGCGTATCCTGTTCGTGTTGTTCGAAGCAGAGGTGTGTGTCTGCGATCTGGCAGAGGCACTGAATATGACACAGTCTGCAATCTCACATCAGCTCAGGATCCTGAAACAGAACAAACTGGTTAAGAGCAGAAGAGAAGGAAAATCCGTGTTCTATTCACTGGCAGACGATCATGTGCGTACGATCGTAGACCAGGGAAGAGAGCATATTGAAGAAGATCTGTAGCGTAAGAAGCTTATGTGAAAGAATACAAAGAATTAAAATTAAAAAAGAAAATATATAGTATAATGAATTGTTATGAGAAAGCGGGAAACCTGTATCAGATGATAGAAAGTCTGATACAGGTTTTTGTGTATCACCATGTGTTCGAAAGGAGCTGCCGGTGGCAGGTTCTGTAGATACCGAAATATGCATCCGAAATTGTAGATGTATTAGACTAAAGTATGAAAACCAGTCTATTTACTGGCAAATTATCAGAAATTAACAAACAATAAAACAAAATGCGTTTAATATTACACTTTCTTATATTTGTATAAAAAAACTTAATATTTTATATTGACAATTTAATAACCATCTTTTACACTATGGTTACAAGGTATTCATTTCTAATTAATTTCGATATTCGAATGGAGGTTTGAGTTATGGAACAGAAACAAGAAAAATTTAGTACCATAGGTTACATAGCCGCCGCGTTAGGTATGTGTATTGGTACTGGTAATGTATGGCGATTCCCACGAGTGTGTGCGGCAAACGGTGGTGGAGCATTTATCATAGCATGGACGATTGCAATGCTGGTATTTGCAGTACCGCTCCTTTCCACAGAGATGGCATTCGGTAAAAAGACGAGACTTGGATGTATCGGTACTTTTCGTGATGCAGGTGGAAAGAAATATACATGGATGGGATTCTTTGTAGCAGCAGTATGTTTCTTCCTGATGAGTTATTATTGTGTACTTCAGGGATATTGTTTGAAATACGCAGTTAATTCTGTTACTTCAGCATTTAAACCGAATCTGTCAACAGAGACGACATCGGCAATGTGGACAGCATTTACAGATTCACAGGCACAGGTTATTTTATTCCATGCGATCGGATTTGCACTTGCATGTTTCATCGTTTATCAGGGAATTGCAGGTGGAATTGAAAAATTCTGTAAAGTAGCGATACCGGCACTGTTTATCATCCTTGTAGGATTAGCAATTTACGCAGTTACATTAAATGGAGCAAATCAGGGACTTCAGTATCTCTTTACTGTTAAGAAAGAGTATATTTTAAGCCCGAATACATGGATTCAGGCATTCATCCAGGCAGCATGGAGCACCGGAGCCGGATGGGGATTCATTATTACATATGCGAACTACGTAGGAGAAGAGGAAGATGTTCCGACAAGCTGTCTGATCATGGGACTTGGTGATAACCTTGGAGCAATCCTCTCGGCACTGGTAGTTATCCCGGCAATCTGTGCACTTTCAGCTACACCGGAGGCAGCGAATGAAGCACTCAGTCAGGGCAACTTCGGACTTACATTTATTTACATTTATCAGTTATTTACAACAATCCCGGGTGGAAGATTCATTTCCTTTATCTTCTTTGGATTACTTGCAATTGCAGCAATCACATCACTGTTCTCTATGATCGAAGTTGGAGTAAAATGTGTTGTTGACCTTGGATTGCCGCGGAAGAAAGCAGTTGTCAGTGTCTGCTTCGCAGGATTCTTAGTAGGATGCTTCTCATGCTGGTCACTGGTTAACATTGATAATCAGGACTGGGTATGGGGAATCGGACTTCTGATAAGTGGTGCCTTTATCGCAATCCTGGCATGGAAATATGGTGTGGAAAAATTACGTACACAGGAAGTAAATGCAAAAGGTGCAGATGTACATCTTCCAAAAGCATATTATACCGGATGTATGTATCTGATTCCGGTTTTGGTAGTGATCATGGTGGTTTACTGGTTATTACAGACAAAGGAATGGTTCCCGGATACCTGGCTGAATCCGTTTATTATTCAGGATAACACAGGAACTGTATTACTTCAGTTCGGAGTAGTGATCCTTGTAGGTCTTGCACTATCCAAGTTCTTTAATACAAAGACTGCAAGGGGAGCTATGAAAGATAACAAAGCTGCAAAATAATAGAAAGAAGGTATGAACTATGACGATAGATGCAATTATTATGATGGTGATTACACTGGTTGGATATATTGGCGGATTTAGTTATTTCATGATACGTGTATTTAAAAAAGAAAGAAGTAAATCCAAAGAGTAGGTATCGAACGGAGAATGAATAAGGGATAGTATGGTAAATTAGACGACGTTCTGATTGAAATGAATACATATCGAAAAGGAGCGGAGTCGGGATTTTGTCAGGAGTGACAGGATTCCGGCTCCGCTCCTTTTTATGCATGTGTATTAGATGTTAAGTGCAGCATGGTATCCATCTTTATTAAAGCCGGGAAATATTGTTCATATCCCCGGCTGATTCATTTTTTAATACCATCTCGTCATAGGAAGATCATTATTAATTCCCTTTGTCATTAAAATCTGATGGATATCAATAATTCCGTTATGGAAGGTGGCGGCACATGCAGAGAGGTACATATCCCACATCCTTAAGAAACGTTCATCAAACATTGTATGTGCTTCTTCAATATGATCTTTGAAGTTTTTCTCCCAGCAGAGAAGCGTACGGTTATAGTGAAGACGTAAGTCCTCGATATCCTGGGTATGGAAGTTATCTTCTGCCATGCAGTTCATGACTTCACGAAGACTGGGAACAGATCCGCCCGGGAAGATGTATTTCTTGATCCATGGATCACCAGGATGCTCTTTTAATGCACTGATGAAGTGGAGCAGGAACAGACCGCCGTCTTTCATGACCTTGCTGACACAGTCTAAGTATAACTGATAATTCTCACGGCCGACATGTTCGAGCATACCGACGCTGACAACGCGGTCATACATCTTGCCGTCAGAAGGAAGATCACGGTAGTCCATTAGCCTGACTTCCAGATAGTCGGACAATCCTTCCTCTTTGATACGTTTCTGGCATTCTTTGTATTGTTCTTCACTTAAGGTGATGCCGGTACCTTTAATTTTATATTTCTTAGCAGCTTCAATCAGAAGGAATCCCCAGCCGCATCCGATATCAAGAAGAGTCATACCTTCTTTCAGATATAACTTTTCAAGAATGTAATCAACTTTATTCTTCTGCGCCTGATACAGGGTATCATCTTCATGTTTGAAATATCCGCAGGAATAACTCATTGTTTCATCGAGCCAGAGTTTGTAGAAGTCATTTCCGATATCGTAATGACTGCTGACTTCTTTTTTCTGGTTTTTCTTTGATGAAGATGGGAACATGATAGATTTCAAATGATGTTCATCAGTTGAAAATTTACCCATCTGACCAAGAAGGTTATCAAGTGCCTGATAAAGGTTTCCCTCAATATCAAGATCACCATCCATGTAAGCTTCTCCAAGTGCAAGAGAAGTACTGGTGACCAGATCCTTTAATGGGATGACCTTTTTGAAATTTACGGTAAATGTAGGTGCGCCTTCCCCGATCAGATGTTCGTGTCCATTAATTTTGACCAGGAAAGGGTGTTCATCGAATTTTTTTAAGAATGTTATCATAGCCTGTTCTTCCAGCATAATATAACCTCCAGTTCTGCTGTCATTATTTCCTTCAGCAAGAATTATATTCCTTATAAATTTTGAAAGTCAAATAAAATAGACATTTTTTAAAAATTGTATTGGAACTACCAATAAATGAAAACATATATCAAGAACGCATATATTCCTTGACTTATGTGATAATAAGAGATAAAATACATATACCCCGTAAGGGTATGAATATGAAAGGAGTATGCTTATGGAAGACAAGAATACAGATAATATGGAAAACAAATCAGAAAAAGAATGCTGTTGTCACTCGTCCAAGCATCGTTCGGATAAAGAATACAAGGATCTGATGAATCGTCTGAGCCGGATTGAGGGTCAGGTACGCGGTATCAAAGGAATGCTGGAAAAGGACGCTTATTGTCCGGAGATTCTGGTACAGGTATCAGCGGTGAATGCGGCACTGAACAGCTTTAATAAAGTATTGCTGGCGAATCACATCCGTACCTGTGTGGCAGATGACATCCGGGACGGAAAAGATGAGACGGTTGATGAACTGGTAAAGGTGTTACAGAAGCTGATGAGGTAAGTAAAGTTTATAGATGTATAGTCTGCTCGGAAAGCATTTTCTGAGTTTACTATAAAGGAATAAGAAAAATAATAATGACAGGAGGGAACAGACAACAATGGAACAATATATAGTAACCGGGATGAGCTGTGCAGCCTGTAGCAGCAGAGTCGAAAAAGCAGTTTCGAAAGTGCCGGGTGTAACATCCTGCTCGGTAAGTCTGCTTACCAACTCTATGGGAGTAGAGGGAACTGCAAGTGAACAGGAGATCATTAAGGCAGTCGCAGATGCCGGATACGGAGCATCGAAAAAAGGAGAAGGAGCGGCAAAGACACAGTCGTCATCAGCATCTGCCGGAGAAGATATGTTAAAAGACAGAACGACACCGGCATTAAAGAAGCGTCTGATTGCATCACTTGGATTCCTGATCGTCCTGATGTATTTCTCCATGGGTCATATGATGTGGGGATGGCCGGTTCCGGGATTTATGAAAGATAATCATGTAATGATGGGGCTGCTGCAGATGCTTCTGACGATTGCAGTCATGGTGATCAACCAGAAGTTTTTCATCAGTGGATTCAAAGGAATGATCCACAGAGCACCGAATATGGATACCCTGGTGGCACTTGGATCCGGAGCGTCTTTTGTATACAGTACGTATGCACTGTTTGCAATGACAGATGCGCAGATGCGTGGGGATATGGATGCAGTAATGTCTTATATGCATGATTTTTATTTTGAATCAGCAGCTATGATCCTTGCACTGATCACAGTCGGAAAGATGCTGGAGGCAAGATCCAAAGGAAAGACGACCGACGCATTAAAAGGACTGATGAAGCTTGCGCCAAAGACAGCGGTTGTGATCCGTGGAGAAAAAGAAGTACAGGTATCGATCGAACAGGTACAAAAGGGAGATTGCTTTGTTGTAAAACCGGGAGAGAATATTCCGGTTGACGGAGAAGTCATAGAAGGAAACAGTGCAGTCAATGAATCTGCTCTTACAGGTGAAAGTATTCCGGTAGATAAGGCTGTCGGTGATAAGGTATCAGCCGCAACCGTAAATCAGTCCGGATATCTGAAGTGCCGTGCGACCAGAGTCGGCGAGGATACGACACTTTCGCAGATCATTCAGATGGTAAGTGACGCGGCTGCAACGAAAGCACCGATTGCAAAGATTGCGGATCGGGTATCGGGAGTATTTGTGCCAACGGTTATTACGATTGCAGTGATCACAATTATTGTATGGCTGATCGCAGGACAGAGTATTGGTTTTGCATTATCCAGAGGGATTGCGGTGCTGGTGATCAGCTGTCCGTGTGCGCTCGGACTTGCAACACCGGTAGCAATTATGGTCGGAAATGGAATGGGAGCCAGAAATGGTATTATGTTCAAGACAGCAGTTTCACTGGAAGAGACTGGAAAGATGCAGATTGTTGCGCTGGATAAGACCGGCACGATTACAAGTGGAGAACCGAAAGTGACAGATATCATTCCGGCAGCGGGAGTGACAGAAGATACCTTATTAAAATATGCGTATGCATTGGAGAATAAGAGTGAACATCCACTGGCAAGAGCAATCCTTGAAAAGGCAAAAGAGGAAAATGCCGGCATCGAAGAAGTTACCGGATTCCAGGCCCTTCCGGGTAACGGCTTGACAGCCATACTGGATGGTCATACATTATATGGAGGGAATCATACATTTATCAGCAGTAAGGTATCCGTTGATGGAGATATCCAGAAGAAGGCAGAGAAACTTGCCGAAGCAGGTAAGACACCATTATTCTTTGGAAATGAAGACCGTTTATTAGGTGTAATTGCAGTGGCGGATGTCATCAAAGAAGATAGCCCGCAGGCGATCAAAGAATTACAGAACATGGGAATCCATGTAGTCATGCTGACCGGAGATAACGAACGTACTGCAAAAGCCATCGGAGAGCAGGCCGGAGTTGATGAAGTGATTGCAGGCGTACTTCCGGAAGGAAAAGAGCAGGTGATCTGTAAGCTGAAAGAAAAAGGAAAAGTTGTGATGGTCGGGGATGGTATCAACGATGCACCGGCACTTACAAGAGCCGATATGGGTATTGCGATCGGAGCCGGAACGGATGTTGCAATCGATGCGGCAGATGTTGTTCTGATGAAGAGCCGGTTAAGTGATGTGCCGGCAGCAATCCGCATGAGCCGTGCGACACTCCGTAATATTCATGAGAACCTGTTCTGGGCATTCTTCTATAATATTATCGGAATCCCGCTTGCGGCTGGTGTGTGGTATCCGCTGTTCGGATGGAAATTAAATCCGATGTTCGGTGCGGCAGCCATGAGTTTATCAAGCTTCTGCGTAGTATCGAACGCATTGAGATTGAATCTTTTTAAGATGTATGATGCATCAAAAGATAAAAAATTAAAAGCCAAAAAAGAAAAAAAGAGATCCAAGAAGGAGGACAAGACAATGAAAAAAATAATGCATATTGAGGGAATGATGTGTGGACACTGTGAGGCAGCTGTAAAGAAAGCACTGGAAGCACTTCCACAGGTAGATGAAGCGGTTGTAAGTCATGAGGCAGGAACAGCAGAGCTGACATTAAATGCAGAGATCGCAGATGATGTGCTGAAGAAGACAGTAGAAGACAAGGATTATACGGTGACATCTGTGGAATAATCTATGATTTCTTATATACAGAGGATACTTTTTATTTGAAGCATTCAAAGAACAATGCTATACTTAATTAGAAGTATCATAACGAGGAAGGAACGAAAGTTAATGAGAAAGAGTGGAATGTTAATGCCGGTCTCTGCACTTCCGGGGAGATATGGAATCGGATGTTTTTCAAAAGAAGCGTATGAATTTGTAGATATATTAAAAGAAGCAGGACAGAAATTGTGGCAGATCCTGCCGCTTGGACAGACAGGATACGGTGATTCACCGTATCAGTCTTTTTCAACATTTGCGGGAAACCCGTATTTTATCGATCTGGAGACGCTGATCGAGGATGAACTTCTGACGAAAGAAGAGTGTGACCAGGCAGATTTCGGAGAGAATGAAGAAGAAATCGATTATGAAAAAATATATAATGCAAGATTTAAAGTCTTAAAGTTTGCATATAAAAGAGCCAAAAAGAACGGATTGATGGAAAGTAAGGCATACCGTACTTATCTGGAAGAAGAAAAAGCATGGCTTGCGGATTATGCATTGTATATGGCAGTGAAAGATTCATTTGACGGAAAAAGCTGGGATCAGTGGGAGGAAGACATCAGGCTGCGTAAGCCGGAAGCAATTGCGGCATATCAGGAACAATTAAGTGCAGAGATTGATTTTTATGAATTTCTGCAGTATCTGTTCGCCGGACAGTGGGCCGGACTGAAAGCATATGCCAATGAACAAGGCATTGAGATTATCGGGGATATCCCGATCTATGTAGCATTTGACAGTGCAGATACCTGGGCGAATCCGAAGCTGTTCCAGTTAGATGAAGAGAATCTGCCGGTTGCGGTAGCGGGATGTCCGCCGGATGCATTTTCGGCAACCGGGCAGCTGTGGGGGAATCCATTGTATGCATGGGATTACCATAAGAAGACAGGCTATGACTGGTGGATGAAGCGGGTGGCCTGCTGCTTTAAATTATATGACATCATCCGTATCGATCATTTCCGTGGGTTTGATGAATATTATGCAATTCCGTATGGAGATGAGACGGCAGAGAATGGTGAATGGATGCCGGGACCGGGCATGGATCTGTTCCTTAAGATGAAGGAAACATTAGGTGACCTTCCGATCATTGCGGAAGATCTGGGATTCCTGACGGATACGGTGAGACAATTGTTAAAAGACAGTGGTTATCCGGGAATGAAAGTACTGGAATTCGCATTTGTGGCAGGAGAGGACAGTGATTATCTTCCACATAATTATGATAAAAACTGTGTAGTCTATACAGGAACCCACGATAACGATACCCTTCAGGGATGGTATCAGACACTTTCCGAAGAAGATAAAGAGATGACAAAGGAATATCTGAATAATCCATACACTCCGGATGAAGAAGTGCACTGGGATTTCATAAGTCTGGCGATGAGAAGTGTGGCAGATACGTGTATCATTCCGGTGCAGGATTATCTGGGACTTGGCAATAAGGCAAGAATTAATATGCCGTCTACACTCGGCGGTAACTGGATGTGGAGAATGAAAAAAGGCGCATTTACAGATGAACTGATCAAGAAGATCAGAAAAACGACAGAAGTCTGCGCAAGATAAACATAACAGGAAACAAAAAGAAAACACAATATTCAAACGAAGGATTCACTGAGAAGGGAATGGAAACGTTTTGGATATTGTGTTTTTCTTTTTGTTTTGTATATGCCAAAACCTCTGATTTTTCATAAAAGTATAATTTTTGACATAAAATGTATGATTTTTTGCATAACAGATATGATTTTTGGTAAAGAAAAAGTATAAAAAATTATAGAATGAGACTGTAATATGTTAAGATGGTATTAATAAAAGGTATGAGGTGTACTATGGGGTTGTTAAAACTGGTGATCGTAGATGATGAGCCGATCCTGCTGGAGGGTCTGGTAAAGACGTATGACTGGAACGGTATGGGATATGAGGTGGTTGGTTTTGCGCAGAGCGGAGAGCAGGCGTTAAAGATAATACGCGAAAAAAAACCACACGTAGTGCTGACAGACATCAGGATGAAACAGATTTCCGGACTTATGGTAATGGAAGAAATCAAGAAAGAGAACCCGGAATGTCAGTTCGTGGTATTAAGTGCATACAGGGATTTTGAATATGCGCAGAAGGCATGTGACCTGGGAGCATTCGCATATCTTCTGAAGCCGATTGAAGATGAAAAATTACAGGCGACGATGACAGATGTCGGTAAAATCTGTGAAGATCAGATCCGAAATGAGGAGAAGTATGACCGCTGGGAGAGACTTCTGAAAAAGGACGGAGATGGATTTTTGCAGGTTGTCGTGCAAAAATATGTCCAGAACCGGCTGCCGGAAGAAAAAGTAGATGAAGTCTTCCATACGCTGCAGGATGTCATGAAGGAAGGAGACCGGTTTATTACAGTATATGCAGATCTTGATCTGGCCTATAAGATTACCAATGAACTGGAATATGAAGCCTCGAGATTTTCCATGGTCAGAATGATTGAAGAAAAGATCGCAGAGAGATTCACATACTGGAAATTCGAAAGTGAAGAAGGACATCGTACATTTATTATAAAGACGCAGGAGAACACAGCGGTACATGAGCTGAAAGAACTACTGGAAGAGGTAAAAAAAGAAGAGAACAGCCTGGTTATTGCAGCAATATCCAAACCATATAAAGGGATCCGCGGAATCAGAAGAAGTTTCGAAGAAGCGCAGAGATTGTTCGCTGTTACAAATGCATCCGGAGCGGGAGTATTTACAATCCCGGAGACTGTTGAAGAAAAAGAGGAAAGCCCATATCCGGCGGAGGCAGAGATGATGGTGGTCAACAGCGTGCGGAAGAACGACGCCGTACAGTTAAAGCAGGCATTTGTACATTTTATTTACCAACTGCCACACAGAGAAGAACTGCAATGCCAGTATATGCACAAGATCATGGTAAAGACAGAATTCATGTTAAAAGACAGTTACGGGATGGACGAATCACTGAATCAGCAATTTGAAAATTATTATTCGAATATGAGAAACTTAAAGGCGGCAAAAGCAGTGGATGTCTGTTACAAGATTCTGGGAACTGCTATTGAAAAAAGACTGGAAAATGCAGAAAAGAAAGAGAATAAGGGATCAAAAGAATACATTGCAGCGGCTGTGGCATATATAGATGAACATCTGGATAATGAAGATCTTTCGATTGTATCAGTGGCGACACATGTATATCTGAATCCGGTATATTTTGGACGGGTATTCAAGAATACCTTTCATATGACATTCAAACAATATCTGCTGCAGCGTAGAATGGAGCTGGCAAAGAGACTGCTGTAAGACGGAAGAACCAGCATCGGTAATATCTGCGAGCAGGTCGGAATCAGTAATCCATCCTATTTTTCGCATTTGTTTAAAGAATATACAGGACAGCTTCCGAGAGATTACAAAAGGGAATATGAAGTATGAAAAAAAGTAAAATGTCAGGAATCCAGAAAAAGTATCTGAAGTATATGTGTACGCTTCTGATACTGGCACTGGTTCTTTCAAGCATCTGTGTATGGACTTATGTCAGACGGAATATGACAGATGTGATTGTGGATAAGTATGAATTCATGAATGAAAAGATGGGGATAGCCCTGGATAATCTCTACCGGAAGACGGATGCCGTGACAGCAGAGATCATCTTGGAAAATGATGTGCAGAAGAGTCTGAGGAATAAAGAACTGCAGGAAGTAGAGAAGAATGCACTGAGCAAATATTTTGCATATATAGATCTGAATCATGTCGCTGATTACTGCTACATTGATAATAAAAGAAATGTTTACGAAAAATCCTATTCCCAGATTGGTTATTCGGATTTTCAAAGCAGCGGTCTGCGTGAGAAAATGGGGGATGAATATGCGAAGACGCAGTGGATATGGACCCGGGATTACCTGTTTGGTACGGGGGACGAAGCTTTGTTTATCGGAAGATATGTGAACAGTATGGATTACGCACATGAACCTGGAATCGTGTATCTGAAGATGAATCAACAGTTTCTGGAAAGTGTTATGGATAAAGACAGGAAGATTGCAAAAGATGTTGCAGTGGGAATCATAAGTCCGGAAGGAAAGACTTGCATCCGGCAGGAACCGGAAGATCTCAGTATCGAAAAAAGGACAATGAAGAAGATTACGGAACTGACCAGAACGAAAAAATCCGGTGTGATCGTGCGGGGAAAAAAGATAGAAGGCGGGATTTTACAGGCATACCGGCAGGAAGAGACAGGGATGGTGATCTTTACACTGGTGCCGGATATGGTATTGAATCAGGGAATGACGCAGATATTGATCGTATTACTCACTATCTATGCGGTGATCGCAGTGCTGGCGTTTGTATTAAGTCTTTATGCATCACAGACATTTACCCGGCCGATCAGACAGATCAGTGATGCCATGACAAGTTTTGATGGAAATGATTTTACACATACCATTCAGATCCATACGGACACAGAACTGGATAAGATCGGGCATGCCTATAACGAGATGTTAAAGAATATCGAAGAGTTCCAGAACGAGGTCAAGAATCAGCAGAAAGAACTAAGAATCAGTGAGATGAATACGCTGATCAGCCAGATCAATCCGCATTTTCTCTATAATACCCTGGATACCATCTATATGCTGGCGCGGATCAACGGGGAAGAGAAGACGATGAAGATGATACAGGCACTGTCAAAGTATCTGCGTCTGTCACTGAGCAAAGGACGTGAGATTGTGACAGTAGAAGACGAGCTGGAAAATGTAAAAAGTTATATGGAGATCCAGCAGATCCGCAATGAGAATCTGTTCCGTTATGAGATCGAATGTGGAGAAGAACTGAAAACAAGGTGGATATTAAAGCTGATCTTACAGCCAATTGTGGAAAATGCAGTCAAATATGGATTTTGTGATATCTTCGAAGGCGGTCTGATAAGGATCAGTGTCACTGAACAGGCAGGACAGCTTACATTCAGTGTCTATAATAACGGAACTCCGATGGAAGAGCAGATGGCGGAGAAGTTAAACGGACTGTCAGAGATACCGGTGTCAAAAATGAAAGACAGTTTTGAAGAAAAAAAACATGGTTATGGTGTGATAAATATTATTACGCGACTGCGGTTAAAGTATGGGGAGGATGTGAGATTTTTCTATGAATCGGATACAAATGGAACCGTCTGTGTTATCCAGATCCCGGATGATGGGAAAGAAAACAGTGAACAGTAGAAGGATTATGGCAGCAGTGATGGTGATCGTCATGCTGGCAGCACTGACCGGCTGTGTGGGAAAAGAGGATACACAGACCAGAAAAAAGAATAAAGTAGTAGAGATCCCAATGATCCTTACCGTAGATTCCAGTACCGGTAATAAGAATGAAGAGGAAGTGGTGGAGCGGTTCAACAGGGCATACAAAGGGAAGTATCATATAGATGTGGACTGGGTGATGGAGACAGAGGAAGAATACCGGAAGAATCTGAAACGTATGAATGTGACAGATGAATTACCGGCTATTATCACTGATCTGCGTATGCTTCCGTCTTTCTATCAGATGATGATCAAGAAAGGCAGGATTGAGGACCTGACACCTTACATTAACGAAGATCAGGAATGGAAAGATATGATCGAACCGTCAGTAATGGAATCGGTCCGGGAAGAGGATGGAAAGATTTATCTGGGTCCGGTCAGCACGGCGGCATTCGCCTGTTCAGGGGTTTTCTGGAACCGGGAGTTATTTGAACAGGCAGGAATCAGCAGATTTCCTGAGACATGGGAAGAGTTCTGGAAATGTTGTGAGAAACTGAAAGCAGCAGGGATCACGCCGCTTGCCCTGCATACGGAAGGGACGGCATGGGCCGCAATGCTGCTTGCAACAGCAGAAGTAGCAGGAAGTGAAGAAGGTGCGGCATTCATGAAGCAATTATATCCGGATACCTATCAGAATGAACCGGGGCTGGAGATAGCCGGTACATTAAAAAAATTATTCCAATATACGACCCAGGATGCATTACATAATGATTTTGACGTAGCTTACGACAATTTCGTGGCAGGAAATGCAGCGATGATACCTAATGGTTACTGGATGATTGATAAGATTCCGGAGGAAATGCAGAAAAAAGTATGTTTTTCTACATTTCCTGAAAATAAACTGATAGGCTCACCGGAGACATTCGGCTGGGCAGTTGTATCAACTTATAGTGAAAAGGTGAAAAAAGGAGCAGTTGAGTTCCTCAAATTCAGAACGAAATTGAATAAAGAACAGAAAGAAGAATTGCTGAACAGCAGGACAAGACAGGAAGGGACGCTGTTGGATGATTATCTGAAGGCTTATACGGGAAATCCACAGATCGTACCGAATTATCAGGTGAAGTGGAATTCACTGCTGCAGGAGAATGTACTGGGAGAATGTCTGGCGGAACTGGTACAGGGAAAGATAACGGAGCAGGAATTCACGCAGGCAGAAGACGAAAGCATCCGACAGTTTGAAGAAGAACAATAGATATGTTTTTTTGTATATCAGGTTGTTTTATTGATACAGGGTTTGAGCGCATTTCTGTTAATATAATGACAACAAGAGAAACGAAGGTTTCAAAAAAGAAAGGCGAGGGAAATGAATTATGAAAATGCGTAAAGTTGTATCAGCAATGCTGGTAGCAGCCATGGCAACAGGAATGGTTGCAGGATGTGGAAGCTCTTCTGACAGCAAGTCAGACAAGAAAGACGCAAAAGGAAAAGTATACTACTTAAACTTCAAACCAGAACAGGATGAGCAGTGGCAGGATCTGGCAAAAGAGTATACAAAAGAAACAGGAGTGGATGTAACAGTACTTACAGCAGCATCCGGAGAATACGAAAAGACATTAAAATCTGAGATGGCTAAGAGCAATGCTCCGACACTGTTCCAGGTAAACGGACCGGTTGGACTTGCAAGCTGGAAAGATTACTGCTACGATCTGAAAGATTCTGATGTTGCAAAACAGCTGACAAGTGATGATTTCGCACTGATGGACGGCGACAAGATGTCAGGAATCGCATACGTAATAGAAAGCTACGGAATCATTTACAACAAAGAACTGTTAAAGAAAGCAGGATACTCAGCTGATGATATCACTAACTTTGACAGCTTCAAGAAAGTTGTAGAAGATATCACAGCAAATAAGGACAAACTTGGATTCTCAGCATTTACATCCGCTGGTATGGACGGATCATCTGACTGGAGATTCAAAACTCATCTGGCAAACCTTCCAATCTACTATGAATACAAAGATGAAGGAATCGATAACACAGATGCTATCAAAGGAACATACCTTGATAACTACCGTCAGATCTGGGATCTCTACATCAACAACGCTACCTGCAAACCAACAGAACTTTCTACAAAGACAGCTGACGATGCAACAGCAGATTTCGTAACAGGTGATGCAGTATTCTACCAGAATGGTACATGGGAATATAATAACATCAAAGACGTCGGAGATGACAATCTTGGAATCCTTCCAATCTACATCGGTGTAGAAGGCGAAGAAGATCAGGGAATCTGTACAGGTACAGAGAACTACTGGTGTGTAAACTCCAAAGCATCTGAAGACGACATTCAGGCAACACTTGATTTCATGAACTGGTGTGTAACATCTGATGATGGTGTAAAGGCAATGTGCAAAGACATGGGATTCACAATTCCATTTAAGAAGAACCTGAAATCAGACAACGTACTTGTTAACGAAGCAAACAAATATACAGAAGACGGAAAGACTCCTGTATCTTGGAACTTCTCAACAATGCCATCAGAAGAGTGGAAGAACGGAGTGGGTTCTGCACTGACAAGTTACGCAGCAGATCCGACAGATGCAAACTGGGCAAAAGTTACAACAGCATTCGTTGACGGATGGGCAAAAGAAGCTGCAGCAGCAAAATAAAAATAAAAATGTAACAATCAAAATAGTTATATGAAGTGAGTAGTGGCGGGCGGTTG
>OFMA01001505.1_pt1 | contig 14978 bp, 10 predicted proteins | sample 1541011 | NCBI WGS metagenome assembly OFMA01 (sample SAMN04209225, study PRJEB22552) | human gut metagenome | biome: gut; material: feces | host: Homo sapiens | place: USA: Oklahoma
GGTTGGTTATACTCTTGCTAATCTTAAGTTGTCTCATAAATATCTTTTTACCTTTCTTTTTTGTTTTAATCCAATATTTATACTGTCGGAATCCACCTTTACGGTTTCGGGCTGCAAAGGTACAAAAAAAAACGCAATCTTGTTGTAATGGAAATGGAAAACTTTTGCATTATTTGTCTGTTTTTTAGAAATTTAGGCGATTTTGAATATAAAAATGGTATTATGTATAACTATTTTTAGGCATTAAGTTTGAAATATGGAATAATTTGTGTATCTTTGCACAGAATTTGCGAGAAAAGAATAACTAAATAATAAAATTATAAATAAACAAAAAATTATGTTTGAAAATCAACCAAAAGGTCTATGGGCCTTAGCTTTGGCTAACACGGGTGAGCGTTTCGGTTACTATACCATGCTTGCAGTGTTCTTGCTCTATTTGCAGGCAAACTTCGGTTTCGCCACTGGTACGGCAAGTACGATCTACTCCACCTTCCTCATGATGGTCTATTTCCTGCCCATCATTGGTGGTATCGCTGCCGACAAGTTTGGCTTTGGCCGTATGGTCACCACGGGTATCTTTATCATGTTCCTCGGCTACCTGGTGCTCTCTCTGCCGCTGGGTAAGGACACGGTTGCCATTGCCGCTATGGGTATGTCGCTCATCCTCATTGCCTTGGGTACGGGTCTCTTCAAGGGTAACCTCCAGGTGATGGTGGGTCGTCTCTATGACGGTCCTGACTATTCCTCTCAGCGCGACTCCGGTTTCTCGTTGTTCTATATGGCCATCAACATCGGTGCCATGTTCGCCCCGACCGCTGCCATCAAGATCATGGAGTGGGCTCAGGCCTCTCTCGGCGTCAGCGAGGCCGATTCCTACCACTTCGCCTTTGCCGTGGCTTGCGTATCGCTGATCGTCAGTATCGCTATCTACTACGCCTTCAGCTCCACCTACAAGCACGTCCTCGCCAGCGAGGGTAACAAGAAGGCTGCCAACGCTGCCGCCTCCAACGCTCCCGAGCTTTCCAAGGCCGAGACCAAGGAGCGCATCGTCTGCCTCTGCCTGGTGTTCGCCGTCGTGATCTTCTTCTGGATGGCCTTCCACCAGAACGGTAATACGCTCACGCTGTTTGCCCGCGACTTCACACAGACCAGCGCCGAGGGCGTTCAGTCTATGCTCTTCGACGTGACCAACCTCGTGGCCTGCATCTTCGTCGTCTATGCCTGCTTCTCTCTTGCCCAGAGCAAGACCGCCAAGGGCAAGTTGATCGCCCTGGCCGTAATCGCTGCTGCCATCGCTTTCTTGTTCTACAAGTACAACAGCCTGGATGGTGCCATCGACGTGAAGGCCCCGATCTTCCAGCAGTTCAACCCGTGCTACGTCGTAGCCCTCACTCCGGTGAGCGTGGCGCTCTTCTCTTGGCTCAACAAGATCGGCAAGGAGCCGACCTCTCCTGAGAAGATCGGTCTCGGTATGCTCGTCGCTGCCCTCGGCTTCGTTTGGATGGCCGTTGGCTCTATGGGTCTTGAGTTGCCGCTCGTCCAGGGCAATGCCGCTACGGAGGGTCCGCGTGTCAGCGCCAACCTCTTGATCTCCACCTACCTCATCCTCACCTTCGCTGAGCTCCTGCTCTCTCCGATCGGTATCTCCTTCGTGTCGAAGGTGGCTCCTCCCAAGTATGCCGGTCTGATGATGGGTCTGTGGTTTGGTGCTACCGCCATCGGCAACCAGCTGGTGATGGTGCCTGGTATCATGTGGGGTCTCAACTTCAACCTCGTCACCATTTGGGGTGTCCTCGCTGGCATCTGCCTGGTGTCTGCCCTGTTCATCTTCTCTATCATCAAGAAGCTCAACAAGGTAAGCTAAGCCGCATCCTGAGGCGCAGGATCATCCCTTGAGGAAGGGAGCGATCCTCCGCCCTGCCGCTAGATATCGTGTCGGAATAGTAAGTCGAAAAGGCTGCTATTCCGACATTTTTTTGCTCCGAAGAATCTTTTCCTGATTATAACCATTCTGTCATACAGAAAAGAAGGGAGGAATGTTTGGGCCGTTCGACTTTATTTCATACCTTTGCAGAACCTAATCAAGACAAGGCAACGCCCTTTCGTGACAAGGCTAAGCCTCTTTCGTGACAAGGAGAAGCACTTTTCGCGAGAAGGAAAAAACCTTTCGTGAGAAGGCAAAACCTCTTTCGTGGCAAGGAGAAGCATTACCCCATTTCCCCTTGTCAAAGGAATGAGACAAAGTAAAGGTAAAAACCTAAAGACGAAAATTATAAAAGTAAACTACCGATTATGAAAAAAGCATTAGCGTTGGCCATGCTTGCCATGGCTGCCAACCAAGCTGCCGGACAGGGCCTGACCTACCCCACCCCTCCGACGGACAACACCGTGGATGAGTATTTCGGTGTGAAAGTAGCCGACCCCTACCGCCCCTTGGAGGACGACCACTCGGAGGCCACCATGCAATGGGTGGAGGCCGAGAACCAAGTGACACAGGACTACCTGGCCAAGATTCCCTTCCGCGGCAAACTCCTGAAGCGCCTGCGCGAAGTCTCCGACTACGGCAAGGTGGGCGCACCCTTCTATGTCAAGGCCACGGGCAAGTGGTATTTCTACAAGAACAACGGTCTTCAGAACCAAAGTGTGCTCTACGAGATGGACGGCCTGGGGCAGGAGAAGAACGCTCGCGTCTTCCTCGACCCCAACCAGCTCTCTACGGACGGCACGGTGGCCCTGGGCAACATCAGTTTCTCCCACGACGGCAAATACTTGGCCTACGCCATCTCGCGTTCGGGCAGCGACTGGTCGGAGTTTTATGTGATGGACACGAAGACGCTCGAGGTATTGCCCGACCACATCGAGTGGGCCAAGTTCTCGGGTGCCTCCTGGCTCGGCGACGGCTTCTTCTATAGCGCCTATGACAAACCCGAGGGCAACGCCTATACGAGCAAGAACTCCACCCACAAGATCTACTTCCACCGCCTCGGCACGAAGCAGGAGCAGGACCAGCTCTTCTTCCAGAATCCCACCGAGCCGATGCACTTCTTCAGTACTTCGGTCAACCACGAGGAGACGGTGCAGTTCCTCTATGAGTCGGGCGGAGGCACGGGCAACATCTTCTATATCCGCGACTTGAAAAACAGCAACTCGCAGTTTACGAAGGTGGTCCCCAACATGGACTACGCCTACTCTCCCATCGCCACCATCGGCGACAAGGTCTATCTGCTGACCAACGACGGTGCACCGATGTATAAGATCATGGTGATGGATATCCACAAGCCCGCGATGGAAAACTGGCAGACCGTCATCCCCGAGGGCAAAAACGTGATCGATGGCGCCAACATCATCGGCGGCGAACTCTATGTGAGCTACCAGCAGGACGCCTGCAGCCACATCTATGTCTATGACCTCAACGGCAAGATGCAGCAGGAGGTAAGCCTCCCGGGCATTGGCAGCGCCAGCGTCAGCGGCAACAAGGACAGCAAGGAGTGCTTCGTCAGCTTTGCCTCCTTCACGCAGCCCTGGACGGTATATCAGTATGATCGCGCCGCCAACTCGCTGCAGCCCTATGCCGTGCCCAAGGTCAACTTCAAGCTCAGCGAGTATGAGACCAAGCAGGTGTTCTACACCAGCAAGGACGGTACGCGCGTGCCGCTCTTCATCACTTACAAGAAGGGTCTGAAACTCAACGGCAAGAACCCGGTCTATCTCTATGCCTACGGCGGTTTCAATATCTCGATGAATCCCTCGTTCTCCGCTTCCCGCATCCCGTTCCTGGAGCGCGGTGGCATCTATGCCCAGGCTTCTCTCCGTGGCGGAGGCGAGTATGGCGAGGCTTGGCACGAGGCGGGTACGAAGATGCAGAAGCAGAATGTCTTCGACGACTTCATCGCTGCTGCTGAGTATCTGATCAAGGAGAAATACACCAGTTCGCCCTACCTCGCCATCGTCGGTGGCAGCAATGGCGGACTGCTCGTCGGCGCTTGCATGACGCAGCGTCCCGACCTCTTTGGCGTCTGCATTCCCTCTGTGGGCGTGATGGACATGCTCCGCTACCATAAGTTCACCATCGGCTGGAACTGGGCTCCCGACTATGGTACGAGTGCCGACTCCAAGGAGATGTTTGAGTATCTGCGCGGCTATTCTCCTCTGCACAACATCAAGAAGGGCGTGAAGTATCCTGCCACCCTCATCACGACGGCAGACCACGACGACCGCGTTGTTCCCGCCCACAGCTTTAAGTTTGCTGCCACGCTCCAAGCCGACAATGCCAGCGACAAGCCCACCCTCATCCGCATCGACAGCAAGGCGGGCCACGGTGGCGGAAAGCCCGTCAGCAAGCAGCTGGAGGAGCAGGCCGACATCTATAGTTTCATCCTCTACAACATGGGATTGAAGTACTAAGATTCCGATTTTGATTTGACCCAAATACGATAAGGGGGAAGAAAGTTTGATGGCTTTCTTCCCCCTTATAATTTCTGTCTGCTCTTGCAGACTTAGTCTTTCTTGCTTGGCGTGCTCGCGCGTCAGAACTACTCGTGGTCGGGCACCTGCGTGTCAAACGACAGGTTGGAACCGTCCTCCGTCAGGTTGACCAGGATGGAGTCGCCCTCCTTCATTTCGCCACTCAGGATGCGCTCGCTGAGTCCGTCCTCGACATAGTTTTGGATGGCACGCTTCAGCGGACGCGCACCAAACTGGACGTCGTAGCCCTTCTTGGCCACAAACTCCTTGGCAGCGTCAGAGAGCTGGAGCGCGTAGCCCAGTTCGCCGACCCGCTTATACAAGCCCTTGAGTTCGATATCGACAATCTGCTTGATGGCGTTGAGGTCCAGCTGGTCGAAGGTGATGATCTCGTCCAGACGGTTGAGGAACTCCGGCGAGAACTGCTTGCTCAGACTCTTCTGTATGATGGACCGAGCATACTCCTTGTCCTTCTCGTTGCGCGCGAAGCCCTCGGCACCACCCGCCGTAAATCCGATGCCACGGCCAAACTCCTTGAGCTGGCGCGTACCCGCGTTCGACGTCATGATAATGACCGTATTGCGGAAGTCGATCAGTCGTCCATTGCCGTCCGTGAGTCGTCCCTCGTCGAGCACCTGCAAGAGGAGGTTGAAGACATTGCCATGCGCCTTCTCGATCTCGTCGAGCAAGACGATGGAGTAAGGATGGCGGCGCACCCGCTCCGTGAGTTGGCCTCCCTCGTCGTAGCCGACGTAGCCCGGAGGCGCACCCACCAGGCGCGACGTGTTGAAGCTCTCCGTATATTCACTCATATCGACGCGGATCAGCGCATCGGCCGAACCAAACATATACTCCGCCAGTTTCTTGGCCAGGTAGGTCTTGCCCACACCCGTCGGACCCAGGAACATGAATGCGCCGATGGGATGGTTCTGCTCCTTCAGTCCCACGCGGTTGCGCTGGATGGCCTTCACCATTTTCTCGATGGCCTTGTCCTGGGCCACCACCACCTGCTTCAGTTCCGTCGCCATATTGCGCAGACGAAGGCCCTCCGACTGCTGCATGCGCTGCACGGGCACACCCGTCATCATCGACACCACATCGGCCACCTGGTCCTCCGTGATGGCCACCTGCTCGCCGACCTCGCCTTCCTCCCAGCGGTGCTGGGCCTCTTCGAGCTGCTTCTCGCGCTCCACCTGCTGGTCGCGGAAGCCCGCCGCCATCTCAAAGTTTTGGTTCTTGACCGCATTCTGCTTCTTCTGCTTGATCTCCTCGATCTCATTTTGCAGATCCACGATCTCCTTCGGCACCTCCGCATGCTGCAGGTGGATATGCGATCCCACCTCGTCGAGCACGTCGATGGCCTTGTCGGGGAAGAAGCGGTCCGAGACGTAGCGGTCCGTGAGTTTCACGATCAACTGGAGCACCTCGTCAGAATACGTCACCTGATGATGGTGCTCGTAGCGGTCCTTGATGTTCTTCAGGATCTGCAGCGTCTCCTCCGTCGTGGTCGGTTCGACAATCACCTTCTGGAATCTACGCTCCAGCGCGCCGTCCTTCTCGATCGACTTGCGATATTCGTCGAGCGTCGTGGCACCGATACATTGCATCATGCCCCGCGCCAAGGCCGGCTTGAGGATATTGGCAGCATCCATCGTGCCCGCCGCCGAGCCCGCCCCGATGATGGTGTGGATCTCGTCGATGAAGACGATCACCTCCGGGTGGCGCTCTATCTCCTTGAGGATCGTGCGGATACGCTCCTCAAACTGACCCCTGTATTTCGTTCCCGCCACGATACTCGTCATGTCAAGCGACACGATCCGCTTGTTGAAAAGCGTGGGCGACGTGCGGTGCTGGACAATCATCTGCGCCAGTCCTTCGACGATGGCACTCTTGCCCACACCGGGTTCGCCGATGAGCACAGGATTGTTCTTCTTGCGGCGTCCCAGGATCTCGCTGACGCGGATAATCTCGCGCTCGCGTCCCACCACAGGGTCGAGTTTCCCCTCCAGGGCTGCCGCCGTGAGATCCGTACCGAAGTTGTCGAGGGCCGGCGTCGCACTCTTGGTCTCCTTGGTGCGCGTCTGCTGCGCTCCACCACCCTGGCTGCGCGCCTCCTCGCGATCCTCCTCGTCGTCGTCGTTGAAGAGCATATCGTCGTCGTCATCGTCGGACAAGTCGAGCCCTCCTTGCACGTCGTTGGCCAACTGGCGCAGCAGCGCGTTGGCCTCAATGTAGTCGAGGTGGTGAGCCTGCAGCGTCATCTTCGCGCCCGTGTCTGTCTGGTCGTGGAGAATGGCCAGGATCAAGTCCTCCACATCGACAATCTTGCGATGCTGGATACGCGCCTCCAGTACTGCGAGGTGCAGCACGTTGGCAGCACGGTCCGTGACGTTGATCTCCTCGTAGATCCGCTTGCTCTCCTCCTTGTTCGAAGAGGCATACTGCTCCAGCTCCTTCTTGACCGTGGGCACGTCGAGGCTGAGCGTCGAGATGACCCTTTGTATCTTCGGATCAGAGAGCCTGAAAACAGCCAGCAACAGATGCTCCGGAGCCACCGAGGGACAGGACAGTCTGTCGGCTTCCTCGCGGCTGAAGGCGAGCACCTCCGAGAGTTCTTTAGAGAATTGACTTATCATCTTGACTTTCGTGATTTTCTTTTAGAATACAATTTCTTTACTTGTTCAATACAACTTGTTCAATTGCAAAAGTATAGAGCAAAAGACATGCCAAACCCTTCTAAGTTTGACCTTCACTCAGGTTTTTGTCAGCATGTGCGTCGGTATCAGGTCTTTTGACCTTGATTTGGCAGCGGCTTTTCTTTTTCAGCCACCGTGCCTTACGCTGCTCGTAGTCGGCACGGTGGCGTTCCAAAAAGTTATCTGCCATTGAAAGTACTATGTATGACAGAGAGGAGGATGGGCTGGTTGGGGTTGTTGAAACCACCCACGAGCCGTGTGCTGGAGAGCGACATGTCGTGGGAGCACTTTGTCACGCGTGTTATCTTCGTGCCAGAGCTACCCGTGATGGTCGTTGTCGCCAGACTGATCGGCACGAGCACCGCCTTGTTCCAGTTGGCATCCACCTGTCCGGCCCGGCGCTTCTTGATCATATAGTTGACCAAGCCCGAGATGTTGTTGAACGTATAGCCGTTCACCGTCGCGCTATAGGCTGCGGTGAAACTCGTCTTATAGTCGGGAATGCGGTTCTCGGCGAAGAACGTATGGAGCTCGTCGAGCGGAAGGATCAGCACCGTCGTCGGCGCACTGAGGAGGAAGTCGGAACTGATTGTGTTGTTGATGCGCGGGAAGGTCACCTTCGCCGTGTTGAGCGTGTCGTTCTCGTGTCCCCTCATGATCTCATCCACCGGCAACGTGACCTCGGTGAAGAGGCCCGCCGGGCTTTTCAGATAACTGCAGTTCGTCTGTGCCGCAAGACTTGCCAGCAGGTTGTTGTCGTTGCTGAACGTCGTCGTCTGCAGCACCTCCTCCGTACTGGCCAATGAGGTCGAGGTGACGGAGTCCTTGCCGTTGATTTGCGACCGGAAGTAGATATTGAGCTGGGCGTTGGTCACATACGCCATCGAACCGATGCCGTTGGTCACCTTGAAGAAGAAGCCCGGGCTGATCTCGTGGAGGAAGCGGTAGCTGTTGCGGAACGCCTCGGGCGAGGCATAGTACTTCCGCATCAGGTACGTGCCATAGTTGTTGTAGCTGACGCCGTCCTTGTCCGTATAAGCGTCGTCCAGTCGGATGGCGATCGCCTTGTTGGTGGACTTGGCGCCGCGCGTCTGGTCCGCCAGCGTATAGGTACGCTCCTGCTTGATGCCCCCTTGGCGCAGGTAGCCGTGGAGCGCCGGATTGAAGTTGGAGTAGATCACCGATCCCTCCTCCAGCGGACGCCCCATCTCGTAGGCCGAGAGTTTCATCTGTGCCAGCGAGTCGCCATAGAAGTCGTTATAGACCAGCAGGATCTCGCACGAGTCGGCGATGATCTCCCCCTGGTCGTTGCGGCTGAGGATACTGTCGGCAGCCGCGATCTGATAGTTGCTCAGCGGATGCAGCTGCGCCATGAAGTCGCCCGTCACGTAGTTGCCCGTCTCCGGATCCTTCACGCGGCCGAGATAGCCCGTGATGTTGCGTGCGATGACCGAGTCGGCCATGATGGTGCGCGTGCTGAGCTGGAAGGTGTCAGCCTTGACAGTCAACTTGTCGGGATTGTCTATCAGCGAACCGCCGATGTTGTCGGTCGTGTCGTCGCAGGCGGCCAGCGAGAGCGCCGTGGCAGCGAGGGCAAGGCCCCAGACCAACTGATGGAATTTTATCATTTGCTTGTAATGGTCATAAAATCTATTACAACAGGAGGCCACGCCCATTGCTTATCGACAAGGCGCACGGTCCCCCTGCCCGAGGGTACGTCAGAGACGTTGTCTCCGCCTATTCCCCCAACAATTTGCCATAGAAGTCAGCATAGAGTCCCTTGACCTCTGCCTCTGCCTGCGGATGGACGATCAGCGGCTTGTTCTCGCTCTGCGCATAACGGACGAGTTCGGCGTTGACCTGGTCGTCCACCTGTACGACACCATCGCTATAGTCGATGGCCAGTTTGCCCAGTTCCACAGCGTCGAAAGTGTCGCCATACTTCTCGATCAGTTCGTCCTTGGCCTCCCTGAACGGCAGGGAGCGTCTGAACTTCTCGCCCAGGTCGCCCGTGGGCTGTTCGCCGAAGAGCGACGTCACCACCTTGGCGTTGATAAACTGCGGTTCGTCGTGGTAGGCCGTCTTCACATAGAACGGTATCACCGAGCTCATCCAGCCTTGGCAGTGGATGATATCGGGCGTCCAGCGGAGTTTTTTGACCGTCTCCAGCACGCCGCGCGCGAAGAAGATGGCCCGCTCGCCATTGTCGGGATAGTCGTTGCCCAGCTCGTCCTTGGTCATGGCCGGACGATTCTGGTAGTAATCCTCATTATCAATAAAATAGACCTGGATGCGCGACTGCGGTATGGAAGCCACCTTGATGATGAGCGGATGATCCGTGTCGTCGATGATCAGGTTCATACCCGAGAGTCTGATTACCTCATGCAACTGGCCACGCCTTTCGTTGATCGTGCTCCACTTCGGCATGAAGGTTCTTATCTCGAATCCGGCTTCTTGCATTTTGGCCGACATCAAACCTCCCATCTCTGCCATCTGCGATTGGGTGACGTAAGGGGTGGTTTCCTGGTTGATAAACAATACTTTCTTTGCCATTCTAACTTGTTTTATCGTGATTATTTCTTGACAAAAGTCGCGATAAACACGATTTCCCAGGTGCAAAGTTACGATTTTATTCCCGAATTCGTAGCGGCTTTTCAGATATTTTGTCTAATGGCATCGGCATTTTATTATATTTTTCAGATTACTTTTTGCCTATTTCGTAAAAATGTTGTTACTTTGCACCCGAAATATTTTGCAGATAATGAAAGTATTTGAAAAAAACGCAGACTTGCAGAACGCGCTCTTCGCTGCGCGCAAGCAAGGACAGTCGGTGGGATTCGTCCCCACGATGGGTGCCCTCCACGAGGGCCACGCCTCGCTCATCAAGCGTAGCGCCAAGGAAAACGACGTGACGGTGGTCTCCGTATTCCTCAACCCCACACAGTTCAACGACCCCGCCGACCTCGAACGCTATCCCCGCACGCTGAAGGCCGACTGCGCCCTTTGCGAGGCTTGTGGCGCCGACTTCGTCTTCGCGCCTACCGTGAGCGACATCTACCCCACTCCCGATACCCGCCACTTTGAGTTTCCGCCCCAGACGACGGTCATGGAGGGCGCCCATCGTCCCGGCCATTTCAATGGCGTCTGCCAGGTGGTGAGCCGCCTGTTCTACATCGTCCAGCCCACCCGCGCCTACTTTGGCGAGAAGGACTGGCAGCAGATCGCCGTCATCCGCCGTCTGGTCGCCTACATCGGCAGCCACGTGGAGATCGTCCCCTGCCCCGTGGTGCGCGAGGCCGACGGCGTGGCCTTGAGCAGCCGCAACAAGCTCCTCACCCCCGAGGAGCGCGCCATCGCCCCCCACATCGCCCGTGCGCTGATGGAGAGCGTCGATTACGCCAAGACCCACACCGTCGCCGAGACCCACGACCACGTGGTCAGCACGATCAACGCCATCGACGGCCTGGAGGTGGAGTACTTCCAGATAGTGGACGGCAACACGCTCCTCGACGTCCAGGACTGGCAGGACAGCGACTATGTGGTGGGCTGCATCACCGTCTATTGCGGCAAGACCCCGATCCGTCTGATCGATCATATCAAGTATAAGGAATAACACACGCTACACTTTCTTTTTTATATGTATATAGAAGTACTGAAAAGCAAACTGCACCGCGTCAAGGTGACCCAGGCCAACCTCAACTACATCGGCAGCATCACCATCGACGAGGACTTGATGGACGCGGCCAATCTCATCGCCGGTGAGAAAGTGCAGATCATGGATAACGACAATGGAGAGCGCTTCGAGACCTACGTAATCAAGGGCGAGCGTGGCAGCGGCTGCATCTGCCTCAATGGTGCGGCAGCGCGCAGGGTGGTCGTCGGCGACACCATCATCATCGTGAGCTACGCCCTGATGGACTTCGAGGAGGCCAAGACCTTCCAGCCCTCTGTGGTCTTCCCCGAGAACAACCGCCTCTGACCCCCTCGGCGGACTTTCCTCCGCCCCGGAGGCCGCCAGCGACGGTCTCGCTATCGCTAATCACGGTCCTGGTGCCGGCAAGGCCCTGCCCAGACCCCAACCCAGTAGATAATCAATGAAGAAAACGATAACAGCATCGCTCCTGCTCCTCTCCTCCCTCGGACTCCATGCGCAGAGCGGCACCAACTCCCCCTACAGCCAGTATGGCCTGGGCGAACTCTCCGAACAGTCGGGCAGTTTCAGCCGCGGCATGAACGGACTGGCCTATGGCCTCCGGCTCAACAACCAAGTCAACGCCCTCAACCCGGCCTCCTACTCGGCCCTCGACTCGCTGTCGTTCATCTTCGACGCGGGCGTGAGCCTGCAGATGACGCAGTTCAAGGAGGGCGGCCGCTCCATCAGCGCGCGCAATGCCGACCTGGAGTATGTGGTGGCGGGCCTTCGCCTGTTTCGCCATGTGGGCGTGAGCTTCGGTCTGCTGCCCTACACCAACGTGGGCTACGACTACTCCAACTCCGCCCACATCAACGGCAGCCTCTCCCCCGAGTCGCCCACGGCCACATACAACAACAAGTATAGCGGCTCGCAGGGCCTCCACCAGGTCTATCTCGGCGTGGGTGCGGAGCCGCTGCGCAATCTCTCCGTCGGCGTCAACGCCTCCTATCTCTGGGGTGGCTACACGAAGTACGTGACCAATACGTATAGCGACGCCTACGTCAATACGCTGCAGCGCACCTACACCGCCGAGGTGCGCAGCTACAAGCTCGATTTCGGACTGCAATACACGCAGCCCCTCAGCGCCAAGGACCAGGTCACGCTGGGTCTGACCTACAGTCTGGGCCACAGTCTCAACGCCGACCCCGAGCTCTCCGTCATCAAGAACAACTCCCAGTTGGCCGTGGCCGACACGACCCGCTTCCGTATCTCCAACGCCCTCGACCTGCCCCATACCTTCGGCGTGGGAGCGGTCTATAGCCACAACGGCCAACTGATGGTCGGCGCCGACTACCAGTTGCAGAAATGGGGCAGCCTCGACTACCCGCAGTATTCCGACCAGGGCGGCTACGGGCTCCAGAGCGGACTGCTCAAGGACCGCCACAAGGTCGTCCTCGGCGCCGACTACTGCCGTGGCGAGCGCCACCGTGGTTTCCTCAGCCGCCTCCACTACCGTGCGGGTATCGGCTACGCCACGCCCTACTTCACCATCAACGGCCAGGACGGCCCCAAGGAGATCTCGGCCTCGCTGGGCCTGGGCATCCCCATCGTCAACAGCTACAACAACCGCTCGATGCTCAACATCTCAGCCCAGTGGGTGCGCCGAGAGGCTTCCTCGATGCTCACGGAGAACACGTTCCGCATCAACATCGGTTTCACCTTCAATGAGCGCATGTTCGCCAAGTTCAAGGTCGAATAGGCCCTGCGAGGGACCTATGTTGACCATAAAGGCTGCCACGACCGCATGAGTTTTCTAAGTCATCACACGAGAAACGACCACCAGGGCATGAGGGGCTTGTTGCCCTCCATGCTCTCTTTCGTGCTGGCAGGGGTCCTGGCCGCGGGCTGCAACCAGCCCAAGGAGCACACCGCCCCCGCCATCCACGACCGCGACTCCGTGCCCATCATGACGACCTACGGCGTCAACACGCTCATCTCCGATTCCGGCGTCATCAAGTATCGCATCGTCGCCGAGCGCTGGGAGATCAACGAGAACCGCAACCCCTCGCGCTGGACCTTCGACAAGGGCATCCTGCTGACGCAGTTTGACGAGCAGAAGCGCGTGCTGGGCTACATCTCCTGCGACAGCGCCGTCTATTACGACAAGTTGCGCCGCTGGGTACTCCGCGGCCGCGTGCGCATCCGTACGGCCCAGGGCGTGGAGTATGCGAGCCAGCAGCTCTACTGGGACGAGGCCGAGCACCAGCTCTACTCCCACGTCTTCTCCCATATCAAGACGCCCGACCGCGAACTCCAGGGCAGCTACTTCCGCAGCGACGAGACCATGACGGAGTATGAGATCGGCGACGCCAAGGGCTGGGGCCTCTTCGACAAGGCCGACATGGCTCCCTCGGCAGGCCGCAGAGAGGGGACGCCGATCCCGCCGGGGCCACCTGCCGCCGCCCAGCCCGTCGCCGACGGGAGACCAACGGTTGCCGATCGTCGGCAGCCCTGAATCGAGAATCATATTTGAGTAATATTGGACACCTATACCTATAATATAATAGCCATCCTGGCCACCATGGTGCTCTCGGCCTTTTTCTCGGGCATGGAGATTGCCTTCGTGGCCAGCAACCGCCTTCTGATGAAGGTCGGCAAGGACCAAAGCGGACTCTCGCAGCACTGCCTGAAAGTCTTCTACGCCAACCCCAACAGTTTTGTCTCCACCATGCTCGTGGGCAACAACATCGTGCTGGTGGTCTATGGCATCCTCTTCGCCCGCATCTTCGACGGCCTATGGCAGTTGGCCGGCATCAGCAACGACGCCACGCTCGTCATGCTCGACTCCATCTGCTCCACCCTCGTCATCCTCTTCACGGGCGAGTTTCTCCCCAAGACGCTCTTCAAGAGCAACCCCAACCGCCTCATGAGCCTCCTGGCTCCCGTGGCCTACCTCTTCTATATCGTCCTGTGGCCCATCAGCCGCTTCTCCACCCTGCTCTCGCGCCTCTTCCTGCGCCTCCTGGGCGTCAAGATGGAGGAGGGCAACAACGACGGCACGTTTACCAAGGTGGACCTCGACGACCTCGTCCAGTCCTCCATCGACAACACGCCGCAGGGGGGCGAGGTCGACGACGAGATGAAGATCTTCCAGAATGCCCTCGACTTCCCCGACCTCAAGGTCCGCGACTGCATGGTGCCGCGCACGGAGATCAATGCCGTCCCCTACGACTGCACGGCCGACGAGCTGCAGCAGAAATTTGTCGAGAGCGGCAACTCCAAGATCCTCATCTACAAGGAGGACATCGACCACATCGTCGGCTACATCCACACCCTCGAACTCTTCCGCGCCCGCGAGAAATGGCACGACCATATCCGCCAGATGCCCTTCGTCCCCGAGACCATGGCGGCACAGAAACTCATGCAGATCTTCCTCGGACAGAAGAAGTCGATCGGCGTCGTCGTAGATGAGTTTGGCGGCACCTCGGGCATCGTCTCACTGGAGGACATCGTCGAGGAGATCTTCGGCGACATCGAGGACGAACACGACAACACCAACTATATCGCGAAGCAGACCGCCGACGGCGACTACATCCTCTCGGGACGCCTGGAGATTGACAAGGCCAACGAGCTCTTCAATCTCGGACTGCCCGACAGTGGCGAGTACAAGACCATCAGCGGACTGATCCTCCACGCCTACCAAAGTTTCCCCAAACTCAACGAGGTGGTGAAGGTGGGCAAGTACCACTTCAAGATCGTCAAGAAGACCATGACCAAGATCGAGGTCGTGCGCCTCCATGTGGCCGAGGAGTAGGCCCCACGTCCAGCCTGCGGATCAGCCGTGGCAAGAAAAATAGTGTCGTGGCAAGCAAATCGTAACAAGAAAAATAGAAAGAACGCCCTGTCAGAACCCGCATTATGGCCGATCTTGGCGGTCAAAAAGCAAAGAAACGGGGCGACAAACGCAAATTGTCGGCAATTTATTCCGTCATTTGCCAACTTTTTATTAATTTTGTACGCATTTTCCATCCTGCTATGCGCTGCGTAGCCGCTCAGGACGGTCCTCCAGGGATCCGAAAAGCGGGCGGGCAAGGAGCCGAAAGCGGGCGGGGTGGAGAGAGAAAGAGAAAAGAAATAATAAAAAATAAAGTAAAAAATGACAGCTTTAGGAAAAATCAGAAGCA
>OFMA01001531.1_pt1 | contig 14795 bp, 18 predicted proteins | sample 1541011 | NCBI WGS metagenome assembly OFMA01 (sample SAMN04209225, study PRJEB22552) | human gut metagenome | biome: gut; material: feces | host: Homo sapiens | place: USA: Oklahoma
TCTTGGAAGGATTTTACCTCTTTCAGAAACATATTTTCTGAGTTTTGCTACATCCTTGTAATCGATTTCATTGTTTTCTTTACCGCAGAATACACAAACTTTTTTTCTTCTGCGTCCGCCTCTTCTCTTCATTGGAGAATCCGGTCTGTTTCCTTTTTCGAATGCCATTGTACACATCTCCTTTCAACCTTAATTAAACGGTAACTCCTCATCAATTCCGTCTGGAATGTTCATGAAACCGTCACCTGCATCAGCGCTTGGCGCCGGTGCCGGGGCTGTCTGATAAGACTGTGTATTAGCACTGCTAGCATTCTTACTTTCTGCGAATTCCTGTTCCTCAACAACAACTTCTGTTGTATAGACCTTTACACCATCCCTGTTGGTATAGCTTCCGGTCTGGATTCTTCCGCAAACCACTACGCGCATTCCCTGACGGAAATAACGTTCTGTAAATTCAGCACTCTTTCCGAACACAACACAGTTAATAAAATCTGCGGTCTGTTCTCCGTCACGCTTGAATCTGCGGTCTACAGCTAATGTATATCTTGCAATAGCGAGAGCGTTCTCACCTTGTGAATATCTCACTTCAGGATCTCTTGTCAGACGTCCCATTAAAACTACTTTATTCATACGTTGCCTCTTTCTAAGCTTCCTGTTTCACGCATAAATATCTGATTACACCATCCATGATACGAATTCTTTCTTCGATTTCGCCTGGTGTTGTTGTTTCAGATTCAAAGTGAATGAAGTAGTAGTAAGCTTCTTTCATCTTCTGGATTTCGTAAGCTAATCTCTTCTTTCCCCATTCGTCAACGTCAGTAATGTTACCACCGAAACGTGTAACAAGTGCTTTCACCTTTTCGATTACTTCTGCTCTGGCGTCGTCTTCGAGTTTTGCGCTGACAACAACTGCTAATTCATATTTGCTCATGTCCTGCACCTCCTTATGGTCTTTTGGCTCCCGGATCCGCCGGGAACAAGGATAAATAATATATCACAAGTTGGTATGATATCATAATTCAAGCTTTGTTTCAAGCCTTTTTTCTTATTTCTTTTGTATTTTTTTCAACCAGTCTGCGCGGTACCATTACCTGGTGTCCGCATCCCTGACATTTCAGACGAAAATCCGCCCCTACTCTCAGGATCTCCCACTCTGAGCTTCCGCACGGATGCGGTTTTTTCATCCGGATCACATCTCCGACTTCAAATTTTGCTTCTGCTGCCATCGCTTTACTCCTCTTTTATTCTCCTGCCGGCTGTACATTTACCCTGACACCGTGTACGATCGTTCTGTCATCATTTCCCTCCCGTGTACAGGTGGACAACGTCACGATCTGCGAATCATTTCCCACTTCCACACCTGTATCATACAAAGAAGACGCCTTCGTTGCTTCAAGGAAGGATGCAAACGCCGCATCATCTGCGAACTGATATGTATAGCCTTCGGAAGTATCTTTTACCACTCCAACAGAATAAATCTGATAAGTAGCCACATTGCCATCCGGTGTATAAATATAGAAGGAAGGGTATTTTTCCCAGAAACTTTTTTCGTGATACTGCTCCAGCTCATTAAACATCGTTCCATTATACATATAATGTCCGTAAATGATCGTGTTTCTGTCATTAAAATCCGCATGATTATAAGCATTTACAAAAATCGTTCCTACGGTATTGTCATATCCTTTGAATGTCTTACTCAGATATTCTGAATTATCACTTCCCTGCACAACCGGATAATTGATCACCGCCGGTTCATCAAAACGGATCCATGCAACCACATCCGGATTGATCTGTCTGAGTGCATCGAAATCCACGGAAAATCTGCTTCCATCCTGATCGTCCGTCCCGTTCTCCTGTTCCCCCTTATCTTCCGTAACCGCAAGCTTTACCAGATCATCATACTCACTTTCCCCTTTGTGATATCCGTTAAAGATTTTATACAGCTGAAAGGCAGAAAATGCAAACACACAGATTGCAACGATCAAAATGACCGTACTGATGATTCCACCTTTTTTCTTGCGCCGGTCACGCCTGGAATGCTTTCCATACCGACCATATTCTTTCCGTCCCATAATTTCCTCCTCTGCTTTTTATATATGATATTCCCGGACTGCTCCATTGCCATGCAATCCCAGAAGTCCTATTTTCTTCCATATTTTCACGATATCAGCAGTATAACATACTTTTTAGAGTTTTTTAATAGAGAGTTTATTGATTTTTGTGTGTGCAGGTGTACAATGTAAACCATCGTATAGTATCATATGATGTTGTGGTCAAAAGGTATTTTGACCCCTTTGATACCAGATTGCTACGTGCTTTCTGACCTTTTGCCCCTGGTATCATCATATTCTATAAATAAAAAAGATTGGGTGAACATTATGAAAGAAAAACTGATGCGTTTTATGTATGGAAGGTACGGAGTAGATACCTTCGGCAAATTTCTCTTATGGAGCGGCGTAATTCTGATGCTGATCACAAGCATCTTCCATTTTCGTATTTTTTATGTAATTGGGTGGGCATTCGTGATATACTCTTATTATCGCATGTTTTCACGTCAGACCTACAAGCGTGCACTGGAAAACCAGAAATTTCTCCAGCACACTTCAAAGATCCGTGGATTTTTTGCAAAACAGAAGTATATGGCAGCGCAGCGCAAGACACACCACATTTACAAGTGTCCAAACTGCAAGCAGAAGATCCGTGTCCCAAAGGGAAAAGGTAAAATTGAGATCCGCTGTCCAAAATGCCAGACTACTTTTATCAAAAAAAGCTAACGATCAGGAGAATAATCAATTATGCAGGATCCTTACTCAATACTCGGCGTTTCACGGGATGCTTCCGACGAGGATATCAAGAAAGCCTACCGCAAATTAAGCCGTATTTATCATCCGGATGCCAATATCAACAATCCAAATAAAGATCAGGCAGAAGCCAAATTCAAAGAAATCCAACAGGCTTACCAGCAGATTATGAAAGAAAAAGAAATGGGTGCCTCCGGATATACCGGAACAGGCTCCGGAGGTTATGGCGATGCCGGAAGCGGATACGGAGGTTTTGGCGGTTTTGGTCCATTCGGCGGTTTCTACGGTCAGTATACCAATCAGAATCAGCAGACAACCGAGACAGAAGAAGATATTCATCTGCGTGCCGCCGCCAATTATCTGAACAGTGGTCATTATAAAGAAGCTTTAAATGTCCTTTCAGGAATCAAAGACCGTTCTGCCAGATGGTACTATTACAGCTCTATCGCCAATTCCGGCATGGGCAATAATGTCCTCGCCCTGGAGCACGCCAAAGAAGCTCTTCGTCTGGAGCCGTCCAACTATCAATATCAGTCTCTTGTCAGCCGTCTTGAAAATGGTGGAAGCTGGTATCGTACACAACAGACAATGTATGGCGGTACACCAACGATCAACAATGATTTCTGCGTGAAGCTCTGCATTGCCAACATCATGTGCAATCTCTGCTGTGGCGGCGGTGGATTCTTCTGCGGTTCTCCTTATACATACCACTAAATGACAGGAGGAAATACTATATGTTAGATTATCTTGTTGTCTATGACAGTGAGACAGGAAATACAAAAAAAATAGCAACAGAAATTTTTGCATCCCTTCCGGGGATGTCCAAAGATCTGATAAATCTTCATGAACGTACCGATTTCCCAGAAGCCAAAATTTATTTTGTTGGTTTCTGTGTTCACCGCGGAACCTGCCGCCTCGAGATTGGCAACTTCCTTTCCGGTCTGTCGGACAAATCCGTTGCTCTCTTTGGAACCTGCGGTGCCGGAAACAGCCCGGAATACTACAAAGAGATCGCATCCAGCGTCCGGATCTGGCTTGAAGATGACAATCACTATCTCGGTTCTTTTATCTGCCAGGGGAAAATGCCGCTTGCTGTCCGTCAAAAATATGAATCCTTGCTGAACACACCAAAAGATTGCGATTGCCAGCAAATCCGAAGGCAATTACAGAATTTTGACGAAGCAATGATTCATCCGACACGCACAGACCTTGAAAATGCGGCTCTTTTTGCTACCGAATGTATAGAAAAAGTTAAGTCCTTGTAAAAAAAGTGTAAAAAAATATCGTTTCAGTCTACCTATGGAAACTTTCTTGTTATATAATAAGAGTGTCGTATAGCGTCACTTTGTGTGATCTGCATGCAGACTTTTCATATTTAAAGTAGCTGTACGATATTTTTTTTGCGACAAAATGTAAACTAATGCTTAAAGAAAAGGAAAACAAAATTATGGGAATTACAATGGTTTTGTCATTGCTCAGTGGGGTAGCCCTGTTTTTATACGGTATGTCACTGATGGGCGACAGTCTGAAGAAAGTTGCCGGCAATAAGCTTGAACTTATTTTATACAGGCTGACCAATACTCCTCTGAAAGGACTTCTGCTCGGTACTGTCGTAACCGCTATCATTCAGTCATCCTCTGCAACGACAGTTATGGTAGTCGGATTTGTAAACTCTGGTATGATGAAGGTCGCACAGGCAATTGGTATCATCATGGGTGCCAACATCGGAACCAGTATCACCGGATGGATCCTATGTCTCTCCTACATTGATGGTTCCAGCGGAATCGCGCAGCTTTTATCAACCGCTACAATTTCTGCAATCGTAGCAATCATCGGAATTATTTTCCGTACATTTATCAAGAAAAAACCGTATTCTGATATCGGTGACATCATGCTTGGCTTTGCGATCCTGATGATCGGAATGCAGACCATGAGCGGTGCTGTCTCTCCTCTGAAAGAGAATCCGCATTTCGTCAGACTTCTGACCATGTTCACGAATCCATTTATGGGAATCCTTGTCGGGATCGTATTTACAGCAGTTTTGCAGAGTGCTTCTGCTTCTGTAGGTATCCTCCAGGCACTGTCCATTACCGGATCGATCACCTTTGCAGCTGCACTTCCGATCACAATGGGTATCGGCGTTGGCGCCGCATGTCCGGTTCTTCTTTCCTCAATCGGAACGAACAAGAACGGAAAGCGTACTGCTCTGATCTATCTGCTGAACGATTTATTTGGTATGATTTTCTGGTCCATCGTATTCTATTCTGTAAATGCCATCGTGCATTTCCCATTTATGGGTGAAATTATGTCACCTTTCCGTGTGGCACTTTTGAATACGGTATTCCGGCTTCTGACGATCCTTGTTCTTGCTCCATTTATCGGCAAGATTGAAAAGCTTGTCTTCTTCCTTATTAAAGATACCGATGAAGACAACGAAGAGCAGGCAGATTTCGATCTTCTTGAGGAACGTTTCCTCAATTATCCGCCACTGGCAATCACACAGAGCCAGCTTGCAGTCAACGGAATGGCAAAGAAAGCATACAAAAATATCCGTCGCGCCCTTGCACTGCTGAAAGATTTTTCAGATAATAAGTTCAACAAAATTCAGGAAAAGGAAAATCTGATCGACAAATACGAAGATAAACTGGGAACCTATCTGATGCAGCTCAATATGCACGACCTGACACCGGAACAGTCCAAACAGACCGCCAAGTTTCTTCATACGATCAGTGATTTTGAACGTCTGGGTGACCATGCAGTCAATATTTCCCGTGTTGCACAGGAACTTCATGAAAAATCACGTATTTTTTCAGATGCAGCCAAATACGAGCTTCATGTTCTTGAATCCGCATTAAAAGAGCTCCTTGATCTCACGATCAATTCATTTGTAGATGAAGACCTTGTAAATGCTGCCAAAGTAGAACCGCTTCGCGAACTGATCGGTATTTTATGCAACGATTTGAAAATGCGTCATATTAAAAGGCTCCGTAACGGGCAGTGTGATCTGAACACCGGATTTGCATTTAACGATCTGCTCACCAACTATGATCGTATTGCAGCCCACTGTTCTAACATTGCCGTTGCAATCCTGGAACTGGATTCTTCCAATTTCGATATGCACGAATACACTAAGAGTGTACGGAAATTGAAAGACAACAATTATGTATCCACCTTTGATTATTACGAGCAGAAATATAATATCAACGGTTATCAGCCGGAAGCGGAACAGGATACAAAAGCAGCCGCCAAAAACCCGGTCAAAGCTGTTGAAGCCAAAAAATAATCTTACAACGAGAAAGGAATCTGCTGTAATGTCTTCTTTAAATATTTCATCGCAGGCGCACATTGCCAGTCAGTCCGTCATCCTAGGTGATGTCACTATCGGTGCTGACTCAAGCGTATTCTATTACGCAGTCGTCCGTGGCGACGAGGCATCGATCACGATTGGCAGGCGCAGCAATATCCAGGATAACAGTACCGTCCATGTAGATTACGGTTTTCCGACCGTTATCGGTGATGATGTCACTGTTGGTCACAACTGTGTGATCCACGGCTGTACAATTGGTGACGCGTCTCTAATCGGGATGGGAAGTACGATTTTAAACGGTGCAAAGATTGGAAAGCATTGCCTGATCGGTGCCGGAAGTCTGGTTACTCAGAACACAGTTATTCCGGATGGAATGCTGGTTATCGGAAGCCCGGCAAAAGTAAAAAGACCTCTTACTGAGGAAGAGATCCAGTCAATTTATAAAAATGCTGCAGATTATGTTACATTATCGGCTGCGCAGTTTGAATAGAATATCAAATCTGAAATATGTACACTATTAAAAAAGGTATCGAAAATCATTTATGTTTGATTTTCGATACCTTTTTTATCTACTACAACACTTTATTTTTCATCCACGATCTGGAACTCATAGAATTTAAGATAATACGATTCTTCTGCAGACCACAGAATCGGATGATCCGGTGCCTGTGTCCGGTATTCTACCTGTCTGATCCTCTTATGCACATTCTGCGCTGCCTGGTGGATCGTCTTCGTAAAAAGCTCATAATCCATAAAATGCGAGCAGGAACAGGTTGCCAGATATCCGCCTGGTTTTACCAGCTTCATTCCGCGCATATTGATCTCACGATATCCCTTTGTCGCATTCTTGATCGTCTTACGGGATTTGGTAAATGCAGGTGGATCCAGGATTACCACATCATACTGCTTTCCTTCTTCTTCCAGCTTTGGAAGCAGGTCAAATACATCTGCACAGACAAATTCAACTCTATCCTCTAATCCATTGAGTCTTGCGTTCTCTCTTGCCTGTTCTATGCCAAGTTCTGAAGCATCTACACCTGTCACATGCTTTGCCCCTGCAATCCCTGCATTCAGCGCAAAAGAGCCTGTGTGCGTGAAGCAGTCCAGCACCTCTGCATCCTTGCAAAGTCTCTGGATTGCCAGACGATTGTATTTCTGATCCAGGAAAAATCCTGTCTTCTGTCCGTCTTTGACATCAACCATATATCTGACACCATTTTCCACAATCTCAACTTTGGTATCAAATTCTTCACCGATAAAGCCTTTGACTCTCTCCATTCCTTCATTCTGACGAACCTTTGCATCGCTTCGTTCATACACGCCACGGATCGTAATTCCATCTTCTGAAAGTACCTCTTTCAGAATGTCCACGATTTCTTCTTTCATCCGGTCAATTCCGAGTGCAAGAGACTCTACAACCAACACATCTGAGAATTTATCGATCACCAGTCCGGGAAGAAAATCCGCTTCCCCGAAAATCACACGGCAGCTTGATGCATCTACTGTCTTTTTCCGGTATTCCCACGCATCTCTCACCCGCATTTCCAGAAATGCATGATCGATCTCCTGATCCTGCTTTCTTGTCATCATACGGATCCGGATCTTAGAATTCATATTGATAAATCCTCTTCCCATTCCGTACCCGTCAAAATCATGGACGATCACAATATCACCATTCTCAAATTCTCCCATAATCGAATCAATTTCATTATCGAATATCCAGGCGCCGCCTGATTTCAGCAGACGTCCCTCACCCTTTTTCAATGTCACTATAGCCTGACGCATCTTTTCTCCTTCCACATACTCTTACGTATTCTTCTTCAAATATTATCCACGGAGTCCTGCAATAATCCGACCTGGATAGAGCAGAAGATCCAGTCCATCCTGCATAGATCTGACACAGAGATCCGCATTTTTCAATAATTTCCCATAGACCCCTTCCCGGTCCATAACAGCGATGGAAAGCGCCGCCTCTTTCAGCATCCACTCATCGTTTCTGCCATTACCGATTGCCACACAGCGTTTTGCACCGGTTGCTTTTACCAATTCCCTTTTATACTCCTTTGCATTACCTGTCGGAAATGTCTCCAGGATCACCGGAAGCCCTTCGCACTGCGCTTTCGCATTTCCATGCGTATCTGCAGTCAGTACATAAATTCGGAACTGCTCTGAAAGTGCGATAAGACGTTCCTTCACACTCGGCGGGATCACGCCGTCCACAGCTATCGTCCCGTTCATATCTAAAAATATCGTATCAAGTTCTAATGTTTTATATTCCGGAATAACCAGTTTCATAGGAACTCCTTTCCTGCCATCTGGCATGTTGCTTTTTTTATTATAATACATATTTCATACAGACTCCACATATTTTGTAACAACTGATTTATCTGATAAAGAGGAGGATTGTAAATATGAAACCAGTTGTTGGAATCTTATGCTGTGGCTTCGACGGCAAAAACCAGTTTGTAACCGATACCTATGTGCGGGCAGTCCGCATTTCCGGAGGAATCCCCCTACTGATACCGATTCTTCCTCAGGATTTCCCGATCAATTCTTATCTTGACATATGCGATGGATTTCTGCTCCCCGGAGGAGGTGATTTTACACCGTTTCTCTTCAATGAAGATCCACTTCCAGGTGTAGGACAGACCAATCTTTCTGTAGATCTTTTCCAGATTCATTTTGCAGAGGAAATCTTAAAACGTCATCTTCCGGTAATCGGCATCTGCCGGGGTATGCAGGTGCTCAACGCCGCCTGTGGCGGAAGTATCTACCAGGATCTTTCCTGTCAGCCCGGAGATCCTTTTCTGCATATGCAGACCTCACAGAACCGCAGCGATATGTGGCACCAGATTTTCATCGCCAAAGACAGCCATCTTCATGAACTGACCGGAGACACTCTGTATACCAATAGTTTCCACCATCAGTCCGTTCATCTGCTCGGAAAAAATGTCCATGCATGTGCACACACTTCTGATGGCACAGTTGAGGCAATTGAAATCGAAGGACAGCCTTTTGCACTTGGCGTTCAGTGGCATCCGGAATCCATGTTTTTTACTTCTCCATGTATGCGGGAATTGTTTTCGCTTTTCGTCCGGTCGATGCTTCCCGGAACAGATTAAATCCCTTTTGTCGGGCTGCAGACTCTGCTGTCTGCGGTCCCTTCAGAATATATGTATACTATGTTCACAAACGTTCATAATTCTTTCAAATTATAAACACACTTTTTTCACAAGATACGAGTATACTAATAATTGTCAAAAGGAAATAAACCTTTTCACATAATAAAATTTTTCTTTTTCATAAACGCCGATATTCGGGAAACCGGATATCGGCTCTCCTCATTTTCAGGGGTTATTTCAGATATTCCAGAAGTCCTCGCAGGTCTGGAACGACATGATCTGCCATCTTTTTGACCTCTTCGTCTGCAGGTGTCAGATCCGGAACCATCGTCACATGGCAGCCCGCCTGGTAAGCCGCATTTACCCCGTTCGGTGAATCTTCGACCGCCATGCACTCTTCAGGCTTCCGCCCGATCTTCTCACAGGCATAGAGATACACATCCGGTCTCGGTTTTCCCAATTTCACCATAGATGCACTGATGATTTCATCAAACAGCTCTTTAAATCCGACCATTTCCAGATAACGCACAGCCCTGTCTTCCGCTGTAGCCGTCACGACTGCCGTCTGATAACCACGTCTTTTCAGCTCCTTGATCGTCTCTTCCACATACGGTTTCTTCTCAATTCCGAAACGCGCAATATGATCACTCATCAGCTCCTGTCTGCGTCGTCTGAGCTCATCGTATGGGAAATCCTCTCCAAAAATTCCCTTCATCTGCTCTCTTGCAAATACGGATGCACAGCTGCGGAATTTGTATGCCGTTTCCAGATCCAGCCGGTATCATGCCTCCCGCATTGCCTTTTGTTTGTATACTGTCAGATATTTCTCTGTATCGATCAGGATGCCATCCATATCAAAAAGTACTGCTTTCATCTTGTCCTCCTGTAGTATATTTCATTTTGTAAAAACAATTACTTTCTATATCATACCATTCCCTTCAGGAAGAAAAAAGACGGAGATTTTATTCTCCGCCTTTTGAATGTTTGCTTATATCTATTTTGTATTTTCTGTGCTGCCGGTACTTCCTGTACTGTTTGAACCGCTTTTGCTGCTGTCAGATGAAGTACTTTTCACCTGCTTGCAGTTGTCTGCTACCCAGTCTTCTACGATATCCAGTCTTGCTGTCTTCTCCAGATTCTCCAGGTTTCCAGCATCTTCCAGTGCTTTTTTGAGTGCATCTACATCTTCGTATCCGTAAGCCTTTGCATACTCCTTATACTTCTTCTCAAGTGTCTTATCTGACACATCGATCTTTGCTTTCTCAATGATCAGATCTGCCGCAAGGTTGGCCTTTACCTGATCCTTTGCAGCCTGGGTTGCCTTTGAATTAAAAGTTTCCTCATCCATATTCATATACTGTTTAAGGAAATCTGCAAAATCAAGGTTATAATAAGATGCCATATTCTTATACTGTGTCTTGATCGAACTGATCATATTCTTCAGATCCTTCTTCGGATACTTGTTCACAGTTGTGTTCTCAAGTACTGCTTTCCATGCATTTTCCTTGATTGTATTCTGCTGGTTTTCTTTGCCGTTTTTTTTCAGAGATTTTTTAATTTCCTTTTTGTACTCTTCCACCGTCTTGGAAGTATCAGAAACACTCTGTACAAATTCATCTGTAAGTTCCGGTACATCGGTCTGGCTGATTCCCTTCAGTGTAACGGTAAATACGACTGCCTGACCTGCAAGATCTTCATTTCCATAGTTCTCCGGGAAAGTCAGATCCAGATCAAAAGTATCGCCAATATTGTGTCCGACAACGCCATCCTCAAATCCGTCAATAAACTGACCACTTCCTAATGTAAGCTGTGCATCTGTCGCTGTTCCACCATCAAATGCCACACCATCTTTCTTTCCTTCGTAGTCAATCGTTACCGTATCTCCGGTTTGTGCTGCACGGTCTGTAACTTCTGTTGTAGTTGATTTAGACTGAAGTACACTGTTGATCTGTGCTTCTACATCATTATCCGATACCGCATCCGCATCTACTTTATCAATCTCCACACCTTTATATTTTGTAATCGTAACATAATCATTGGAAATCTCACCGGAGCATCCGGTAAGAAATAATGACAATGCACAGATACCTGCTGCCAGTACTGCTAATTTCTTTTTCATTTTCTTTTACACCTCTTATATCTTCATTCTCTCTGACTGTCCAAATCACCCACATCAGAGCGCTACATATGATTATAACACATAATCCGTCATTGAAAAGGGATTTCCCAAAATTCACATTTATTTCAGATTTTCCATTACTTTCAAAAAGCCGCCAAAAACTTCAAATTACTTGCACTTGTCTACAAACAATGCTACAATAAGCTATGTGTAAATATGATTTGAGGAGGAAAACCCGTGAGTAAGATAACGATCGTATTACTGGTAATTCTTGCCGTACTGCTTATCGCCCTGGTTGTTCTGTATTTCCTCGGTAAGAAAGCGCAGAAAAAGCAGGCAGAACAGGAAGAGATGATTGCAGCTGCTGCACAGCAGGTCAACATCCTGGTTATCGACAAAGGTAAGATGAAGCTTAAAGATGCCGGTTTCCCGTCAGTTGTTCTTGAGAATACACCTAAGTATCTTCGTCGTTCAAAGGTACCTGTAGTCAAGGCAAAAGTCGGACCAAAGATCATGACTCTGATGTGTGATGCAAGCATCTATGATCTTATTCCAGTCAAAAAAGAAGTAAAAGCAACCGTAAGCGGTATTTACATCACTGCAGTAAAAGGAGTCAGAGGTTCTCTTGAGACTCCACCTAAGAAAAAAGGATTCTGGGCAAGACTGCGGAACAAGTAACAAAAAAGGGTAAATGATTCTGAGCTGATTGAATCATTTACCCTTTTTGTTTTATTTTCCTGAAATTGCTTCCTCTGCCTGTGCTTTCGGTCTTATGCTCATTGCGATCCGGCAGTCTGCCGTCGCTTCATGATTCACATCAAGCCCGTACTCCACAGCAATATCAATTCGCTCATCATCCACATTCACATCCAGCTTCCGTGTATGAATTCCAACATGAAGCTGCCCATACGGTGTATCATAATATGTGACATTCATCTGATTCTTCTCAAATACCATATGTGCATTCGTAATTCCGCTCTTCATGATCTCCATCGAATCTTCACCGGTGATCTTGATCTTATTCTTAACCACCCCCGGAATCCCTTCCATTACTTCATCATAAAGAATATAATGCTTTCCGTTCTTCCAGTAATAGCTCGCCGGAGTGATCACTTCGATCGGCTCATTCTCTTCATTTTCTTCCGGATCTGCAAATACCATATCATGCAGTCCGGAAATCGTCAATAATACATCCTGTGTCATACACGTCATCCAATCTGTCTGTTATTAGATGGCAAGCTGTTTTGCGATATCGTACTGGTACTCCGGAATTCCTTTCTGCATTGCCAGTGCTTCGTTGATATCGAAGTCAATATACTCGCCATGTTTGTATCCTACTACACGGTTTGTTTTTCCTTCAAGAAGAAGATCTACAGCAAGAGATCCCATGATAGATGCATAAACTCTGTCTTTTGCTGTCGGGCTTCCTCCACGCTGCATATGACCAAGAATAGTAGCACGTGTCTCCATACCCGTCTCTTTTTCGATTCTCTTTGCCATATTCATAGAATCACCGATACCTTCGGCATTGATGATAATGTAATGCTTTTTACCGCGTTTTCTGCTTTCTTTGATGTCTGCAATGATCTTTGCTTCATCGTAGTCATGTTCCTCAGGAAGAAGAATCTTCTCTGCTCCATTGGCAATACCACACCACAGTGCAAGGTATCCCGCATCACGTCCCATAACTTCGATAATACTACATCTTTCATGTGATGTAGATGTATCACGTACTTTGTCAATTGCTTCCATCGCTGTATTAACCGCTGTATCGAATCCGATTGTGTATTCTGTACATGCGATATCAAGATCGATCGTTCCCGGAAGTCCGATTGTATTTACTCCAAAATCAGATAATTTCTGTGCTCCCTTGAAGGAACCGTCTCCTCCGATAACTACCAGACCGTCAATTCCATATTTCTTACAGATTGCTGCTGCTTTCTGCTGTCCTTCTGGTGTACGCATTTCCTCGCAACGGGCTGTCAGAAGAATCGTTCCACCTCTCTGGATCGTGTCTGATACATCTCTGGCACTTAAATCAATAATTTCCTCGTTAAGAAGTCCTGAATAACCTCTTCTGATTCCTCTTACCTTCAGTCCTTTTCCCAATGCGGTTCTTACAACTGCACGGATTGCAGCGTTCATTCCCGGTGCGTCTCCACCACTGGTCAATACGCCGATAGTTCTGATTACTTTTTCTGCCATGATATGTCTCCTCCGTCTCTTCTACTTTGTAACTTTACTATCCTTTTGCTTAATTTATCTCAATCCACACGTTATTGTATAATATTCACCCCTTCATTTCAATGGGTTTTTCTATTACTTTTACACAATCTTCTCCAAAATAATTCGTCAATCTGCTCAAAATTCCAGGTTCTACCTGGATATTTGCGTTTTTAGGCAGTCTTTTTACCGCTCTCTCCGCTTTGCAGAAGATTACAACCTGGTCCTCACCCTCACTTTCCGCGAGCATCCGGAACAGATTCTGCTCATCTTGAAGGTAACTCTGTTTGTCGGCATACTGGATCCACAGTTCTTTTTTCGTCATATCAAACGGAATCACCTCTTCACAGATCAGCTTACTTGCATTATCATCTTCTTCCGATACACGTCCCCGCACAAATACTTTGCTGTCCTCCTGCAGATACTGCTGGCTTTTCTCATAGCTCTGCGGGAAAATGACAACCTCTACCGTTCCAAGAAGATCCTCTACGGTAATAAATGCCATCGTTTGATTCTTCTTTGTATATTTGATCATCTTCGATGTGATCATACCACCGATGATCTCCCTTGACCCGTCACGTACTTTTGTCCGTCCGGTCTCTTCATCAAGCTGAAAATCCAATGTCGTTGCGGAAATACTCTTGCGCCATTTCTCTTCATATTCTTCCAATGGATGTCCGCTGATATACACGCCGAGTACTTCTTTTTCAAATGCAAGCATCGTTTCCTTCTGGTATTCTCCCACATCCGGAAGCGTGACCTCAAATTCTTTTTTCTGTTCGTCATCTACAATATCAAAGAGCGACATCTGTCCGGCAAGCGAATTTTTCTTGTTCTGTGCTACCTGATCCATGATCTGTACATAAATGATCATAAACTGCTTTCTGGTCCCTTTCAGACTGTCAAATGCGCCGGATTTGATAAAGTTTTCTACCGCACGTTTATTGACTTCCTTACCGGAAAGCCGTTCCAGAAAATCCTTCAGATCACGAAACGTGCCATGCTCTTCTCTGTCCCGGATGATCTGCTCGATCACCGGTCTTCCAACCCCCTTGATCGCCGCAAGTCCGTAACGGATATTACCGTTATCTACAGAAAAATCACCAACCCCACGATTGATATCCGGCGGCAGGATAGAAATTCCCATCTGTCGGCAAGTGTAAATGTATTCGGCAACCTTTCCCGGATTGTCGATGACAGAAGTCATAAGCGCTGCCATATAT
>OFMA01001535.1_pt1 | contig 14785 bp, 13 predicted proteins | sample 1541011 | NCBI WGS metagenome assembly OFMA01 (sample SAMN04209225, study PRJEB22552) | human gut metagenome | biome: gut; material: feces | host: Homo sapiens | place: USA: Oklahoma
CACAAGTGAGTATCACAACTGTCAGGTTGTTGTCCTCCTTATGGGTACCATTTTATTATTACGTTCTTTCTTTTTCTTCTTTAATTCCTCTAAAAATTCAAGTTCTTCTGGAGTAAGCTCCCTTTTCTTCTTATTTTTTAATTTTTCTGCTTTCTCATATTGTTCGTCTGTTAACCCTTGTTTATTAACATCTACTTCGTTTGTTTTTTCAGCAGCTTTTGATTTACCAATAATACCTTTTAACTGATTAAACTTTTCAATATCTAGTTCATCAAGTTTCATTAACTCATCATTGTATAATTTTGAATCATCAAATCCATTCTTTAAAACTTTATCCGCATATGCTTTCTTTAATTGTTGTAAGAGTCTATCTGTTTTATACTCCTGCATCTTAGATCCAGATATTGAAATAACTGGACAATAATTCAGAAACTTTCCTAGTATTACTCTATCATTTGTAGTGGTTTTTCCAGCCTTAGTGGAAATAGAAACTGCCTGGGATACCATTTTTAGCGTTCTATCCGGTGCAAAGTCAAATACATAAGCCTTTTCCTTAATTTTTCCATCTTTATTACATGGAGACTGTACACGGAAAATAGTTTGTAAATAGTTTGCTGCTGAAGTTGAATATGATCCTGCAAGAATAAAGACAGCAGTCCATTCTTTAACAGTTACCCCTGTTGTTAGTTTTCCACAAGATAAAGTAATAGTATATGTCCCATTCTTTTCAGCACTACTAATTGCATTTCTTACACTCTGTAATGCTTCAGCAGATTCTTCATCATCACTACCTGCAACATTTACAATGTCAAATTGACCACTTCCAAATACTGGATGTTTCAACATTAAATTCTTTAACGCCTTTGCTTCTTTTATACCTGGAACCATCCATAAAGAATGTTTGAATAATTCTCTATATTCTTCTTTTGAGAATGGATAATTATTTTTGGCATCTTTTTTTGTCATTAAATTTAATAAAGATAAAACATCTCGTTCATGTACAAAATCTCCTACATTTGCAGATTCTGGCATTTGAGCATAATCTACCTTATAATCACCTATCCAAGTTCTAAAAAATTCATGGAAGTTAAATGCTTTATCTTCGTATGTAATATAGTTAGTATTATGAAGTAAATCCCCTAAATCATAAGTATAGATTCTCATTTCAGGAAGCTCATCATATGGGTTGGAATCACCAAAATTGTTCTTATCCCACTCAGATTTACTCTCCTGTTCCATAATATAATCCCATGTGTAAATAGATTTTTCATCGTACTCTTCTAAGATATTAAATGGTGTACCTGATAAAGCTAATAGTTTAGTTTCATTTGAATCATCTTTTAAAATAGCTTTGATTGTTTCATCACCTAAACTTGTTTTAGTACCTTCATGAGCTTCATCGACTATCAATAAATCCCAAATAGTATCGAATATCTCTTCGTTTTTGCTGAATTTTCCACCTACCATTGAAGAACCACGCAAGTCTTGTATAGAAGCAAAATAAACATAATGAGTATCTTTCTTATTTAATTCATCTACTGAATATCCATTTGACTTAGATCCATATAAGTATTCTGTATCATAGAAGATTTTTTTAAAATCCTCATACCACCCATCATTTACAACTGGTCTATGAGTTAAAATAAGTGTCTTTTTGAATTCACATCTTCTAATTACTTCCAATGCACTTAGAGTTTTTCCAAAACGCATCTTAGCATTCCAAAGCATACGATTGCCGTTCTTAAACTGTTTTATAGTTTTCTCAATAGCCTCTTTTTGCTCTGGTCTAAAAATTATCGGAATGAAATTAGATGCTTTTGTGTTACTTAAGTTGGCATAACTCTTTTTAACGGCTGTAATAGCTTCTATAGCTGTAGCTTTATCAATTTGATACCATTCTTTCCCTGTTGTACCATTAATTTTTTTCTTTTTTATTCCTGAATTTTCTAATACTCTATGTACTTCATGATCCCTAAAAGCTTTTATTTCTATACTGCCATCATCTTTATGATTTTCTTTAACTGCAAGTTCAGTATGTAAAAGTATAGGTTTTATTCCCGCAGTATTAGTATATGATTTAATTCTTTTTAATGCTGCTTGATTTAACTCTCTACAATTAGGTTCCAAGTTATCAATTGTAGATTCAGTATTCAATGTTGCATCACCAATTTTAACAAGTCCTTTATGTACTTCATCTTCTATTGTAAACACATAAATCACTTTGTAATTAAAACACTTTTGAAATTCAATTTTCCCGTCGTTACTCATTATTATTCTCCTTCTACCATGCTTCTAAATTCTAATTTTTTATTAGCTCTCCAATCTTTAACTAAACATGGTATTTGTTCTTTGTCCGATGTTTCTTCATTATCCATAAAATCAAAGATAGTAAACTGCACATTTGCTTTAGGTCTTTCACTATATGGTACTGTCATTGTAATTCCATCCATCTGCCAAATATTCCAAGAAATAATTTTTGTAATTGCCTGAAGCTGTGCCTCAGTTGGTTTATGTCCAAATCTGTGTTCCATATATTCTATAAATGTAAATAACAAATTACATCTTGCTATCAGCAAACTATCTCCTTGATACTCAAATCCATAAGTACTCTCATATGCTCTTTTGACCCACTTAAACCAATCTTCCTCAGATACTGTATTTTCATTTACTATTCTTAATTTTCTATCTAATAAACCGATACGTTCTTCAACAGGGATTTCGCAACCTGTAACAGTATCATATCTACTCACAAGATAAGGTGCTTCCCCACAACTTATTTCTAGTCTTCGAGCATCTACATATTTTCTCCAATCTTTATCTTCAGAAAAAACAATTCTTTCTGTAGTAGCCCTCCATGTTCTATCAATAACTGTATTAAATACATCTTTCTTTCCAAACCAAGCTTCATCTATCAAATTATTCTGCTCATTACATATCCATGAAGGTGTAAATACCTCTGCTTTATCTTTAGTTCTTTTTGCTTTTTCCTCATTATCTTTAACTATTCTAGGACGAATAACATTCTGTCTATTTCCAACAATTAAACCTTTTGTTATTGGTTCTTGTGGATAATAATCCTGTCCCAATTCAATATAATGTTCTGTTCCCCAGCAAATATTGTTACCAGTAGTTTGATCCTTTAATAATGTATTTATTTGAATACCCATAATCTGCAGAAACAGTCTTTTTTATCTTTGTTTGTTCTTTGTTTCTAATACTGTTTAAGAGGAACTTATTAAAGACGTGTTTATAGCATACCTGTGGTTTGTGGGTATTCAAATGTATTTATTATTTTTTCTGACATTTCAAGAATTTCTTGTCCCATTATATCTATCATTTATATCTGTCCTCCAGGCTTCAGCAATAATCAATATTTATTGATTTCAATTATTATTTTCTAAATCATTGTAAACAAAAAGCATAATTATATTATATCTTGTTTCAAACAATTATTCACTTTTAAGCGCATCTTTACAATAAACCACTTATCCTACATTCAATAAATTCATTTACTATCCTAATATATATATATTACTCTTCTTTTTAAATGTATGCATTATATAGTGGCGCTACAACACCTATTATTAGGTGGTCATATAAATTCTTAATCATAAGGTTTTAGCAGTTGCCAATTTCATATAAAACATTACATAAATCGGAAGTCTGTTCTTAATCTTGACAAGGAATATCTGCAATAATCATAAGTTATCTTTTATATTTTCCAAATAAATCTTTTTATAAACCATCATTTCCTTTACTCCATAAAATGCATGATCTAATATAATTTTCAATTTCATAGAATAATAATCACAGATAAATAACATTTATCAAATTCCTATATTATTCTATAGTTCCTTTTCTAAATAATACAGATATTTCTGTTCAAGGTCTTTATCCCAACACATATTTCCCACTTCATTCATACATCTTAATAATTTAATTTTCTTCATAACTGAGAATGGTTGTTTATTATTTTTAAATCCTCTATATGTTGAATAGCTAACGCCTGCTCTATCACAAATTACTCTCATATTAAAATTCTCAGATTGAACAATAAGTAATTCATCTAATGCCGAACTATCATCCGAATCATAATGTCCTTTATATGAAAATTTCCACGCTAAACTTCTAAATTCTTTTGTCTTTATAAAAGCTGAATAATCACTAAATTCCAGTTTTTCCTTTTTAACAAGCCTATACCACTCTTCATCTGTCACATCTATCTCTCTTGCAACAAGTTCCAAAAATTCGTCTTCCGAAATAATATCCTTTTGTTTTTCAAAAAAGTTGATTGCATCTAATATATTTGCTGTACTGTATGGAATATTAAAATCTACAATTTCAACAGGATCCATATCTGTAGGAAACTCCATCTCTTCATTCCACTCCGTAATTATATTTAAATCGATTTCATAAATGTATCTTGATACTTTTTCCATATTCAGTTCTCCTCTGTACACGATATTTACTCTACAGTTTAATACTAATACATTTTTGCATTACTTTCAATGGTTATAATACATTTTTGTATTATTTTTTTTATACACTTATTATGCACATCCCTCTACTTCTCTACTCACGAAAAAAAATCCCCAAGTATGACATATTCATCCCTGGGGTTCATATTTATTCTGTTTCTACATAAATTGTTGTGAACTTACAATGTGTAAGAGGCTTAACTTGAATAGCATTATCTACTACTTCAATACTATCTGCATATTCTTCTTTTAAATCTACATAATATGCTTTCTTAATATTTTGAGTAAATACTAATGTATCACTTTCTTCTTCATGGAACTGTCCATTATAAAGTCTGATAATATATCCGTCTTTATCTTCAGCTTTCTTAATTGCACTTACTACAAGTTTATTCTCTGTAGAGAATAATGAATAACTATCTTCTTTTGTACCTTCTACTTCAGGTTCAGAGAAGATTAATCTACCATTTAAGAATTCTGAATACTCTCTTGCAACAACTGGAGTATTGTATGCTTTTGCTGTATTTGCGATATGTGCACTATTGAAATCACCTGCAAAAGTTGTGAAACCAAATGAGAAATCAAGTGGTTTCTGTAATTCAGCATCACGTGTTTCAATAATACGTTCTCCGCTCGCACGTCCTGGACGATAGATAAGATTTTCTTTACCCATAAATGAGTAAGTTCTAAATAGTGTTAAACGGATTGCATGATCATCAATAACTTCATATTCACGTACACCCTGAGGAATTAATGCTATTCCTCTTTCACTATTACTTAAGCTTACAAAGCTCTGTGTAGGTTCAATAGAGATAGGTGGTTCTTGCCATGTAGTATTACTCTGCTGGAAGTTGACTGGTAAGTCGTTATTCACTTCTTCTTTTACTGTTTTTGATCTTTCTAACGCTGCATTATAAAGAGCCATTTCTTTTTCATGAACATTTTCTCTTTCAATAACACCAAACTGTTCATCTGCAATATTTACTTTTGAAACAAAATCAGCATCAAATACAACACAAAGACGATGTGATTTACCAACATTATCTACATGTACATCAAAATCAATAACAGATGAGCCTTTTCTTAATGATATAGACATCTTAACTGGAAGTTCAATTGAACGTTTACCTAATGCACGTTCGTCAAGATTACTTGGAATTGGTAATTTATATTCTGCATTTAATGTAGCATATAATTCAGATGCCTGAATACTACTATCTACTAAATGATCTTTTGAATATGTCACTAAATCCTGATGTGCTGGTGAATAGTTGAAAGAATCTCCTCCATCACCATTTTCTTCAAATACTGCCTGATTCTTATAAACATGATTATTTGTTTTATCAACAATAGTAAGAGTTCCATCTTCTTCTAAATGAATAGAATAGAATTCATTTTCTACTGCTGAAGATTCTTTTAATTCCTTATTAGAAGAATGAGAGAAATCTAAAGTATACTGAACATATCCCATTGCTGGAAGGTCTTTAGCTTCAATTGCAATAGTTGCTTCAATAACACTTTCAGGTGTATAAACCTTCTTGCTTGGATTTAACTTAATCGTTTGAGATAAAACATAATCAGTTAAATCTTTTGATTCTAGAATTGTATAATTTACATCATTGCCTTTATTATCTTTCAAAGCAAAATCTGTACCTGGAAGATAAACTTTTGCTGTTACAACTTCATCTCTGACAAATGGTAAAGCATTGAACAATGTAATAGTCATATCAGCATTATTTTTAATACGAGTCGCAATAAGTCTTGTATGTAATTCTACTAAGGCATCCGCAATATCTCTCACCTGTTTATAACGCATATAAACATCTTCATTGGCAGTATCTGAAATACATGAACCAATTGAATCATGTGCTGCATTCTCAAATAATAGTTTCCAGATGGTTTCCATTGGACCATGTGGATACTCATTACCTAAAGAATAAGACATTGTCATTAAAGGTTCTAAAACATGAGTTACATAATTCTGAAGCTTTGTATTTAAAGCCTTTAAATCAGAACGAGATGAGAAAATAGATTTATGTACACGACTATGTTTACCTAAAATCAATTCTCCTTCTACTTCTTCTAATTCAGGATGTGCAGCTTTTACATCTTTAATATAATCTTCAATACAACTAATAACATAAGTATTTTCTGGATCAGCTTCCTGCTGTTTTTTTACTAAATCAACAAGATTTCTTCTAATAGGAGCCTGATCGAAGCCATTTGGAAAATAAATATTGTCTGTTGCACCAGTTCCAGCTTTTATTAAACATTCATTTTTCCAGAACTTCTTTGCATCTTCATCATCTTCAGGAATATTACCACCAATATAGTATCCATGAGGAATCTGAGTTACAAATACTGTACTTCCATCATGTCCACGCCAGTTATAGTCTGTATGTTTAACCATATCATTTGTTACACCACGCCAGAATAATGTATCTTTAATTCCAAATGCATTATAGATTTGTGGCATATTTCCAGCCATACCAAATGAATCTGGTACATAACCAACATTCATATATGGACCATATTTAAGGCATGTTTTCATACCATAGTACATATTACGAACAATTGATTCAGCTGAAATAACCATTAAATCACTCTGTGTATACCAAGGACCAATAACTAATCGGTGAGCCTGTACTAATCTTTTGATTCTTGCCTCATCTTCTGGTCTCCATTTAATATAGTCATCTAACAATGAACCTTGTGCATCTAACATAAAGTACTTGAATTCAGGATCTTTTTCTAACGTATTTAGTACATCTCCTAAATCCTTCATTAAATATATTTTTGAACGTGATGTTGTGAAATACCATTCACGGTCCCAATGAAAATGTGGAACAATATGAATTTTCTTTGCCATAATCTTCTCCTTAACAAAATAAAGAAGGCATTGCCTTCTTTATTAAATTTTATTCAAATGAAATTTCTACGTCGTCTTCAGTCATAGTTTCGTCTGCTGCATCTGGATCAACGTTGAAGTTAGCAAGTAATGGAGCAACAAATGCAATGAATAATGCACCTACTAGCATACCTACTAAATAAGCCCATCCACTACCAATAGTGATGAAACCATAAATACCACCAACTGGAGGAATAGTAGCCTTAGCACCTAAAAGACATGTTACAGCAGCACCTAATGCACAACCAATCATGTTAAGTGGAACTAGACGAGACGCTTTTACTAATGTGAATGGGATAGCACCTTCAGTGATACCAACAAATCCCATTACCCAGTTACCTTTACCAGCATCTTTGAAAGAATCTGAATAGCATTTGCTCTTAATAACAGTAGAAATAGCATATGCTAGTGGTGGAATACAAATTGCACAGTTAATATAAACGTTAGGCTGATAGATTTTTTCTGCCATTAATACGTTACCAGCCATCCAAGCAGCTTTGTTGATAGGTCCACCCATATCAGAACCGATCATAGCACCTAAAATGATAGCTAAGAGTACCTGGTTAGTACCTGATTTTGTCATAGTACGAATCCAAGAAATTAATGCAGTATTTAACATTGATAATGGAGTATTTAAGATAACACCCATTACAAGAGCAATAACAGCTGTAGCAAAGAATGGTGAGATAACTAATGGCATCATTGTCTGGAATGATTCAGGTAAGTTAAATGTCTTTTTACACCATCTTACAGTGTAACCAGCTAAGAAACCAGCAATAACAGCTCCTAAGAAACCTTCCTGATAATTAGAAGCGATAGCACCACCGATTAAACCAGCACCAATAGCAGGCTTTTCAGCGATAGAGTAAGCAATAAAACCAGCAAGAACTGTATTAACAAGACCGATACCAGCCCAACCTACTTGCTGAATCTGCCATAAAGTATGATAGAATCCAGTTGCCTTAGCATATGGATCTAAGCTCTGTACGCCAGTACATAATGCGATAATTAATGGAATTGCAACAACTAAAGAAGCACCAATGATAAGTGGTAACATGTAGCCGATACCAGTCATCATATGACCTTTAGCTTCATTAAAAAACTTTTTCATAAACTTTTTCTCCTCAATATAAATTTTTTGCTATATAATGAGAATGCGTACTCACTATATAGTATGTATTCATAGGTCTCCGCAATAGGCCTATGAATTTTTTTATCCCTTTTTTCCTTCAACAGCTTTAGCACATTTCTTTAAAACTGCTTCAGGTGCCTTAATACAAGTTGTAATATTGACACGAATAACTGGTTTACCTTCAAAACGGTCCATACCATCAATATGCTGATCAGATGCAATTAATACAAAGTCAGCAGCCTGAGCTTCTTCTTTTGTAATAGCATTAACCTGCCCCATTGAACCCTGCTGTTCCATCTTGACATCAAAACCAATCTTCTTTCCAGCCTTTTCCAATGCTTTTGCAGCCATTGGAGTATGAGCTAAACCAGCTGGACAAGCTGAAATACCAACAACTTTCATTTTAATTTTCCTCCTCCATCATTTTTAAAATATAACATGTTAATTCAGCCTTATCATTTGATGAAATAATTGTATCTTTAAATTCATCTTCTAATAATGCTGTTGCAAGTGAAGAAATCATCTTCAAATGCACATCACCAGCACTCTGCTTAGGTACTAGTAATGCGAAAATATATTTAACTGGCTTGTCATCTAGAGTCTGCCAATCAATACCATTTTTATTTCGTAAGAACATAACTGTTACTTTCTTAACGTTATCTGTTCTTGCATGTGGAATTGCAAATCCATCTTGCAATCCTGTTGAGAATTCTTTTTCTCTTTCAAGAAAGTCATGATATAAAGCATCTTCATCATCAGTAATATCAAGCAGTTTTGCTTTATGACTGATAAACTTAAGAATGCCATCTTTGTCTTTCTCATCAACATCTAGGAATGTTGTCTGTTCGTTTAGTAATTCGTTCATTGCTGTTCACCTCTCTTCGACAATACCTAGTATAAATAATCTTCTTCCATTTCTCAATTTATGCAATTTCCACTTCCAAAAGGAAATGTAAGTGTTCTCATATTAAGCGCTTCCACTTTTAAGTGGAAATGGTTTTGGTTGTCAATTTAAAAAAAAGTCGCTAATATTAATAATAAAGATAGAGAAAGGAGGATAACCATGTTTAATTACAAAAGAATTGAAGATATTTTTAATTATATACATAGTAATGATTACACTACTGCTGCAAAGTTAGCAGATTTATTTAAAGTATCAGAACGCACAATTCGTACCGATATCAATAATTTAAATAATGAATTACAGGGAGCAAGCGTCCAACTAAAAAGGAAAGCTGGTTATTATTTGGAAATTGAAGATGAAAATACGTTCAATTCATTTCTAGATAGCATAATATCTAAAGAATCTGATTCTAATGATCTTGATTCCAGTGAAGATAGAATACGTTTCATATTGAACAAACTGCTTTATTCACACGATTATATTTCAACTGATGATCTGGCTGACCTAGTTTACGTTTCAAAAAACACATTCTCTAATTACATAAAAATAATAAAGAAATGCCTACCACTTTATAATCTTGAATACATTGTAAAGCCTGGTATTGGAATAAAAATCATCGGTAATGAATCTGATAAACGAGATTGTATCGTGAATGAAACACATCCGTTAAATGAATATCCAACTGTTTCTGCATTTTCTAAAGGAGAAAAGATTTACTACAACGATGTTGAACTCAATTATATTGTTTCTTTATTAATTCAAGTTTTCAATAAACATAAAATTCAAACAGATGACTATAAATTAAAGAATCTTACTACTTATTTTGCATTAATAATTTCCAGAATACTTAATGATGACTACATTAGTGTTATGAATAACACAGAAATTCCTAACAATATTAAGGAAATTATGAATGAGATATGTGAATCATTAAGTAATTATTATGACATAACAATTACTCGTGGTGAAAAACAATATATTTCACTTCATTTTATTTCTAATATTAAGTACAACAATAATTCTATAGATGATCGTTCTATACATAATCTTATTGATTCTTTCTTAGAAGGTATCTATAAAGGATACAATTTTGACTTAAGGGATGACAAAATACTAAGATCTGATCTTTTCTATCATTTTCGCACTTCAATATCAATGATGGAACTTCATTTAGAGAATAAAAACCCTTTATTAAATACCATTAAGACAAACTATCCTCTACCATTTGAGATTTCAAAGACTATTCTTAGTCAAGAATCTAGTCTTATTTCTTTCCCTGAAGATGATATAGGATATATCGCTTTACATATTGGTGCAGCTATAGAAAGATGTTTTTCTGGCTCTATCAAGAAAAAAGCCGTTTATCTTGTATGTGGTTCAGGACAGGCAACAGCACGTATGTTGGAAGCAAGATTACATAATGTCTTTGCGAATAAATTGACCGTTGTCAAAAGACTTTCTCTTATAGAATATCTAAGCTATACAGAAAATGATTTCAAAGAGATAGACTTTGTTATTTCAACAATTCCTATAGATCAATCATATGTACCAACAATTACAGTAGATTTCTCTCTTAATCAACAGGATATTGAAATGGTGTCTCGTTTAATCACATCAATAGATCAAAGTAAATATGATAAAATCAAAAAGTTCTTTGACTCTTCTTTATTTGTTCACAAGAAAAAAGTGAACTCAAAAAATGAATTGTTAGAAGAACTCAGTACTCTTTTACTCAATGAAGATATTATTGGAGATGATTATCTTGATTCTGTCTATAAACGTGAAGAGCTCTCCAATACAAATATGAATGATGTATTTGCATTACCACATCCATTGAATGTTTTTGCAAAACAAACAAAAGTTGCTGTTGCAATATTAGATGAACCACTTAAGTGGAATGGTGATGAAACTGTTAGAATTGTATTCCTTCTAGCAATCAAGAACGGAGACAGTCTTAACATGGAACACTTATATGATGTATTTATTGAACTAGTTAATAACACCAAATTCCAACGTGAAGTTATGTGTTCTAAGACATATGATCAGTTTATTAAAACACTTATACAACATATACAATAAACCATACAATTAATTAGATATAAAAACAGGAAGGATAGAGTTTTCTCCTAATATTCCACTTAAAAAGGGTTACTGGATGCATAACATCCAGTAACCCTTCTATGATATCTACCTTATTTACCCCAAGGTAACAAATTTGAAATAAACTCTTGAAGTTCTTTAATGCTAAATAGCCATGAACCAATAACTACTATAGCAATTATCAAGCAAGTCCAATTCACTTTTTCTATTTTAAATAATCTCGCATCTTTATCATTAATTGTAAAGATAAACTTAACCAAGATGTAAATAGTATTAATAAGAACAAACGCTAAAAAATCAATAGTCAGCAACAACCTATATATACTAGCTGCGGAGATACTTTGTAAGACAGATGTAGAAAATGTAATTCCACCAACAAACGCTAAGACTATAGAAGCAAATATACCAAGTATAGATATATACTCCCTTTCTACGCCCTTCACCTGCTGTTGCAATTTAACTTTCGCATCTTCAATACTAGCCGCAAAAATATTATTTGCATTTTCTATTTGACTTATCGCCAATTGAAAATGATCATATATTTTAACAATTATTTTTTTAGTATCTGCACCAACATGATTTTTCTCATCCAATGAATAGAGTAGTAACTTCTCAACATTAGTCGCAAAAATTCCTCTTTGTTCCATTTCTAAAGAGTAGATATAGTTACTAATTTCTGAATACAGAATTCTTTCTAATTTATCTGGCGACTCTATATATGCATTGATATTCCTAACTGTCACCTTTGGATCATATTCTCGTGACTCCATTGATAATGCCTGACAAATACTATTCATTTTTCTCTTAGTATTATTATATTTTGATGAATTTTCGATCACTAAAGTTTTCTTATCTTCAGTGCGCAATAATTTTTCTAAATCATCATTAGGCATTAAAATACTCCTTTATCGCATCCAGTGTAATCTCATTATTTCTATATGGAGCATAAGCATCCATCCAAGGAGACTGCCTATGTGTTATCGCAACAAGATCAGTTGCTGAATAATCTGAAAACTTATCTACAACTTTATTAATGCGATTTTTATCTTCATCAGTAATAACATCATCATTAAATTTTACTCTTTCAGTATTCCAAATATTGTCCGTATCAAATAAAATATAAGACTCTATTGTTGGGATATCTCCACTACCATATTGCTTATACTCATGATATGCAGCAGGAACAACTGGGCCAAAATTCCATGCTTCGATTTTATCATCAAAACAAGGTGCATTTTTTGTTTTGTCAATTAGAAAATAAGCCTGAATAAAATAAAGAACCTTTTGTAGTTTTAAATTAGAAATACCATACTCTTTTTCATTGCTATAATTAATCACATGACGACATACTTCTAAAACATCATAACCCATATATAACATCCTCCTTTCTTTGTCTGTATATATTAACATTTTCCTGCTTTTTTGTACATTTATTTATATTTTCATGTACTTATATTACATACTTCCAATACTTTTTTCCATATTTTTATCCCAACACATATTTTTTACTTCATTCATGCATTTAAACAGTTTAATTTTCTTTGCAACCGAAAATGGTTGCTTATTATGCATAAATCTCCTATAAATCGAATAGCTAATTCCTGCTTAAGTAGACCAAAGAATGATTTGAATGAACCACCTACTTCCTTCAGTATCTGCTGTGCCATATCAGAATTAAGCGTACTATAGTTATCAGACGTCTTCAGAAGTGCATAGTTCTTCTAATAGTTAAAATACTTGCCTTCTGCAAAGTAGTGCTGTCTGATGTTATAGATTGCCTGCTTAGTAAGTTTTTTCGCTATAAGACATAATTTTCTGATAGAACGATAGTCTTCCTTGAACAGATGCTTCGCCTGCTGCCTAATCGTAAAATACATATATTGAGCTTCCTATATGTATTATACCATTCCTTACTCAAGAATTTCTCAATCAAATGCATTAATGGCATTCATCCCCACCTTTATTCTTTATATTGAGGCTGGGATCAAGTTTTTTTCATAAAAAAAGAGAGCTCACGCGCTCTAATCTGAAAGTCTATTATATCTCTTTCCATTTACTTCAAGTTCATCATTGTTTATTCTATTAAGGTGAATAGTCTGATCAATCTCTTTTGATTTATAATCATACGTACTTGTATAATCATAAGTCTGACAATAGAATCTTACTTCGTTATTTGTTCGACTTCCTGCATATATACATTTATACTCTGATTTTCTTTTCTCCTCACCCCCTATTTGTTTCAAAGAATGCTACATCATCACCACGTATATCAAAATAGTTTCCTTCTAAATCTCCTTCTATATTCCATATTCCATCATATGCATGGTTAATATCATAATTTACTTTTGCATAGATACCACCACCAAGTAGAACAACACAAACGACAATGAGTAAACAAATACTTTTTTATTCTTCTTGAATACATGGCAGAATGCAAGAAATGTACTTTTGATAGATTTTTCATTTTCAGGCTCTTCTATTTTTGGTTCATGTAACATCTTACCTTGAGTTGTAAGCATGACCCCTATTCCATTTATTGACTTTCCAAATATCCATACAAGAATCATTAAGAATACGAAAATGACTGCGTAATATATTTTTCTACTTAGTAAATAATTATTTCCTAGATAAAAATACAAAAGAAATGCATTCACTAATATACCTATTAGCGTAAAAATCTTTGATAATGCTTTAAGTTCCCTTCCTAATCTATAGTGCATAATTAATCTCCCTTCATATTAGATTGCCTCTCATTATATCATACGATTATTTAAAAATAGTTCTATTTTCATCAGATGCTCAATATTCACATCTATATTCACAATCTATATAATTAGAAAATCCTTACATTGTATAGACACAAAAAAACGTTAATCAAAAAGTTAGCAACCAGAATATTATTCTAGATTCTAGATTCTAGAAGATATTCACTATATATAATTTGACTTTTTTGCTAAGATGTTACGATGTAGATAAAGAAAAAGTCGGTATGGAGACCTCAAAAAAACATGTCCATCGGTCGGAGCAGAGACCCAAAAACTGCATCCACATTAGGAACTCTTCGGAGTTCCTTTTTTATTGCATTAAAAAATCCCGTTAATAAAGAGGGACAATATTAAAATGAGTTTGCTTATTTTATAGAATAATTAATTTATTTACTATTTTAGCATAAATTATTTATGTTATTTTTGTGAAAATTTATGTTAATGATAGTGTCAAGAATCTTGTGTAAATTCTTATTTCCTGTAAATTAAGTTTTCAGT
>OFMA01001546.1_pt1 | contig 14719 bp, 10 predicted proteins | sample 1541011 | NCBI WGS metagenome assembly OFMA01 (sample SAMN04209225, study PRJEB22552) | human gut metagenome | biome: gut; material: feces | host: Homo sapiens | place: USA: Oklahoma
TAGGCAAACGCCCAACTTCTTGATTTTCAATCAAAGTCCAATTTAGAGCGAGTTATATTGCTTAACAACAATACAACAGTAAGATTCCGGATAACCGGATAAATATTAATATAGTAAGTGATAAATGAAAAGGAAAGCAGTTTCGCTGTTTGTTGTTTTGGCAATTAAAACAGCAGGTTACTCGCAAGATTTCGCTCTGAAGACGAACGGACTCTACTGGGCGACAACCACACTCAATCTGGGCGTAGAAAAGGCAATCAGCAACCAGGTAACCCTGGAAGCAGATGTGGCATACAACCCCTGGACATTCAGGGAAGACAAGAAGATGCACCTTCTCTTGGTGCAGCCAGAAATGAAATACTGGCTGTGCGAGAAGTACGAAGGTCATTTCGTAGGTATCCACCTGCATGGTGCTCAATTCTACGGAGGTTTTGGCAGCAAGCTCTACGATGGGCTACTTGGCTGGCGGAGGCGTAACATACGGTTACGACTGGATTTTATCCCCTCACTGGAACCTGGAGGCAGCCATCGGTGTGGGATACGCCCACCTCTGGTACAAGCAAAGCCCTAACTTGCCCTGCATCAAGTGCCAGAAAAAGAAGAACGAGAACTATATCGGTCCTACCAAGGCTGCACTATCATTAGTCTATATCTTTTAAAAAAAGTGCATCAGTTAATTACAAAGAACATTATGGATGATAGAATGAAACTCAAAATAGCATATCTGGCTATAGCTGGTATAGGCTTGGCTCTTCTGACGGTTATGTCTTCATGCAGCAAACAGAACATAGTAAGTGATAAAAAGATTACATGTACTCCCGATTCTTTTATGCTCCTGCCAGATAGCAGCAATCAGGCTGTACTCAACCTTCAGGTTCATATCCCGAAGCATTATTTCTCGAAGAGAAGCCGTCTCTTCGTAATACCTGTATTGACAGACAGCGACAGCATCGTGGCTAAATACAAGCCTATAGTGCTGGATGCGCCAATCTACAGCAGGAAGATGGAACGTAAATGGGTACTCGACAGCATTGCTGACCCATACGATTCTATTGCACAGAAAGTTACGAACACGAAAGTAGATTTATCCGTGTTATATAACGACACCATCACCCTGCCTGCCAACTTCCATAAGGGAAGCCTCGTGGCAGTGGCTTCTGCCGACGGATGCGGCGAATGCCGTGCCATCAGCCATACCAAGATAGCCGATGTGTTCCGTCCGGAAATCAAGAAGCAACTGCATCTCAACTGGATGATGCATACCTTCGAGATCAAGCCGAAGATAAGAGAAGGAAAGGGCGTGGCACGACTTGAGTTTGCTATCAATAAATATGATATCAATCTGAAGATGAGCAACAACCAGGCTGAGCTCGACCACATGTTGAGCGATATAGCTCCAGTGCTCAGCGACAGCCTCGCTACCCTCACTTCTTTGGGCATCTATGGTCTGGCGTCAGCCGACGGCCCGCTGAAGTTTAACACCCCACTTTCCCGCAACCGTGCCAACTCAGCCCTGAAGTGGCTGCTTGCGCACATAGAGAATGGCGACAAGGTGAAGAAGATAGCCCGTATCGGTTCACGCCCTGAAGGATGGCAGCCAGTATTGGATGCGATGGTGGCCGCCGGCGATGCCGACAGCACGATGGTGAAGAACATCCTGACCCGATATGCCAACTTCAACGATGATGTGCAGGAGCGCTATATCCGCCGCCTGCCTATCTGGAACAGCATCAAGAAGAAGTATCTGCAGAAGAGCCGTAGCGTGGAATACACCTACACCTACATCATCAAGAACTTCACCACCGATGAAGAAATGCTGCAGATGTACGAGCTCCGCCCAGATGCCTTCAGCGAAGATGAGTTCCTGCATGTGGCACAGATTGCAGAGAGCGCAGAAAAGCAGAAGCAGGTATATGAGACGACTTTGAAATATTACCCTATGTCGAAGATTGCTGCCAACAATCTTGCCATCCTACTCGAGAAAGAAGGCAAGTTGAATGTGGCTGAAGAGATATTGAACCGCCAGAAGGTAGAAGAGACTCTGGTCAGCCAGAAGGCACTCACAGAATAAATTACAGCGTATGACAAGATTAAAAGTTATCATATATGGCATGGCACTGGCTATGTCATTCACCTCGTGCATCCGTGAAAATCTGGACCAATGTCCTCCTCTGCGTATCAACATCGAGGTGAAAGACAAGAATTATTTCAATGTCGACCAGACTGCACCCGAAGAGAAACGAGATGAGAATCAGTCATTTAGATCATTTGTTTCGTCTCTTTCCTATCGTCTGAGCCGACTCAACGATGACGGCACTCAGCAGGTTGTCGTAGAAGAAAAAGGTTTCGGAGTAGAGGGTGATGGATTAACTTATCCTGTAAGCTTCGACCCCGACATGCCTTTCGGAAAATACGTCTTTACGGTATGGGGAGGTATGAGGAAGCGAGGCGAACTCAATCTGGATAAAAACGAGCTGTTGCTGCATCCGGAGCACAGTCAGGGCGATGATGTCTATCAGGTTTGCGATACCCTCGTCTATGATGAAAACCATTATTGCTATACCAGCGAGATGGAGCGCACCAAGGGAAAACTGGTTATATGGACAGAGAATCTTCCTGCCGGGTATCACCTGATGAATACTGAAGTAAGCCAGCTCTATGGAATAGTAAATCCAAGTTTCCTATATTCTGAAGAGACCAGCGTCTTTCATGAATCGGAAATTGAAGCTGGCGCCAAGACCAAGACCTCTATTTTCCTGGCTCCTTCTTTCCAGAAGGAAGAGTCAGTGGTGGATGTCAATTTCTATAAGAATAGTGGCGAAGGCGCTGGCAGCAGTTCTTCTGTGTTGACGCCTGATGACGTGAAGGTAAGCATGGAGCGCAACAAGATTACGGTGCTGAGATATGTGTACGATTCCGACCGCAATCGCTTCACCATCTATATGAAGGTGAACGACAACTGGGAGGAAATTCACGGTATGATATTGGATTGATAATTAATTTATACTTAATTTTTAAATTTATAATTTATGAAAAAAGGTATGTTTTTTGCGTTTGCAGCAAGCAGCTTGCTGTTCAGCGCATGTAGCAGTGACGACGCTGTGGTTAGCACAGATGGTCAGAACGAGGCAGTACAGCAGATTGTATTGCAGGTAGCAAGTAGCGGTGATGGCTTGAGCACACGTGCAGGCCGCCCATTGTATTCTTCACAGGCTTTGCAGACTATCCAGCATGTTCGCGTAATAATTTACAAGGATGATGCAACAAAGACTATTGTCAAAGACGAACAGTTGGATTGGACAAAGAGTGATAAGTATGACAATCATGGTCGCCAGCATACTCTTACTTACAAGGGTGATCAGAGACTGGGTGAAGGTAACTACAAGGTTATGGCTGTAGGTTACAGCGATAACAGTGACTACACCTATGCTTTGGATGTAACAAGTGCAGATGCCCTTAGTGGTACTTACAGTGACATTACTGCAACCTTGAAGGAAGGCAAAAAAGATGCAGAGGAGGTATTCGCAGGTGATGCAGATCTTAAAATCGGAGTTGATAAGAATATTACCAACTTTACTTCTGGTGAGAAGAATGGCGTAGCAGTAACCTTGCATCGTCAGGTAGCTGGTAGCTTCGGCTATTTCAGTAACATCCCAGCCAAAGTTGGTGAAAAAACTGCCGCAACTCTTCGTCTCGTAGTAAGAGGTAAGAATGATGTGTTGACTTTCAACAACTTTAACAGCTCATTCACAACAACTAACAACAATATCAAGTATTACGTTAATGGTTCTACATCAACAGGTGCAGCACTTGCTTCAGATGCAAAGTTCAATAACAACGAGGCAGGTTATGTGCTCTACTCTATCAATTTGAAGACATGGTTCCCTCAACTTGATGAAAACGGTGATGGTGTGCTGAATGCTCAAGATGCCAGCTGGAAGCACCCTGATGATGTAAAGACTCAGGTTGTGAAGGGTTCTGTATTCGGAAGCAACTTCGTCATTCCATTTAAGTTAACTAGCGGCAAGAGCACCATGGAGCTTCAGCTCTTGGATAATGCTGGCGATATCATCAAGACTTGGACCGTTTCTATCCCAGAAGTAAATTCGAATACGGAAAATGGAAATGTTGCAGACGAAAGCGCTTCAATCTTCAACGTGGTTCGTAACCACATGTACAACTTGGGTGTGAAGACTTCAAATGGTACACCAACTGATCCAGATCCAAGTAAACCAACTCCAGATCCAGATCCAGACAAACCAACTCCAGATCCAGGTAAAGACGAGCCAGAAGACTTGACCAAATCTCAGAACCTCATCTTGAAGGTGAACGATAACTGGGAGACTATCCACAAGTTGGTGCTGGGTGATTAATCTTACTACGTGCTCATAATATAGGCAGTATTAAGAAAAATATATCCAAGGGATGCACAGTGCCCGCTATAGGCACTCGCATCCCTTATTATCCCAACATCACAATATTTAATTTATTATTCATTTTATACTCAATTCCCATTCAAATCGAATAGGCGAACATTGAAATCGAATAGACGAATATGATGAGAAAATCTATAAATATAATCCTCGCTGCCAGTCTCCTAATGAGCTGCAGCGCAAGCAATGATGCGCCTGATACCCTCGCCGACGGCTCGCATGCCGTGAAGTTGAGCATGAGAGTGGGTGTAAGCGCAGGTGTCGTTACCGGCTCACGAGAACTTGATACATGGGATGGAGCACAGCAGGTGAATGATATGAGAATCTACGTCTTCAGATGCCCCGCAGAAAAGAAGGGCACCCCCGAAGAAGCATATACCTATTGCATCCCTATTGAAACGGAAGCAGCCAAGAATGGTTACTATTCCGTTGACGCATTCAACAATAGAGAACCCTACTATTCTGCCGAGCACCAGAACATGCCCGAGCAGCATCTATACACCATCGAACCTTATCTGCAGAACGGCTACTACTACCAGTTTCTAGCCATAGGCAGAGATGACAAATACGCAACGAAGAAAGTACTTACAGAACCCAAATTCACTGAAAACGAAACGAAACTGGAGGACGCAAGAATCGCCCTCACCGAAGAGGAAAAAAACAGCGCCAAACTCGGTATCCTCAATACCACAGAGCTGTTTAGCGGAATTCTGCAAGACGAGAATACCCGAGAGAAAGCCCCCGTTCTCGTAACGGAAGAGACGAAATACTTCCACCGCACGCTGACCGCCAGCCGTAATGTGGCTGGTCTGATGATTTACGTAGAAAACATCCCGGCACAGGTGGAGTCGAATGCAGCAGGAGACGTGAACACCGTTACCTTCAAGCCCACCTCTCTATCCGTTGTAGCCACCGGCATCAGCACCGAAACGCTGATAAGGAAGAAGAAGGCACCAGCAGATGCTGAATCGTTGACTTATCAGACGTTGGGCACCATCGACCTCACCCCCTCAAACGGATGGGCCGTAGATGCTAAAGAGAACATATTCAAGCGAGCTGAAGACTCACAGAAAGGATGGAAGGCAAACAGCTACATGATAAGCAACTTCATGATGCCTACACCAGAGGAAAAAATGCAGAAAAGCAAGAACTCGGCAGAGAACGAGACCACCTTCTATCTGCATTACACGGATGGCACATACCACAGGTACGACAACATCAGGTTGTCAGCAGCCACTGGCGACAAGTTCAAATTCCCTATCGAGGCAAACCACCTGTATTGCCTGGGAGCCAAGAGCAAGACCGTGAACCAGCCATACGACCTGAAGGAGTATTACGAGCCGGTGATGACCGAAGTGAAGGTTGAGATAGAACCGGCCTTCGAAAAAAAACATGAATTTGAAACAGAATAAACGTTACAAAACAGCATAAAACGGAAATAGAATATGCAGAAATCAAGATTTAGCATCTGTAAGATAAGCTCCATCAAGATGAACGCCATCAGGATGAACGCCATCAGGATAGGCATGGCGGCAGGTTTTTGCTTCCTCCTCGCACTAGCCGCAGGATGCAGCAGCGATGCCGATCTGCCACCCTATCCAGATGGCAGCAATGGAGATGCAGGGATGAATCAGCCTTCTGAAAAGGACGACGAGATTACGACTGTTCCCTTCACCATCACTCTGGGCGGATTAAGCGGCAGCGATGGCAATGCAGGGCAGGGGGGCGGAAACACCCGTGTAGCCCCTCCTGGTGCAGGATCCTCTTCCTCGTCGGGCACAATAGGCGAGGACGACGGATATACCGAGACCGACAACGTCAATGCCGTAAGGCTGATAGCTTTTCGCCGAAGAGTTCAGAACAATGGAGAAAATTCTGCAACCTATGATGCCGCAGTCAACGATATCCAGGGCTTCGAGTACGACCCTACCAACGACAGGGTGATTTACGGAAAACCCACGTTAGAAGACGGCAAGAAAGACGATTATCTTTCGGGAAACCCCCACAGGCACTATGTGGTAAAGGGCACCTTCGGCATCAGCAGGGGCTACGAATATCGCATCATTGCCCTCGCTTACAATAGCCAGGAGAAATCGCCCTATCCGCAGTATGAGGGAAACCAAGTGATTACCAATGATATGCTCAATATCAAGAGGGGCACTACATTTCAGGAGTTCAAGGCCACGTTTGCGAGTTACCTGGTTAATGATAAGGGCAGAACCGACACCCCCAACAACTGGCTTGACTATCTAAAAAAAATAGTTCTCACACTAAATAATGTAAAATGCTTGAGCCGCCAGCTCATCACGGTGCCGCAGCTCTTCTATGGCACCCTCTACCAGAAGGGAGATGCCACCCAAAATCCAATCATCTCTTCGGCTGATTACCAGAAGGAAAATCTGGGGAACAACACCCCTACGCCGCTTGTAGGAACACTCTATAGAGGCATGGCAGAAGTGGAGGTTCATATCACTCATGCCGCCCATCACAGCATTACAGCGCAGACGCAATGGTATTGCCTACTTGCCGACACCGTGCTTACCCAGATGCCTCTTACCAGCTACGACGGTTTTAAGCAGGGTGGGGAACCTATCAAAAAGTATTCAGAAAAGGGAGGCTCCTATACCGCCATTGCCTATGCCCCCTTCCCAGATGTAGGCAAAGAAGTGGTGCTCAAGGCATTTGTGCTGCCAGGCAAGACCCATCTTGCCGTGAGAATAGGCTTCGATGCCTATCCTCACGCCCACAACTATCAGATAAAGGCAAAGGATATGATGTCTTCTGAAGCAGCTACGGGCGTTATCGTGGTAGATGGAGTCAGCAACCTCTTCTATCTGAGGCGAAACCATAAATATGTCTTCACATACACTGATCAAGGAAAACTTACAGACTCCAGACATTTGCTCGATTAAGATCAAGAGAATTATCAAGACGTTATGCTATGTTTTAAAATCAAACAGACAATGAAACTGCATTTTATATTCAAATCATTCATATTATTTGTGTTAACATTCCTGATGGTTGTGCCCGCCTCTATCCAGGCGGCACAACCCAAGGATGACAACACCAGTCCCTATTTCGAGAGTGCTGCCGTTAGAGACTCGTTCAAGAACTGCAAGAAACCCATCTGGACCAACAACTGGGTTGATCTGCCAGCCGACAAGCAGCAGGACCATTTTGTGGAGTTCAACAAAGACCCCAAATATGGCAACATGACATTCCGTGAACTGCGCAACCGCCGTGCCCTTACGGGCGAATCGTGCACCATTAACAAATTGATTGGTGTGGTAGGCGTAGGCAGCTGGGCAAAGGATATGGGCGCCCTTACCGACGATTCACTCGACAACTATGCACAGGTGAACTCCGTGGTACGAGCAGGAGTAACCGTAGATCCGATAGTAAGTGTAAAAGATATGGATAATTACTATTCCAAGGGAACGGTGGCAGGCTATACCATCGTAGCAGGTTCGGGCAGCAGCGTGCTCAGCCTCGATGTAATCAAGGCTTTCTCCATCGGATTCTATCGCGACGGCAAGCTGCAGGGCGTAAAGGCGGTGAGAGAAGGACAGAACGGCTCGGGAGTAACGCTGAAGCTGCTCCAGATACCGGGTTCCGACAACATCTGCGCCATGCTGACTGCAGAAAGCGACTGGCTCTTCGATGAAATCACTCTCGACTGCTCGGGCGGCATTCAGGCAGAAGTGGCGAATATTCTGAAAATCAAATATGCCTTCGTGGGCAAATCTACGGAGTTTACCATCACCGATGGAGGCATCAAAAAATACAACGAATATTTGGAAGGCGACAAGCAGGTGGCGCTCAAAGAGATGAAAGGCTGGCGCCCTGTTATCCTCGGCATCCCCCTGCCTTTCCTGGACAACGATATAAAGAAGATGACAGATGATGATCCGGACAATTTCGCCACCATCGTCCCTCTTCTTGACATAGGTTACCAGGGCGGAGCCAAGTTTATGATGCAGAACGACAAGAACCCGCAAGGCGAAGCATTCGAGGCGGGTATGGAGGCTGGCTTCAAATACAAGATGGATGCCCTGCTGAGCCTCAATGCAGGAACATGGGTCAACGTGCTGCTCTTCGACCACAAGGGAAACAAGGTGCAGGAAGAAACGATTTCTGCCCAGGTGCTCCACCTCTCGCTGGTGCAGATTGGCGACGGAACGGTGAGCATCAAGGCAAAGGTGCCGTTTTCGGGATGCGAAATCAGATTCCTCACGGTGCTCGGAGTAGATGTAGGCGCCATTGGCATCCACTATGGATTCGTAAGAATGGCTCCAGATGTATCCCACCGGTGTCCCATCAACCCTACCATCAGCAGCAATGTCTGCCAATCGCAGACTTCCTTCAACCTTCGCTCCAACCCCAAGGTGAGCGTAACATGGAAGCTGACGGGTGCCTGGGATTTGAATGGCAACGACATCCTGACCACCACTCCCGTGAAGGTGACTGCCGATGGCCATGTAACCGGCATGCTGCCGGGCAAATATACCTTCAAGGCTACGGCTAAGGACGGATGCAGCGACGAGACTACCATTACCGTAGGTGAATTCGGAAAGGGTGAAACGCTGTGCGGCAAACCGCTTATCAACGATACTGAAAAAGCCGTCTATGCTCTCTCCACCGACAAGCACGCTACCTCAGGTTCGCTGATTTCCATTTCCGACCTCCAAAATCCTCAGAATATTCTCAACAAGGATGATACTTCGTATGCAGAATACATCAGCGGTCTCAACCTGGGCAACAACCTGGGTATCATCGGTATCAAAAGAATAGAGGAGAATAGTCTGATATATGATGCTACCGGCCGACACGAAGGTGAATCAGAGCCGGAAGCCGTCAAGAGAGCGAAGCCCAAGCGCATCGGATTCGTGGTAGAAGCCACGGGAACGGTGCTGAACCTGCATGCACTGGAGTTCTTGCATATAAGATGCTATCATGACGGCGAGGAAATATATCGCCATCTGATAGACGAGAACAATGCCATCAGTGCCGACCTGATAGGTTCTGAGAAAGTGCAGAAAGTGAGATATTCCATCGAGGTGCCTTCCATCGACAAGAATGGAAGGCCAACCCAGATGGACGAGTTCCAACTCTGGTATTCGGGTGCAGTCAATCTGGGCGTTTCTAAACTCCGTATCTACTATGCCTTTATCGAGGAGGCTTCCGACGACTGTTCTTCGCCACTTGCATGTAGCAGTATGGTGATGTCGCATAATCATTCACATACTACCATCAATGCTAATGAAACCAAATTTGGCGGAGCGGTGAGTGTGGCTACTGTAGATGATAACTTAGGTTATCTGGTGGATGATGACTTGAATACCTATATGGCGGTTGCCAATACGGTAAGTCTGGGAGTTGGTCAAACATTCGCCGTAAAGATGGGTAGAACACTCGACTATCATCATCAGTTGGGAATTGTCATTGACAACAAGACTTTCCTGGCAGCCGTAAACGTAGGAGACTGGCTAACGGTAGAAACCTTCAAAGAAGGTAATTCTACGGGAGATAAATTTACCGACTGGGACGTGATTTCCGCTAAAGTAGCGGGTTATGGCGATAAGAATATCCTCTTCCTTCAGCCAAAGAAAGCGTATGACGAGGTGCGATTTACTTTAGGCAAAATTGTAGGCGCATTGGATGTGCAGAAATTCTACGGATTCGTGACACGTGGTGATATTGATAATGATGGTATTCCTGACTGTAAGGACAACAACTCGTGCGTAAATGGTGTAGACGATATCGTTGTCAACAATGTATGCGTAGGAGATACGATTGTCGTAACTGCTACCGGATTGACCGGAGTAGATTATCATCTTTACTTCGGTGATAAGAATGCGGGAGATAATGGCATCGTGTCTCTGCATTCTACATCAGACACCAAGAACAATATCCAATATACCTACGCCACAAAGGAGCCGGGCGAATATCAGCTCACCTTCTTCGACGGCAGCTGGACGCCACTCTCTTCAGTAGTATATCAGGTTCATCCATTACAGACCCGATGGCTTCCGAGTGCATCTACCAATGAATGGAACAAATGGGACAACTGGAGCGACGGTTCGCCTTACTGCTGCACCAACGCCATCATCTCGTCGGATGCCGATAACTTCCCAATGCTGGGCACGCCAGTGAAGCCAGCCGACTACTGCTGCAAGGACATCTTCTTCGAACCCCGTTCGGCGGTGGATAACGTGCCATCGCTCAACTATCGCAAGGCATGGGTAGAACTGGAGCAGAAGCCGAACCATTACTATCTGCTGAGTGCACCGCTCAAGCAGATGTACACGGGCGATATGTTCATGCCTGCCGACACCACGAAGGCGAAATACTTCGAGGAGCTGAACGAAGGAAACTGGAAGGAACTGCGCTTCAACCCGAGCATCTACCAGCGCCTCTGGGCGGCTGCGCATCCGGGTAAGATTTATTCGCTAAACAGCAAGGGAAATCCGGTTTTGACGGATGAAACGCTCGCCGTGAACGAGGCCACCTGGTCGCACAACTTCAATGCCGTGGCGAAGGAGTACGGCATGGGTGAAGGCTTCTCTATGTGGATAGACAACGGCAATCTGCCGGCTACCAATAAGTTCAGTATCCGCCTGCCTAAGGCGCATAAAGAATATAGTTACTTCGTGGATTACGATCAGGAGAAAGTGGCTAGTGAAACCGTGACGAAAGATGCAGATAAGATAAACCGCTTCATCTACGAACCGGATTCTCCGAAGGAAGGTGACTTGACGATGGAATATAAGTATCTGTCGGAAGGCAAGGAAGTGACGGAGAACCGCACGGTGTTCGTGGGGCAGAGCGAGTATCATATTACGCTGAAATCGGATATTCCTACGCAGACCTTCGTGCTGGGCAACCCATTCATGAGCCGCCTGAATATCGAGAAGTTCCTGGAGGTGAATGAGAACGTAAGCAGTGTGAAGGTGGAAGTAGAGAATGAATCAGGAGGTATGGAAGAGCAAACTGTAAGCAAGGACGCTTCTACGGGCAATGCCACCACCATCGCCCCAATGCAGGCATTCTATGTTACCACAAATGATGAGCCGAGTACGAAAATCACCCTGCTGCTCACCCCAGAAATGATTGGTGGAAGCAAGAAGGCTACTGAGGAAAGTAAACCTGCTGAAGCCAAGGGACTGAAAGTGTGTGTGGAAAGCCTGAAGACGCGAAGCAAATCAGCAGCTATGCTGGTGATGGAGAATTCAGAAACTGCTTATGATGTTTCTGACGGTTCTTCTTTCAAGAACTCTGTATGGGTTCCAACTCTTCTGGATAGTGAAGTGAAGTCACCTCTGAAGGTATTTGGTATTCAGCAGAGTCAGGCTTACGATATCCTTCCGATGACTGGCGCTACATCTTTAGGAATCTATCTTTCGCAAAAGGATAGCATCCGTATCGAGGTAAAACCTATTCAGGGTGTTGATATGAGCGGATATGTTCTCCATGATATGCTTTCGGGTGCCGATTATTCACTCGATTCTCCTCTCATTATTGCGGATGCCGAGACCTCGTTAGGCAGATTTGTTATCAGAAGCCGTTATGGAAGTACAGATGTGACATCTGTCGATACTGATCAGCGCATCAGTATTGTTCAGGAAGGTTCTTCTGTCCTCGTGCAATCTGCCTGCGGTCTGCTCAAGAGTGTCAAGGTCATAGACCTGAATGGCAGAATCATCAGCAGGGTACAGGGAAATGGTTCAAGGTGTTTAAAGGCGAGCATAGCCTCTGGCATCCAAATCATACACATAGAATTGACAGATGGTAGCAGTAAGGACTATAAGATGATTTTTTTAGTAAGGCTGTACTGTGGTACAGCTAATATCTCTATCACACATAAGCAAATCCCCCAGCCCGCAGTTTGCAGGTTGGGGGATGATTCTTTCTGTTCCCATTCCTATACCTCCAGCAGCGGCTGGAGCTTGGTGGCATCGAAGCAGGGGCATGCCTTCTGCACGCCAGGCAGGTCACGATGACCCAGTATCACCTTGATGTCAGGAAAACGGTGGTGGAGGTTGATGATCAGCCAGAACATCGCATCCTTCTGGGCTGCCGTTCGGGTGTCGGCTATGCAGCCATTGGCATCCAGTCCGCCCTCATAACAGATGCCGATGGAGTTGGCGTTGGCTCCACGGGCATGCGCACCCATCCGCTCTACCGGACGGCACTCGTGTACCTTGCCCTCGCGCGTAATATAATAATGATAGCCGATGTCAAACCAGCCGTTCACCTCCACATGGTCGTGGCGCAGCTGCTCTACTGTGTAAGGGTGATTGCAGCGGCTACCGCTGCAATGCACCACAATCATATCAATCTTTCTCATAGTCTATCCATTAAACCAGATAATCCATAGTTAAGCCAAGAAGACGGTATGCCCTAAAAAGAGCAGGAAGAAACTCCCATAGCCCCCAAAAGGGCTGTTAATACCGTCACCACAAACTTGATGACCTCATTCCATGTCTGCTTGTTCTTGATACTCATATACCTGATCTGTTAATAATTAATGTTTTAGAAATCTACATTGTCGCCGTTGCCGGAATCCTCGCCGGTGTTGCCGGTATCCTCACCAGTGCTGCCAGTGCCCTGCGATGTGCCGCCACTGTTCTCACCAGTGCTTCCGGTGCCCTGCGATGTGCCGCCTCCGGTGGTGCTGCCTGGCTTGCCGGTCTCGTCTGTGCCGTCGCCAGCCGCCTCGTCCTTCTTGTACTTCTTTGCCTCCTCGATGTTGATCGTCTTGGCGCCCGCCTTCTCAGCCTTCATGGCTGCAATCTGCAGAGCTCTGGATGCCACCTGCTTGTAATCCAGCTCGCTGAACTTGTTCTTCACACCCTCTCCAGGGATATACTGGATGTTTGCCCCGGTGATGTTGACGTCGCTGCGGAAGTCGGCAGGATTATCTACTCCAGTACTGGTAAGCTGGAGTCGGAACTTGCCCAGCTCGCCAAACTCCACCTGGTTACCACGCTGAAGCTCTGTTACGAGGTTATCTACTGCGCTCACCAATACTGCGGTGCAGTCTGCACGGGATACGGTGGTCTGCTTCTCGATCAATCCTGCAAACATCTTGAGCGAGATAGAATCGTTGATCTGTGTGCAAGCATAATACTTGCTGTCTGAGGTCTTGTCACCCGGCTTTGCCAAATGCTTTGCTAAACTAAAACTTACTGACATAATACTAAAAATTTAAAAGATGAATAACTCTTGTTGTGTATCGGACTCTTCCCGATTACATTTGCAAAGATACGACATCCGGCAGGGGCGATTTGCACACTTTGGTCCAAGATGGTTCACTTTCGTCCTTTTTGGTTCACTTTGGTTCAAGATGGAACTCTTTCGTCTGTGTTATATATGATGATTGCTTACGTCATATATGATGCAGGCTTGTGCCATATTGGTCGTATTCTGATGCCCTTTAGAGTGTTGTAGGAGGGGCAGTATGGTGTAGTAAGATACCATCAGCTTAATATAGACCACCCATCTCGGAGAGTGGGTATTCAAAACACGCCTATCTCGGAGAGTTTTAGCACCCATCTCGGAGAATCGGGGGTGCCAGACCTCCCATCTCGGAGAGTGGTAAAAGGTTAAGTGCTTGATAATGAGATTGATAGATGCGTAAAAATGGCCCTTATACTATACCATATATAGTAATATATATACTTTATTATACTTTTTATACTATACGTAAACGCGCGTGAAAAATCTTTTTTTTTAGAAAATTTGATGGAAAATGTATTTTTTCTTCGTTTTTTTTGGTTATTTCAAAAAAAGGTGTTACTTTTGCAATCGGTTAGCTGAAATGGCATCAAAAGCTGTGGCAAAAAGCTTTGGCAACAAAGCTATGGCAAAAAGCAGTAGTGTCATGAGGCTGATACAAGTGAGGGTTTTGCAATCGCCCTGAGAGAATAGGTGCACTCAATCTTTTCCTATCTCTTATGGGTTTGGTATAGGATCCTTACCGGGGCATTCTGTGTCCGATTGTTTTGAAAAAAGAATAATCGGCACGGAATGGATGGTAAGATAGTATATACCAGCCGGACACCGACAAATGAGTGCAAAACTCCCGTAAGGAGTATATAAGTAGGTGCTCTGATTGTTATCTTCACCCATCCTTCTGTGTCGATTTCTTTTAAAAATATGAATTTGCCTACCTTAAAAAGGCAGACAGCTAACAAGGAAAAGAAATGACAAAACCTATGAACAACGTAATCTCCCTGCTGGGAGTTCAAGGACTGTCGCGAAACAATTATTCCGTTGTGCAGCTC
>OFMA01001548.1_pt1 | contig 14713 bp, 11 predicted proteins | sample 1541011 | NCBI WGS metagenome assembly OFMA01 (sample SAMN04209225, study PRJEB22552) | human gut metagenome | biome: gut; material: feces | host: Homo sapiens | place: USA: Oklahoma
ACCAGAGAATCGCCGTAACAGGCAACGTATTTCATGATAATCGCTCCTCACGTTGTTTTTTCTACATATTATTATAGCATAATAGTAAAGGCCGTTACGGTAGAAGTTGATATGTTTATACTTGCCTAATATCGAAAATCACACTTCTAAATTAATATTTTTCCATTGAACAGATCTATAATTCTATCGACTCTAAAATAGCAATCAGCTTTTCTAATTCACTCTGTTTTAAATTTACTCCTTTGCCACACTTCGTATGTTTATGATCCCATTTGCGAATATCTAATCCTTTTTTATATCCCCAATCAATGACACGTGCTTCTGTTGACCAATTACCCTTATCATTTAAAACAGTAACAAGTCCATAGTCATCAATGCTAGCATTTCCAAAATCAATAACTTGCAACAAGTCATCTTTTGAAAATATTGTATCTTCTCGTAATACATCACGCAGTTTAAGAATTTCTTCTTTATTTAGCACAATTCCCTTCCCGGGTTTTTCGCAAGAAGTGTTATTCCATTCACGAATATCAAATGCCGGCGGGTTATTATACCATCGCATATAGTTTATACATATAGGACGAGTATTATCAGATATGTACCCGTAGTTTTTTATAATCTCGTAATTCTGCTCCGTTGTTCCATCAGGTGATAATCTGTCTCCTTTTGCTGTTGTGAACCACGCAGGCATGTTCTTTGATGCTCTTCCACCCTTTGAGGAAAAAATAAATTTAAATCCATGTTTCTCAAACAATTGCATCAAGTCATTTAAGGAGTTATCTCCAATTACCCATAAAGCACCTTTTTTATCTCGTTTATCTACAAAAGATAAATCTAAATACGAAAAAACCTCTTTTAATGTTAATTCAAATATACTTCCATCATCTATTTTTTTCTGCATTAACTCAACTTTCGTATCATCTAATGTCTCAATATTAATCTCAGCATCTTTATTATTGTTAATTACATCATCAATAGTCAATCCATCAAGAATATTACTCATACCGCTCACTCCCATGATATTTTTTAATTATATATTAATCAAAATCCGGATGAAAATCTATTAATTGTTCTTCTTTCTTTTCTCCTATATCTATAGCAAAGCTATTAACAAATTCATAAAGCTGATCACAAAGAATCTGTTTATCATGACAATTAGAAAACTTATTGTACAACAGTTCTATGCCTTTTACCGCATATTCATTAATAATATTCATATTAGCTTTCAGTTGTTCCCTACGATTAGGATCCGTATCATCTCTAAACGTTCTGTTCATATAATCCTCTATACTCATACCAGGGATTTCCTGAGCTAACAAAATTATTCTGTATATGAATTTTAAGTCTTTTTTCCTGGAATTCAAGTCATTTGCAAAAATAGAAACTTCTCTGTCTTTGAATTCATCGGTATCATGAATAGTTGCATTGTTTAAATATCCTATCAATATACTTAAAACATATCCCTCTCTAATGGTATTAAAAAGTCCAATATCTTCTTTAAGCTCCTTCAATTTCTTGGCATAAATTCCACGTAACTCTATTTCATTTTCAAATAAACCATTATTACTTTTCTCAATAATGTAATTCATACTATACACCCTTCTCAATAATATGTACTTCCATTTCATCAATCTTTTCAAAATAATAAACACGAGCCACTTTAGTATCAATACCTTCTTTCGCATATCGCCAATCTTTATACATTAGAGCAAATATGAGTTGTGATGTGCATTTTGCTAACTCTTTAGAAATATTTTTAGTATGCTTCTCATCTGCGTGCGAAAAAGCTGCATCAAGAACAAGCGGATACTGTTCGCCAAGGTTTGTTGCCAGCGGCTGATTTCGTTCATTCATCACATCATGAGCAAGTTTTACAAGACCACCTACATATGAAAAGTACTGTATTGCACGCAAACCACCTGTAGTATCTACTTTTCCTCCATCATATGTCATTATAAACTTATAGTTTTCATCTATAGAAACCTGACGCCTACCGTTATACATTTCATTGAATATATGTGATACATTTTCATTAAGACGCTTCAACATGTCTTTTTCACGTTTACCATATTCATTATTAAGCCAATTATATATTTTCTCTGCATATTTAAAATATAATTGATATTTAGCGGCTTTTTCGCTTTTATCTTTAGAGTCATTAAACTCTTTGGTTATATTAGAAATATCACTATTTACAGCACTGATATTAGCAATAAGCATTTCTTTTTTTTCAGTTAAATCATTGATATTTTTTACATATTCTCTCTTAGTTTCTTCTAAAGTAGCTATATCACATTCTGCCATTTCAGCTAACTCTTTAGAAATCACGCTAACCTTTTTCTCATAGTCATTAATATTCTTTCTTAATTCAAGTATATCTTCATAATTGCTATCAAATTCTTTTACAAAATCAGAACAATTTTGCACACTATCAGATATACTATCTTCTAATTCGGTAATAAGAGTACCTACTGCCTTAGGTGGAAGAATATCATAGTATTTCATTAATTCTTTAAATGCCATGCTCCCTTCTCTTAACTCGGTGCCGCAAAGACATTTCTTACGAGCAAGTAACTCATCTAATGCTTGTGCATCTATACCACGGATCCCCTTGTCAACTACATCCATTGCTTCCATTCTAGCCATTGCCGGTTCTAATAAAGGCTTTATAAACAAATGCATTGACTTTTTGCCAAAACCATCTATTAATTTAGATTGGCATTTCTCTAAATCTTTATTTGCTTTTTGTATAAACTTTTCTAACTCATCTCTTCTTTTCTGTAATTCTTTCGACGGTTCTGCTTGTCTCAGCTTTTCTTCTATTCGCTCCTTTTTTTTCAAATAATCATCAATATTAGCTTCACATATAGCTTTTTCTTCTTGATATTCACCTAGCTTTTTTTCTAAATCTCGCTTTCTAGCTAGAATACGTTCTACTTCTCCACTACTAAACCCCGCCTGCATATTTTCAAACATCCCCATAACGCTAGTACTATAGTAATTTCTTGCAGTATGCGGTCCATATAAATGCAGTTTCATATTACTGAATGCAGTTAATCCTAACAGCGTTCTTACAGCATCTCCTAATTCTGCTTTATTTATTTCATTGTCTTTTTCACCCTCAAAGAAAAAATAAGATGATAAATCCAAAGGCAAAATCGTTCTTATAATAGATGGAATATCTGATTTAGGTATACTCCTAGTTACGCCATTTATATCAGTATATGCCATTTCAGCTTCATCTGTTCCATTTTTTAACTTACCATTAGATAATTTTTCAAACTTTTGCGTACGTCTAATAATATATTGAGTATTATCATCTTCAAACTCTATTTCAACAAATGCGGTGTCAGTTCCTCCGGTAATTAGTTCTCTAGCAATCCTCTCATTTAAAATACTATCTTTTTCATTAAATCTGCTTTCGCCATACAAACACCATACGAACGAAAGAACAAAAGTTGATTTGCCATGCGTATTATCACCTAAGAGAACAACTACATTCTTGTCAGCATCAACAACATCTAATAATATTTCCTGATCACCTATAAATGGTCTGAAATTATGATATTTTATGCGCTTTAATAACATTTGTTAGCCTCCTCAATAATAATCTGTTTTATTAATTCTTTCATTTTATTATCACTATAAGAACATGTTTTAGCATTGTCACGCTCTAATTTATAAATTCTATTAATCATGCGCTCCAATGCTTCTTTTTTTAATCTTTGATCAACCATCGCAATCCCATCCTTTATAATATTCCATATGCTTGATAAATAGACTCAATTATATCATCAACTGCATTAGTGTTTTCTGCAGCTTCAGCAAATTCTCTCATTCTATCGATTTCTTTTTTTATAAGCGTCATATCACATTTTTTCGTTGAACTATCTATATATTTCACCTCATTTAACTTTCTCGGAAGAGTTATGAAATCAAAGATTTCGGCAAATTTCTTACCTGGAGCCTTTCTTAGCACTCTACCTCTACGTTGGACGTATTCCTTAGGATTAGTACTACTAGCTAATATAAATGCTTTTCTTATATTAGGTATATTTACACCTTCATCAAGACACTTTATTGCTGTAATAACTTGTATTTGAAATCCTGTTGAGAACATTGCCTTGATCTCTTCGCGTTCATTTCTATCCTCAAACGATGTAAATTTTCTAACACGCAAACCTATATCGCTAATTCTTTTTGTTATAAGTTCTATCTGTTTAATATCCGATTCGCAATCCGTTATAGAAGACTCATACTTATTAGTTCCACAATAAACAAGCATATAATTTTCCTTTTTATGTTCTTCCATCAATTGTGCTATATTTTTTATTTTGTCTTTACACCCAGATATAATTCTAGCCCGTTTGATTAATAACATTTTCAGATAGTCACTGCTTTCAAATTCTTCATGACTACTTTTACCTAACTTTGTGACTTTTTTAGTAAGTTCTTCATATTCATCATATTCATCTTGTGATAAATAATTAATTACCGGTTTGTAATAATACTTGGTCAGAAAACCATTTGTAATAGCATCTTTAAGCGTAAATTTAATACTTGTTTTACCAAAAAATTTACGTAACGCTTCTGTTCCATCTTCATCTCCATAACGTTCGATAGTCGCAGATAAACCTATTCTATATCTTGCTTTTAAGGGTAAGATATTTCTTGTTTTTTGAGCACCAAAATTATGAGCCTCATCAGCTACAAAGCAAAAATTTCTTGTAAACTCGTTAATTATCTTTTGAAAATCATCAGATATAAAAGTTGCAATTGTAGCTACAACACAAAAGTTCTTTACAATACCTCTATTATATAAATTTAATGCTTCTTGAAATTCCTTTCGCCATTTATTTCCTGAATAAGAATAGGCTTTTATAGGTTCTACATTAAAATTATTAATATCTTCAACCCACTGCTCCACTAAATGTTGATACGGAACTACGATTATGACAGCTAAATCATCATTTAAAGCTTTTGATAAAGAAGATAATGCACCTAAGGCAGTATATGTTTTTCCTGTACCGGTAGCCATATCAAAAATACCACAGTTCTGTGAAGTAAACCAATTGTCAATAGCCTTTATTTGATATTCATGCAGTTCTATATTTTCCGGTATTCTAAAAAAAGCCTTTTCTTTTACTTCAATACCACTATCGATTTCTGTATAACCATGATAATCAACACTTTTTGTTTTATATCTTTTTACAAATTCATCTGTTACATTTTTAAATTCCAAAGTCTTTATTCTAGGCTCTATATCATTCCAAATTGCCTCAAACGCATTTAATTTATCAGTTATACGATCTTTTTCAGAGCCTTCTGCCCAACTAACATACACATCCATTGTTTCATAATTATCTACTATTGCTGTCGCACTTTCATTGGGAGAACCAGTAAACACCACTATATTATCGGAACTGTCATGCACAATACCAACTTTTTCATGATATATACCAAAACCTATATCATTTTCCACAAATGCTATTCTTATATCTAAATACCCATCGGCTATCAAATTAGCCATGTAATTCAACTGCTCTTCTTCATAAGCGTTAATAGGCTTCTTTAATTCCCTTAATAATGAATTTTTTATGATTTCATCACGTTTAGCATAACCTTCTCTTATAGCCACTATGTCTTTTTCTGATAAATTAGGAGATGCAATAATCCTTACTCGTCCGCCATTTTTTATTAATGAATTAATACCTTTATATATTTGTGAAAAAATTGATGAGGAAAAAAAGCCAACTGCTCTATCATATTGATTACCCTCGCTCAAAACCGGAATATAAAATTTCTTTGCTATATCATCTATACAACTTCTATATTCTCTTTTTAAATTTAAGTCTTTCAAGCTCATGAATAATCACCCCATTATAAGCAATCTTCTATCTCTTCCAGCGCCCTCTCCAGCGCAGTAAAATCTTCATCACTGGTAAAATACCCTACGCTAAACCTAATCGTCCCGGCAGGATATGTCCCTAAAAATTGATGTGCTAAAGGCGCACATTGCAGACCGGTACGCACTGAAATACCATACCTATCAAAAATTCCGCCAGCACTGTCACTGCTTATTCCATTCATAACACAAGATACAATGCCAACAAATTTTTGCTGGTCATTATTGCCGACAACCTTTAAGAAATCATATTGCTCTATGATACTTAAGAGTCTTTGCCTGTACTCAACTTCTTTTTTCCATACATTATCTTTTCCTTGCTCATCAAGCCATTTTAAAGCAGCGTTCAGACCAGCAAGCCCAACAATATTACTCGTCCCCATCTCATAACGCTCTGGCAAGCTGTTAGGCATATTCTGATTAGCAGATTCAAAACCGGTACCACCAAAAATAACTGGCTCTAAAACAATCTCCGGCTTCATAACAAATCCGGAAATCCCGGTAGGACCATACATTGTTTTATGTCCGGCAAAAACAGCAAAATCAAAAGTATTTAAGCCTACATTAGTATCAACTAAACCGGCAGTTTGAGACATATCAGCAACAGTAACAGCATCATAATCCTTGGCTATTGCGAAAATTTCTTCTACCGGAGCAATAAGTCCAATGACATTGCTTGCATGACTAACGATGACTGCATCAGGCTTTACTTCATCAAACTGATAGCGGATGCGAAGCAAATCATAGCTTAAATCCTTCTGAACATGCAATTGAACTACCTTTATTGCACCAGATTGCTCATAATAATGTATAGTTCTTGTGACTGCATTATGTTCAAAGGGACTAATATAGATATTTTTCAATCCTTTCTTTATCAGTCCTTGAATAATTATATTAAGAGCAATAGTCGCAGTAGGTGTAAATACTACCTGCTTTGCGGGACAATGAAATAACTCTTGAATGCGTTTACGAGTATCTTTTAGCAAAGCTCCTGCACTTTTAGCCATACTATAATTACCCCTGCCTGCATTAGCTCCGCTATTTTTATAGAATTCACTCATGAATTCATATACGCTATCAGGTTTTGGAAATGTAGTAGCTGCATTATCAAAATAAGCCATTTTTTCACATCCTTAACACAACTTTTGTAGTATCTCCATCATAATCTGTCGTTTTTCCTGATCAGAAATAGATGTTCCCATAGATTCTACATCAGCTGTAATCATATTCATCAACAACTTAGCACGTTTGCTAAACTCAACTTTTTCAAAGCGTTTTGTCACAGCATTGCCTGTTTCGTCAATATATGAAAGCTCATAACTACTTGTTGTCGCAGTATTTTCTACAGCATCGTCAGTCTTGCTTGCAAACGCTTCTGCAGTAGCTTTATATTCTTTAAGAGCTTCCATAAATGTTTTGATTGTATGATCATCCCAATCCTCAATACGCAAGCCTGTAGCTAACTTAGCAATTCGTACAATGGTAGCCTGATCATCATTAGTTACTGTTTTAAATAAAGCAAGGCATTTTTCTGTTCCGTTGCCAAACAGTTGCTCAAAAACTTTTTGATCTAACTGTTCGCACCAATCCTTAATTACAGATGCTAATGACATAGCTTTTAAACTAAGCTTATTCTCCTGTATAGCAAATATTTCTTTTAGCTGCTCTGCTAACATTACTTTAAGCACATCGATATAAGCATCAATATTCCTTTTATAAGCAGCTACGTCTTTACAAATATCGGAATTAAACTCCTTATAACCAAATACCTCAGGAATCTTTTCAAATAACAATTCTTGACTGCCATTCCCCTGTTTTAACTGCCTCAAAAATGCTATTTGCTTACTATCTATCTTTACACCATCAATTGTTTTCTTTGATTCCCTCGTATATTTTGGCAAACCTAAATACCAACGCTTCATGGCAGAAGCAACATAGCCATATGCATCATTCAACTTCTCAGTTTCAATAACATAGTCAGAAAATACACCTGACATTTTTTCCACAAAATCAGCTTTATCGGCGTCCCAATCAAAATAAGAAATATAATAATTATCTGGATCAGAAAGCATCTGCTGCATTACATCCGCATTCAACGGCACTTGTCCATAACTATCTTGGATGACAATTTGCTGTTTTAACTCATGGAATACTACAGCTACATAGATCGGAATAACACCATCTCTTAACCCGATATGATATTCTGCATCAGTTAATCTACGATAAATCTCTCTAAATGGTATCGGGCCTAAAGTTCTTGCCTCAAAAATAACAGCTTTTATTGTTGCCAAAACTTCTGCCATATGGATATCCTCAGGCTCCATATTAAGAACAGATGTACCCATAAAGCCTTCGCACAAAATACCCTTATTAAGTAATGTACTACGCATGATCGATACTTCCTGACCGCTACCGGAAAATCCTAAATTTTCCTCAATATCATTGCGTAGTAATGCTGCTATAACTTTATCTCTGCTATTTTTAGCGATAGATGTAATATTTTTCTTGTTAATTGCCTCATTATTGATAACAGGAGTATTAGGAAAAATTCTATAACAAATATTTGACAACAATTCTGTAAGTGCTGCTTTTCTTGTAATATGCTCTACATTACCATTATGTATATAAACAGATTTGTAATTATTAGGATGAGTATATGAATTTATAAAATCAAGAATTACATCACGTAAATCTTCATAGATAACCTCATATTCATCAAACAATATTGAATTACCCTCTGCAGCCTCTTTCAGCTTTGAAACAGCATAAAACTGCTGGGCAATCATTTTTATTTCCTGATATTTCTTAGGCAGAACAAATACGCACTGATCAATTCCCTTGCTAGTCTGCAAGACTATATCTTTTATAACATCTATAGATTTGTTTTCTTCGGGAATTATTGCATAAATTACACCATCTGCCTCGCTATTTTCACTCTTTACCTGCCAATCAATATTTTCCCGCACTTCACTAGCTTCGATAAATTCAAATGCAAAATAACGAATCATTTCTTTCTCGTCATTATAGCGAGATGGATATACGTAATTATCAAAATTTGACTGATTTAAAATTTCTTTTGTAGAAACCCGGTTAGCATTAACAGCCATAAAATCATTAATCTTATCTTGAACATCTACACCGGAACTGCGTTTTAAGCGCAAAAAGCCATTGCTTTGCTTTTGATAGATTACAAGTTCTTTTTCCATCAAGTTAGTCAAAGCATGGCTAACTTTTTCTTCACCATATTCATTATTATAGATATTAAAAATTTCTGCCTTTGTTGGTTGCAATCTTTCAAATTGCTCCAAAATATAAATCAAAGAAATAGTTTTTACTATCTTGCATTCTAGCGAATTTTTTTCTAATGCATCCAAAATAGCTGTTGTAAGAATATATTTATCATGTAAATCACCGGAATAAACCTCTTTTTTAAACAAAGGCTCAAAGTAATCATAAATATAATCCGGTGTTATTAACGCAAATTTACTCTGATCAACATTATCAAGATACGTAGCAAGTGTACTTACTCCTTTTGCAGACAAAAATGTAAAAAGAGTTCTTTCGTTTTGCGCTACACGTTCTGATAATCTTGGCAATACAAAAGTCGATATCGGATGCAACGGATAACAATCGTAGATAGTTTTTCGAATCTCAATTTTATCCATATCCATAAAAATATTATGATTTTCATATACCTGAAATGTATTATCAAAATAACCTTTATTTTGCGCACAGAAAAGCTGCCACTGGTCTAATTTCTTGTTTATCACAGCGGCTATAATTTCATAAGTCTGCGTAAAATTATTATTAAGATGAATATGCGTAAATCTTTCAGATACGCCTCTCCAACCATCTACTTTTTGTTTAGGCAGCTTATCTATGTAATTGGCAATCTCTTTATGAGAGATAAGCATCAAATGCAATTGTAATTCCCCACTACGATTGCATTTTTCAGCAAAGTCCTGCAGCATTTTGGTATCGCTTACAGATGCTTCAGAAATATTTGCTTCTAAAAATTTGCTAAACTCATCATAGACAACATAAATTCCTGTATATCCTCTGCTCTTAATACCTTTTACCGCAGCCTCATACAAGTCAATAACATCAAAGCCTAAAAACGGATTAAATTCACTTCCGGCAGTCAGAGAAGGATATATTTTCTCAAATTTTTCATATGCAATAATATTAAAGTCTTCTAATTCACTAATAAATTCAGCTATCGGAAGCTCAATCTTCTTTTGGAACTCCTTGTATGTTAAAGGATATTCAGTTTTCCATCTTTCTATTACACGGCAAGCAGCCTGGTAGTTCGTTTCCGGCATAACATCAAGCATATTGTTCATTGCCAATGTTCTCTGTAAAGCTAATAAAAATGCTTGCGGTATACTCGTATTACTGCCAGTAATTACTACCGGCAAAATCTTATTATTACTCTTGTAATAGTTCAAGACAGCCTGATATAGCTTATCATTTTCTTTAAGCTTGGGCGGTAACTTTTCAAAAAGAGACAAGTCCTTTTTCATTAACATGGCCAATATAGTCAATATAATATGTGACTTGCCTTTACCATAAGCACCAATTAAAACTCTCGCTCTATCCGTAGAATTAAGATTTGTACTTAAAATAATTTCTTTCAACAACTTTAATGCTGACTGAGTTGGTATAAAGTTTTTCAGTTTCTCGTCACTATTCAGGTCAAAACCAATATTAACGGAATATTGGAAACCTGTAGCGACTTCTATCATATTTCTCATTAGTCTTCACTCCCAGCCCAATCATTAATATTCGCATAATAACGCTCTACACATTCCATAAAATTACGCTGATTATGGAATTGAACCACATCCAAACCGGCAGTCCTGATAACCTTTATTTCTCCTAATTTTTCAATTGCTCTCAAAACGTCAAGAAGTCCTAAAGAATCAAGGTTGAATACTTTGCCAATGCTACATTCATCAACTAACAAACTATTTAAAGCTACTTCTTTTCTGCCCTTACTTTGTTCAGAAATTACAGCAAGTGCTATCCATGGGTTAATTGTTTTACTGCCTGGCATTGCTTTTCTGTAAGATTTTCTTGTAACAAGGTCTACTAATCCCAGTTCACCCAAAGGACAATCAATATTATTCTCTGCACTTACTTTTAAAGGATTAGATTTATACCTAGGCAAATATGTATTGATAATACAATTGAAATCATCCTCTAGGGATCTTACCGCATGTCCTTTATTATCTGCACCGTCTTTTTCCGCTATGTATTTTTGCAATTGCAGAATAAAGTCTTCTTTGCTGAATTCTGTCATATTGAAATGATTAAAGAAATAGTACCATGCAGTTGCATTTTCTTGATTTGTAGCCAATTTATACTGCACCAAATACAATGTGCCAAGTTCCTCTAAATACCTGTCATGTTCATAGATGCAAGCACCTAAATCCGTTAAGTGCTGCTCTCTAACCTTCCCTTTTCCTTCTACAGTAAGACCGGTTACTTGCAGCCAATAACGCAAGGACTTTACCATATTAGCTCCGATACCCAAAGCATCCATTGGATTATTTAGTTTATCTACAAAAACATTCGGTTTATTTATTACATTCTTCATTCCCTTGCTTAACCAGCCTTTTCTGATAAAGAATGTTTCATGGGCACGAAACTTCATTGACATTTAGATACTCCTATTTCTTGCTTAGTGTACGTAAATATTTTTCCATCATGCATCCACCATCAAGATACTTAGGCGTAACACACATTTTACAATGCACACATTTATCAGGATTGATATAATACTCATCACCTATAATGGAAATGGCGCCTGCTTTACATAATGATTCACATTTAAGACATTTACGACAAGCATTAAATTTTTTTATTTGATAGCTTACCATGCGTTGTAAATCGTCATGAGAAGCTACGTTCATGGTTCTTACTTTAACAGCGTAATCAAATTCACTATTACCAAAAGGCTGAATAGATAATATTGGTACATTAGTTCTAATATCTACAATTAAAACCTCATGTAATAACTTTTGCCCCAGTTCAGGAGCTACTCTACCAAAAGGAGTGAAGAGATTAACTAATTCATCATCAAACTGGCGAACTAATTTATATATTTTGGCATGTTCTTCGGATGTACAATTTGTAAATTTTATTTTTACATCATTTGCCGCAGGAAGACCATTACCGCCCTGTCTTGCTTTCCATTTGCCAGTGTCTACATAAACTTCCGGATCAGGTTTACCGATTTTTTTAGCAAACTCTATAAGAAAATCACGCCATTTCTTAGATTGTTCTGGCATATAAATTCTTGACAGAAATTGAGCGCGCTGATTGTTATTAGGACAGCACCAACAGCCTACTCGATCATAACCTAGTCTGTAAGCATCATTAAAATCAATTTTTTCTGCTAACATATAAAGCCAAACATCAATATCTCTCCAAAAGAATATTGGTGAAGCCACTGTTTGCTTTTGAATCTTTACAGATTCTGAATTACCTTCAACTCTATTATATTTACTACGGCTTACAGATTCCGCCTTTCTGATGCCATAAAAAGTCAATATCTGTTGATTACGATATAAGTTATTCAAAACACGCGTAATCGGACCTGTTTTAAACATAGAACAGCACCAACGCATCATACGAGCCGGAGGACCTATATCTGAACATACATCATAAAAAATTTGCTCGCTATTTTTCGCTATTTGAAAAATAGCTTGCGGATTGTTTTCCCTATATCTATGTGCATACTCAATAGTCAAAGGAAATTCTAAAGTAGTATCGCCAAAAATATGTACTAAGCTAGGATTACTCAAAGCTTTAATAACTATATCTGCCGTCACAGTCGAATCTTTTCCGCCTGAAAAAGATAGCACTATTTGTTCTTCTTCAAACTTGCTTGCTGTATTCTTAATAAAAGAAAAAGCTTCATCCTTAAGCCAATTTAATCTATTTTTATTTGCTTGCACAAATTTCGTTATATACATATCAAAATACTGATATGTATTGCCTTCTTGATACTCAGCAAGTTTTTTTATCAAATCGTCAGCATCAGCTGCTTGAAAAACCTTACTCGCAACAGGTATAGATTTGCCATCAACATAATATCGGCTATTAGATGCCCACACTGATTTTTGTATCCATTCATACGGTTTTTTCCCGATTAAAAGCTCTACTAAGAGTCTTTCTTCCGGAAACACCGGTCGTAAATCAGTAGATAAATGCTTCATTTTAGAATGACAAATTGGGCAAATTTTATAGTCTAACTGATTAACAGTTTGTTGAACAGGAATTTTGCATTCATGACACCACAAAACATCAGTTGGAACATCTTCTATTGTTTTTTGTTTACAAACAGGACATACATCATTATTTGTCTCTATTTGACAATTCATACACCACATATTAAACCTCAGTATCAACCAAAAAGTATAGGTTATTAGCCTGTTTTTACAAAGGCATAAACCTACTTATATTTTACTACAATAGCTATTTTCATGCAATCCAACATACATTATTTTTCATTTTACCTCTCATTGCTAATATGACAATAACCTATACTTTTTTGTCATAATGAGGATTGAAAATGATTAACATAAAGTGGTCAATAGAAGAAGCTATAGTTTTGTTCTCCTTTTACATCAATGGCACTACAAAAAAAGAGGATCTGAAAAAGTTATCAGACGCTTATAAAAGAAGAGCAGAAATCTTAGGCATTAAAATTGATGCTAAATTCCGTAATATGAACGGTCTATCAATGCAGCTTGGCTGTATAACATATGTAGTTACAGGCGGCAAACATGGATTTTCTTCAGCAAGTAAGCTCTTTTACGAAACATATGATTTATATAAGACAAATCCAGAATTATTTGCCAGTATTCTACAAGAATTTAAGGATAAATATATGTAAATAAAAAGGCATCAGCCAACACAAATGTTGACTGATACTTTTTTATTTTTTATAATTTTTTGCTTTATACCTAAAACTAGATAGCGGCATATCACATAATTTAGCTGCCTTTCTAGCCGAAATGAGCTTTTTATTCCATAGAGCAACTATAGCACTAAAATTTTCCGGTAAAGGTTTTGGTGGACGCCCAAATCTAATTCCTCGTGCTTTAGCCGCAGCAATCCCCTCTGCTTGCCTTTGGTGTATAATGTTATATTCGTTATCCGAACAATAGCTTAATAAACTCAATATTAAATCGCTAATCAATGTTCCTATAAGATTTTTCTCACGCCTGGTATCTAATAACGGCACATCTATGACCACAATATCCGATCTCTTTTCTTTAGTTATAATACGCCATTGTTCACTTAATTCATGATAATTTCTCCCAAGTCTATCTAAAGATTTGATAACCAAAACACTTGATGCATCTAATTTTCTTAGAAGCTTTTTATACTGAGGACGATCAAAATCTTTTCCTGTCTGTTTATCAACATAAATATTTTTATCAAGCACTCCTATTGATTTTAATGCAATAATCTGCCTATCCTCCTTCTGTTGAAATGTGGACACTCTAGCATATCCATATAGCTTTGGCTCATTAACGGCTTCTGTTTTCATAAAAACAATCACTTCTTTCATAAAATAGTCTCCTATGGTACAATCCCTTAGGAGACTATATACTATATTCAAATACAATTTATAGCAAGCAATAAAATTTTGTATTATTCCCCCGTCATGCGCTCCCACGCACGTTTTTTATACAAAAAAAAATCTGCGCAAGCACACAGCCTGCGCAGATTCGCCAAAACACGAAAGGTTAAACCTTAATTCGCTAAGATACCTTATTTAACTTCAATAACGAT
>OFMA01001555.1_pt1 | contig 14673 bp, 18 predicted proteins | sample 1541011 | NCBI WGS metagenome assembly OFMA01 (sample SAMN04209225, study PRJEB22552) | human gut metagenome | biome: gut; material: feces | host: Homo sapiens | place: USA: Oklahoma
TCGGTCATCAAGTTCAGATTCTCCATGATCCAATTTTATTTGTTATGAAGTAATGCTGCTTCGATAGGCTTCGTTCTTTTGTTTAAACTGATTTATATTTCCGATTGCAAATTTAACGATATTCATCGACCCAACCAAATTTTTTCCCTAAAAAATATGAGAAAAGAAGAAAAACATACAAACCGAAACGAAGTTGCCGATGGCAATTCTTGACGCAAGCTTGCGCGGCCTTCTTCTATTTATTTCTCGGATTTCAGTATTTTATCGCAAATTATTTCTCGGAATACAATATTTTAATTAACTTTTCTGCTGAAACTCAAATACTTGTAGCATTTGGATGTTTCTGCGAGAGAAAAGCTAAAAGATGTCTACCGATGTTTCCTTGCAAACTTCGGACCATTCTCCCTGTGTCAGCACAGGTCTCACCCCAGGACGTAGGCGATCATGCACCAGAGCTGGCGCGTGAGGATGTAGATCGGCAGCAGCCAGAGTCCGCCGGCATGATCGGTGAGGATGTGGAAGATGCTGCCCGACTTCTTGCCGTCGGCCCCGATGATGGCGTAGGTCAGCGAGGCCGTGATGACCGTGAGGCAGACGACGGCGAAGATGCTTGCCGAGAAGCTGCTTGGATAGAGGGTGCCGCTGACGTTGAGCAAGATGGCGTGGGAGGGAACGGTCAGCAGGATCAGAACTGCCGCCACAAGGACTAGTTCGAAGAGTACGCTTCTCAGTGCGAGCCGCTCGCGGTAGGCCATCGTCGGCCACGACCTCAGTCGGCGGATGGCTCCTGGCAGATGGCTGCCACGGAGCGCTGAGACGGCGCAGAGGCCCAGCAGCAGCCAGACGATGGTGGTCACGACGGCGATGGAGATGACCGCCGGGACGAAGAAGCCCGACACGGTGTCGGCGATTTTTGCGATAGGGGCTTTGGTGGCGGCGGCATCGCTGACCATCTTGATGATCTGAGCCAGCGTGGTATCCTCGCCCACGCGGGTAGCCTCGCAGCGGAGGAAGCCCGACTGGTTGGTGGTGGCAGCGCTGACTTTGTCGCCGACGGCCTTGTCCACCGGGATGCTCTCGCCGGTCAGGGCGCTCTCATTGACTGCGCTGGTGCCTTCCAGCACCACGCCGTCCACCGGGATATTCTCGCCGGGGCGGACCACAAAGACGTCGCCCTTCTGCACGTCGGCGATGGCCACGGTCACTTCCGCGCCGTCCCGCACCAGCGTGGCGGTCTTGGGGGCCAGCTTCATCAGGCTCTTGAGGGCGTCGGTGGTCTTGCCCTTGGAGCGGGCTTCCAGCATCTTGCCCACCGTGATGAGGGTCAGGATCATGGCGGCAGACTCAAAGTAGAACTCCATCATGTAGTGTTCCACCAAAGCCATATCGCCGTGGAGCTGCGCGCTGGTCATCTGGAACAGGGCGTAGGTGCTCCATCCAAAGCTGGCGGCGGAACCAAGGGCGACCAAGGTGTCCATGTTGGGTGCGCCGTGGAGCAGCCCCTTAAAGCCGTTGATAAAAAACTTTTGGTTGATGACCATAACAGCGCCGGACAGCAAAAGCTGCACCAGCCCCATGGCGATGTGGTTGCCCTCAAACCAGGCGGGCACAGGCCAGCCCCACATCATATGCCCCATAGAAAAGTACATCAGCACCAGCAAAAAGCCCAAAGAGGCGATCAGTCTCCGGCGCAGCTGCGGGGTCTCGTGGTCAGCCAGGGTATCCAGCTGGGCGCTGGGGGCGGCAGGGGAGGCGGCGTTTTTCGGGCTGGCGCCGTACCCAGCAGTCTCTACTGCCTGCAGGATCTCTGCCTCGCTGGCAGTGCCCTCCACTCCCATGGAATTGGTCAGCAAGCTGACCGAACAGCTGGTGACCCCAGGCACGCTTTTTACGGCTTTTTCTACCCGGGCAGAGCAAGCCGCACAGCTCATGCCGGTAACATTGTATTGTTCCATCCTTCCTCCTTGGTCTGGTCAAACGATTCAGCGCATCAGGCGCTGCAAAACATCCAGCAGCTCGTCCACTTTGTCCTCTTTGCCCTGGCGCAGGTCCTCTGCAACACATACCCGGATGTGCTGGTCCAGCAGCTCCCGGGTCAGGCTGTTCAGGGCAGAGCTGGCTGCGGCGACCTGGATCAGGATATCCGGGCAGTAGGCATCCCGCTCGATCATGCCCCGGATGCCCCGGATCTGTCCTTCGATCCGGCTCAGCCGGTTGGAAAGCTTTTTGGTCTCCTCGGGGGTGCGTTTGCGGTGGCGGCAGCAGCACGCTGCTTCTTCCTGGGGGGCGGGGGAGCACTGCGGATGATCGGATAACATAAAAAACTCCTTTCCTGAGAGAACGGCGGCGGACACTTTCCGGCTCCGGCAGTTCTCCTTTGCAGGTGGTCGGTGCGGGAAAAGCAATATACCCTATGGGGGTATATCTGCAAACTGATTCTACCATGGTTTGTCCCGTAAAACAAGCGGCAATGCTTGCTGCGATTGTGAAAATACTGTGAAAACGCTGCGCAAAAAATAAAAAAGCCGCTGTACAGCCGTCAAGGGCCGTACAGCGGCAGAAATATATAGAGGAAAGATCAGCCGCAGAAGCTGCGGATAAAGGCGATGTCGCTGGCAGCACGGGCGGGGACTGCTTCCTCCCGCAGCACAGGCAGACTGTCCTGCGGCAGCTGACGCAGCATGGCAAAGCCGCCGGCGTAGTCGATGACCGAGTCCTCCAGGCTGGTGGAATAGTGGCTGCCGTCCGGCCGGAACGCCTGGCCCTTAAAATGGACCGCAGCGATCTTGTCGCCGTACCAGTTGGCGGCTTTATCCCAGATCCGGCGCTGTGCGTCCAGGCTGGCATCCTCGGCGCCGATATAGTTGGCCAGGTCAAAGATCACCCGCAGATTGGGGCTGGCCATGGTGTCCAGTACCATCTTGACCGCCTCCGGGGTGTTCATAGCATGGTGGTAAACACATTCCACGCCAAACAATACGCCCTGCTCCTCGCAGGCGGGCAGGATCTCTGCCAGGCTGCACAGCAGCGCTTCCTGGGCTTCCCGCCGGGTGACACCGGGCTGCTTGCTCATGCTGGTGGTCTCGCTGCCCATGCAGACGCTGCCCAGGAGCTTTGCATTGCGGATCTGTCCCAGTACCTTGGCGGTCTCGGCTCTGCGGCGCTCCTCGTCTGCATAGGACAGCTCCACATAGGTGCCGTAGACCGCAGCTTGTACGCCGCTTTTCTGGATGGCGTCCTGGGTCTCGGCTACCAGGGCAGGGGTCACGTCCCCGTAGCTGGATACGCCCTGGATGGCCTTGGTATACGCCAGCTGGGTGCAGGCAAAGCCCGCCTCCCCGATGGCCTGGAACAGCTGTTCCGGGGTCTGGCGGCCAAAATCATGGCCGCGTGCGCCAATCATAAACTTGGGCATAGCGTTACTCCTCCTTGCCCTGCTGGCCGAACAGACGCTCGGCAAACAGGTTCCACTGCCGTCCCCACCAGTACCAATCGTGGGCTACATCGTAGCCCCAGACTTCCAGATGCACCGGCAGTCCCTGCGCCTGCAGCAGCTGCGCCAGCGCCTGGGTGTCGGCCAGAGCATCCTGCTCATAAGGGCCTTGTCCGGCGCAAAGGGTCAGCTGATCCGGCTTTGCCTGTGCCAGAAGGGTCTTGTCCGTCAGGCCGTCTTTGTGCAGATATTCCGTGGGACTGTTGCGCAGCCAAAGGTCATCCCGAGCGATCTCCTGCCCCTGCGCAAAACGATGCAGGTCGTACAGGCCGGATAGCCCCACCGCACCGGTAAACAGGGCGGGGCGGCGCAGACGGCAGTTTACTGCTTGGTAAGCGCCGATGTCCACACCGGCACACCAAAGGGAGGTTTTGGGGGTCTTGCCGCCAGCGGCGTTCAGCTCCAGGATGCGGGGAGCCAGCTCCCGGGTCAGGTAGCAGAAATATTCCTCCTGCATCTCAGCCCGGCGGCGCAGAGGCAGGTCTGCATCCAGCAGACCCTCGCCGTCCAGGCCGTCCGCACAGAACAGCTGCATCTTGCCTGCATGCAGCAGGGGAGCGCAGGCCGCAACCAGGCCCTGATCTTCCCAATCATAAAAGCGTCCGCCGCGGCCGGGCAATGCCAGCACAGGGCAGCCGCTGTGCCCAAACACCTTGAACTCCATATCCCGGCCCAGGGTGGGGCTCCACTCCTTGTAATATGTGCCTTCGATCATTGGTATCCTCTCCCTTTCTGTTTCAGCGGATCACACGAACTGGTTGCGCTGCGGGTCGTACACATAGCCGATGGCGGCCAGCGTGCTGCACAGCTGCGCTTCGTCCGCTTCCAGGTCCTCGCACAGGGCGGCCAGGGTGGGGTAATAGTCCCGCAGCTTCAGGTTCAGCACGCTCAGCAGCATGACGGGGTCCTTGGGCAAAACCATGGGGGAAAGCCTCCTTTCATAGACCGGGCGCAGATGCAGACACAAAGCCCGGTAAAACAAAAAGCCGGTCACTCGACAAAGTGACCGGCAACATACAAAAGATCAGACAGCGCGGGTGACTTTGCCAGCGCGCAGGCAGCGAGAGCATGCATAGATATACTTGGGAGAGCCCTCCACGACCGCCTTGACACGGCGGACGTTCGGCTTCCAGGTACGGTTGGAACGACGGTGGGAGTGGGAGACCTTAATGCCAAAGGCCACGCCCTTGCCGCAGCATTCACACTTTGCCATGGTATTTGCACCTCCTAGCAATGAAGTTGAAGAATTCAAAATAATCAGCTTGACTATTCTACCAGATTCCCGTAGGAAATGCAAGTGTTTTTTCAAATTTGCGTCGGCTTTTTTGCTTTCGGGTCAAAACGCTTGTTTGTCCGGCCCAAAAATAGTATTATAGAAGGTGTTTCAATACCGCAGCAGCCGCTGGGTCTGCTGGCGGACAGGATGTGCAAAGGAGAATGACATGACCGCACAAGGCATTTACTATTTGATCCGGGCTCTGGTCACCCTGGTGGCCATTCCTTTCCATGAGGCGGGCCACGCGCTGGCCAGCTGGCTGCTGGGCGACGACACCGCAAAGCGGGAGGGACGCCTGTCCCTGAACCCCTTTGCCCACTTTGACCTGCTGGGCACCCTGTGCATGGTGTTTGCAGGGGTGGGCTGGGCAAAGCCCGTCTCCACCGATCCCCGGAACTTCAAAAACCCCAAGGTGGGCATGGCGCTGACGGCGCTGGCAGGCCCGGTGGCGAACCTGCTGCTGGCGTATCTGGCTATGGTAGGCTGGAAGCTGATGTATTATTGGGCGCCGGCCAACCAGGGCACGATGCTGGTTGCAATGTTTTTGAAGTATATGGTCTCCATGAACGTGGGCCTGGCTGTGTTCAACCTGCTGCCGGTGCCGCCGCTGGACGGCAGCCGCATCCTGTTGGTGGCATTGCCGCAGCGGATCTATTTTGGCCTGATGCGCTATGAGCGGATGATCCTGGTGGTGATGCTGGCCGCTGTGTGGAGCGGCTTTTTGGATACGCCGCTGTATTACCTGAACAATATGGTGTGGGATCTGCTGAGCGCCGGGACAAGCTATATCGACCGCATCGCCTACTCCATCTATTATGCCAGCATCGGGGCGGTGATCTGACTTGAACGGGGAGATCACCTTCCATCTGGAGGACTTTGACGGCCCGCTGGAGTTGCTGCTGGCGCTGGTGTCCAAGCATAAGATGGATCTGCACAATATCCCGATCCTGACCCTGATCGACCAGTACACCCAAACGGTGGATGCGGCGCGTCAGGCCGGGCCGGAGGTGGCCAGTGCATTCATCGAGATGGCCGCCCGGCTGGTGGAGATGAAGAGCTTTCTGCTGCTGCCCCGCAGCGAAGAAGGAGAGCGGATGAAGGAGGAGCTGACCGGTCAGCTGGTGGAATACGACCAGTGTCGTCGTCTGGCTGAAAACCTGCGCCAGCGGGCGGAACAAACGGCGCTTTTTGTGCGGCAGCCCCTGGTGCTGGAGTGGGACGATACCTATGCGCTGCATCATCCGGCGCAGATGCTGGTGGATAGCTGGCAGGCCCTGAACGGCCGGGCGATCGTTCGTCCGGCGCAGCCCACACCGCAGCAATTCGAGCCGGTGGTGGCAGCGCCGCAGGTCTCGGTGGTCAGCCGAGTGGTCCATATCCTGCGTCGGCTGGTGGGGGGCGGGGCTGCCCGGCTGGGGCAGCTGTTCACGCCCCGGCAATCCCGCAGTGCCAACATCGCTACCTTTCTGGCGCTGCTGGAGCTGGTGCGGGGCGGCCGGGTGCAGCTGGATGACGGGGGAGCGGTAACGCTGCGCCAGGGCCGGCTGGCAAAACCAGAAAAGGGGAGAGAGAATGAACCAGACTGAATTGAGTGCCGCTTTAGAGGCCATGCTTTTTGCCTATGGGGAACCCATTGGGGCGGACAAGCTGGCCCAGGCGCTGGGTCAGCCCCAGGCAGCGGTGGAAGCCGGACTGGAGAAGCTGCAGGCCAGCTATCTCCGCCCGTCCTGCGGACTGTGTCTTTTGCAGCTGGAAGACCGCTGGCAGCTGGCTTCTAAAAATCGGCAGGCTGTGTGGGTGCGCCGGGTGCTGGACACCCGCAAGGCGGTGCCCCTGGGACCGGCTGCGATGGAGACGCTGACCGTGATCGCTTACAATCAGCCGGTCTCCCGTGCGTTCATTGAACAGGTGCGGGGGGTGGACTCCTCCTCCAGCGTGGCCAGTCTGCTGGATAAGGGGCTGATCGAGGAGGCAGGCCGTCTGGATCTGCCGGGCCGGCCGGTCAGTTTTCGGACCACCGATGTATTCCTGCGCACCTTTGGGCTTTCCAGCCTGGCGGAGCTGCCCCCCGTGCACCCACAGGAAGAGGAGGGAAGACCATGAGCGCATTTTTGGCTGTACTGGGCACGGTGCTGCTGTTTTTGGGCAAGCTGCTGCTGATCCTGGTGCTGCTTGTGTTGGCGGTCGGCGTGTTTTTGCTGCTCTGCCCCTTCTGTGCCGATGTCTGCTGGGAGGGGGAGACCCTTACGGTCCGGGCGGGAGCAATGGGGTTGACCTTTCCAGTGTTCCAGTACCCAAAGCCGGAGCCTGCCGCTCCGCAGACACCGCCCACCGGCTGGCGCGGGAAGCTGAAAGCCCGGTTCGCGGCCTGGCGGGCCAAGCGCAAAGAGCGTGCCGCCAAAAAAACTGCGCCTGCTAAGCCAAAAGAACCCACCCCCCAAAAGCAAAAGGCAAAGCTGACCCTGCAAGTGGTCTGCACCCTGGCACGGGGCTGCGGGCGGATCATGGGGGCTGTGCTTGGGGCGCTGCGTTTTACAAAGATCGATGTCTGTCTGGGCGTCCGCGGAGAGGACCCCGCAGAGGCGGCCCGCAGCTATGGCCGTCTGAATGCCTGGCTTTACCCGGTGCTGGGCGTGCTGGACCGGACCTTTTACCTGCAATTTGACCGGTTTCGCATCCTGCCGGATTTTGGCGGGCCGGAGCCGTCCGTGCAGGACCACGTGTCGTTCCGGGTATCTGCCCAGGCTCTGTTTATCGTGATCACCACAGTGCAGGTGCTGATGGAGATGTGGAGGGAAAAAGTGCTGGACGTTTTCCTCTGAACTATGGTACAATATCCAGTGAGCAAGCTGTTTTCTCCGCTCTGTTTTTGACGGGGCGGGTTTTCCACACAGAGAAAAACAGAGAATCAAAGGAGGCCGATTGTTATGGCTGAGCATCCCATTCAAGGTTTGATGGACGTTACGATGGACAAGATCCATCAGATGGTGGACTCCAATACGATCATTGGCAAGGCGATCACTACCCCCGATGGCACCACGATCCTGCCAGTGTCCAAAGTGTCTTTTGGGTTCGCTTCCGGCGGCACGGACTTTGACGGCAAGAACGCCGCCAACCGGGAGCTGTTCGGCGGCGGTTCCGGCGCAGGAGTCAACATCCAGCCGGTGGCATTTCTGGTGGTCAAGGATGGCTGCGTGCGCACCATCCAGCTGTCCAATGCGTCCAACTCGGTGGACCGGGCGCTGACCATGCTGCCGGAGCTGGTGGATAAGATCCTGGCAACGGTCAAAAAGGAGGAGGCTGCCCCCGCAGAGGGCAAGGCTGCTCCGCAGCAGCCGGAGCAGACGCCCCCGGCAGCACAGACGAACTGATTTTGCACCCCGGGTCCTTGCACCAGGGGTTTGAGCGCCGGGAGGCGCACAAAGGAGAGAAATTTTATGGCAGAAGAACGTATCCAGAAGATCATGAGCGAGCAGGGGCTGTGCTCCCGCCGGGCGGCAGAGCAGATCATTGCCGAAGGGCGGGTCAAGGTCAATGGCCACCCGGTAAAAGTGGGGGACAAGATGGACCCCAACCGGGATATCCTGCACGTGGACGATGAACGCATCTATATCCAAAAGGAGCAGAAGCTCTATTACCTGGCACTGTATAAGCCCCGTGGCTATGTCACCACTGCCAGCGATGAGCTGGGCCGTAAAACGGTGATGGACCTGGTGTCGGATATCCCCGCCCGGCTCTACCCGGTGGGCCGCCTGGATAAGGACAGCGAGGGCCTTTTGCTGATGACCAACGACGGCGCATTTGCCCAGGCGGTCACCCATCCGTCCGGCGGCATTTCCAAGCTGTACCGGGTCACGGTGCAGCCCCATGCAGATGAGAACCAGATCCTGCGTCTGAGCGCCGGTGTGGTGCTGGATGATGGGACCAAGACCCTGCCCTGCGCCATCAATGTGGTGTCGGACGAGCCGGGCCGTACCGTGATGGAAATGACCTTGAAAGAGGGCAAAAACCGTGAGATCCGCCGCATGTGTGAGGCTGTGGGTCTGGAAGTGGTGCGCCTGAAGCGCAACGCCGAAGGCGTGGTCAAGCTGGGGATGCTGGCTCCGGGCAAGTACCGGGAGCTGACCAAGCAGGAGGTATCCGGTCTGCGGGCTGCCGCTGCAAAGGGCCGTGCCCAGACCCGCAGCGCTGCCCAGGCAGCAGGCGGCTCGGTGCGCCGCACCCATAAGAAGAAGTGACTGCCTGCACGTTTTGTCGGTGCAGATGGTCGAATAGTACTTGTGAAACCAGGGAGAACATAGTATAATAGAGACAATTTTGAAAGCTTTTTAGACAAGCAGGAGGTCTTACCATGGCTTCAAAGAGCAACAAAGGAGCAATTCTCGCCAAGTTTTTTGACGACGGCCAGTACACCACGCTGTTTGCGGACGGCGCAGTGAGCGCGGCCAGCGGCTATGCGGCAGGCCAGCAGGCTTATGCCGTGTACCAGAACGGCGAGGCCGTCGCCGTCAAGGACGTTGAACGCAACATCAAGGTGCTGGAGCTGGCTGCACAGACTGGCTGCCCGGTGGTCACCTTCTATGACTCGGTGGGCGCAAAGCTGGCCGAGGGTCTGGATGTGCTGACTGCGGGTTCCAAGCTGAACGCTGCCATCGCAAAGGTGTCCGGTGTTGTGCCGCAGGTGGCAGTGGTGCTGGGCGTTTGCGGCGGCACCAGTGCGCTGAACGCTGCCAGCGCCGATGTGTGCGTGGTGGCAAAGGACGCAGAGCTGTTCTTCACCCCGCCGTTCACCTCTGCCGCAAAGGGCGATAAGGCTGCTGCCGCTGGCACCGCCGAGGCTGCCGCTAAGGCAGGCGTGGCCTCTGTCCTGGCAGAGGATGCCGAGGCTGCTGCGGAGACGGCTGCCCACATCGTGGGTCTGCTGCCTGCCAACAACCTGACCGGTCCCGCTGTGTTCGAGTTCGAGCAGCCCTCCACCGTGCTGGCTGCTGGTACTGCTCCCGCTAAGGCGGTTGCAGCTGTGGTGGATAAGGACAGCACCGTGGAGCTGTATGCTGGTTTTGGCAAGGCTGTGTACACCGCTTTTGCTACCATCGGCGGCAGCGCTGTGGGCGTGGTTGCCGTCAGCGGCCAGCTGTGCCACAACTGCGTGTCCAAGGCTTCCCGCTTTGTCCGCCTGTGCGACGCCTTCAATGTGCCGGTGCTGACCATTGTGGACGCTGAGGGCTTTGCACCCAGCTGCTCCGAGGACATTGCCGGCGGCATCCGCGAGGCTGCCCGTCTGGCTGCTACGTATGCCGACGCTACCACCACCAAGATCTGCCTGCTGGCTGGCAAGGCTGTGGGCCCGGTCTACACCGCTCTGGCCTGCGCCGACCTGCGCATTGCTGTGGAGGGCTGCCTGGTCAGCCCGCTGGAGCCCAGCGCAGCGGTCTCTGTCCTGTATAAGGACGAGATCGACGCATCCGATAATATCATCGCCGCAACCAACGCGAAGGCTGCCGAGTACACTGCCCAGCAGTGCAGCGCTGCCGCCGCCGTGGCTGCCGGTGCAGCCGATCTGACCTGCGACGCCGCTGGTGCCCGGGCCAGTGTCGTAGCCGCACTGGAGATCCTCAGCAACAAGCGCGCCTCCCGTCTGCCCAAGAAGCACGGCAACATGGCGCTGTAATTTTGACCGTATACGATTACATCTGATGATCTGATTCAGGAGGGTTCTTCGATGAAGTACTATAACATTACCGTCAATGGCGTTGCTTACAGCGTCTCCGTGGAGGAGACTGCAGCAGGTGCTGCCCCCGTGGCTGCCGCCCCGGCCGCTGCTCCTGCCGCTCCGGCTGCTCCGGCTCCGGCCGCTCCTGCTGCACCCAAGGCCCCGGCTGCTCCTGCTGCTGCCGGCGCTGTCTCGGTCAAGGCTCCCATGCCCGGCAACATCCTGGATGTCAAGGTGGCAGCGGGCGCTTCCGTTAAGGCGGGCGACGTGCTGGTGATCCTGGAGGCCATGAAGATGGAGAACGAGATCCTGGCTCCTCAGGACGGCACCGTTGCATCCGTCAACGTCAACAAGGGCGACACGGTCAACTCCGGCGACGTGCTGGTCTCCATGAACTAAGAGAGAGGTGACAATCATGGCGAAAAAGCCGATCAAAGTGACCGAGGTGGTCCTGCGTGATGCCCACCAGTCTCTGCTGGCCACCCGCATGACCCTGGATGAGATGCGCCCGATCCTGCCCGAGATGGACAAGATCAACTACTTCTCTGTGGAGTGCTGGGGCGGCGCTACTTTCGATAGCTGCATCCGCTTTTTGGATGAGGACCCCTGGGACCGCCTGCGCGTGCTGCGCAAGGAGCTGCCCCACCAGAAGCTGCAGATGCTGTTCCGTGGTCAGAACATGCTGGGTTACCGCCCCTATGCGGATGACGCGGTGGAGTACTTTGTGCAGAAGTCTGTCGCCAACGGCATCGATGTGATCCGTATCTTTGACGCACTGAACGACGCCCGCAACCTCCAGACCGCCATCAAGGCTGCCAACAAGGAGGGCGCTCATGTCCAGGGCTGCATCAGCTACACCCTGAGCCCGGTGCATAACAACGACTACTTCGCTTCCTACGCCAAGACCCTGGAGGAGATGGGTGCAAACTCCATCTGCATCAAGGATATGGCTGGCCTGCTGACCCCCTACACCTGCTACGAGCTGGTGAAGAAGCTGAAGGAGACCGTCTCCATCCCTGTGGATATCCACAGCCACTACACCGCCGGTCTGGCCTCCATGTCCATCCTGAAGGGCATCGAGGCAGGCGCAGATATCATTGATACTGCTATGAGCCCCCTGAGCCTGGGCACCAGCCATATGCCCACCGAGAGCCTGGTGGCTGCTCTGCAGGGCACCGATTACGACACCGGCCTGGATCTGAACCAGCTGAACGTGGTGCGTGCATACTTTGCAAAGCTGCGTGAAAAGTACATTGCCAATGGCCAGATCAGCCCCAAGTCTCTGGGCGTGGACGCCAACACCCTGCTGTACCAGGTGCCCGGCGGCATGTTCTCCAACATGCTCAAGCAGCTTAAGGACGCAGGCAAGGAGGATAAACTGGACGAAGTGCTGGCCGAGATCCCCCGTGTCCGTGAGGATGCCGGCTATCCGCCGCTGGTCACCCCCACCAGCCAGATCGTGGGCACCCAGGCTGTGTTCAACGTGATCCTGGGCGAGCGCTACAAGATGGTCACCAAGGAGTTCAAGGGTCTGGTCCATGGCGACTACGGCCGTACTCCCGCTCCCATCAGCCCGGAGTTTACAAAGAAGATCCTGGGCGACGAGCAGCCCATCACCTGCCGTTTTGCAGACACGCTGGCACCTGAGATGGATAAGCTGAAGGCAGAAGCTGCCAAGTGGACCACCCAGGAGGAAGACGTGCTGACCTACGCAATGTTCCCCCAGGTCGCACCCAAGTTCTTCGATAAGCGCAATGCAAAGCTCCAGGGCGTGGATGCTGCCCATGCAGACTTTGCCAATAAGTCTCACCCGGTCTAAGGGTATAGTTTGATCTTGTGCCCCCTGTGGAATCTCCACGGGGGGCATTTTGTATCCAATGGGGGTGTTTCTCTGGCGGACAGGGGAGGGCGGGCGCTCGGCTGGGATAAGCGGCTTTTTTGTCCGCAGATAGTCAAAATTGTCTGGATCTGGGGGGACTGCCTTTGTGTGCGACCTGTGTTTTTTGCCTTGTTTGCTTGCAAAACACGCCCTGCCATAGTAAAATAAAAGAGTATGTATCATAATATGGGCGGTCGAGCCCGCAACAGATACCTACACTGAAAAAATCCAACGATAAGGAAGAAGAGTGCAGCAGATGATTTTGAGCATGACCGGTTTTGGCCGGGGCACTGCGGTGCGCAATGGCCGTGAGATCACGGTGGAGCTGCGCAGCGTAAACTCCCGTTACTTTGAGTACTCCTCCCGGATTCCCCGCACCTGCAACTATCTGGACAGCCGCCTGAAAAAGCAGCTGAACCAGCGCATCTCCCGGGGCAAGGTGGAGCTGTCCCTCACGATGCAGGAAGTAGATGCCGCAGATACCGTGGTCGCAGTCAATCTGGAACTGGCCCGCAGCTATCAGCAGGCGCTGGAACAGATGTCCCAGACGCTCGGGATGCGCAACGATGTCAGTGCGGGCCTCGTTTCTCGTTTTCCGGAGGTGCTGTCCACCCATCATGCGGATGTGGATGAGGAACAGCTGTGGGAGGATGTTTCCGCCGTTACAGCCCAGGCGCTGGATCGCTTTGTGGCGATGCGCGCAGCAGAAGGGGAGAAGATGAAGGCGGATATCGAGAGCCGCCTTGCCTTCCTGGAGCAGTGCGTGGGCCGTGTAGAGAGCCTGAGCGCTGGCCGTGTAGAAAACTATACCGCCCGCCTGTACGAGAAGCTCCGTGTCATTCTGGAGGACCGGGAGCTGGATGATGCACGGGTGCTGACCGAGGCGGCGATCTTTGCGGACAAGACCGCTGTGGACGAGGAGACCGTTCGTCTGCGCAGCCACATTGCCCAGTATCGGGAGATCCTGTCTCTGGATGAGCCGGTGGGCCGTAAACTGGATTTCCTTACCCAGGAGCTGAACCGGGAGACCAACACCATTGGCTCTAAGTGCCAGGACCTGGACATCACCCGTATCGTGGTGGATATGAAAGCCGAGATCGAAAAGATCCGGGAGCAGATCCAGAACCTGGAGTGATACCGCCGGGAGGCAGAAGATGAAACTTGTCAATATCGGTTTTGGCAATATGATCAGCGCCGCCCGTTTGGTGGCGGTGGTCAGCCCGGATTCCGCACCAGTCAAGCGCCTGGTCAAGGAGGCGCGGGAGCGTGGGATGCTGATCGATGCATCCTATGGGCGCAGTACCCGGGCCGTTCTGGTCATGGACTCAGATCATGTGGTGCTGTCGGCGCTGTCCCCGGAAACGGTGGCCAGCCGGGCAGCAGGCCAGCCCGAAGGCAGACCATCAGAGGAGGAAGAATCCCATGGAGAATGAAAAATTTCTGTTTGTCGTGTCCGGTCCGTCCGGCGTCGGCAAGGACAGTGTCGTAAAAAAGCTGCGTGATGCACATCCGGAGATCGCAAAGACCGTCTCCGCTACCACCCGCGCCCCCCGTCCCGGCGAGCAGGAAGGGGTGGATTATTACTACTGCACCCAGGAGAAGTTCCGTCAGCTGCTGGCGGAAGATCAGATCGTGGAGCACAACTACTATAACCAGAACTACTATGGCACCCTGCGTTCCGAGGTGAACCGTCACCTGGAAGCGGGCCGCATGGTGGTGCTGGTCATCGACGTACACGGTGCGGCCAACATCAAGCGGCTGTACCCTGGCGCCAACACCATTTTTCTGCTGCCGCCCTCCATTCAGGAGCTGGAGCAGCGCCTGCGCGGCCGCGGCACCGAGGATGAGGCCAGCGTGCAGCGCCGCCTGAACGAGGCAATGAACGAGCTGGCCCAGAAGGACCAGTTCGATCAGAACCTGGTGAACCATGACGTGGATGAATGTGCCGCCGGGCTGTATGCCATGATGCGCACCCTGGCTGGCCTGGACAGCAAGGAGCAGTAAATGCCCAAAACGGTGGGGGTCGCGGTCAGCAATGCGACCTTTCATTTCGATAAACTGTATACGTATGCGGTCTTGCCGGAGCAGCAGGATGCTGTGCGGCTGGGCAGCATGGTATTGGTCCCCTTTGGCCGGGGCAGCCGCGCCCGGATGGGGGTGGTGCTGGCCTGTGATGCGGAGCCGGAGAATGCAAAACTCAAGTGCCTGTTTGACGTGGCGCCCGCTTCCGCCTGCTTGACCCCGGAGCTGCTAGCTTTGGTGCATTTTTTGAAGGAACGCACCTTCTGCACCTATTACGAGGCGGTCAAGGC
>OFMA01001565.1_pt1 | contig 14623 bp, 12 predicted proteins | sample 1541011 | NCBI WGS metagenome assembly OFMA01 (sample SAMN04209225, study PRJEB22552) | human gut metagenome | biome: gut; material: feces | host: Homo sapiens | place: USA: Oklahoma
GCTCCGGATGAATATGATGATCTCATATCAGGAACTTGTTCGCACCTTCCCTAGTGCGCCTTCGGTCACCGCACCATTCAGGGCAGAACTGAGTGCGAACCCGGCAGAAACGGTTGTTGAGGGACCGTTTAGTAAAGACGTAATCCTGAAAATCACCTATAACTAGTATCTAATACAAACACTAAAACGGGCCATCAGGCCCGTTATATCAGTGCTCTAACTCCAGCTCTCTTGCCTGCATCATCTGTTGACAATACCAGGCATAACGTGCGCAAAACCAGGTTCTATGTTCTTCATCCATGTTACCAGTAACGGCAAGAATATCGACCGGGCGACCTTCTGCGTGCATTCTGGCAAAACTACGCGCCAGGAAATCGAAATTATTTAAAGAATTAAGACTATGATCCATAAGCACATCCTCCGGTTATCGCATACCTTTTAAGGCCATATGCTTTTTCTGATTTCAGTATTCCCCAATCAGTGTAGTGCCTTTAAACATAACGTGCGTAAATATATTGTCCCCGATCACACTTTTTAGTGAAAAATAAAAAACCATATTAAAAGACTTTCTCTTCCAGAACTTCTCTAACCTGTGTTATTATTAACACAGATAAATGTAAGCAAGGAAACTATTACAAAGTAAATATTGCGTCACTAAATGGACATTGGAGTGATATATGATTTTATTCGCCGACTATAACACCCCTTATCTTTTCGCTATTTCCTTTGTACTGTTGATCGGCCTGTTAGAAATTTTTGCGCTTATCTGCGGTCACATGCTCTCCGGTGCTCTTGATGCACATCTTGACCATTATGATTCTATAACCACAGGTCATATTAGCCAGGCACTTCATTATCTCAATATTGGAAGATTGCCAGCTCTCGTCGTTCTCTGCTTACTGGCTGGTTTTTTTGGTCTTATTGGCATCCTGTTGCAGCATGCCTGCATCATGGTCTGGCAATCACCACTGTCGAACCTGTTCGTGGTTCCTGTCAGTTTACTGTTTACGATTATTGCGGTGCATTATACCGGTAAAATAGTTGCGCCCTGGATTCCACGCGACCATAGTTCAGCTATTACAGAAGAAGAATATATTGGTAGCATGGCGTTAATTACCGGTCATCAAGCCACTTCAGGTAATCCCTGCGAAGGAAAACTCACCGATCAATTTGGCCAAATACATTATTTACTACTGGAGCCTGAAGAAGGAAAAATTTTCACTAAAGGAGACAAAGTGTTAATTATTTGCCGACTTTCTGCAACGCGATATTTGGCGGAAAATAATCCCTGGCCCCAAATATTGTAATTTATTAATCAAAAGGAAATTTAATAATGGATGATATTGTTAATTCTGTGCCCTCCTGGATGTTTACCGCAATTATTGCCGTATGCATTCTGTTTATTATTGGAATTATTTTCGCCAGGCTCTATCGTCGCGCTTCGGCAGAGCAAGCTTTTGTTCGTACTGGTTTAGGTGGGCAAAAAGTGGTAATGAGCGGTGGCGCAATCGTGATGCCGATCTTTCATGAAATAATCCCCATCAATATGAATACTCTGAAGCTGGAAGTCAGCCGCTCAACCATTGATAGCCTGATTACGAAAGATCGTATGCGCGTCGATGTAGTAGTCGCTTTCTTTGTGCGGGTAAAACCTTCAGTAGAAGGGATTGCCACCGCTGCCCAGACGCTGGGGCAACGCACCCTGTCGCCTGAAGACTTACGTATGTTGGTTGAAGATAAATTTGTCGATGCCCTCCGTGCAACAGCTGCGCAAATGACCATGCATGAGTTACAGGATACCCGCGAGAACTTTGTGCAGGGGGTGCAAAATACAGTGGCAGAAGACCTGTCGAAAAACGGTCTGGAACTGGAGAGCGTTTCACTTACCAACTTTAACCAGACCTCGAAAGAACATTTCAATCCGAACAATGCCTTTGACGCCGAAGGTTTAACCAAACTGACTCAGGAAACAGAGCGCCGTCGCCGCGAACGTAACGAAGTTGAACAGGATGTAGAAGTTGCGGTGCGTGAAAAAAATCGCGATGCGCTATCGCGCAAGCTGGAGATTGAACAGCAAGAAGCGTTTATGACGCTTGAGCAGGAGCAGCAGGTTAAAACCCGTACTGCCGAACAGAATGCACGTATTGCGGCTTTTGAAGCTGAACGTGAAGTTCGCATTAAAGAGATCGAACAGCAGCAGGTCACCGAAATCGCTAACCAGACGAAATCGATCGCTATTGCCGCCAAATCGGAACAACAGTCCCAGGCAGAAGCGCGTGCTAATCTCGCACTTGCAGAAGCGGTAAGCGCCCAACAAAACGTAGAAACCACTCGCCAGACTGCCGAAGCCGATCGTGCTAAACAAGTTGCCCTAATCGCTGCCGCGCAGGATGCAGAAACCAAAGCGGTTGAACTGACCGTGCGGGCGAAAGCAGAAAAAGAAGCCGCAGAGATGCAGGCGGCGGCTATCGTTGAGTTAGCCGAAGCTACACGTAAAAAGGGTCTGGCGGAAGCAGAAGCACAACGTGCGCTGAACGATGCTATCAACGTACTTTCTGATGAACAAACCAGCCTTAAATTCAAACTGGCCTTGTTGCAGGCGCTGCCTGCGGTAATAGAGAAATCCGTTGAGCCGATGAAGTCAATCGACGGTATCAAGATTATTCAGGTCGATGGTCTGAATCGTGGCGGCGCTGCGGGTGATGCAAACACGGGTAATGTGGGGGGCGGAAACCTGGCGGAACAAGCATTATCAGCCGCTCTCTCTTACCGCCCACAGGCACCGCTGATTGACTCCTTGCTCAATGAAATTGGCGTTTCAGGCGGCTCACTGGCGGCATTGACTTCACCCTTAACCTCAACAACTCCCGTCGAAGAAAAAGCAGAGTAAACCCTCTTCCAGGAATAATCCCTGGCCCAAAAAGCCGGGGATTTTTTATATCTGCGTTCCGCTAAAAAGTGCAAATGATCAGGTTGTTGCAGCATTTTGCGTGACGGCTCGGGGAAGGCAAAACTGCATCAGAGAAAGCATTGCGTGGGGTCTGGCGCTCATCAACAATCGGGGAGTCAGCAGGGGGCTGAAACGGGAAAGCCCCTCCCGAAGAAGGGGGCCTTACAGAAGGAAAGGGTTATGATGAAGCTCGTCATCATACTGGTTGTGTTGTTACTGTTAAGTTTCCCGACTTACTAACAACTCATCAGAGGGGGGAGAAATCCTCCCTTACCCTTGTTCCTTTACTCTAGGTTGAAAAAACAACAGCGTCAATAGGCCTGCCATGTACGAAGCGAGATCTGTGAACCGCTTTCCGGTTAGCCTTTTTTATCCTGTTGGATCTTCTTGATGATGTTGGTCGTCGAGCAACCGTCTTCAAAGTTGAGCACCAACACTTCGCCACCGTTGGCCCAGACTTCTTTACTCCCGGCAATCTCTTCTGGTTTATAGTCGCCGCCTTTCACCAGCAGATCTGGCAAGATCCCGGCGATCAAGCGCTGCGGCGTGTCCTCTTCAAACGACACTACCCAGTCGACCGCTTCCAGTGCGCCCAGCACAATCATACGCTGTTCGAGTGGGTTTACCGGGCGGGAATCCCCTTTCAGCCGTTTGGTGGAGGCATCGCTGTTGACGGCAACAATCAAGCGGTCACCCAGCTTGCGGGCATTTGCCAGATAAGAGACGTGCCCGGCGTGCAGGATGTCAAAGACACCGTTGGTCATCACCACTTTTTCACCACGTTTACGCGCTGCCGCTACGGCCAGCTTCAGTTCCTCTTCGGTCATCACGCCAAAGCCTGTATCTGCACGTCCACGTACAGCATTTTCCAGCTCGATCGGCGAAACCGTGGAGGTTCCCAGTTTGCCGACCACCACGCCAGCCGCCGCATTGGCAAAGAAGCAGGCTTCTTCCAGCGAATTACCCGCTGCCAGCGTTGCCGCCAGGACGCCAATCACCGTGTCGCCCGCACCGGTAACGTCATACACTTCCTGCGCTTGGGTTGGCATATGCAGCGGCGCTTTACCCGGTTGCAGCAGCGACATACCCTGTTCGGAACGGGTCACTAACAGAGCCGAGAGTTCGTAATCGGCAATCAGTTTCATGCCGCGCTCAACAATCTCTTCTTCGGTCTTACATTTACCGACAACAGCTTCAAATTCCGAGAGATTCGGCGTTAACAGCGTAGCGCCGCGGTAGCGCTCAAAATCGGTACCTTTTGGATCAATCAGCACCGGAACACCCGCTTTACGCGCCAGTTGGATCATCTGCTGTACGCTTGCCAGCGCACCTTTGGCGTAGTCAGAAAGCACCAGCGCGCCAATCGAACTCAGCGCCTGATTAATCCGCTCGTGCAGCGGCTGCGGATCAACACCTTCGAAACCTTCTTCAAAATCCAGACGGATCAGCTGTTGGTTGCGGGAAAGTACCCGTAATTTGGTAATGGTCGGATGCGTCGGTACAGAAACGAAGTCGCATTTGACGTTGACGTCGGCCAGAGATTTACTCAGCGCGCGCGCTGCATCGTCAATGCCCGTCAACCCGACCAGGCGTGCATTAGCACCGAGAGAAGCGATATTCATCGCCACGTTAGCCGCGCCGCCCGGACGTTCTTCGATGGTATTCACTTTAACCACGGGCACCGGCGCTTCCGGCGAGATACGACTGGTGGGGCCGTACCAGTAACGATCCAGCATCACATCACCAACCACCATCACTCCTGCACGTTCAAACTCTGGCAGCGTTACTTTCATTCCTGTCTCCTGAGAGATTCAAAATTTGCGCGCGATAATACCATACTTCATTCTTCCACCAGCCACTTCTGCCAGCTTGCCCGCACCAGTTCACGCTCTGCGGTGAAGCAATCCTCCGACACATGGCCCGGCAATTCCTGTAATGCCAGATGATGAAGTTCATCGCGAAGCGTAGTGTAAGCACGGGTCAGCGCCATCGCTTCCTGCTCTTCCATAATGTCGTTTTGCGCCAGTAGTTCCAGAATACGCACGTTGTCTGACCAGCGCGTTAACTTCGGTTTTTCATGAGCGTAGCGCAACACCAGATATTGGGTAATAAATTCGATATCGGTAATTCCCCCTTCATCAGCTTTGATATCAAAGCGATCGCGATGTTTATTGCCGAGATGAGCGCGCATTTTCTCGCGCATTTCCCGCACTTCCGTTTGCAGAGTTTTACCTTCACGCGGCAGCGTCATAATCTCGCGACGCACTGCGTCAAAGTGCGCGGTGAGCTGCGGATCGCCGTACACTACACGCGCACGCACCAGCGCCTGATGTTCCCACGTCCAGGCCTCGTTTTTCTGATAATCGGCAAATGCTTCTGCGGATGTCACCAGCATTCCCGCCGCCCCGGACGGACGCAGTCGAGCATCCACTTCATACAAAATGCCGGAAGAGGTACGCGTACTGAACAGATGCATAATGCGTTGCGCCAGACGCAGATAAAACTGCCGCCCGTCGATTTCCCGCTCACCGTCAGTCATCGCATCCATTGGGCAATCATGGAGGAAGATAAGGTCAAGATCGGAACTGTAGCCTAACTCCCAGCCGCCCAGCTTGCCGTAGCCGACCACCGCAAAACCACGCCCTTCGCGTTCGTTCAGGTGATTCGGCTTACCGTAGCGGGCAACCATTTGAACCCACGCCTGCTGAACGACGGCATCTATCATGGCTTCCGCCAGCCAGGTTAAGTGATCGCTCACTTTCATCACCGGTAGCGTACCGGCGATATCCGCTGCGGCGATGCGTAACAGCTGCGCCTGTTTGAACTGACGCAGCGCCTCAAGCTGTTGCTCTTCGTCATCTTCCGGCACGCGCAGCAAATACTGGCGCAACTCATCGCGGTAGGCATCGGTCGCCGTCGGCTGGTAAAGGGTGTTTGGATCGAGCAATTCATCCAGCAATAATGGATAACGCGCCAGCTGGCTGGCAATCATCGGCGACGCGGCACACAGAGAAATCAAATGTTTAAGCGCCGCGGGGAATTCACTGAGCAATTCTAAATAGGTGGTGCGGGTAACAATCCCCACCAGCAAGGCGGTAATGCGCGACAGCGTAACGGCAGCGTCTTCACGCGCACAGACATCACTTAGCAGATGCGGCATCAGATGGTCGAGCACTTGACGTCCTCGCGGCCCGATGGTGCGCTTATCCAGCTCTTTGCGGAAATCGGCAATCAGCGTTAGCACCTGTTTGCGATCATCCTCGCTAAGATGCGCCAGCACTGGCGTAGTGTCATCTTCCTGCAACGCATCCTGCCACAGCTCACGCCACTGTTCCGACAGCGACTCTTCCTGAGTTTCACTTTCATCGTCGCCAATCAATTCATTAAACACCCGGCGCACATTGGTCATATGTGCGGTCAGCGCCCCGGTCAGTTGCGGCCAGTCAGCAAAGTCCATCGCCCACGCCAGCCGCGCACGATTAAGCTCATCAGAAGGAAGCGTCTGGGTTTGTTCGTCGTTAATGCTTTGCAGCAGGTTTTCCAGACGCCGCAGGAACAGATACGCCACTCGCAATTGTTCAGCATCGTTTTCAGAAAGCAGATGCAGCTCGGCAATGGCGCTGAGCGTTGGCAGTAAAGAGCGCGATTGCAGCGACGGTTCGCGTCCGCCGCGAATGAGCTGGAACACCTGAACGATAAATTCAATTTCGCGAATGCCGCCTGCGCCGAGTTTGATATTGTCGGTCAAACCACGTCGACGCACTTCACGGGCAATCATCCCTTTCATGTTGCGCAGCGACTGAATCACGCTGAAATCGATGTAACGACGGAAAACAAACGGGCGCAGCATCGCACGCAACTCGTTAGCATAGACGCCTTCGCTATCGCCCATAATCCGCGCCTTGACCATCGCGTAACGCTCCCAGTCGCGCCCCTGCTCCTGGTAATAATCTTCCAACGCGGCAAAGCTCAGCACCAGCGGGCCACTTTCGCCAAACGGACGCAGCCGCATATCCACGCGATAGACGAAGCCATCCTGCGTTGGTTGATCCAGCACTTTAATCAGCCGCTGCCCCATGCGGGTAAAAAACTGCGCGTTATCCAGTTCCCGGCGTCCACCCTGCGTACAACCATGTTCCGGCCAGGCAAAAATCAGATCGATATCAGAGGAGAAATTCAGCTCCCCACCGCCCAGCTTACCCATGCCTAAAATCAGCAGCGGTTGCGCTTCGCCCTGCGCATTGCACGGCGTTCCCCACTCGCGGCAGCAGGCGTCATACAGCCAGTCACGCGCCGCAACAATCAGCGTCTCCGCCAGATAGCTGAGCTGCTGCAATATGCTCTCTTCAGTAACCAGTGCCAGCGTTTGCGCCCAGGCGATGCGCACCATAATGCGCCGCCGGAATAGCCGCAGCTCGCGCATTAACCCGGCTTCGTCACTCACATTACAGAGCGCCTCCTGCAACCATGCCGCGTAATGCTGCCATTCGTCGGCCTGCGGCGGTTGGCTTTCCAGTTCCGTCAGCCACTCTGGATGCGCAATCACGCTGTCCTGCACAAAATCACTAAAAGTAAGTACTGACTTCGCCTGTGCGCTAAGTGATTCCTCGGCTAAAGGCTCTGGCAGCCGCTCAACAACGGTCTGCCAGTACTGCTGTAACGGTGAAGAGAGCGGCTTCATAAGCGATTTTATCCTTGCCTGATTAACGTTTTCCGCTGTGCAACCAGAACGGTTCCTGATTGTTTGCCTCATTACGGAAATGTTCAATTTCGATGCGTTGCCCGGTCGCAATAGCGTGATGCAGCCCCTGCCAGTTCTCCAGCCAGGCTTGCGCGACGACAGGATCATAGTAACCCGCCAGCAACAGTATTGAGTCAATATCACGCGTCAGGCGTGGCAACTGGTCACGGTAGCGATCGCCTAACGGCTGGCAGAAAACGCTTTTCAGTTCAGCGGCATGGCGGGAAAGATGGATATCGGCAAAGCGTTTGAAGGAGTCGCTGATTTTGCCCTGCGCTTTGGCATCTAAAAATGGCTGCCATGCTTTGCTTACCAACCATTCGGTCAACGCCAGCTTCGCCATTGCCGTTTCGGTAGAGTAGACCGCCGTCACGGCAGACACCGCAGAAGCAATGGTCGCCTCGCATTGAGTCAGCAGATCACGTAAGTGAGTGCTCGCTTTACGCGGCACAATACCACCGAACAGCATCAGCGTATGACGGACCAGGCTAATGGCTGCCAGCACCTGTTCTTTCGCCGCATCGTTGCCGCGTACCCACAGTTCTTCATGATACTGCCATTGCGCTAACGCCAGCTCGAGCGCCGCTTCCAGCCCCTGTTCCACATCGGCTTTTGCCGCAACATGCAAAATGGTGGTCGGTTTGATTTCACGCGCCGGATTGCCCTGCGCCAGATGATAGCCACGCGCCGCTTTGCTCAGGCTGCCCTGGCGTAATCCGGTTTGCGATACCAGTTGGTTCGCCAGTTTCAGCACCGCGCGCGTGTCGCCGCTAAGCAGTTCCAGTTCCAGCTCACAGATAGGTTCAGCAAATTCACCCGCTTTCACTTCCCCCTGGTCGAGGGCGATTTCAATTTGGCTACCATCGACCGCCACCAGCCATTTTTCGCGATAAAAATCGGTGCTGAACAGCGGCTGCACGCGGGAGGCGAGATCGGCGGGCAATTCGCCGTTCGGCCAGACTTCCGTCGGTAACTGCGCCAGGTCGAGCGTCGGTTCGCTCAACGCCACGTTATATTCCGGGCGCTGATGTAAGCCGCCTGTCACTCTTCCTGCAACTTTCATGGTCATCTCATAGCGACCGTTTTCGCCACGAATACGTAAGCCCATATCGTGCCCACGCAGCCAGTTATCCGGCGTTTCGTAGTAAATATTCAGCAACTGCACGGGGTCATGGTGCTCGCCGCCCAGCGTATTGAGATGGTCACGCAACGCCTCAACGGCACTGTGATTAACAATAAACTTTAATTCGATTTCCTGAGCCATGGCCTTTACTTATCGGTTATGTCACATAAGTGACGATGAACGGCGAACTTAATGCGATCTTTTTTGTCAGTAGATAGTATTTTGCGCCAAATTGCCATGCAACGGGCAATTTGACGGGCGTAAAAGTTTGAAGCAGTGGCAAGACCTGACACAGAGGATTCCGATTGATGTCGAATGCTTTGCGTAGCGACACTGATGCCACTACTATCGTTCCACTTTCCATGACAATAACGACAGCCTGATGCCAAAATTACGCCTGATCGGATTAACTTTACTCGCACTTAGCGCGACTGCCGTCTCACACGCTGAAGAAACGCGCTATGTTTCCGACGAACTGAATACCTGGGTCCGCAGCGGTCCGGGAGATCATTATCGCCTCGTGGGCACGGTTAACGCCGGCGAGGAAGTGACCTTATTACAAACTGACGCCAACACCAATTATGCCCAGGTGAAAGACAGCTCTGGCCGTACCGCCTGGATCCCGTTGAAACAACTTAGCACTGAGCCAAGCCTGCGCTCCCGTGTGCCAGATCTGGAAAATCAGGTCAAAACCCTGACCGATAAACTCACCAATATCGATAACACCTGGAATCAGCGCACCGCAGAAATGCAGCAAAAAGTGGCGCAGAGCGACAGCGTGATCAACGGGTTAAAAGAAGAAAATCAGAAACTGAAAAACGAGCTGATTGTCGCGCAGAAAAAGGTCGATGCCGCCAGCGTACAGCTGGATGACAAACAGCGCACCATCATCATGCAATGGTTTATGTATGGCGGTGGCGTGCTGGGGCTTGGCTTGCTGCTCGGTCTGGTACTGCCGCACCTGATCCCAAGCCGCAAACGCAAAGATCGCTGGATGAACTAAATCGCCTTCTTCGTTGCACTGTCTTATTATTAGGAATTGTGTATTTGACGAAGGGATGATGGCGTGAAGATTTATCTGGTCGGTGGTGCTGTTCGGGATGCATTGTTAGGGCTACCGGTCAAAGACAGAGATTGGGTGGTGGTCGGCAGTACGCCACAGGAGATGCTCGACGCGGGCTACCAGCAGGTAGGCCGCGATTTTCCTGTGTTTCTGCATCCGCAAACGCATGAAGAGTATGCGCTGGCACGTACCGAACGGAAATCCGGTTCCGGTTACACCGGTTTTACTTGCTATGCCGCACCGGATGTCACGCTGGAAGATGATCTTAAGCGTCGCGATCTGACCATTAATGCGCTGGCCCAGGACGATAACGGCGAGATTATCGACCCGTACAACGGTCTGGGCGATCTGCAAAATCGTCTGTTGCGCCATGTTTCCCCCGCTTTTGGCGAAGATCCGTTACGCGTATTGCGCGTGGCGCGTTTTGCTGCGCGTTATGCCCACCTCGGTTTTCGTATTGCCGATGAAACTCTGGCGTTGATGCGCGAGATGACCCATGCGGGTGAACTGGAACACCTGACGCCTGAACGGGTATGGAAAGAGACGGAAAGCGCCCTCACCACCCGCAATCCACAGGTGTTCTTCCAGGTACTGCGCGATTGCGGCGCACTGCGCGTTTTATTCCCGGAAATTGACGCACTGTTTGGCGTTCCGGCCCCTGCCAAGTGGCATCCGGAAATCGATACGGGTATTCATACCTTAATGACGCTCTCAATGGCGGCGATGCTGAGTCCGCAGGTCGATGTCCGTTTCGCAACTTTATGCCACGATCTCGGTAAAGGGCTGACGCCGCCAGAACTCTGGCCGCGTCATCATGGTCATGGCCCGGCGGGTGTTAAGTTAGTGGAACAACTATGCCAGCGTCTGCGCGTGCCAAATGAAATTCGCGATTTAGCCAGACTGGTGGCTGAGTTTCACGATCTCATCCACACCTTCCCAATGCTGAACCCAAAAACCATCGTCAAATTATTTGATTCCATCGATGCCTGGCGTAAACCGCAGCGTGTCGAGCAACTGGCGCTGACCAGCGAGGCTGACGTGCGCGGCAGAACCGGTTTTGAATCAGCGGACTACCCGCAAGGCCGCTGGTTGCGCGAAGCCTGGGAAGTGGCGCAGTCAGTGCCGACAAAAGCCGTCGTTGAAGCGGGATTTAAAGGTGTGGAGATTCGCGAGGAGCTGACCCGACGGCGGATTGCGGCGGTAGCCAGCTGGAAGGAACAACGTTGCCCAAAGCCTGAATGAGTATTGGGCATTTTGCCGGATGCGGCGTAAACGCCTTATCCGGCTACATGTCAACGACAGTTGTAGGCCTGATAAGACGCGCAAGCGTCGCATCAGGCGTTGATTGCCGGATGCGGCGTGAACGCCTTATTCGGCCTACGCAATCGTTGACAACGCCAAGCATCCGACACTATTCCTCAATTAAAAGAACACGACATACACCGCAGCCGCCACAATAAAGCGATAAATGGCGAACGGGATAAACGAAATGCGCTTAATCAATTGCAGGAAGGTTTTAATCGCTATCAGCGCCACCACAAAAGCGGTGATAAACCCAACGGCAAACATCGGGATATCGCCGCTTGTCAGGAAGCCCCAGCTTTTGTAGAGATCGAGCGCCGTTGCGCCCATCATCATCGGCACCGCCAGCAGGAACGAAAACTCGGAAGCAGCGTAACGGCTCACCCCCATCAGCATCCCACCTGAAATGGTCGCCCCGGAACGGGAGAAACCCGGCCACAGCGCCAGACACTGGAAACAGCCAATCATAAATGCCTGACGATAGGTCATATCATCAAGACCCGGCGCACGCGGCTCTTTCGGCTTCAGGCATTCGGCGGCAATCAGCAACAAACCGCCAACGACCAGCGCATACATCACATTTATCGGGTTAAACAATGACTTAATCGTGTCGTGGAACAACAGCCCCAATACCACCGCCGGAATCATCCCCAGCAAAATGTGGATCAGCGTTAAACGACCTTTGCTTTCACCTTCGTGCTGCAACGGGCGGCCAAAGTGGATGCCAATCAGGCCAAACAGACGCCGCCAGAACATCACTACTACCGCCAGAATTGATCCTAACTGGATCACAACTTCAAAGGTTTTCGCCGTGTCGCCCTCAAACCCCAACAAGTGACCGACAATAATCATATGGCCCGTGCTGGATACCGGCAGAAATTCTGTCAATCCTTCGACCACACCCAATATTGCCGCTATCAGCAGCGAGTGCATATCGCTCATCAATAAACCCCTAAATTATTAAAATGTACCGCTTGTCCGAACTACTGCGTATGACCAGGTTATAACCGTTTGGTTTAACAGCTGTAAAATTAATTATTTTCTTTCAGATTATTGCCACGCTCAATGATTACGCCAACATTCGCCGCCCGCGCCACTGCGCCTGGCTTGCTGAGTTTGATACGCACCCACGGCGAGTTGAAGCGTGCTAACAGCAGCTCCGCCACCTCTTCAGCCACGCGTTCCACCAGCGCAAAACGCACCCCCTCGACGTGGCTGACCACCGTTTCTGCAATGTCAGCGTAACTGAGGCAATCCGCCACATCATCACTTTTCGCCGCTTTACGGTTATCCCATGCCATTTCGATATCGAACACTAACTTCTGTTCGATGGTCTGTTCCCAGTCGTAAACACCAATAGTGGTGATTACCGAAAGTTGCTCTATAAATACAATATCCATCACGTCCTGCCTGCTTTTTGGCTAACCGGATACCACTTCCGGCGAAATGTGCGTATTATCCACAGATTCATCGTTGAACACGAATTTTCAAAACGGAACAGCTTATGAGTGCAATCGCGCCTGGAATGATCCTCATCGCGTACCTCTGCGGCTCCATTTCCAGTGCCATTCTGGTTTGCCGCTTGTGTGGGCTGCCCGATCCGCGAACCAGCGGCTCCGGCAATCCAGGCGCAACCAATGTGTTACGTATCGGTGGCAAGGGAGCAGCCGTAGCAGTACTGATTTTCGACGTTCTGAAAGGAATGTTGCCCGTCTGGGGCGCGTATGAATTAGGTGTCAGCCCCTTCTGGCTAGGCTTAATTGCCATCGCCGCCTGTCTTGGACACATCTGGCCCGTTTTCTTCGGATTTAAAGGAGGAAAAGGCGTTGCTACCGCTTTTGGTGCCATCGCACCCATTGGCTGGGATCTCACCGGAGTAATGGCGGGAACCTGGTTACTGACCGTGCTATTGAGCGGATACTCGTCGCTGGGAGCGATTGTCAGTGCACTGATTGCTCCGTTTTATGTCTGGTGGTTTAAGCCACAATTCACCTTCCCGGTTTCGATGCTCTCTTGCCTGATCCTGCTGCGTCATCATGACAACATCCAACGTCTGTGGCGTCGTCAGGAGACAAAAATCTGGACGAAATTCAAAAGAAAGCGCGAAAAGGATCCCGAGTGATTTCTGGTGGATCTACATGACCTGATAGCCTTCATCGGGCTTGCCCAGCCGTTGCTGGCACCATGCCGCCAGAAATTCCACGCAGACACGTAATTTCATGCTGCGATAGAGCGGCTCCCGGTAAACAGCCCAGATATTGGCGCTTTGTGCATACTCTGGCAATACTTGCACCAGTTTGCCACTCTCCAGAAACGGCAACACATCCCACTCGGAACGCAGCATAATCCCTTTGCCCTCCAGCGCCCATTGCAGCACAATCTCGCCGCTATTGGAGGAAAGATGCCCGCTTACCTTCACCGATTTTTTCTCCTGACCGTTCCCCAACTCCCATATTCCATGGGTCATATCGCGCTCTTTGGTCACCAGACAGTCATGACGACTTAATTCCTGTAGGGATTGTGGCTGCGGATATTTTTGCAGATACTCAGGTGCTGCGCATAATATTCTTTTATTTTTTGTCAAAAGATGCGCAATATAATAATCAGGAATTTCGTCATTAATACGAATATCCAGATCAATATTATCCTGCACTAAATCAATTTGCCGATCGAACAATTCAAAATGCACCTGTAACTCAGGATAATTGCGCATCAGTTCGGTAATAGCTGGCGCAATATGGCTGCGCCCAAAACCAAAACTGCAACCAATACGAATCATCCCCTCCGGGCGCGTTTTGATTTGCGTGACGTCATCGACCAGTCGCTGATATTGGGTGAGGATTTCCAACGCATGTTCGTAACAACGTTGGCCACTTTCAGTCAGCGCCACGCCGCGAGCGGAGCGGTTCAGCAGCGTTGTTGCCAGCGTATTTTCAAGGATTTGGATCCGCTTGGTGACAAATGCAGGCGTCTGCCCAAGCGTCGCCGCTGCGGCGCTAAAACTCCCGCTGTGAACGATTTCTACCAGTACCTGCAAGTCTTTGGCTAAAGGCCAGCTATTCAGCATCGTTAATTATCCGCAGTTGTGATAAGCGCAGTGTATTTCGCAAAACATTGCCATTCCCTGCTCTGGCGCAATATTCATTCTTATTTTCGCGTTGATTCACGAACTGTTAATTACATATTCACGGTGGCAAAAAATATAAAACCACATTTTTAGTGGTAGTTTGTGGCGGTGAATTTTTCCAGACAAATACAAAAACTGGAGTTGCCATGATGAGCGAAAGTAATAAGCAACAGGCAGTGAATAAGTTGACAGAGATTGTCGCTAACTTTACCGCCATGATTTCTACCCGAATGCCTGATGACGTGGTGGATAAACTAAAACAGCTAAGGAAGGTGCGAATAAGCAGGTCATTTCTTCCCAAGCTGACTCGCTGATTA
>OFMA01001590.1_pt1 | contig 14475 bp, 14 predicted proteins | sample 1541011 | NCBI WGS metagenome assembly OFMA01 (sample SAMN04209225, study PRJEB22552) | human gut metagenome | biome: gut; material: feces | host: Homo sapiens | place: USA: Oklahoma
CGACATTGGCGGAACGGGTCCACGCAGCGACCGCCGTTCCCGTGCTGTCGTGCCTGTAATGCACCTTTCTGTTGCCCGCCGCTGTATCGGGGCAGTCTCTCGGGAAGACTGCTTACCGTGGCTGAAACCTGAGGCTTATGCCAGCGTCAGCTCTACGACGTAGTCGTCGCCAGACGGCTGCTCGGGGAGCGTGAGAACATAGCCATTGGCAACGGCCTTAAACTCGACCTTCTTTCCGTTGATGAAGACCTTGGCAGCCTTCACCTTGCGGTCGCCCGTCGGGACGAAGAGGGCCTTGTCCTGCAGAGAGAGGATGTGGATGAAGAGGCGGTTGCCCTTCTGCGTGCTCACACCCCAGTCGTGCGGGGCTACGAGGCCACCACGCGTACCATAGATGGTGTCGCCATACTTGCCGAGGAACTGTCCGATATACTGCAGGCGCTCGACAGCCTCAACGGGAAGCTGACCATCAGGACGCGGACCGACATTGAGCAGGAGGTTGCAGTTCTTGCCTGCTGCACGCACCAGCTCACGGACGAGGGTCTCCTTCGACTTATAGTTCTTGTCCGTGATGCTATAGCCCCAAGTGTAGTTCATCGTCAGGCAGGTCTCCAGCGGGAGCTGGCTGACATCCTGTCCACTCAGACCGTAGGTATTCTCACCGGGGAGGTCCTGCTCGAAGATCTGGATGTCCTCACCAGGATAGGGCTTGCCATGGTGGTTGTTGGCAACGATACACTGGGGCTGGAGCTGATGGATCATGGCATACTGCTCATCGAGCTCCCAGTTGAACGGGGTCTTGTCCTCGTCATGGTCCCACCATCCGTCGAACCAGATGCAATCGACACGACCGTAGTTGGTGAGTAACTCGCGGAGCTGGTTGTTCATGAAGGTATAATAGCTACGCCAGTTCTGCTTATCCGTAGGACGGCCGAGCTTCTTGCCCGTGCGGCCGAGCGGATAGTCGAGGCGACGCCAGTCAAGGTGGCTGTAGTAGAGGTGGAGGCTCAAGCCGCCATTGTGGCAAGCGTCGGCCAGCTCCTTCAGGATATCGCGCTTGAAGGGAGTGCCATCAACGATATTGTAAGTGTCCTGGGCGGTATGCCACATGGAGAAACCGTCGTGGTGACGGGTGGTGAAGGTGATATACTTGGCACCCGCCTCACGGAACGTGCGCACCCACTCGTCGGCATTGAAGCGAGACGGATAGAAACCGTCGGCCAAATGCGGATACTCCTGATAGTTGATACTCTTGTTGTTCATCACCCACTCGCCGTCGCCGAGCATGGAGTAGATACCCCAGTGGATGAAAATACCAAACTTGAAGTCCTGGAATTCTTTTTGGCTCTCCTTGATCTGCTCCGAAGGCTGATACTGCGCCATCGTCGTCATGCTCACGAGCAACGCCAAAATCGAAAAGATAGTCTTCTTCATCGTGTTGATTGCTTTGAAAGTTTTTATTTACGAATTGTCTTTAGTATTGTTATTTCAGGTGGTAAAGTTACGATAATAATCCCGAATGGACAAAATTCACACGGTATTTCTTCCCGCTTCGGCCAAAAAGCCGTATTTTTGCAGTTGCTGAAACCATCATTTACAAAATATGAGATACACAACGTACCATTGCCGGCGGGTTATAGTTGTTCTGGCAATGTTTCTTCCGCTGACCTCTCATGCACAGATATCACTTGTCGAGCGAGGCAAGCCAGCGGCACAAATCGTACTGACGGACACGACCCATGCTGCTCGCCGGGCTGCCGAGGTGATGAACTATTTCGTCGAGAAACTGACAGGGACGACGCTGTCCGTAGGACTTCGGGCAGAGAAAAAGCCCCGACAGATCGTCTTCATCGGCGGCAAGACGGACCAGGCGGGTGAGGACGGATTTCAAATCAGTTGCCACAACGGCACCATGCGCATCCTGTCGGGAGGCGACAAGGGGGCTATCCTCGGAGTGGCGCACCTGCTGGAACGCTATTGTGGCATCAACTATCTGGGAAAGGACGCCTGGACGGTGAACCATGTACAAGGCTACAAGGTCCAGAAGGTGGGCGACCTACAGCTACCCGTCATCGAATGGGCGGAGACTCCGGCCTTCCGCTACAGACAGTCGGTAAGCTATAGTGAGCGCGACCCGCTGTTTGTCGATTGGTATGGAATGGAACGTCCCAACCAGATGTTCATGGACAACCTGTGGGTACACACTTTCGACAAGATTCTCCCAAGCCGCGTCTATGGGAAGGCGCATCCGGAATGGTATGCCCTCATCAATGGCAGACGCCAGCCAGGATCTCACAGCCAGTGGTGTCTGACCAATGAGCAACTGTTTGTGCAGGTCTGCCACAACCTCGACAGTATCTTCGCCCGCAACCCGGGCATGAAAATGATCTCCATCAGTCAGAATGACGGCAACTTTACCAATTGCCATTGCGAGAAATGCACGGAGGTGGAGACGGAGGAAGGTTCTGCCAGCGGCCCGATCATCCGATTTCTCAACCGCCTGGCCTCGCGCTACCCCGACAAGGAGTTCTCTACCCTCGCCTACCTCTATAGTATGCAACCGCCAAGACTGGTCAAACCGCTTCCCAACGTCAACATCATGCTCTGCAGCATTGACGCCAAGCGCGAGTTGCCTCTGACGGACAATGAGAGCGGACGCGACTTCGTAAGGGCCTTGGAGGGCTGGAGCCGCATCTCCAACAACATCTTCGTCTGGGACTATGGCATCAACTTCGACAATATGGTAGCACCATTCCCCAACTTCCATGTCTTGGCACCCAACGTCCAGCTCTTCCACCGCAACCACGCCAACATGCTGTTTGAGCAGGTGAATGGCTACGAGGGAGCAGACTTCGCCGAACTGCGTGCTTACATGATTGCCAAACTGATGTGGAATCCCTATCAGGACGCCGACTCGCTCATGCGCGTCTTCCTCACGGACTATTATGGCGAGGAGGCAGGCACCGAACTCTACTCCTATCGGAAGATCATGGAGGGTGCGCTGCTGAGTAGTCATGTGCCACTATGGATCTACGACTCGCCCATCACCCACAAGGACGGAATGCTCTCCGACGACCTGATGCACACCTACGCCCGACTCTTCGACAAAGCAGAGGCGGCAGTCCGCGGCGATAGCGTCTTGCTCCAGCGGGTGCAGATCAGTCGGTTGCCACTGCAATATGCCGAACTGGAGATAGCGCGCACCAAGGGCATTGAGGACGAGAAGGCTGTGGAGGCAAAGGTGAAATGCTTTCGCGAACGATCCGTACGTTTCGGCGTGGAGTCGCTCAACGAGCGCGGCAACGCACCTGCCAACTATTGCGACTTGTATCTGAAGCGCTTCCTCCCCTCGCGCGTCGTCACCAAGGCAAAGGGCGCTACGGTGGCCTTCAACACAGCTCCCCACGACCGCTACCAAGAAATGGCTTCCACCGCCCTTACCGATGGCCTCTTCGGCGGATCGAGCTTCGTGGAGGGATGGGTAGGATGGGAAGGGACCAATCCTGACTTCACCCTCGATCTTGGCAGGGAGACCAGCATCTCTGCCATAAGCACCGACTTTCTCCACCAGTTGGGCGCCTGGGTACTCCTACCTAAGGAGGTACGCTATGAAGTAAGCACAGATGGCAAGGCGTTCCAACCCTTTGGCGAGCCCTTGGTGATGAAGGAAGACCGCGACATCGCCGTCAAGTTTGTCGAAGGCAAGGTCAGCGTGGCACAACCAGTCCACGCACGTTTCATCCGCGTGCGCATCAAGGCCACGGGAATGTGCCCCGACTGGCACTACGGCGTCGGCTATCCTGCCTGGTGCTTCATCGATGAAGTGCGGGTGGAATAAATGCCAATGAATACCTAAATAAATATCAAACGGGCTTGCAAGCCTTCGGACACCTGGGTGTCACGCGACTTGCAAGCCCGTTTGGCTAAAAGACCTGGAGAGGATTACTGTGCGTTGAAGGCTGCCAGAATCTTCTCGGCAGTAGCCTTCATCTCCTCCTCGCTCAACTGGACGTGGCGATGGAAATCGACATCGCCCTCGGAGTTGATGGGCAGAAGATGGATGTGGGCATGGGGCACTTCGAGGCCGAGCACCACCTGGGCCACCTTCTTGCAGGGGAAGGCTGTGCGGATGGCTTTGGCGACACGCTTGGCGAAGACCTCAAACTCGGCCAGCTCGCCGTCCTCCATGTCGAAGATGTAATCCACTTCCCGACGAGGGATGACCAACGTATGGGCCTGGACGACGGGGTTGATGTCGAGGAAAGCATAAAACTTCTCGCTTTCCGCACACTTGTAGCTGGGAATCTCACCAGCAGCAATCTTGCTGAAAATATCCATAATCGTAATTATTCGAGGGTGATCTTGTCTATGCGCAACTTGATCGTACCACGCGGAATGGCAATTTCCACCACATCGCCGACCTTCTTGTTGAGCAAGCCTTGCGCGATCGGAGTCTTGATGGAGATCTTGCCCACCTTGATGTTGGCCTCGTTCTCGCTGACGATGGTGTAGCGCATCTTCGTGTTGTTGGCCATGTTGGTCATCTCCACGGTCGAAAGGATCTGCACCGCCTCTGTGCTGAGACGCGAGGTGTCAATGACCTTCGCCTCGGCGATAGCCAACTTCAGTTGGTTGATCTTTGTCTCCAGGTGGGCCTGTGCCTCCTTGGCAGCATCATACTCCGCATTCTCACTCAAATCGCCCTTGTCGCGCGCCTCGGCGATGGCTGCCGAAGCCTTCGGGCGCTCTACCGTCTCCAACTGTTGGAGCTGGGCTACCATTTCATCGTAGCCCTTCTGTGACATATAAGCCATAATTTATTCTGCTTTTTAGATTTTTTCGTTTGTTTCAAACTACACAAAAAACGAGAATCCCGACATGTTCATCATGCCGGAATTCCTGTTTCCTCTGTACTCTATTTTTACTATGCGCTGCAAAGTTATCCTTTTTTTTCCGAACGGGGAAATTTTCTGCTCAAAAGTTTGCTCATGTAGATAGAATTTAATAATTTTGTCCCCAATGTTTAATAGAAAACCATGAATATGAGAACTAACAAAAGAGCCATTTTAACTCTGACGTTAAGCCTTTTGGCACTACTATGTTTTGCCCAAGGGAATCCCGTCAAATTTAAGGCGAGTAAGAAACAAGTGTCGGACACCGAGGTACAGGTGATGTTCACCATGTCCATCAGTAAGGGCTGGCACGTCTATTCCACCGGACTTCCCGCGGATGGTCCGGTCTCTGCGACCTTACACACAGATAAGGCCGAGGGTGTGAAACCCATTGGTGGGTTGCAGCACATTGGACGCGAGATTAGCGAGATGGATCCCATCTTTGGCATAAAGCTTCGCTATTTCGAGAACAACGTCACTTTCGTACAGAAATACAAGATTACAGGCAAGACCTACAACGTCAAGGGCTACCTGGAGTTTGGCGCATGCAACGACGAGATGTGTATGCCGCCGACGTCCGTGGAGTTCAACTATAGTGGTGAAGGCCCCAAGGACGCACCTGCCCCCACTGAGGACAAAGCTGCCGAAGAGGAGGCCAAGACGGATGTTGCCGCTGCTGGCGACTCTGCCAAGGCTGCTGCTGGCGACTCTACCGCCACTGCCGTCAAGGCTGACACGGGCACCGCTGGCGTGGGTTCAGACCTCTGGACACCGGTCATCAAGGAGCTGAAGGCTTTTGAGGACGGTCAGAGCACCAAGAACAAGTCGGTTTGGTACATCTTCCTGATGGGTATCGTCGGTGGTTTCGTAGCCCTGCTCACGCCGTGCGTATGGCCGATTATCCCGATGACGGTGAGCTTCTTCCTGAAGCGTTCCAAGGACAGCAAGAGCAAGGGTATCCGCGACGCTGCCACCTATGGTATCTCCATCATCGTCATCTACATGGCCCTTGCGCTCATTGTGACGGCACTCCTTGGCCCACAGCGCCTCAACGAGTTGGCTACCAACGCACCGTTCAATATCTTCTTCTTCCTCCTGCTGGTTGTCTTCGCTTTCAGCTTCTTCGGATGGTTTGAGTTGCAGCTGCCCTCATCATGGGGTAACGCCGTCGATACGAAGGCTTCCACCACTACAGGACTTCTCTCCATCGCCCTGATGGCCTTCACCCTCTGCCTCGTCAGCTTCTCCTGCACGGCCCCGATTATCGGTCTGCTGCTTGTGGAGGCCGCTACGAGTGGCGACTGGGTGGCTCCGACAGTGGGTATGTTTGGCTTCGCCCTCGCTTTGGCCCTGCCGTTCTCACTCTTCGCCATGTTCCCGACCTGGCTGCAGAAGGCTCCGAAGTCGGGTTCTTGGATGAACATGATCAAGGTAGTGCTGGGCTTCGTCGAGTTGGCCTTCTCTCTGAAGTTCCTCTCCGTGGCCGACCTCGCCTACGGTTGGGGCATCCTCGACCGCGAGACGTTCCTCGCCCTGTGGATCATGATCTTCGCCTTCATGGGCTTCTACCTCATCGGCTGGCTCAAGTTCCCGCACGATGACCAGGAGCAGAAGGCTATGCCGGTGCCCTGCATCATGATGGGTCTCTGCTCTTTGGCCTTCGCCGTCTATATGGTGCCTGGCCTCTGGGGTGCTCCCTGTAAGGCTGTCAGTGCATTCTCGCCGCCTATGAACACGCAGGACTTCAACCTCAACAAGGCCGAGGAGGTACATCCCGCCTACACATCTTACGAAGAGGGTATGGCTGCCGCTAAGGCTGCTGGCAAGCCCGTCATGCTCGACTTCACTGGTTTCGGCTGTGTCAACTGCCGCAAGATGGAGTCTGCTGTCTGGACGGATAATGAGGTCTCTGAGCGTCTGACCAAGGACTACGTCCTCATCTCCCTCTTCGTCGATGACAAGACGCCGCTCGACAAGCCGATGGAGGTGAAGAACCCGGATGGTACGACCCGCACGCTGCGCACCGTTGGTGACAAGTGGTCTTACCTGGAGCAGACGAAGTTTGGCTACCTCGCACAGCCGTTCCACGTGACGGTCGATAACGAGAGTAAGCCGCTCTCTGGTAGCTTCGTCTATAAGGAGGATATCCCGGGCTACATCAAGTTCCTCGACAAGGGTCTTGAGAACTACAAGAAGTAACATAATCTGATCGCCCTTGGGTGATCCCATCAATAGGAAAGGCCGTCGCCACATGCTGACATCAGCAACGGGCGACGGCCTTTCTTTTTTCCTATAGAGCAGAGATAGCAACGCCCCCACAGTCTTTGATTGACTGTGGGGGCGTATCATGTCCGATGATTTGGAGTTAGGTCGTTATTAGGCCATAGGACTGAATTCATCCTTGGTTACGCCACAGATGGGGCAAGTCCAATCGGCAGGAATACTTTCGAACGGCGTGCCAGGAGCTATACCACTATCAGGATCGCCTTGTGCGGGGTCATAGACGTAGCCGCAAACGTCACATACATACTTTTTCATAATGTCTTTGTTTTCGTTATCAATCGTTTATTGTTCTCTTTACGGTTGCAAAGATAAGCATCCTTTTTGAGACCACAAAAGAAAAGATGTTAAACTTTGTATTTATTACAACATTTATTATTTTTATAATCCGCAAAACGAAGCGTTTCTCCATTCCAGAACGAGCCGTGCAATATCTCAAAACGAAACGTACCGCCGAAACACCCCCTTCCGTCCCTAAAAAATCGACCGGCTTGCGCCGGTATTCATATATTGTAAGAACGGAGTTCGGACACCATCCGAACCCCGTTCCTTTCGTTTTGTCGCTTCGCTCCCGCTTTTTCGCGCTTCGCTTTCCGCTTATGCTTTCTCGACCAACGCCTTGTACGCAGCGACGCTTTGCGCCCTAACGATTTTACCGCGGAAGGCCAGGCGCGAGCCGACATTCGTGTTCGCATTCGAGGCATCGTTGTTCGCATTCGCAAACGAGACACCGCCATTCGCGTTCGCATTGTTGTACCCGCGATAGACCACGCGGCCTATGGGAAACTCTACCAGGCTGCAAAGTTACTCATTCTCGGTGTAAAAAATGGCCGGGCGCTACACAATGAGCCAAAACGACATCGCAATGATGCCTCCGATTACTGTGCAGGCCCAGTCTATCCAGTCCCATTGACAGCCGTGGAGCTTGTCTTTGAGTTCGAGGCATGAGGCTGCGATGATGGCAGAATAGATGGCAGCCCAAGGCGACAAGGCGCACAGACCAACCAACAAACCACCGATTAGATGCTTGTAGCGGTTGCTTTTCTTTAGAAATGAGAAAATTTTGTTCATAACATTTGGTGTTTTGGAAATTTGTTTTTATCTTTGCATCAAAGCAATGTATCAAGTTATCCTCCGTCCGCGTTTATCGCGAGACACACGAGGAAGGTGACGGATCATTGCTTTTGTTTTTTATAAACTCGTAGAATGTGCATGAAGTTTCCGTCCCTATTGCATTTTACTTTCATTTCGACCCTATAGCAATCATCAACAACCTCGTAAACCTTGAAGTATGCGTCAGGGTGATCAACGCTTTCTTCATTTGGGTCTATGAGTGTTGCTGTCTTAATGAGCTCGTGGGCTTTCTTCGCATATTCAAGTTTAAGAGGATACATTGGGTCGTCTTGATACTTGCTGATTGTCTCATCGTAAAAGGAACGCTTGATGACAATATTTGTTCCATCGGTCGCACTAACTTCAAATCGTTTAGCAGTGAATTTGCCGAGAGGCACAACTGGTAATTTGTCTTTATACCAATTAACCAATGATTTTTTTGCTGTGTTAATTTTGGAGCGACTTACCTCTGTATCAATTTTATTTTGTTCAATGCTTCTTACTAACTTGCATGCAGCACATAGTTCATTTTCAGGAACAACCTTCGCCAACTTGATTTTACCCTTAGCGATGTCGCAGTCGCGGCAACGACGAATAGTGTAGGGGTTGTAGTCCGGTACCGCCTTGTTCTCCTTGCCGGGGTTGAAATGGAAGATACCCTTTGTGTCGCGCTGCAGAGCTTCCTCGCCCAGTGCCATCGCCTCCTCGTGGGGTGTGGCAGGGTATTTAGACTTGCGAACCTGCACTACGGTGCAACGGCAGTTCCATCCGTTGGGTGGATAGTATTCCTCCCAGAACGGGTCTGACGGCGGAAGCGTCACGCCATTAAGCGCAGCATGCTCCGGACGCACCTTGTCATCGTTTGCCGTGCGGTACTGGAGGTTGTAGCGGTCACCGTCCTCCGAGAACCGTTCCCACTTGGCAGCCATCTCCGCAGACGACTGTACGAAGTTGTACTCCGCACGGAGATAGTTGGAGTTGTAGGTCTTGTCGATCTTACGAACATCGTTCAAAAAGGCTTCGAACGTCTTTCTGTTACCGTTAGAATCCAGCAAGGACGGGAACGCCTCGTTCAACTCATGAAAGGTTTTTATGCCACTGAAAATATAATTAGAACGAGTGAGACGCTGGCGCATGAGGTCGGACATTTCCAATCGCTGCAAGTTGCGGTCAAGGACACTTGTATGAGCTTCTATCAAGCCTTGAACATTTTTATCAGCCAGAATGTCGATAGAGAAAGAACTTCCCTTTTGATGGAAAAGAGCTTTCATTGCCTCCTTGAAGCCTTTGCTAACTTCTTCGCTTGGAAGGCACACGCTATCACCAGAGGCCAACCTAAGCATACGTTTTGCCAGAGGAGTGTCCACTTGATTCATGTGGGAATAAGAAAGCAATTCCTTTGGGAGTACCTTGCCCCTCATAATCGCTGCATTCAGTTCTGCCTCAAACTCAGCATAATCAGAAAGCGCATAAGTAGAAAGGTGCTTTTTCACAAGTGCCTCATCCACATTCTCAACTTTCCACGTGTGTTCAAGTTTTCTGTAATTGGCAGAATCATTACAATAGTCTATGTAATGCCCCAATTCATGCAACAGAGGATTGTCTTGAACGAGCTGGCCATATCGAACGGCATTTGCATGAGCTTCTTTCCAACCTCTGTAACCTCGTTTGTTCACACGGATAATTGAAGGCAACTCATCGGTCATACCTGCCTGAAACGATGCACGTGCGCCATGATACTTGGATATTTTACCCAAATCAGCCTCACGCAGTTCTGGCAAGTCCTTGATTCCATGTCTGAGCGCAATTCGTGCAGCCTCTTCCGCTTGCTGCCTTACATACTTGTTGCTGATAACGCTTGCCCATTTCTTGGCAATAGCATCAATTTCTTCTTCATTCTTGCTCAGACACATGGAAGAAACCGAAAGCTCCTTACCAAATATTTCGGCATACCGCAGGTGCAGCCCCACATAATCAGTGGGGCTTAATCGAAAAAACTGCCGTGCGTGTTTTGCTGCTGTTCCTTAGGCTCATTGTTTTCTTTGTCACCATCGTCACTGCCATCTGGTAGCATGGGCTGCGCGTTGCGCCGCTCGCCTACTGGCATACTGTATTTCTCCGCGAAGTAGGACGAGTCCACATCGTAGCGGTCAGCGATCATCGTCTCGAATGCCACCTGCTGCTCAGGCGTGTAATCGACCGCGTCATCCCATTCGAAGCGCAGTCCTTTGATCGGGAATCCGTGCTTCACCATGCGTGGGATGAGCTGATTGTTGACGATGTCGCGCAGCATGGTGCAGTCGCTCTCCACCAGGTTCTCGAATACCTTCAGGTGTGTCTCTGACTGCGAGAGGCTGCTGCCGTCCTCGATGGTCATAGTCTGCCCGATGATGAGCTTTGACAGTTCCGAGTTGGCGCGGTCTATGCGCTTGTCATAGACATTGAAGGCATCGCCCTTGCCACTCTCCACGAATTCTATCTCCGTGTCCTGCCCGGCCACCATGTACTGGCTCGCTCCGGCATCTTTGAGCATTTTCTCTATCCGTCCCATTTCCTTGGGGTCGCGTGAGTTGGAGCGAGCTATACGCATCGGCATACCAAAGATTTCTCCAAACGAATCCCAGAATGCCAACATGTTCTTCTTCGGAATGGTCTGCGTGGCAGCCTTCAGGTACAAGCCGAGGTCGTCCGGCCGTCCGGCTTCGATGAGCCAGTCGGTAAAAGGTGCGGAGCGGTATTCAACGCCTGTAGTCCAGTCCTGTCCGAGCTGCTGAATCACGCGGCCATATTCGGGTATCACATGCTTCCGCGGAATGAGTTTCACGTCCGTGTAGCATGGACATCCGTCGCCATCGGTGGTGAGGTCGCCCAGTTCGATGAGTGAGTGACCCCAGAGGTTGGCGTCGAGCGCATATTCGAGCATTTGCTTGAACCACGCCTGGTCGAAAAAGTGGTGAGCCTCTTCGTCCTCATTGCCTTTGGCATCGACCAGTTTGAAAGACTTCGCCATGACGAACCCCACCCGCTGACGCACACATCCCGAGAGGTGAAGGTCTATATCCACATCGCGGTATATGTCGTAGAGCCGTTGGCGGTTCGGGCTATCGACATTGATGGCCATCTGCCAGGCAAGTCGCCAGTCAGCAATGTCCCTGCGTGTGAGCGCATCGGTGGTGCGCTGCAGTTCGATGACCATCTTCTTCATGCGCTTGCGGTCGGACGACTTTGCCAGGTTGAAGTCTCCATGCGGCGTGTGCAGCACGTTTGCGCTGCCGAACATACCGCTGAAAAAGTTCTTTATATCCATTCTTTACCAGTTATGTCGTAATTGTTTCTGTGAACCGAACAATAGCAAGTCGCCTGTTGGCGTGCCGTCCCCGTCGGTGGCGAGGGGCAGGTCAGGGATGATTTTCCCGGCTTGTACGCCTTCCAGCCACTTTATGGCACGCTCGTAGCGCTCCTTGCGTATTTCGCTGCCCATTTTTTGGGGCATCGCAGCAATCATGTGATAGAGCGCAATGTCGGCGGCATACATTACCACCAAACGGTTGCGGTTTTCGCCTTCAGCCGAGAATACCGCTTCCGTGTCGTATTTTGGTCTGAGGTAACCGGCAATCTCCTCGCAAGCCTCCATTTCCGCATTGTCGCGTATTTCCTGCGATGCCTGCGACACGACTTTCAGCGCATTTTCGCCTATGACCACTCTGTAGTCCTCTTCCGTGATAAACATAGTCAGCCTCCTTCCTAATGCGTCACATAAATGGCACGACGCTCGATGTCGGCAACCTTTACACCCTTACGGAAGCGGTGCTTCGCAACCAGTTCGCGGATGGTGCGTTTCGGTACGACCTTCAGCGAGCCGTTCATGTAAATCACATAATACTTCATGCCGAACAGCTTTGAGAGCTCGTTGGCCTTCTTGATGGCACGCTTGCACTGCCATTCCCAGATAATGTCCTTTATAAGTTGTATCATCGTTACCAAATATTTTTGGCGGTCGGCCTTTTGCCGAACACCGGTTTGAAACTCTCCTGTCGCGTATTGCGCTGGAGCATCCATATAGCGCCCTCGTCAGCGTCAGGCGCGTCGTCATGCACACGGCTGCCACGCTCCAGTGCCAACGTCTGCTCTATGCCCACCTGCATGTCAGGGTCTTCCTTCTTGCGCTCGTTGTACCAGACGAAGCCTCGCTCCCAGAGCGGGCTGACCGCCTCGATGCGCTGGATCTTGTCAGGCTTCTTCCGCTTGTCGGGCATGATGGGCAACTGGTAGCCGCGCAGCTCACCCTCGCACGCAAACTCGTCCAGGATCACGTCCTGCATGAAGTTCGCCTCCATGAAGAACTGGATGGCCACCGTGTCGCGTGTGCGCTCATAGAGGTCGTAGAGCCAGCGCACCATCTCGCTGACCGTCGCTTGGCGCACGAAGCTATCTATGAGATGCAGTTGGGAGCCGATCTTCCCCCACAATCGGCACGCCTTGTAGTCATTGGCCGTCGTCGATTTGAACGAAGGGTCCGTGTAGCATACCAGCATGTCGTACTTCTCCAGCTTCGGCAGCCGCTTGTAGCGAATCCACTCCGCGCGGAAGATGGTGCCGTCCACGATTGGGTTGTGCATCATCTCCTTCTCCCAGGCCCGATAGCCCACGAAGTCGCGGTAAGCCTGCGCCTCCTCTTTGGTCCATTTCTCTTTCCACACCGGCTCTCCGTTACGATCGACCGCTACGATTTTAGAAAGGAAAACACCCTTTGTGCGTGAGAGGTTGTAAAGCACCGAGTTCTTGCTAATGAGGTTGCCCACCATGATGAAGCGTCCGCGGCCCACATCGAGCGCACCGAAGAGCGCCTCCTTCACCCAGTCGGTCAAGTCGTGAACCAGCTTGTCGTTCTTGCAAAGCACATCGTCGTCAAGGTCGTCGATGACGATGTAGTCAGGACGGGATTCACGGTCACGCAGACCACGAGGCGACTGTCCACGACCGCAGGCAAGGAACTTCACGCCGTTCTTGGTCTTGAACTCACCCTCCTGCCATCCGCCATCGTTCTTCTGCTGTCCGAAGTCGGCAATGAGACGCTGGTTGTATTCCAGCTCGGCCTGAATATCGCCAAGCAGTCGGTCGGCATTGTCCTCCGACTTTCCCACGACCACCATGAAGTTGATGAGCCGCTTTGGCTGGAACATCAACCAGAGCGGCGTGAACACATCCAGATGAGTAGATTTGGCATGGCCACGCGGCCACATGAACACCGCCTTCAAGTCGGGCGTGTTGCGTACCTTACGCGCCGCCTCATTATGGAATGGCGCATTGTGGATGGTGCGTATGACCTCGCCGGTCGACTTGTCACGCAATTGCAGGAAGTGGGGGAAGTAGTACTCGCAGAACGCCGCGTAGTTGTTGAGCAGCCGCTTGATACGCTGGTCCCTTTCCACGGACGTCTCGCTTTTCAGAAGGGACGTGTCCGTAATGGCCTGCACTTGCCGGCACCGCTCTTTCCACTCCTCGTATGCCTTTTTCTTCTCTGCTGCTGTTGCCATAGGCTGCCTCCGCTATTTGATGCCCATCTGCTCCGTGATGTACATGTCCTGGTACTTGTTGATGACGCGCATCAACTCGGGAGTCACGTCGGGGTCCGTCTGCGAGCGGTACTCCAACCATTTGGAGAATGCCATGAACACCTCGATGGCATCCACCACGTTAGCCTTCTTGTCGAGTTTCTCAATGACTGACGAGAGTTTTGCCAACTTGTCGCCAAGTCCAGCTATTAGTGCAGGATCGTTAGAGTCGTTCACTTGCGTAATGAGCGTGTCGATTGTGAGCAGCAATTTGTTCACCAATTCCGGGCGTGTAATGTTCTTAGCGGCCCGCGCCTCTTTCCACCCGTCGGCTGAGCACCACTTGGAAATGGTGACGCGCGATACGTCCACCTTCTCCGCAATCTCCTGCTGCTCCATACCCGAGAGATAGAGCGTGCGTGCCAGTGATTTGATTTTATCCAAATCCTTCTTCGTTCTGCGATTGGTGCGAGCCCCATCGCTCTCACTCATTCGGATTTTCTTCTTTTCTATATCTGCCTTTGTCATGTTTGATAAGGTTATTTGTTCACTTCGGGACACACCACGCCCCGAATTCTTGTGCAAAAGTGCCACGATTTCAGTGTCCCGCCAAAAAAGTGTGCAATGGTTTCATA
>OFMA01001614.1_pt1 | contig 14361 bp, 12 predicted proteins | sample 1541011 | NCBI WGS metagenome assembly OFMA01 (sample SAMN04209225, study PRJEB22552) | human gut metagenome | biome: gut; material: feces | host: Homo sapiens | place: USA: Oklahoma
GGCAGAAAGCATCCCTCATATTCGCTTGGTCAGTTCAGAATTACTTACCCATCTGCTTAGCAACTTCGTTGTCAATAAGTCTTATATTTACAAGGTTTTTCAGACATATTACTATATTTTCTCATTTTCTTTACAATTAAATTTTGTAAAGTATTTATGCGTTATCCAAATATTCTACTCGTATTTCATATCCTTGAATAGAGATTTACAACGGACTACACAATTGCATTTTATATTATCTGGGTCTCTGTTTTATCAAGCAATGTATACCGATGAATAAAGATGCACACGCTAATCCTTATATATATGAGGAAATAATTCCTCATATGGATTCCTATGTATCATAACTCATACATTACTCATCCCTACCCAGATTATCTGTTCTAAATCCTTCCTAGATTCCCTCTTATTCATTTGAAATCACTTGCGGTCTTTTCAATGCAAGGTAGACAATCAGACTGGCCGTTGTAAGGCTGAGCATCATAATGATTGTACTCAGATAAGATCCACTAGAATCATACAATTTTCCAGCGATAGTTGAAGCAAATGACGCAATCAGAAGGTTCGTATTAATTAGAGAAAAATTCATAGAAAAATGAGTCCTGCCGAAAAAGTCGCTGATTAAAGCGGAGTTAATCGGGGTAACGCCACCGTAAGCAAGGCCTCCCACAATGTAACCGACGGTAATTAGAGAAAAGGAACTGCTCTGTATTGCTGCAATTAGAATTCCACCAGTAGCTGCAAAAATAATAATATCCACCAGCATAGTGATTCGATATCCACATTTATCATACATAATTCCAAAAATCACACGGCCAATTCCATTAAAAATAGAAATCAAACCTACCACCGTCGCAATGATGTCAGCGCTCACATCTACTCCCGCCTGGGTGGCAATCCCACTGGCCTGTGAAACAAGAGCAAGTCCAGCTGCACTTAAAAGAATAGCCCAGATATAATAAAGCCAGAAAGAGATCCTTCTGATCATTGTCGCAGTATTGATATCGAAGCCCAGATCTCTAATCACTTTCTTTTTAGGTGATACCGGCGGTTCAAACTCTAAATCCGGTTTTACAAAGAAAAAACTACATAGTACAAAAACTACAAAAATCACAATTCCAAGAATGCGAAAAAGATTTTTCCAAGATGAAGAACCATCAGGAGGCGTCATCACGGCAAAGATTTTTCCTATAATGAATGCTGATAGTCCAAATCCCATAAGAAGAACTCCAGAAATCATACCCTGCTTGTCCGGGAACCATGCGGATATGGTGCTCATAACTGCATTATAGGCAAAGCCTGCACCAGTTCCACAAAGGACACCAAAACCAATATACAGCAGCACAGGAGAGTCCCCAGCTGCGGATGCCAGGAAGAGTCCTGCCATGAACAAGACGGCTGCTATCATTACATACAGATTGGGCTTGACTCTTTTAGACAAAATGCCTGCAATAAGACAACCAAGGCAAAAAAAGGCCATCACTATTGTAAAGGTGAGAGACAGTTGGGCGGCAGTCCAGTCTGGCCTGGATGCACCGATGGTTTTTCCCATAATGGACCAAGCATAAACCATACCATCTAGCAGAAGAACGATGATTCCAATAATTGCGTAGAGCCAACGATTAAGGCTTTTCATAGTATTCTCCTTTTCGTGCGGAAGTTGAGGGTCAACTCCTGCGAATAAATCAAGTCTTTCCTTATATTATTTTGCATCTCCCCATTTTTTTAGAGCCCATTGGCAGATGAATGGCGTTGCCAAATTTGTAAGTGCAACCGCAAGAGCAATCTGCGCAGATGCTGTTATAGTGTACGGAGCATATTCTGGTACTGCAGCAGCTACAGCAGCTGGCATGATAATAGATACCGGTGATATCGAGGTCATCGATACAGCAGCATATCCTGGTCGTTTCAAAATCATGCGATCCACTAAGATAAGTACTGGAAGAGATATCGCAAAGTAGATACATGCAAGAAAGATTCCTCCTCCCAGTTGAGATAACAATATCTTCCAGTTCATCGTCACGCCGCAGCTGACACCCATAAATAATAGAAAGACAGGGGTTGCATCACTGACCATTTCTGTGAATGACTGATCGTTATTCCCGCATAACATTCCAAGAAAAAAGGGAATGATTGTTGTAACAAGACTTATGTAGTCCACACCAACTCCTGCTGCAAATCCAAACATAATCACCGGAATCGTCGGAACCGGCACTAGGTTCATAATCCCGAATCCCGGGATATCGAACCTGTCTCCGTGTTCCTGACACACTGCCATGTATACACCAGGATTGCAGCTGAGCAGTGCTATCACGAGTGAAAGTGTAGATATGCCAAAAATTCCTTTTAATCCGAAAAAGGTCAGGACTAAAATCTCAACCACAAATCCTATCAAGATTCGCGTCAGACTCAAAAGTCCCCCGCGCTTTATAGCCGGGCCCATTTCTTGAATATCAAGTTGAGTACCCGCGATAAACAGAAGTACTGAGATGATGAACTGTGTATTATCAGCAGAAAATAAAGCTGATGTAAAACCTCCCAGATTCAGAATTTCCGGCGCGATCGTACTAATTGCTGACATTACAAGCATGGGTACGATCACTATGCCACCGGCCATTATATTAAGTGCGCAAGTAATCGGTTTTTGTATTTTCTTCAATGGAATCCTCCTAATGAATTTTAAAAATTATTTCTACCACACTATTGTCATACCGAAATCTGAGCTTTGAAACAATTGTCTTCTCCTACCATGCCTTTCACAAACAATGCATCATTATCCCAGCCATATTGAAACACAACTGTTTCTCCCATACGTATTTCTCTCGCATAGTTTATCCATACTCGTTTGATTTTCTCAGCCATAATGTCCGCAGAGTCGCCCATCAGGTTTTCTGACCAGTCAAGATAAAACGAATTATTCACATGATCGTTCCTATCAATTTCATGTATACTAACGGCATGCTGTTGCTTGAACGGTGTCCTGATTTCTTTCTTCTTCATATCAGGAAGAGCAGGCTCACCTGTAAACTCTATAACTGGAAATTGAATGCTCACCTCCGCAGAGGATATCAGCTTTCTTGTATTTTTATCTACAGTCGAAAAGAGAGACGTACTTGTTATCAGGCATTCGCCTTCGGCAGAAAACATGGCATATCGCCTAGAATACATTCCAAATCTATTCTTCCCTGGCCAAGAATAGATTTCCATAACCTCACCTTCTTCCGGCATCCTTTTGATGCTAATATCTAAAAAGCAAATGACCCATATCAGATTTTTAGCCTTTAGAAAGTAATACCCTATCCCTAGTTCATCCATGGCTTTTTCTGTGACGCTCTGCAGGATTCTAGCAATATCCCCGAGGGCATACTGTCTGGCAATCAGCATAGTATCTTTATAAACACCTTTTATGTCTGAATTCTTTAATTCGCAGTAATCCATAAAGATTTATCACCTACTCAAAATCAAATCCGTTCCAGACAGGTTTTCCAGAATAGATTCTGGCAACTTCCTCTCCACTGAGAACACGTTCTACTCCGGCACCCAGTGCTTCTGTCTCAAAGCTTCCCGGATATACAAATACAGGTGCAATCCATTCTGTGTGACTCTTTACTTTCTCAACCAACTCTTCATCATATGCCAGTCCACCAGTCATAAGGATTCCATCCACTTTTCCTGCAAGTACTCCTGCCATCATTGCAGTCCATTTGATAAACGTGTAAATCATGGCATTGTATGCCAGTTCAGCAAATTTATCTCCGTCAGCAATCATCTTTTTTACCTTGCGGACATCGTCTGTTCCCACGAGATCAACAAGACCTCCTTTTCTTGATGCAAGCATATTGACCTGCTCAAGATCGATATGACGCTGATTCATCAGATTGATCACATCATCAATGCAAAGATCACCTGAACGGTTCGGTGAAATTACACCCTGTCCGTCTCCTGATCTGGTACTGTCAACGATTCTTCCCATTCTGTGAGCAGCGATGCTTGTTCCGCCGCCCATGTGGAGGATTACATAGTTACAGTCCTCATATTTCTTACCTTGCAGTTTACTATGGTGGATTGCAACCTGTTTCATGTTCAGTGGATGACCGTGAGACGGACGATAAAGCCCTTTTACACCGGTCATTCTTGCTTCATCACACAATTCATCCACACTCATTGGATTAACAAAAAAAGATGGCACTCCCAAACGATCACCTAGTTTCTTCGCAATAACGATTCCGAGAGTCGCCGGATGATTAATCTTAGCCACATCATTCTGTGCATGAGAAAATGCGGCATCGTCAATAATATAAGTTCCGCCCTCACAGGAATACACGCCTACTCCTCTTCCGGAAATTGCATCAACAGTATTCATATCGATACCGGCATCTTCAAGTATGCTCATAATTCTTCTCGTGCGGATTGGCTCCTGGTCAGCAAATGTTTTACATTCATCAAATTCATGTGTATCGTGATCCACCGTCTTATCGAGAATGACTTTTCCACCTTTGTATACTCCGACCTTTGTACTGCTGGAGCCTGGATTAATAGTAATGATTGTATATTCTTTCATAATGCCTCCCTTTCTTGCCATCGTAGACATTAGACAGCCTGTGCCTGTACACAGAGCAGTGCTATATTGTCATATGCGATCACTTCGTCCATACCCCTTGAGCAATCAAGAATCGGAAGACGGAATCCCTGATACAACGGTCCATAGGATTTGCATTTTGCAGAGAACTGGATTGCTTTTCCGCAAATGTTGCAACAGGATGCATCCGGCGTAATCAGAACATTCGCATGCCCTGCTACTTTACTTTCCCTTTTTACTTTTTTCTCTCCAACTCTTGGAAGCATAGCAGCATCGAACTGAAACTCACCGTCTATCGCAAGATCTGGTCTGAGCTGTTGTGCAAGTTCTACAGCAGCTCTGACTTTCTTGACAGGGGCACTCATTCCTCCGGATCCGTTAGTGGAATAAGAAAGGAATGCACATTTTGCTTCAAGACCGGTAATAGCTTTGAATGTGTCACAGGATGCAATCGCGATTCCTGCATGCTGCTCAACTGTCGGTTCCACATTGATGGCTCCGTCAGAAATTCCGATAAACTTATTCTTTTCTCCTTGGAACTCTTCCAGCTCAAGAATCTGGAGACCAGATGCCGTCACACAGCCAGGTGCCATACCGATGATACTATTTGCGGCAAGAATAAACTCATAGGTTGTAGTATCGATACCGGCAATTGTTGCATCCACTTCACCAACCGCCTCCATCAAAGTTGCCAAATATACCGGGTCCCCAATTCGTTTTTCTACAAATTTTCTTCCCATTACCTTTTTCGGAGACACTTCATATTTGTCAAGCAGCATGGTTTTATATTTTTCATCCAAAGGATTCACAATTCGGATGCCTGTAATATCTGCTCCGACCTCAGCTGCTCTTTCCTTAACTGATGCTGGGTCTCCGACTAGCACGATCGTGCAGATGCCGTCTGCATGAACTTTCGCAGATGCCTTAAGCATTACTTCATTCGTACTCTCAGGTACTGCTATTGTCTTTTTATCTGCTTTTGCCTTCTCGTATATTTTTTCAATAAATCCCATCCTGATCTCCTCTTCTTTCTTATCCCAGCTTTTTCCTTGCCACCTCTGCAAAATCTGCTATCGTATTCAAAGTTCCAGCCTCGGATATCTCAATCACGACATCAAGTGCTTCTTCGATATTGGAAAGCATAACGATCATCTTCATGCTTTCCGACGAGAGATCCTCACGAATGTCTGTAGAAGGTGTGATAGATTCTTTATCTGCATTATAGGCTTCTGCTGCTGCAGAGATGACTGTCTTTGTTACGTCGTCAAGTTCATTTGCACTGCCGTTCTGGATTTCTTTATCTGCCGCAACCATTGCTCCTTCTGCACTTACAGATCCGCTGATACCAAGCTTTGCTCTTACTGTATTGACAAAATCTGCTATTGTATTCAGAGACCCTGCTTCCGGTATCTCGATCACGACATCAAGTGCCTCCTCGATATTAGAAAGCATAACGATCATCTTCATGCTTTCTGAGGAAAGATCTTCACGAATATCCGTAGCAAGAGTAATGGAAGATTCCTCTACATCATATCCTTCTGCTGCACATTTGATGATGGTCTTCGTAATTTCATCGTTTGCGTACGCAGCTGTTTGCGGTTTCTGCACCGCATTTTCACTTACAGTCACAGCAGCTACATTCTTTTTAGACTCTTCCACATAATTTTCATCGACCCAGGAGCACACCTTTGTATCAGCGCCTTGAATAATGTAAGGCTTAAGAACAATATTCTCCATATTTTCATGGATTCTTTCATATGCATTTTTTCCTACATGAACCATGGATGTAACGTAAGGATCTGCATTTTCTATCTGGATACAGACAGCCACAAAACCATCGTTTTCATTCTGAAACTCTGTCTCCGGAAAAACATTGAGCGGAGGAAGGACCTGCAGGATGCGAGCTCTGGTATTGGTAAGATCAACCCACTCCGTATCCAGATTTCCGCACTCATTACAAGCGAGATAAGGCGGGAATTCGATGTGACCACAGGCGTTGCATTTTCGTCCGAGCACCTTTCCTTCTTCCAGTGCATCATAATATGTTTTTACAATGCGTTCCATTTTAATGACTTTCATTGCATTTCCTCCTCATTATTTAGTGATACTTCAGGATCAGGCAAAGTAGATTCTGTCCTCCACCGAATCCACGAAGCATTGCATGTTTGATAGGACGGTCAATCTGATGGTCACCTGCCTCGCCTCTCATCTGCATACAAACTTCGTAAATATCGTGTGTACCTGAAGCGGCTGCTGCGTGTCCATAATGACATCTGCCACCGTTGGTCTGAATTGGTTTATCTCCAGTGAACATACATCTATCTTCCATCATATATTTCCAGCCTTCGCCCTTTGGCAGATACTCACAGGCCTCAGCAGATAAAAGCTGCTGTGCGAGGAAAAAGTCATTTGTCATAAACAGATCCATATCTTTTCCGGTAAGACCAGTCAGTTCTTTGACCTGGTTATAGGCATTGAGTGTTCCGATTCTTTCATTCTGAGGATTTCCATATTCCACACAGGAATGTCCGATTCCAAGAATTTCAATCGGATGGTCGGTATATTTATAAGCCATTTCTGTCGGCATCAGCACGAATGCGCCAGCACCATCACATCTCTGTTCGAAATTGCTTACACGGTACCAGTGGCCGAGTTTCGGATTCCACTTGGACTTCAGATATTCCTCTGCTGTATCAAAGCCGTTCTCTCTGGCTGCCTCATCGTAGGTCTTTCCATAAGCCAAGGCAAGAGGATTGATCGCAGCCATTTTTCTTGCATTGATCGTCATATGAACAAGAAGATCGTCTGCCATCTCGTCAGTCAGACCGTTTTCTTCCACATAAGCCTGGAACCAGGATTCCCAGTGGAAAGGAAGAATGCCATTCGTAAAAAGGTTGTAATCCCTTGTGATCGTAGAACAGAGCGTTTCATGGAAAATAGCTTCTGTTCCAAGTCTTCTCTCTGTCAGTACTCTGTCCGGATATGCAATTGAGTGAGGCATTTCAACACATCCAGAAAGCACTACATCATATTTACCGGAGGCAACCAGTGCAGCTCCAATTTCAAGTGCAACATATCCAGTTGCACAAGCCTCGCTGTGATGATAGGATGCTTTTCCCTTCATGCCGAGCCAGTTCGCAACATGAATATTCGGTGTGGCAAAATTACTAGTCCATCCTGGGCCTGCCTGTCCATGAACATAAAAATCTACATCCTTGCCAGTAATTCCAGCATCACGCATGGCCTCAATTGCAGCATATCCAAAAAGTTCACCTTCGGTAATTCCATTCAGTTCCGGAATCTCCTTGGTCTGTCTGAACGGAGTCACGCCGACTCCAACAATTGAAACACTTCTATTTAACGGTTTCAGTTTTGGAAGATTATCACTAAAACTCATATCTATTCCTTTCCTTTCTTGGTTTTACAATCCTGTTTTATCGTCTATTATCGTTCTCTCGGAATAGCGATCTCTTCCCAACCTTCCGGTTTGAAAGGATATCGTTCGATCGGAATCCTCTCAGTGAAGATATGTGGCTTTCCATCTTCACTCTTATTATCTACAAGTACCCATTTCAGCCAATTTTTATCATCACGCTCCGGATAGTCCAGTCGATTGAAACATCCGCGGCTTTCCTTTCTTGTAATAAATACACGGAACATGACATCAAGCATTTCTATCATGGTACGAAGTTCAATCGCTTTTGAAAGGTAATGTCCATTTACTTTCGGGAGATGAATCAGATCTTTATATTTGCTGCGTACATCTTCAAGCTCTGCCAACAATTCTGTCATCGTCTCTTCTGTCTTGTAGTAGCTGTATTCCGGTCGTTTGATCAGGCGAGAGAGATAGCGGATCACGTGATCCGGACGGTATTCTCCACTGTATTCTGCAGATTCATAAATTCTCTTACGGAAACGTTCAATCTGATCCTCATCAATCTCACCAAGTTCTGAATCATCGATTCTCTTTGCAAGTGCTCTGGCTGTCATCAGACCTGTCTTAGCAGCAACTCCAAGTCCATCTCCGTGTACCCAGCTGCCGTGAGCAGATCCTGCAGTGGTCATCTGACCAATACCCCAAAGATGAGGAACAGTTGTCTTACCTTCCACATCAATCCTGAGGGAACGGATGCTTACACGGTATGACACAGAAACCTCTGGTTTTGGATTACTTAAATCAATGTTCTGGTAGTGTCGGATAAATTCATCGAGTTCAAGTCTTCTCTTCATTTCAATTCCGTGGAAAAATCCATCCGCACCTTCATTTGCCTGCTGAAGCTGTGTAAAATCTGCAACCAGAGGACCGTTGCCCATCTCCAATTCTTTTTCCATTCCTCGGATCAGATTCACTTCCAGCTCCTCAAGGGAAGTACAATTATATTTACGGAAGATATTCTCTCCCTTCTGGTTGCTGACAACCCAGTGCACACCATAGAGGAAATTACCAGTATTTCGGTAGCAAAGATCCCATTCTGTCAGATGTTCAACATTACGAAGCTGAGCACCAGCCTCATATGCAGCTGCATATCCGGTTGCCGGGCAGTAGAACATATCTCTGCAGGATGGATTGAATTCATTCATTGCAAGAACGACTTCTTTCGCACGGATTACAATGAATTCTGTAGTATCCAGATTGAAGCCAACTGCACCGACTACATTTCCATTGTTGGTTAAAAGGTCAGTAAAATAAGTTCTTTCCAGAATCTGTGCACCGCCGGCCATAACATTCTTGCAGAACGGTGTCATGAAATCCACATCCATCTGAACTGCTGAAATTTTCTTTCCTTCAAATTCATGATGATGATGCAGGGTTCCATCCGGATTATGTGAGAATTTTCCTCCCATACGTTCCAGTTCCTGAATGTAAGTATATTGTTCTTTCTGATACTCAAGCAGATACTCCTGGTCATTCAGATATGTTCCGTACGGATTGTGTTCTACCTGTTCCTTGCACATTGCATAGATTTCATCTCCATCTTCCGGAGACATAATGCACATGCCATGTCCAGCTTTTGTAGTCTGTCCTGTATATCCGAAATATCCCTTTTCAAGAATTGTGATCTTGGTGTCAGGTTTAAGAGAATGCAGTTTCTGTGCAAGCACAGCTCCACCTAAGCCGCCACCAACAATCAGGACATCGGTTGTATATGTTTTTCTTGTATTTTTCATATTTTTATACCTCTCTTTCCTGATCGTTCATTCCCAACGGATCATATAACTGATCATAAAAAGCCAGTTCCGCTTCTTTTACTGTGATAGCGCCTGCCGGACAGAAGAACATACACTGATAGCAGGATACGCATTCTTCCGGATATGCCGCTGTTGAAAGCTTTTTATCCGGGTCCCACTCATATACGTCATAGCAGCAAGTTCTGATACACTTCATGCAACCCATACACAGATCCGGATCAACTGTTACACTATTCATACGACGCGGGTCGTCCTGTAAATCCGTTATTCTCATTTCTGAACTCCTTTCACCTGATATTTCGTATGCAGATACTCGTGTGCCTTTTCACTTCCAGGCTTTCCAAGGAAGCTGTCATAAAGTTCGATAATCTCAGGATTTTCATGAGATTTCCTAATGGAATCTTTCTTATCCAACTGATATAATGTCATAGCACGTTCCGCTCTGATATCATTCGTCATTCTAACCTTGGCTTTCTGCTGAGGCTGTCCGCCACCATTTACACAGCCTCCAGGACATGCCATAAATTCGACAAAATCATAGGAAACCGTTCCTGTACGGATTTTATCAAGAAGATGTTTCGCATTTTCCAATCCACTTACCGCAGCGACGTGAAGTTCCAGTTCACCCACCTTGTAGGTTGCCTCCTTAACACCGCTGATACCGCGCACTTCTGAGAAATCAAGAGCATCCTGTGGTTCACCATTCAGCCAATCATTGGCTGTTCTTAAAGCTGCTTCCATGACACCTCCTGTAGCGCCGAAAATAGTTCCTGCACCAGTTCCAATTCCAAGAGGGGCATCAAATTCCTCATCGTCAAGACCAGGAAATGAGATCTTTGCCTTCTGTATCATGTGGGCAACTTCACGTGTAGTGAGCGAAAAGTCAACATCCGGAACACCGGCAGCATTCTGATAATCCCGACTCAGCTCACCTTTTTTTGCTGTACAAGGCATGGCGCTGACAACAACGATTTTTTCTGCCGGAATTCCCTCTTTTTCTGAAAGGAATGTCTTTACCATCGCACCAAACATCTGTTGTGGTGATTTACAACTTGAGAGATTATCCAAGAAGTCACTCTGGAAAGTCTCACAGTAATTGATCCATCCCGGACAGCAGGAAGTAAACATTGGAAGCTTTCCGCCATTTCGGATTCTCTTCACAAATTCGTTTGCTTCTTCCACAATTGTAAGGTCTGCAGCAAACACAGTATCAAAAACACGGTCAAAACCAATCTGTCTCAAAGCTGCAGCCAATTTTCCTTTTGTCGCAGATCCAATCGGATATCCGAAAGCTTCGGAAATACTCGCACGCACAGCCGGAGCTGTCTGGATTACAACAAATTTTTCCGGATCCTTAACAAGCTTTAAAACTTCATCTACATCATTTCTTTCATATAATGCTCCTACAGGGCACACTGTGATACACTGTCCACAACCAACACATCCACTATCAAGAAGTGTTTCCCCATTTGCAGGGACCACTTTTGCATCGAGACCATCACCTTCCATCTTTATGGCACCAATGCCCTGAATTTTTTCACAGACTGAGATACAGCGCCCACAGCGAATGCATTTGTTTTCATCACGTACAATATAACCGTCTGTTCTAACAGCAACCGGCTCAAACGCTTCCTTTGCAGGATTTTTAGTCATTCTCAGCGAATGCTGAACATCCTGCAGTTCGCAGTTTCCGGTTCTATTACAGTTTCTGCAATCTCTGTCATGATGATTTAAAATATCTTTCAATACTTCTTTCTGTCTATTTCTGACTTCAGATGAATCTGTAATGATCGACATAGACGGCTCTACAAGTGTTTCAGCCGCATTTACTATGCCTCTGCCTTCCACCTCAACGATGCAAAGTCCGCTTGTATCTTTTTCCTGCACCCCTTTCAGATACTGCAGCGACAATATATCGAGATCAAATTGTGTTTTTGCGTAACGATCCTCGAAAGTGGCCTCATAGATAGTTGCTCCTTCACGAACAGTTACAGGGTTTCCATTAATTGTAATCTGCAACATAATACTCCTTCCATTTTTTGACAATCGTTCTGTTTGATGACTTCATTTTATCACGTATAAAGAATATGCAGTTTGGACGAAAAAGCAGAAAGAAAAAGAGGTGATTGTGCTCTGCTGCACAATCACCTCTTCACAATACTTATTATTCGATTATCCGTTGTTGTTCTCTACTCCTTGTGACCATTTCATATGACAGAATCAAATAACGTCTTTCATCATAATTTTCATAATCTATGTTGACCAGAGAGTCAATTTTTTTTAATCTATAGATAAGTGTATTTCTATGTATAAACATTTCATTGCTTGCAACGATACTGTTCCTCTCGCATATCAGATACATATACAGGCTGTATGCCAGATCAGTCCCGTTCTTCCTGTCATATTCCAGAAGCTTTTGCAGCTTCGGATAGCAGAAAGTATCCGATTCTGATTTCTGCGAGAAAGAATTAAGAATATGATGCATGTAATAATGATCATAACAATACAATCCCGGAACATCCCTCTCCGCCGTTCCTAATTCAAGAGCCCTTATCGCCTGCTTGTGATATGATTCCAGCTTCAAAATATCTGTAAAACTATTACTCATTCCGGCATACAGGCCGCTCGATTCACAAATTTCCGTAATCTTTTTCTTCATATCGTCCGGCAATCGGTTATCCGCATCTTTCTGAAACAGAACAATGATTTCATCATTATATACTAATGTTTTGGTACCCGACAATAAGTTCTGAAATTCGTTTTGTACACGAGAAACATTGAGCGTTTTGGGCGTCCTTGAAGTCTCGATAACCATGCACCATATATTTTCAAGAAAACTTGTATTAATATAAGTCATTCGTTTTCTGGCACTCATACCGTCCTCAATCTTTTTATCGAGAAGATCTTTAAGAAAATACTCATAAGGAAATCCAAAGTTATTCCGTATAAAATCCTGCTGGATCATCAACTGATAGATTCCCTTCTTAAGCATTATGAGCAGGTTCTCATCTGTTTGGCATAGCGGACGATTGACAGCACATAGCACGATATGTCCCATATCTTTTTTGGTATCAATTGCACAGACTAGCTGCTCAAACCCAAGTTCCTTATGATGTATACGTACTGGTGTTTCCCTTTTTTTCACGATGCTATATGGCATTTCCGGATTATTGAGCAGCTTGAACTCCTCTTCAGTCAGACATCCATTTCTTATAATCTTTTCTGTCTGTTCCCATTCATTTGCCATTTCATAGTTAGCAGCGATCAAATTAAAGCTGGCGTCGAATACGAAAATAGGATTATTGAATCCCCTAATGAACGAATCCACCATTTCCTGAACGCTTCCACCCTGAAAAAGCAGATTAACAATTGTATCTGCCATCAAAGCTCTACTCCAAGCATTAAAGAAAAAATCTCTGAGCAATGTATTCACATTTTGTATTTCATCTGTGTAGATTTCCGTATAATTCAATGGTAAATCTTGTGCCAGATATTCAGTCAGATTTTCTTTCTTAGGATTAAAAATCAAAAGATTCATATATGGAAGCAATTCTGCGTTTTTTAGCTTATCCAGTGAAGGTACCAGATACAGGATATGTTCTGTATAAGGTTTGGTTGCCAACGGCAAAGACACAAAACCAGTCATACAATGATCATTGTATGACTTGCTAATCCGGCATTCGTATTGCTCTAAAACTTTTGATATTATATCATGTCCAATAAACATAACTTTACCTCATTCATTTCCAACATATTACAAACGAAAAGAGTGCGTTGTTCAACGCATTTCTCATATGTGTGTGGAAACGATCCAATATTCCGACTCTTTGTAATGTACTTTTCTCTCATCAAATGAATATCCCGATGTATCTACATTAAATGGATAACTTTTAATTCCATCCCCAGTCATCTTAACTAATGCTTCTTTACGGCACCAGATTCTGGTGAAGTCTCCATCAAATTCTTCCCATTCATTCTTCGTTAGAGTTCGTTCTAGCAAGTGCGGAGTATAGTTGTTTTTTATCACCTCAACATCTATACCAACCGGATAATCAGCAACAGCAACAGCACAAACATCTTTAGAATGTGAAATACTGAAATAGATATCCGAATTTCTTAAATACGGTTTTCCTGCTTTAGTGAATAAAACATGATACGGCTGTTTATCAATGCTGATCAGCAAACGATACAGTAGATTCCACGCAGAGCATGATGCAAATCTAGCTACACCTTTATAAGAACTCAGATGCGAGATCAATTCCTCTCCCAATGGTGGGACTTCTTCTGTTTCAGTAATTGGAGTCCAGTCGACAATCAACATCTCTCTTTTATCCATCCTTGTTTTTTATCTTATTAAAAATGATATAAATAATACTCTTTTTTGTCAAGTTAAACACATTCCCCCTTAATCTAAAAACTCAATCTATCCTCTTTGAGAATGTTTCAAAGTCAACCTTTCTTTCAAATAGTAAGAAAAAACGCCAGAAACCTATCGGTTTCCAGCGTTTTTTCTCTATGTGTATCTTCCTGCATCGCGGGCAGAAAGCATCCCTCATATTCGCTTGGTCAGTTCAGAATTACTTACCCATCTG
>OFMA01001639.1_pt1 | contig 14188 bp, 8 predicted proteins | sample 1541011 | NCBI WGS metagenome assembly OFMA01 (sample SAMN04209225, study PRJEB22552) | human gut metagenome | biome: gut; material: feces | host: Homo sapiens | place: USA: Oklahoma
GGATGTAACCGCCCTCCGGTGCTCAGAACCGCTACGCTCTAAGGTTGGCGGACCATCAAAGGTCTTCGCCATGTTGTGCGGGATGGGACCGCCTTATTACAACTTGCTTCTGGTCTGCGCCATGTTGTGCGGGATGGACCGCCTGGGAATAGCAGTTTATCGTTTACAGTTAATAGTTTATTGTTTACGATTGATTTCGTGGTTATTTGCAGATTTCTTGTGATTTTCTTGGTGGTTTCGAGGAAAAAGCGTAATTTTGCGGTTAGATATTAATAAAATGAATTATTATGGCACAGGTAGCAACAATGAATCAAGCTCAATTGCAAATCCTCGATATGCTGTCATTTATCAAGACTCCTGAGGCTTTGCGAGATTTGAATAAGGTAATCTCCGATTATTTTGTTCAGATGGCTGATGCTGAATTAGATAGGATGTGGAATGAAGGAACCCTAAATGAAGAACGTATCGAGAGTTTCCGACATCTCCATGAACGTACTCCGTACAATAAACTTTTGCTTTAATTGAGGCAGATAAAGATGACAATAAGTTTGTAGATTGTGCCATTGCTGCAAATGCAAAGTGTATTGTTACAGAAGATGTGTTGAAGCACATAGATTCTACGTCTGAGGATAACTATTATACTCTTCTTCCTGAGTTTTGGGAAGATGAGGAACAATAAAAATGAATTTAATTTATGGGGTGATTGGAACGTATGCACTTTCGAATTGCTCTGGCTCTTCTTTGGCAAAGAAGTAGTTTTTTAGAAAATCACCCCGTCCCTCTTTACCCTTAAAGATGAGTGCAAAGGTACAAAATCAAATCGAATACACAACTTCTAGAACATAAAATATTGGATATTAATAACTTATATAATAATCGTCCAGACTAAACGGGACACTAGTGCAGATTTGAGAGAAGCTAAGAATCAAGAAATCCACAGCTGGCTTGAGTGCCTGCTGTGGATTCTTTGGTTTATATTAAAGTGTAGGATTCTGACTCATTGCGGAACGTATATCAAGCGGATAGGCATCCCCTTGTAGCGGCCAGTGTTCTTGCCGTTGCTACCACTCACGAATCTCATATTGGATAATTCTATCCTCTTGTTGTAAACATCAAAGTATCTATACCAGAAACCATATTCAGGACTTTTGTCACTGAAGCCCTGCGTACCTGACAGCAAAGTCTTGGTCCAGAGATTTACATGGATAGGGTTCTTATGGCTCTCGCCCTCCAAGAATCCACCCATAGGCAGATAGATGTAAGGCAACTCGGAATCCACCGTCTTGATACGCACGCAGTTGTAGGTTTCTCCTAACGATGTGGACTGTGGTACCACCTCCAGATTGCCTGCATTAACTAATTCTTCGAACACGGCATCAGTTGGAATGGTATAGCCTTCTGGTGCCAAGACGCTGGAGAGATCCTGATTGGCATCCTTGTAGTTCTGTTTTTCAGAGATACAGAAATAGCCACCAATGGCTTTCTTGTTCTTTGCCAGTGCCACCACATCTGGGGCATAGTAACCATTGTTGGATGCACCTAAGTTGCGGTCTAACATATAATAAGTAGTGGTGGTTTCATCGGCCTTCTTTCCCTCTACCTTTACCACACCATAATAGAACCAGCCCTTCACCTTCTTCTCGTTATCTCCGTTTTCTGCCAACTGATAATCATTATATACCTTGGAATTCTCATCTATCTTATGGAAGATACCAGTATGATAAACAGGATAAGTGATCTCGATGCCAGCCTGGTTGGTGATGGTAAATGAAGACTTCCACAAATCTTCATTTACCGTAGTATTGGCAAGGCTTACCTTCCACTTACCTTTATCTCCTTCCACTTTGATTTTATCATCCTTTTTAGTAATCTGATCACCATTAAGTTTAGGGATAAGATACGTGATATTGGCTGTTCCCACGCAGAAATGCAAACCATCATTTCTCACAGCCCCTTGCATTTCTGCAGGAGTGATGCCTTGCACAGTGTCCAACCATTTGAAATAGTTGGCAGCTACGGTGAAGTTATTATACTGCATGGTTACGATTCTAGCAGGATCCTCTCTTCTAAAATCAAAACCAGCCTGCTTGATGGTTATATCAAGAGAAAGGTCGCCAGAAGTAACGGTGATGGTTCCTGTACGTGGATTCTCTGATTGGTCATTCTTTTCAAGCGTAAGCTTCAAGGTATATTTCTTGCCTTTAGAAGATCTGCTTGTCTCTGGTATATCATTCACGGTCTCTTGCTGACAAGCGGTTATCCAAGAATCATTTTTCGTGACACTATATAGCGCACTATCACTACTCGTTGCCTTTGGCAAGGTAGTAACAATGGTTACGGTAGCCTCTGTTGTGTTTGCATTTATCTCCTGATAATCGCTCACTCCCAGTTCATAGTCTTTGCAAGCTATCATTCTGGTGATTTCAGGATTATCGTCCCGCACCTCTACTTCCAGTCTATTCTCTGGCAGACTCTTCTTAGCCTCTTCAAGCGTAGAGAAGCCATAGTCGTTTACCTTGGTTACCTTGATGGTATAATGGTGGTTACGGAGCAAGGCATATTGGATTTTCTCTTTAGCATCCTTGTAGAGTGCCACCTTATAATATCCTTCTCTATCATGTCCTTCACTATCCTTATAATTCGCCTTGATAATCACCATTGCCTTGCCTGCAGAAGTTTCATTTACTGCCACGGTGGTTGCGGTACCGCCGCCCAATGGGTTGTCTTCCGTTCTAAGAGCGGTAGATTCCGCCAAGTCATCGGTTTTTTGCTCGGTATTATAATTGGCAGGAGCTATGGCTGCCTTGGTTGCCATGCTATAGACATACAAGCCTGCATTGGTGAAATTACTCTGGATGCCTTTGTCTATCTCCAAACTAATCTTGGCGCATTGGCGCAACATCGTCACAGAAGGATTAGCTTCCAAAAGTTTATCTATTGAAATTTCACCCCAGCAGATAGGGGCATCAAGCTGAGGGTCTCTCTCCTTAGCAGCAGTGAGAGACTGCAAGTCATGTGCCTCGTCATCCGTCATATCGCTGGCATTGGCTACAAGATGTACATTCTTGGTACCAGCAGGTACATTGGTTATCTTTACCTTGTAGCTGCTATCAGGCTGCTGTTCTAAGGTAGAATAGCAATCTGTCTTGCCTTTGTATTCGTTATTATCTCCATAGAACACAGCCCAGAGCGAATTGAATGTCTCCGAGGTCCCCGCTCTTGTACCAATCTGTTGCTTGGTGAAGTTGGTCAATTGAAGGTTCAAGACAAGTCCCTCGGCAGGGATTTCATCCCCGCCGAGTCCGATAGCCTCCATCGTATCCTTGCAGGAAACAAGGCTGAGGAGCAATCCAATCCATATCATTAAATGTTTGATCTTCTTCATTGCTTAAACTGATTTATAACAGTGTTCAAATCTGATACTAATCTTATTTATTTCACATCAGAATGGCGTGCCAGCGTGCCAAGAGGAGCCATCGTAAAAGCCTGTGTCTTTATGCTTCTCATAGCTGTTGCCATTGAAAAGCAGAACGCTTTCTCCATTGTCTTTTTTGATTCTGATGGCCTTCTCGTGGTCTCCCTTAACAGCCTTGAGGGTAATCACAGTCTTATACCAACCATTATTCAAATTCTCGCATGACCAACTTTTACCCGCTGTATCATAGATGGTAAAAGACTCGCGCTCTGTATTATTGTTATCATTATTTTTGCCATTGGCGGCACCATATACATTAAACCATCCATAAGTCTGGAATTTGGTGTAAATGGTAAAGTTGATGTTCTCAATAGTTGGCATGTCATCATATATGTTCCAAGTAGGATCTGATGTAGGATCATAGACTATCCAACCCTCTTTATCCTCATAGTCGAAGAGAGGAATACCCGGCTCCAAGTGGTGAGGGCAACGATGAAGCGTAAAACCCCAATTCGTATTGGTATTGTTACTGAACACAATCAATGTTTCACCAGGCTTGAGGGTTCTTGTTCCCGTAGCGCCAAATTCTGTAGATGTCGACTCGAAATCCTTGCTGAAGTCCTTGTAATACCACCCCACATTCGTATTATCCGCAACCATTTGATCACCAGGCCAGTTAGCTGAAAATTTCCAAGCAGGAGAGTTGGCTACAGCATTATCTGTTTCACCAATCTGGGTATAGACATAGATACGATGACTGTCTCTTTGAGGTATGTAAATTTGCTTGTCATTATCATCCGAAAGGTCTAACCATCCATCTGCCCAGTTGGTATTTCCTATATTTCCATTATAAGTCTCTTCCTTTTTTTCTTCAGGTGTACCCTTATAATTATCAGTTCCATTACTTTCACCTCCTGTATAATGTGCGCGGTCGTTGATGGCACGGAAGTTGATACGATAGTTACCTACGGCAGGCTTTACCGTTACCTTGATTTGCTTGACAAAGTTGAAGCCTTCTGGAGATTCCTTTGGCTGCACAGTGAGGTAATGTACTGTCGTGGTAACAGGGTCACTGGTTGCCTCAATCTTGAAGGTTCCTTCTGGAGTATAAGGATTGTCACAAGATGCCTTAATGTTTGACTTGCCTACGGAGGAAGAGGTTACGTTATTGGTGAAAGCCAAACCGCCGAGGTTGGTCTTAAACTGTACCAATTTGGTACTGTTGTCGCTACGCCAATAGATGGTTACTTCCTGTGGATTTACCTCAAAATAAGGAGAGACATCATAGGCTACATTGAGATACTTCTTGATGTTACCAGCCTTAATCCAAACCTTTGCCGTACCCTTATAGTTGCCTTTATAGTCGGAGAACTGAATGTCCTTGTTGATGTTGAATGTGATTCTATGATTCTTCACTGCATCTAGCTTGCTCAACACAATCACATCTTTCTCACCACTGGATGTTGTTACCTTTTCATCGCAACCGAAATTAGCCTCTGTCAGCATTACGTTCGACTTATAGTCGATGGAGTCTGCCGTGGTAGATGTTACGCTCGCCTTCGTCTTACTTACCCACAAAGTGGTATGGTTGAAGTCGGCAGAAATAGTCTCCATTTCCCAGGGCTTCACACTTACCTTGCAATCCAGCTCCATATTACCGAGGGTCTTGATAGCACCGGTAATCTCATAGAAAGTACCGCGAGGGAATACGGGTACGGTGCTGGTTTCATCCTTCTTATGACCCAGATTGATGCGATAATTGTTGTCTACAGAACCTCCTACATTACCATTGATGGTAAGATAACTGCGGTCGGATTCTGATGAGATATATCGCTCTGGGAGATAATAGGTCTGCTGGAAAAGCCATTTGCCCGCAGCATTATCTGGAGCATCTTTCACTGTTCCAGTTCCTACGATATCATCATTGTTATTTGTTGCTGACGCAGATCTGTTGTCTGTCCAATCGGCATAGTATACGGCAGCTCCAGATGATGCCTCATACGGAGTACTTGGAATACCCTCCTTGTATGCTACTTTATCTTCATTATTTGCCCAAGTTGGAGTCTCAAATTTACCGCCCCAATAGAGATGGGTAAAAGGAGAGAGCTTCTTGGCTAAAATACTGTTGATGCTAAAGGTCTTGCCTCCGAATTCTGCGATACTTGAATCGAAGATAAGATTCAGCTTAACCTTTACGCATGTAAACTTCAGGTTAGCTGCCACCTCTGTATATTTATCACCCGCTGCTGTAATCACGGTTTCAGCGAGCTTGCCTGTGGCATCCTTCTCTGGTTCGTAAATCATCGGGATATTGGTGCATACAGGCATACCTGTTGTACTTGTAGGTCTGTAATCGAGCACTATTTTTTTGAGTTCATCTTCAGTTTCGATAGGCTTACCACTCAACACCTTGTTCATGTTGGCAACCACATAGATATGGTAAGTGCCTGGTTCGATATTGAGCTGATAGTTAGCTACATGCTGCTCTACCATCATTGTAGCCAGTGGGGCAGGGAGCGTCTCTACCAGGAGCTTGCCTTCATTTCCTGTAGGGAAAGCATAGAGGGTCAGGTCGTTGATCTGGCATTCATCTACCGTAGCATTATAGGTAGGAAGGCCGGAAGCATCGTCGGCACGGGTGCCGCGGCTGCTGAGCACGGTTGGCACGAGTACATGCAAGTTGCTTTCTGACGAAATGGGAGCGCGCTCGCCTCCAAGTTCGTCAGAGCAACTTACTGTAACCAACAATATAAACCAACTAACTAAACTTAAAATGAAATCTCGTATTTTCATTGTTCCTAATTTTTAAAGTCAAATACTCTTATGAGCTAAATGCCCGGAAGGGCTCTGACACCTGAAACGGTTAGAAATCGACACGCTGGATGCGCTTGCTCCAATCCAGAATGGAAATGCTGAGCATCGCATACTTCCACTTGTTGCCCTGGAGGAAGAAGTCGAGCTTGTAGTCGTACTCTCGGTCCAGGAATTCCTGTGCTGAATAATGGGTTTCGAAAGCGCCACGGCCTTGAGCCAGACAGTCAGCAAGATTGATGCGTGCCACCTCTTCGCCTGTAGTCTTGTTCGTGATGGTGAGGTGCGCGTTCTTGTCGCTTTCTTCTGCCGGATGCCAGATGAGTCGGGAGAACATGAGGGCGGCATGAGCGGTGCGCTCCTTTACATTGCCCTCGGTATCCTTAAACTCAGTGGTCCAGGTGTAGTATGGGGTATATGTCAACTCCTCGTCGGGGAGGAGAGAGTTGTCGTAACTGATATCGCCGTTGGCATTGGTTATCTGATAACTGAAGTCATCGGCATTGATGTTGGCAGGCTCGTCGGTCTGATGCAGGCTGATGGTGAGCTGCTTGGTATCACGAACCAGACCGATGGTATGGCGTGTAACCTGCAGGTCTTTTACTTCAACCAGTTCGTTGCTGAGTCCTTGCCAGAGTGTATCGAGGGGTTGGCTCTGGTTGTTCACCTTGCCCTGTTCGCGGTCGAGTCGTGCATGGAGGGCGGTGATGTTGTCACCCTGCTGTGGCAGAGCTATCTGGAATTTGGCACCTGGCTGCGCGAGTGCATCTTCGTATTTCTTTTGGAAGGCGAAGGTTGCGAATCTGTATTTGCCCGGTTCCAGATTGATTCGCATGGCATAGTTAGGGTCCTTGAGCGGCTGTGATGTCGCATCGTTATAGGCATCATGGCGAGCAATGAAGTTGCCCTGCTCGTCGTATACGAATACGCTGAGTCCGCCCACATGATCATTGAACATGTCGGCACGCTGCACGTTGTAGTCGTACTTGAACTGCAAGTCAACACCCATGTCACAAGGAGGCAGGTCGTCGTGCATCAAGTCGTTGCAGCTGCTGAGCATACTGCCCGCCATGATGAATCCCCATCCCATGCATATATTCTTGATCCAACTGTTAAACTTCTTGTTTGCCATGATGCTTATCTGTTTTATGAAAAAGTAAAGTGTATAAATTGATTCTTATTCTTCCGATATAGCCAGCCGCTCCTTAGCGCTAGAGCGGCTGAGCTATATATAATAATGTGAAATGGATTACAAATCTACCTTCTGTGAACGCTTAGCCCAAGAAAGGATCTTTACGCTGACGCTAAGATACTTCTCGTTCTCATCATCTGGCAGAGTTGGGTCTACTGGAGGTACACCAGGGTAACCAGGACCATAGACGTTGCCAACTGTCAATTCATACCAGTTGTTACGGAGCATACCATAACGGCCAAGATACTGGGCGTTGTTGTCTCCATAGTTTTCACCTGATTTCCATTCGGTTAATGCATCACCAAAGTGCTTAACACGAGCGATATAGTATGTAGCACCCTTTGCGTATGTATTGATACCAACCTTCTCTTCGTCACGACCATCTTTCAAGCCGAGTTTAGCATTAATGTCGGCAACGATTTGTGTACCTGTCTTACCACTATAATCTGTACCGGCAACAAGAGTTGCACCAGTAGCATCCTTGATATCTTCCAATGTAATCACATGTGAACCTTCTTTCTTGAAATTTGAATAGTCAATAGTATACCCTGTTGGGAGAACTGGAGTTGCAACAGCATCTACAGCAGCCTTCAACTTATCCGTATTCAGGATAGTTGTCATATTACCGATGGTGTAGAATGTTCCATCTGCATCAGCAAGCTCACCTGCATCATCCTTAGGAGTATATGTTGCCTTGAAGATAACACGGGTTGTCTGACCCTGATACATGTTAGCCAAGTTGAAAGTGTTCTCTAAGCAATATGCTGACTCGGTAAAGGCTTTGTTGATTTCACTTGTTGCTTTAATGAAATTGAATTCTTTGCCTCTTTGGGTATCACCAGATTCATCTGCATTATTGAGTTCAGTCTTATCGTAGTTAGGATCCTTACCCCAATAAATTCGTTTGTTAGTACCAGTGAAACGAGCATTTGTCCAAATACCAGAGAAATCTGTGCTCAAACCATAAATGTTATGAACTGCATATGTCTTCTGGTTTGTGATATCCAAAGCCCAATTACTGAAATCTACAGTACTCTTTGTTTCAACTTTTGTAGCCTTATCTTTAACCTTTATTGTTCCAGGCGCAGCAATAGACATCTTTGCTACTCCACGCTCTACATAAACATTTGCAGCTTTCGTTCCACTCTCTGCCTCTGTCGATGTAGCATAAATATTATTTTTATCAATTGTTACCAAAGTTGTTACTGAGCCAGATTCATTCAATGGAGCATTAGCCATATAGAAGTTGTCTGTTGCAGCCAAATCTGTTACTTTAGGAGTCAGAGCCGTGTTATTCCAATCATTATAACTTTGACCTACAGTAGGCAATTTAATCTTTACTTCACCACTAGCAGTTTTGTTATTGAGTAAAATCAAAACTCCATATGTATTCTTGGTATCCACATTGGTAAGCTTTGCTACAAGCTTTTTAGATTTTGTGACACCTTCTTCAGTATCGTCATTCCAAGCTACATTCGCATCAGGTAAATCTACGCTCTCAACAAACTTGTAAGAGCCTTCATCTGCACCATACTTCTGGAAGATGAGGGCTGTCGCGTTAGCAACTTTATACTCATCTTCTGTGCCTGGGGCCACTTCAGCACCACCAGCATCAGCTGCACGAGTTCCACTTACCGAAGGCAAGTTGATGGTGAAAGTTGCATAACCAACACCTGCTTCATTAGTACCAGTACCTGGACCTGCGGTTCCCAGGTCCTCATTGCTTGAACAGCTTGCTGTCATAGCTGCGATGACAGCCAAGCCAAATAAATGTTTAATCTTCATAATTTTTGAAAGTTAAGCTTGTTTATAATCGTTATTCTCTAATTTTCTGTTATTCCAATTCCTTTATCTGCTTGAAGACATCTCTTACTCGTTCTGCCTCTTTCGAGTTGCCTGCCTTGGCAAGATGCTTTTCGGCAGAAGTAAGATCACCATTCTGCAAATCGGTGCAGGCGGCATTGAGATTCGCTGTCTCATCATCTGGGAAGAGGCGGACAGCAATGTCGAATACCTCGTTAAACTCTGGCGAACCCGGCTCGTAAGTCTGTGCCACCAGGAACATCTCCTGCAGAGAAAGCTGCTGTGGTTTGGTCTTCAATATCTCCTTTGCCTCTTCGATGCTGAACGGACGAACCGTGTAGGTTACCGTATAGTCGCTATGACGGAGACGAGGATAGATATAATCCAGGATGTAGCGGTAACTAGCCGGATGGAGCTTCTTGATCTTCAGGTCCTTATCATCAGGAGCCAGCGAGGAGTTAGCTATCTCGAGTATCGCTTCCTTATCAGCCAGATTACTAGCCTGAATCTTCTTCTTGAATCCTTCCCAATCTTCCGGTGTAGCCTGATAGGTAAAGAGCTTGCTGTTTAAGGTGTAGAGGCTGCTCACATATTTGCGGAGGGCAGCTGCACGCTCGTTGGCAAGGCGCTTGTTGTTGGCATACGAACCATCAGGCGAAGCATATCCGTGGATATCAATATCTGTGATTTCAACGTTCTTATCGTTCTTCACCAGGTCGATGGTGGAAGTAATCTTCTTCAGCTCAGTAGCATTCTCATGGAAGTTGGCAAGGATATTACTCTTGTTAACCACAAAGCTGAGATAAGCTTCACCCTTTTCGGCTCTCACCTTCTTGGCTTCCGCCTTCGGCTGCACGAAGAAATCCTTCGTAATCTTCGGTGTACGGTCGATATCCGCAATCGGCGTATTGTCCTGTTCTATCAGGTTGCCGCATCCGCAGAGATCTTCCTTTACCGAGAGTTTGAACTTCTTCATCCATTTCTGATAAGGAACAGACTGGGCGAAGTAAACCTGTTGACTGGTCTTGTTCTTGCGGGTAAGAACCTGTGCCTGCGGATTCTTCTTGCTGTCGGCAAGTCGGCGGTATCTTACAGCCTGGTTTCTACCCTGGATGATGATAGGGTTGAGAGCGATAGTATCAGTTCCTTCCATTACCGGTGTGAAAACAATCTGCTGCTCTGATTTCATCTTCAAATCGTTCAGATTCATACGGAAGGCAACGTCCATCCGGTTGCCGTTCTTGCGTGCCAAGACGCTGTCTACCTGAATCTTCCCCCCTGCCAGCTGTTGAGCCTGAGCAGGCATGATGCCCTGAGAAAAGAGTATGCAGAGAGGCGAAATGACCGCATAAAGCTTCATTTTATCCATATTATGATTTCCCTAAAATTTTTTGTATTCTGTCTAGTTATTACGTGTTTATATTGTCAGTTAAAACAACAGTTAAATAAAATTCTTAGAACACGTATATGAGAGATAGTGCGGCTTTTGTAGGGCCCACATAGTTGCGGTGGTCTTTGTCGAGACATTTTTCGCATCGTCCGTAAAGCTTGTAAGGACTGTAGGCATATCCCAAACCGATAGACCCTTCGAAATTGAGGTGCTTATTAAGCAACCACTGATAGCCGTAGGTAAGGCCTCCACCTACATACCAGCCTTCATAGTGCCTGCCCTCCAGAGTTTTCGGCAGGATGCCGAAGGGCATGTCAATGTTTTTAATGTTGTATTCACCGCCTAGGGCATGGATTCCGAAGAAATGGCCTCCAAACTTCTGGCAGGTGTACCATCTGTATTCTGGCATAACATTCCAGAATCTCATCTTCTTGTCGCCCGAGAACTTCCAGGGGTTCAGGGTTCCGAAGAGTTGGAAGGTTGTTTTCTTGCCCGTGCCGATTTCGATGCCGGCGTTGGCAGATGTAGAAGCCCATCCCAGTAAGTTGATCTTCAGAGCGACCTCCTGCGCTCGCGTCGCTGCCGTTGAAAGGATCAGCAGCAGCAACATTGCTGATTTTATGAATGTTTGCTTCATCATATCTTTACTTTTATATTTGGTTTCGTTTATTTAAACTTAGCCTTCGTTTGCCAGTTGGTATCTTTTTTCGGCTGCAAATTTAAGAGAAAATCCAATACGAAGCAAGAAAAAGTTTCAAAAAGGCTACATTTCTTTGTGCAAACGTTTGCACACTTCATGCAACCTGTTTACGCACACACATCATAAAGCACATGATTATCGGCGTCTGCTTGCCGTCATTGGGAATCAATGAATCTCCTATTAATATTAATGGATATCAGTCTCTTCCGCTGCAGATGCTTTGTTTTCCCTGGGTTGTGGATTGGGTACGAAGCCAAGGATGGCAACCAGACAACTCATCAAAGGACTGATGATATTGAAGAAGCAGAAGGGGAGATAGACAAGTGTCGGGATACCAAGAACCGTACTCTGCGTCATACCGCAGGCTGTCCATGGAACCAATACGCTCGTTACGGTAGCGCTATCCTCTGTACTTCGGCTCAAGAGTTCCGGACGGTAGCCTCGTTCGGCATATTCATCCTTATAGATAGATGCATTCATAATAATGCTCAGGAACTGGTCGCCCATTACGAGATTGAGCAAGACGCCTGATGTCACGGTGCTGCAGACAAGTGATACGGTGCTGTGGATGCTTTTCAGGAGCATGTGGGTAATGGCGTGGAGCATGCCGCTGGCTACCATACATGAACCGAAACACATGGCACAGAGGATGAGCCAGATGGTATTGAGCATGCCAGCCATGCCTCGGGTGGCTACGAGATCATTGATGTTCGCCATACCGCAATCTACCTGGGTATGGGTATAGCAGGTGGTCATGATTCCTTCAAAGAGGCTTTTGGCAGAGATGCTGTCTTCACCTGCTATCCCTACAAGTACTTCCGGCTGGAGAATGAGTGCACAGATGCATGCTGAAAGGGCTGAAAGCAGAAGTGTGATGAGAGATGGAGTCTTGCGGTAGATGAGCCATCCTGTAAAAGCCGGAACCAGCATCGTAAACAAGGAGATATTGAATCCATGGCTCAGACCGGTAAGATACTGGCTGATATCCACTGGCTTGGAATCATAACAGAGTCCGATGATGAGATAGAGTACCAGCGAGAGCAAGATGCTTGGTATGGTAGTATAGAGCATATAGCGGATATGTGAGAAGAGATCCGCTCCGGCTATACTCGAAGCAAGGACGGTGGTATCGCTCATTGGCGAGAGTTTATCCCCGAAATAGGCACCGGAGATAATAGCTCCAGCGGTGTAGGGGGCTGGTATTCCCAGGGCATCACCGATTCCCATCAGAGCAATACCGATGGTGGCAATAGTGGTCCATGAGGTTCCCGTCATCACAGAGATGATGCTGGAGATGATGCATGCGCAGGGAAGGAAAAAGGTTGGCGACATGATCTGTACACCATAATATATCAATGTGGGTACCACACCACTGATCATCCAGGTAGCTGACATCATTCCGATGAGCAGCAGGATCAGGATAGATACTCCGGCATCGCCCACGGTCTTTTTGATCATCTCTTCAAAGATATTCCATTTCATCCTATAGATGCCCATACCGAGTGCTACACAAACGGCTGTGGCTATCATGAGGGCCACCTGAGAGGCACCAGCCAAGGCATCATCAGGGAAGATTTTGACAACCAGGATGATGAGGGTGATAAGTACTGCCAGCGGTATGACAGAAATAAAAGGATGTGGTTCAACTGGCTGCAGAGACGAGCAGGATGCCTGATTCTCTGCAGCTTGAGATTTCTGTTTCTTTTCTTCTTGTTCCATTTGTTAATATTCTCTTTTCATTTTAGTTTTTCATTTACTTTGCGTTTTCATCCGTTTCTTCAACGCTTTTCTTCTGTGTATTCGGCAAGAATCCTGCTATGATGCCGAGCAATGGCAGGAAGGCACTCACCTGGAAGATAAACTCGATGCTCGTCTTGTCAGCTAACCAACCGAAAAAGGCGGATCCCAGACCTCCCAAACCAAACATCAGTCCGAAGAAAATGCCGGCTATCAATCCTACTTTATCTGGCATCAGGTCGGTGGCATATACCACGATGGAAGAGAAAGCCGAGGCAATGATCAATCCTGACAGGAAGGTAAAGATGATGGTCCACGTGAAGTTGACGAAAGGCATGGCGATGGCGAAAGGTGCTGCTCCCAGAATGGAAAACCAGATGACATACTTTCTGCCGAACTTGTCACCCAGCATTCCTCCTGCCACAGTTCCTATGGCAAAGGCTGCAAGGAACACGAAGAGACACAGCTGTGAAGTCTGTACCGAGACACCGAACTTATCCATCAGGAAGAAGGTGAAGTAGCTCGTGATGCATGCCGTATAGAAATACTTGGAGAACACGAGCATGATGAGGATAAACAGTGCCCAATACTTCACCCTTTTAGAAATATGGGTATTGAGAAGCGGTTGTTTCTGCGGATGGTTCACCACGTAAGCCAGTCTTGCCTTGTACCAGACTCCCAATCTTACCATGATGATGGCAGCGAGGAGGGCTGCAAGGGCAAACCAGGAGATGGCATGCTGTCCGAAAGGCAGGATGATGATGGCAGCCAGCAGCGGACCTACTGCCGATCCGCCATTGCCGCCCACCTGAAAGATAGATTGTGCCAGACTCTTCTTGCCTCCCGATGCCATCTGTGCCACTCTTGAAGCTGTGGGATGAAACACGGATGAGCCCAGACCTACGACGCTCACAGCCAGAAGAATCAGAAAATAATTCTCGGCAAAAGCCAGCAGGAGCAAGCCCACCAAGGTGAAGCACATGCCGAGGGAAAGAGCATAGGGACGGGGATGCTTGTCAGCATAAAGCCCCGTAAAAGGTTGCAGGATGGAAGACGTCATCTGGAAGACCAGCGTGATGATACCTATCTGTGCAAACGAGAAGTCGAACTTATCCTTCACAATCGGATAGATGGAAGGGA
>OFMA01001656.1_pt1 | contig 14059 bp, 11 predicted proteins | sample 1541011 | NCBI WGS metagenome assembly OFMA01 (sample SAMN04209225, study PRJEB22552) | human gut metagenome | biome: gut; material: feces | host: Homo sapiens | place: USA: Oklahoma
TCTGATGTGCTTGAAGCTCATGATTATTATTCATTTAATGAACAAGTGTTCATGGCTAACATTCAATCTGAGATATACGGCAGACGATATACTTATGCACTTCTGATGCTGCTTGAATACAAATACAAGGATAAATCCGAATGGAAAGATTTCGGGACTACATCAATTGAGCATATTCTTCCACAAAATCCTAAAGCAACCAGTCAGTGGGTAAAGGATTTTGATGAAGAACAGAGAGACTATTATACGCATAGAATCGGAAATTTATGCCTGATTGGTCGTCGAAAGAATTCTTCTTTAGGTAACCTGGATTATCAGGAGAAGCTAAAAAGATATTTCGAGAAGAATATAGGTTCTTTTGCAAGTTCTCAAAAAATATACAAAACATATCCGAATGCATGGACTCCTGACACAGTTCAAGAAAACCAGGAAAGAGTCATAAAGGATTTGATGGAGATTTTTAGTATAAATGATTCCTGTTCAAACACAGATCATCAATCGTATATAGAACAACAGAACACAAATCATCCATCGTATATGGAACAACAGAAGGCAGTCTATCCCAACGCTTATAAGCCTTGGACAGAAATTGACGACAATAAACTGGTGACACTATATAATGAAGGAAAATCTGTTAACGAACTAATGAACATATTTCTTAGAAATAGGGGAGCCATTAAATCCAGATTATCGAAATTGACAGAAATAGATTTTGACAAATAACATCCGTATTTATAAAGCATTCAAGAATATGGTACAAGATAGAATATACAACTACTTTGAGCGCAATCCGCAACTTTATGTGCTCTTCATCTTCGACAGGATGAACAGAACGAACTGGATGAAATGAAGCAGTGGAATGACGACTATATATAAGGTGTTTGATGGGAATGTGGCAAATGTGCTTCTCACTGCTGATCATGGATTCCTCTATAATGACATGAAGTTTGAGGAGAAAGACAAGCATAGCATCAAGGAGTCGGCTATCGAGAAGAAAACAAGATACTATCTCACAGACAGCAACGATACTTTTGAGGATATAGTAAAATTCCCTCTTGACAAGGTATCTTCCATCAAGAGTACCACGCCGTTACAGGTTGCAGTACCCATCGGAACCAACCGTCTGGCTGCACCGGGTGGCTACAACTTTGCTCATGGTGGCGCTTCGCTTCAGGAAATGATTATTCCTGTGATAAGAAGTCAGCAGAAGAGAACAAACTGGCGTAAGTTATGAGAAGTTATTTGCACCTTATATGAGAGAAGCAAAGGAAATTACCGTTGAAGATCCATATATACGTGCTTCATGGCAAATCAAGAACTTCATGGAATTTGCTCTGATGCTTATCAACACACGTCCAGTGGATGACTTGAAACTGAACCTTTTCACTAATGAAGAGGAAGACAAGATTCCAGACTTGATAGACAAGCTTGATGACATCAAGGACGACCTTGCTTCTTATGGCATTGAGTTTACATACAAGTTCAGAGACTTCCATGACAGATGTATCAAAACAGATACGGGATGGACCATTACACTGGGACGCGGTCTTGATATGTTTGAAAAATATAGTCCCTACTCTATTGCATCATCGAAACAGGACATGCGCAAGTGTAAGGAGTTTACGGCAACATTTATGAAGAATAAAAACGTATGAAAAAAGGCTGCGTCACCCGGTGGTAACGCAGCCTTTTTCGTATTTCATCCTTATCCCTTTAAAAACTAACGGGATATTTGATCTTTACCAAAGCTCCAGACGCTCATTCTTAGGAATGAACATCTTGTCGCCCTGCTTTACACCGAATGCCTCATACCAGGCATCAATGTGAGGAAGAGCACCATCTACACGCCACTTGCCAAGCGCATGAGGATCGTTCTTCACACGGTTGCGAATCTCCTTCTCGGTGATGTTCTGACCCCATACACCTGCGTAGGCAAGGAAGAAACGCTGATCAGCAGTAAAGCCATCCTTGTTCTTCAAAGGCTTCTTGGCTGTCGCATTCTTGAATGCATTGAAAGATACCATCAAACCTCCGTGGTCGGCAAGGTTCTCACCCAATGTAAAGCGACCGTTGGCATTCAGATCAGGCAATACCTTGATGTTGCTGAAGAAATCTGCATACATATCTGCACGCTTGTTGAAGCCCTCAGCATCAGCTGCTGTCCACCAATCCTTCAGGTTACCGCTGGCATCATACTGGCGACCCTGATCATCAAATCCGTGAGTCATCTCATGACCAATCACGACACCAATAGCACCATAGTTGAATGCCTCGTCAGCCTTGGCATCAAAGAATGGATACTGAAGGATACCTGCTGGGAAGCAGATCTCATTGGTGGTAGGATTATAGTAAGCATTCACAGTCTGAGGAGTCATATACCACTCATCTCTGTTGACTGGCTTACCAGCCTTCTCAGCAATCTCCTTATTGTTGCGGAACTGACGGCAAGCCATCACGTTCTCATAGAAACTCTTGGATGGATCGATGGTAAGCTTGCTATAGTCAGTCCACTGGTTAGGATAACCAATCTTGACATAGAACTTATCGAGCTTATTGTGAGCAGCCGCCTTGGTCTCTGCACTCATCCACTCCTGAGCGTCGATACGCTGACCGAGACTCACCTGGAGATTCTTGACCAAAGTCTCCATCATCTTCTTGGATGACTCAGGGAAGAACTTCTTGCAGTAGATTCTGCCGAGTGCCTCACCCATCTGTGCATCTACCTGAGAAGTAGCACGCTTCCACAATGGATGGTCTTCCTTTCTGCCACTCATGGTCTTGCCGAAGAAATCGAAGTTTGCCTCACGGATCTCATCGGTGAGATAAGCAGAAGAACTGCCGATGACACTCCACTCCATCAATGCCTTCAAGGTTTCAGCATCCTCAGCAGCAGTAATCTTGTCGTAACCAGCCATGAATGCAGGCTGACCCACAATCATCTCCTGGATATATTCGCTCTTGATGCCCTCGCCGTTAGCCAATGCCTCAAGAGGGATGTTTGGATAATTCTCCTTAAACTGCTTCAGGCTCATCTTGTTGTAGTTAGCCTGTGGGTCACGGAGTTCGGTACGGCTCTTGGAGATAGTAGCAAGACTGGTCTCGTGGAGGAATACCTTCTGTGCCTTCTTAGCAGCATCGGCAGCAGAGAAGCCATAGAGCTGGAACATCTTTGCCACGTAGGTCTTGAATGCCTCACGGATGGCTACGGTAGCAGCATCGTTGTTGAGGTAGTAATCCTTGGCACCGAGAGTCAAGCCACCCTGCATCACATTATAGATGTTCATGGTAACGTTCTTCTCATCAGCACCGAAACCGGTACCGAAACCTACGCCCAAGCCCTGCATGGCATACTTCACCTGCAAGTTCTGGAGATCGGCCTTGGTCTTGGCAGCAGCAATCTCGTCGAGGAGAGGCTTTACGGGAGCAATGCCCTCCTTATTGCGGCGGTCGATATCGAGCGCCAACTTATAGAAGTCGGAAAGCTTCTGTTCGATGGTTCCTGCCTTGTAGGTCTTCTTCTTGAGTTCATCAAGAATAGAGTTGATACGCTTGTTGCTGTTCTCAGCCAACTGATCGAAACTACCATAACGGCTGTAGGCAGCAGGAAGCGGATTGTTCTTCTGCCAGCCACCGGTAGCAAACTGATAGAAATCATCAGCAGGCTTTGCTGTCTTGTCAAGATTGCTCAAGACAAGTCCCGACTTGTTCTGAGCATCAGCAGCCAAAGGCATGGCTGCGAGCATCATCATCGGAAGGATGTACTTCATTTTCATTTTCTCGTTATTTATTATTGTTTTAACTATGAATTCTTGATTTCCTCCAGCTCTTCAGAGAGCATCATCCAGTTCTCATTTTCCTCATCCAGGCTCTTCATCAGCTCGGTATATTCGGTAACGAGTTCCATATTCGTAGCATTCTCAGGCTTCATCAGGAGGGCATCAATCTCTGCCTTGCGGGTTTCGAGCTTTTCAATCTTCGTCTCGCATTCCTTCACCGCCTTTTCAGCCTTGCGAATCTTCTTCTGCTGCTCCTTGTGCTCGGCATAGCTGAGCTTGCCGGAGGATGCCTCGGAAGAATCTGCAGATGATGATGAAGAAGAAGATGGAGAGCCGGCAGATGACATATTCTGACTTCCGACCTGATTGGCAAGCGCCTGACTGATGCTCTCGGCATTGTGGGCACGGAGATAATCGTAGATGCCACCCAGATGCTCACGAACCTTGCCACCGGCAAACTCATATACCTTATCTACCAGTCCGTCGAGGAACTCACGGTCGTGGCTCACGATGATAGCGGTGCCGTCGAATGCCTTGATGGCTTCCTTCAACACATCCTTCGACTGCATATCGAGATGGTTGGTAGGCTCATCGAGAATCAGGAGATTCACCGGTTCGAGCAGGAGCTTGATCATCGCCAGACGACTGCGCTCTCCTCCACTCAACACCTTGACATATTTCTCGGAAGTTTCGCCACCAAACATAAAGGCACCCAGCAGATCGTTCACCTTGAGGCGCATCTCGCCGGTAGCCACATTGTCGATGGTCTGGAAGATGGTAAGCTTCTCATCGAGGAGCTGTGCCTGGTTCTGTGCAAAATAACCTATCTGCACGTGTTCCACCTTCATTTGTATAAGTTCACTGACTCTTGCACCTGTGGCTGCGAGAAAACGAACAACGAAATACCATTCTTGATTTTCTTCCTTTTTCAGTTTGTTCTTTAGGAAAACATAGTCGGCATTGCTGATTACATTTTCTAAATAACTACGCTGTTGAACCTTGACGGATTTTAATCTTAAACGAGATTTCCCCATACAATCAAGATACTTGTTCATCGCCTGAATGCGAAGATTTACTGTTTTAGGCTTGAATTTCTCAATGAGATAGGTTTTATAAACAAGCAGATTGCGTTTGTTTAATTCCTTGTGTCGGGAATAATACTCTTTTACGGCATAGAGATAAGCTGCAATCGTGTTCTCCGCCATATTTCCTTGACGCAGAAACATTTCAAAATTTTCAATATTCATGTCTGATACATTATTAGTTAAACAATTCGTTTTCATTAATAAATGTATGGTTAGTGCAATTTCATTGAGTTCCTATTATGAGAAGTTTCTCGCTACGGGAGAGGTGAAATGCATTGATGAGGAGGTGCCATTTGAGATACCAAAGGGATGGGAATGGGAACGCATTGGTAACCTTTTTGAGACAACAAGCGGTTCCACACCTCTAAGCAGAAATCCCGACTACTACCAAAATGGCAGCATTAATTGGGTTCGCACGACAGACTTAAATAATGGAGTTTTATGCAAGACGGAGATACAAATTACGGAAAAAGCTTGTTCAGACTACAACCTTACCATTCTCCCACAAAACTCGGTATGTATTGCGATGTATGGCGGTGCAGGAACTATTGGAAAACATAGCATTCTACAGTTTGATACAACCATCAATCAGTCTGTTTGTGCAATTAAGCCAAATGGATATTGCAATATGGATTATCTTCATACTTTTATCGAATATCAAAGACCTTATTGGATGGATTTTGCTGCTGGATCGAGAAAAGACCCGAATATAAATCAACTCATTATAAAGCATTGTCTATTACCTATCCCACCACAAAAGGAACAGACACGCATAGTAGATAAGTTGAGTTTACTCCATCCATATATAACCCAATATGGAGAATGTCAAATAAAACTTGACTATATAAACAAAGAGATATTGGATAAATTTAAAAAGTCCATTTTACAGGAAGCAATTCAAGGAAAACTTGTTCCGCAACTTACAGAGGAGGGTACTGCTCAAGATTTGTTGGAGCAGATAAAGATAGAGAAGCTGAATTTAGTAAAAGGGGGTAAACTAAAGAAGTCCGCCCTCAACGATTCTGTTATCTTCCGTGGTGACGATAACAAGTATTATGAGACGATAAACGGTGAAACTGTTGAAATTGAGTTACCTTTTGAGTACCCCAATAATTGGACTGTCTTACGATTGAAGGATATATGCCAACTAACGGATGGAGAAAAGAAACTTGGAAAAGGAGTTTGTCTGGATGCTAAATATCTACGTGGTAAATCATCTGCGACCATCATAGAGAAAGGTCGATTTGTGTTAGCTGGCGATAGTATCATTTTGGTGGACGGTGAAAATTCAGGTGAAGTTTTCACTGTTCCGCAAGATGGGTATATGGGGAGTACATTTAAACAGCTATGGCTCTCTTCGGCTATGTGGAAGCCTTATATATTGGCTTTCATTTTGTTCTATAAATCGGAGCTAAGGAATTCAAAAAGAGGTGCGGCTATTCCGCACCTCAATAAAGAATTATTCTACAATCTGCCTATTGGTATTCCACCTTTAGCAGAACAGAAAAGGATAACTCAACGCATTGACGAATTATTTCAGTTGCTCAAATAGTTTTTCTATTTGGGCAACAATGCGTTGCTGCTCTTGCAATGGTGGTAATGGATACAGATAATTCTCTATATGACAATTATTTATGGAGGGCGAGTTATCGCCCTTCATAAAAGAATTTAGACCATCAATCACATAGTTTGACAACATCAGATAAAACAAAAACATCGGCTTATATCCAATACTGGGTGTAATCACATAGAAGCCTGTGCTTGCAATAGCATTCTTGTACTTTTCACTGACTAATGCAATATTTTTCAAATATGGACGAACCATAGAAAACAGCAAATCATTTTTATGAAGTTTTCTAGTTGCTCTACTTGGGGCACTTTTTTGTTTTAGAAGTTTTGGATTGTCAATGATATTTATCTTATTATTCACCGCATCAACATCAATATACACAAAATCCGATGTTGGTTTAGTAGACTCCATCGGCATAAATACAGATTTTCCCCTTACCCAAATCCATGAACTAGGTAGTTCAAAGGGAATTAAATCAGTTATATCCTCACATTTTTTACCTACCTGCTCATAATACTTGTTATCGTCACCTTTGAAGATAACACTATCGTTGAGGGCAGACTTCTTTAGCTTGCCATCTTTGACGAGTCTTTGTTTCTCTGCCTTTATCTGTCCAAGCAGTTCTTTGGCTGTTCCTTCTTCTTCAAGTTGTGAAACAAGTTTTCCTTGTATTGCTTCCTGCAATACACTCTTTTTAATGAGGTCTTTTACTGTTTTATTCAACTCATCCAGTTTATTCTGAGCATTATTATATTTTTCGATTTGTGGCAGAATTGCTTCCAATTTGTTAATGATTTTCTGTTGCTCCTTAGAGGGTGGAAATGGAATTAATGTGTTCTGAATGCTACCTTGCGACACATTAACCTGAGAAGCTGCCATTCCAACAGTTGCACTCATTACTAATTCATGTATTGCAGAACTATTAAGTACGAAAACGAGAAACTTTGGATTACAATAGTCATGCATATAATCTATTCTAACGGTCTTGTCTGAAAGAATCAGCTTATCACAATTATTTTCAACCATGCAAACTATGCCTGTTCGATTAACAGGACCAGCTCGTGTTATAAGTATATCACCATATCGTACACAATGTTCTGGGGTTATTACGTAATGCTTTGGCAATACTTTGTTCTCGTTAGATAAAAAAGCATTCTCTTGAATTGATGTAGTTGTCAATACGCCCCATTCCTCTGACTTCTTAGGTCGTTTTTCACAATTAGGGCTTTTACCAGCATTTGTACCTAAAATAATATCACGCAATCGACACCATTCCCATCCCTTAGGTATCTCAAACGGCACCTCCTCATCAATGCATTTCACCTCCCCCGTAGCAAGTATCTTCTCATAATAGGAACTCATAGAACAAATCCATGCCTATTTATTAGGAAAACTTAATGTTTCACTAATAAACGAATAGAAATGGAATTTGACAAATTTGAAGAGTTCCTAAGCCAAGGCAATATGGCTAAGAACACGATTTCGGCATATCTGTATGCCTTGAAGGAGTTTGGCTCTCGACACAAAGAGTTGAACAAGAGAAACTTGTTGGTTTACAAGACCTACTTGATTGAGACTTACAAACCAAAGACGGTGAACCTCCGTATTCAGGCGTTGAACAAGTACCTTGTATTTGTAGGCAAGACTAAGCTCCGCTTGAAGTCGGTCAAGGTGCAGCAACGTTCTTATTTGGAGAATGTCATCAGTAATGCCGACTACACCTTCTTGAAGAACAAGTTGAAGAAGGAAGACAACTTGGAGTGGTACTTTGTGGTGCGTTTCTTAGCTGCGACTGGTGCCAGAGTGAGCGAACTTGTGCAAATCAAGGTTGAGCACGTGCAAGTAGGCTATTACGACATCTACACTAAGGGTGGCAAGATACGCCGTATCTATATCCCCAAGACGCTGTGCTCCGAAACCGAAAAGTGGTTGCAGACAACAAAGCGCACAAGTGGCTATCTCTTTCTCAATCGCTTTGGTGAGCGCATCACGACAAGAGGTATATCACAGCAGTTGAAGAACTATGCCGTAAAGTATGGCTTGAACGAGAAAGTGGTTTACCCTCACTCGTTCCGCCATCGCTATGCCAAGAATTTCTTGGAGAAGTTCAACGACATAACCCTGCTTGCCGACCTCATGGGACATGAAAGCATTGAAACAACACGTATCTATCTGCGAAGAAGTAGTTTGGAGCAACAAGAAATCGTAGATAAGGTTATTACTTGGTAAAATGCCTATAAAGGTTCATAGGAATAAGAGTAGAAAGAGATGCAAGTCTCTTTCTACTCTATCCATGTAAAACGTTTTATCATATGACATGCATATATTAACGACAACAAATCTATATGTCAGTAAATCATGTTATCATCATATATGCAATTCTTTATTTACGATAGGTTGGGCCGGATACTCGACTTTGGAGAAGTATCCCCCGACAGGCAAGTACTTTCGATAGTAACTCGAAAGGTTTTAAGTTACTCAAAACATACCTTGCTGTGTCTTTATGGACACAATGTTTTGGCAAGAATAAATCTAACACCATTGAAAACACTGCGGAGCTTCGCCCAGTGGCTGGAGGCGCAAAGCCTCCAAGGAACGGCTCATTTTCTTTTATGCTAAAGGATGAAAACGAAAAAATCCCGAAGAATGAGTCTCCTTGAATGTCATTCCTCGGGATGAACAAAAAGTATTCCTATCCCAACTTCAACACTTATAGGTTGAAGTTGGGTTAAAGCCAACGGCTGCCACAACCACTTGAAACTCAAAATAAAAGCATCTTCTGCTATTTTTTGCTTTTTTAGACGTTATTTTCGAGGAAAGTAGCTGTTTCTTCTGTATTTTTTTTCGTTAACTCGTCAGTCAGTGCATACTTCCGTTTTTTTAATTACTTTTGCAATGAATTTCAGAGAATAAGCAGCTTAGGCCTTGTATTTAGGATTGAACAAGCAGCAAGCGAGCTCACAGCTTCGATGCTATCTGCCTTGTCTGCCTTTACTGAACAGAACAATACAAAAACTCCATTCATGTTGAAAACTTTTTCGTCCATACTCATTGCATGCAGTGCCCTGGCTCCGCTCACAACCGCAGCCGAAACCATTGCAGCCGACACGCTCTGCGCTGCGGAATCTTTTCCCCGAAACGAGACAGACGTTCATTCGCATACCCCTTCGAACAATAGCCACTCCACCGGCAACATGTGGCAGCGCGCTGCCAAAGGCATTCAGTATCGTGCTACGGCACAGGTGAATGCAGCCGACGGTATGGCGCCGTTGTGGCTGACTTCAAACCGTTATGGCTTGTCGTCGGTCGATGGGTCAAACGGCTATTTGCGTGTGGCGCTTGAACGCTCCGTTATGCGCGACTCTTTGAGCAAATGGCGTTTAGGTTATGGGGCTGACGTGGCGGTGGCCTATAACTTCACGAGTACCGCAGTGGTGCAGCAGCTTTATGCCGACTTTGATTACAAGCTGGTGCGCCTCACAATCGGTGCCAAGGAACAGCCTATGGAGTTTAAGAATCAGGAACTCAGTTCGGGTAGCCAAACGCTTGGTATCAACGCACGCCCCATTCCGCAGGTGCGCATCGGGTTGCCTGAATATTGGAACATATCCGGCCGTGGAAACTGGGCGGCCATCAAGGGTCACATTGGCTATGGCATGATGACCGACGGACGTTTTCAGCGCGACTATTTGACTTCTCCCGGTGCACAATACGCGCGCAAGGTTCTTTTCCACTCAAAAGCGGGTTATCTGCGACTGGGTAACGAGGAGAAGTTCCCCATCACCTTTGAAGGTGGATTGGAAATGGCCTGTCAGTTTGCTGGCACCATCCATTACAAGCCCAATGCCGACGGAACGCAACGTGCACCCGAAAAGATGCCCCACGGATTTCGCGATTTCATCGACGCTACTTTGGGCATTGGTGGCGACCCGAGCGACGGCATTTATGCCAATGCCACGGGCAACACAGTGGGTAGCTGGCTTTTCCGCTTGAACTACAAGGGCAAGAACTGGCGTGTCAGTGCCTACCTCGACCATTACTTCGAGGACCATTCGCAAATGTTTTGGGAATATGGTTGGCGCGACGGTCTTTACGGCATCGACATCACCCTGCCCCGCAACCGCTTTGTAAGTTCGGTGGTATATGAATACCTGAAAACCACTTACCAGAGTGGTGCCCTCTACCACGACCACACGCCGGGACTGGCCGACCAAATCAGTGGTTCCGACAGCTACTACAATCATGGCATTTACGGTGGTTGGCGTCATTGGGGCATGGCCATCGGTAACCCGCTTTACGTTTCACCGCTCTACAAGAACAATGGTACGCTGAACTTTATCGGCACTCGCTTCAAAGCGCATCACCTGGGTTTGAGTGGCGACCCGCTGCCTTCGCTCCACTACCGTTTGCTCTACTCGCACGAACGCAATTTGGGCAACTACGGCTCAACCAGTTTGGCTGCACTGACCAACCACAGCATGTTGGCCGAAGTGCATTTCTCGCCCGAACGTTTGGGCCGGTTAAACACTCGCGGTTGGACTGCTGGCTTGGCCATTGCGCTCGACCGCGGTGACTTGGTGGGCAACAACTTCGGTGCTCAACTCACTTTGGGTTATTCGGGTCTGTTCGGTAAATAATCATCGCCTCCGTTGTAGTCTCTTCCCCCTCTAAAGGGCTGACGTTGTGCATCATCGTTTGTGTGCCCCTATGGAGATGCAACCCTACATTTAAAACTGCACATCTAAGTCGCCTTTTCACTGATAGATATTCGGTGAAAAGGCGACTTTTTTTGTTTTCTACATTTGTTTTTCACCCTTGTATTCACCGATTGTTTGCTACGCTGTGATGCAAAGTTTCTGGTTCGTTTGCACGCAATGCCTTTTCACCTGAACTCATTTATGGAGTAAATATTAAACGAGTTTCTGGTTCAAAAGTGAAATAAAATAAAAAATCAGACAAGCATCCGCCATCGTCTTTCAGCATATCGGGGCATGGGGCTGCGCATCTGAAAAAATCATTCCAAGTTTGTGGAAATTAGTTCCGAGCCTGTTGAAATTAGTTCCGAGCTAGTTCAAATTAGTTCCGAGCTAGTTTTGAGAATATCGGAACTATGTCTTTTCCTGATTTAGCTAGACAGTTTTTTCTTTTATAACCGTTATCAGTAGACAGTTCTTTATTTATTGTACTGATATAGTAGTCAACTTCGTTTTTTAGTCCCTGATACGGTAGTCATCAATCAATGACACGCCGGATTTGCAGGAGTCCGTTTCTGTTTGTTCGGTAAGACAATATGCCCCTCGTATGGGGCACATTGTCTTCTTCAGACTCGCCGGCATATGCCTTCGTCCGATTCTGTTGTTCGGTTTTGCAAAGATAACGGATATTCCTGTTCTCTGTTCTCTGTTCTCTTTTGCAGGATATTTTTTCTTCTGCCACTTTTTAATCTGCACACCATTCTCTAAATGCGCTATCGCCGGTATCTTATACCCGATGCTCATGTGAGGTCTGTGGTAATTGTAGAAGTGTATGTAACGTCCTATCACATTTTCGGCATGTCCGATATCATTGAACTGCCGTTCCCGGTAGACACGCTCCACCTTTATAATTCCATTTACACGTTCCGCTACGGCATTGTCGGTAGGCTTGTAGTCTTCTGTCATGCTAATCGTGATGTCGTGTTGCTGAAGAAGTTCCACGTACGTATCGCAGCAATACTGTACGCCGCGGTCTGAGTGATGTATCAGTCCGGGGAACTTTTCGTTGCCGGTCATCTCGATTGCCTGTTTTATCGCCTGCCGCAGTGCGGTCATGGTGGCGGAAGCACGCAAGGTGTCAGCCAGTTTCCAACCTACGATTTTGTGGGAATAGGCATCGGTTATCAGATGTAGGTAACAAACATCACCACCGCGTAGCGGTATGTAAGTAATATCGCTGACCCACAATTGGTTTGCAGAATTTAGAACAAGGTTTTTAATCCTATTCTTCCATTTATGGTAACGATGGTTGGAGTTGGTGGTACTCCTCGGTTTGCGAGGAGGAAGCATCAACCCATGACGGCGAAGTAACGTATAAAAACTGTCGCGACCAGGCACGGATTTTTCGCCGAACAAGGCAATGAGCATAATCCACAACTTGTAACCACCAATACCGGGATTCTCACTGCGTATCTCATGAACAGCTTCCAGCATTCGACGTTCGTTCCGTAAACTGGTTTCGATGTCAGCCTTAGACTGGTAATAGGCTTGACGACAATGGCCAAACAGACGGCAGGCGGGAGCAACTTTGACGCTGCCCCGTCTCACCAGTTCCGTAACTATTTGGCCCCAGATTTTTTTCGGATGGGGATATTAAAGTATTCCTCGGCACGAGTAATCATTAAATCACGAGCCTCGGTTTCCAACTTAGAGAAGGCAAGAGCCTTTTCCAACTCCTTGATGCGCTTTTTAAGCTGCGCATTCTCGTCCTTGTAATCTTCTTTACTGCGATTTGACATAGTGCTTACGACTTCTGAAGACAAAGATACATCTTCTGAAGGAACTGTAAACTTTTTCAGCCAATAACGTAATTGAGAGGCACTGGAAATTCCATGTAATTTACAAAATGAACGTTTGCTCATGCCTGATTCATGGTAAAGACGAATGAAATAATACTTTTCGTCATTACTGTAATGGCTTCCTTTTTTTCTCATACTTAGGACACATTTATTAGTTTGTTAATGTGTCTACCTATATCAGTATAAGACACTATTGAAAACCAGCACTTTCAAAAAACTGCCAATCGTTGTTTCCCGAACGTATGTTTCTGTATGGAATCAAAGAAGCAGGGAAATGAACCATTTTTTTTAATTAAGCATTTTGTTAAAACCAATACGAAGTGTACGCCCCTTACTCACTTTAAAGCATGCACTTGTTTTTCGACGCAAATTCACGAAATACGCTCCAGAAAGCAGGAAAGCAGCCCCCGAATGACGCATGGCCGGAGAATGGGCATCGGGATATTTTAAAAACGTGGACGGCATGCCATATTTTGACACTAAAGGCCGGGAATTAACAAGGAGGTAAAAAAAGAGGCTGCGACTTAGCGTATCACTTTTCTTTTTGTACATTTGCGCCCGCAAATGAAACTTAACTGGCTTATATTGTTGATTGTTGCGATGCTTTCGGCATCGCTCACTTACATGACAAATACAGCAGATGCCGCAACCCCAAACGAGGTTACGACACCTGCCGCCAATGGTATGCCGCTAACCGACCAAGACGATGACAACCGCTCTCGGCATGGCATACAGGGTTTGTCTGCTTGCCCGATTATTTCTTTCGCTTCCCTAAGTGTCGGTGAAGAACATGGCAGGGGAAACAGCGGAAACGCTTCACTGTTCAAACTGCATGCTTGGCTGACGTGTCATAATTCCGATGTGCTCCACACGCTTGGTGACATTGCAACGCCGCATGCTAACCGCATACGTTACTACATTTACCACAGAAACCTCCGCATTTAATAGTCGACAAAACAACTGCCTTTTCTCCCCCATCGCGCTTGGCAGTTTGCGTATTTCGCATTTTCTCATTTACTTTTAAGTAGGTGTTCAAAATTATTTAATATAATTCTATCGAAGTATTTTTACTTTG
>OFMA01001659.1_pt1 | contig 14030 bp, 7 predicted proteins | sample 1541011 | NCBI WGS metagenome assembly OFMA01 (sample SAMN04209225, study PRJEB22552) | human gut metagenome | biome: gut; material: feces | host: Homo sapiens | place: USA: Oklahoma
CACGGCGGCTTCCATGGCCCAGTTGGTGTAGTTGTCGCCCGCGTCGTGCAGGGTGGCGCCCACGCCCACCGTGGCGCCGATGCCCGCGCCCACGATGGCGCCGCCGCGCCCGTCCACCAGGCCGCCCAGCAGCACGCCCAGCATGGTGCCCGTGCCCACGTTGCCCAGCGCGCGTCCGGCGCTCACCCGGCTGCCGTCGTTGGTGGCCCAGACATCGCGGATCTCCACCAGGATCACCAGATCGGCTTCTTTGATGTCCGAGGCCGGGTTCAGGCCGCGTTCGCTCTGCAGGTAGGCCGTGAGCATGGAGTGCAGGTCTTCCGTCATGCTCTTGCCGTTCTCGATCTGGACGAAGACCCTGTCGCCCCGTTCCAGGGTGACGGCAGGCAGGGGCGCGCCGGGTTCCGGTGCCGGGCGGGCATCGTGCGAGGCGCAGGCCCCCAGGGCCAGGCAAAGAAGCAGGAGGAAAAGCAGGCTCAGGATGCGGTGCGGATGCATGGCGGCTCCTTGAAGGGGAAAGAATATCCCGGTCATTTATATGTTGTATCCCAGGCCGGTAGACCTGTCCAGACGACGGAAAAGGCTCGCCCGGAGCCCCTGCGGCGGCGGCGCGGGCTTGACGTGGCTGCATTTTGCCGTATCCTCCGCGCACACGGCAGGTCTGAGGGCCCTTGCCGCGGACCTGGCGGCCCGGCTTTTTCTCCGCTACGATTTCCTTCCGGGCAGCCTCAAGGCAGCATGAACGGTCCACGGGACCGTCTTTTTTCATTCAACTCCTGCCACTGCCGTCCGGCAGTCGGATGGACAAGGGACATCATGGGCAAGCAGCTGATCATCGTGGAATCGCCGGCCAAGGTGAAGACCATCAAGAAATTTCTGGGACCGCAGTACATGGTGCAGGCCAGCGTGGGCCATGTGCGCGACCTGCCGTCCAGCAGTCTGGGCGTGGACGAAGCCAACGATTTTGCCCCCCAGTACGAGATCATCGACAACAAGAAGAACGTGGTCAGCGAGCTGCGCAGCGCCGCGGCCAAGGCCGATACCGTCTATCTGGCCCCCGACCCGGACCGCGAAGGGGAGGCCATCGCCTGGCATGTGGCGGAGCTGATCCGCGACAAGGCCAAGGACATCAAGCGCATCCAGTTCAACGAGATCACCGCCCGCGCCGTCAAGGAGGCCCTGGCCCATCCGCGCGAGCTCAACCAGCACCTTTTCGATGCCCAGCAGGCCCGGCGCGTGCTGGACCGCCTGGTGGGCTACAAGATCTCGCCCCTGCTCTGGAAGACCATCAAGCGCGGCATCTCCGCCGGGCGCGTGCAGTCCGTGGCCCTGCGCCTCATCGTGGAGCGCGAGGCCGAGCGGGCCGCCTTCAAGCCGGAAGAATACTGGCTGTTCAAGGCCCTTCTGGGTGCCGAGGTGCCGCCCTCCGTGCGGGCGGAACTGGCGCGCATCGGCGGCAAGAAGGCCGTGATCCGCAATGCCGAGGAGGCCAATGCCCTGGAGGCCGAGCTCAAGGGCCAGCCCTTCGTGGTGGAGAGCGTGGAGCAGAAGGAGCGCGAGCGCGCGCCGCAGCCGCCCTTCATCACCTCCACCCTGCAGCAGGCCGCCAACCAGCGTCTTTCCTACACGGCCAAGCGCACCATGAACATCGCCCAGCGCCTTTACGAAGGCGTGGAGATGGAAGACGGCAGCATCACGGCCCTCATCACCTACATGCGTACCGACTCCACCCGCATCGCCGACGAGGCCCGGCAGGCGGCGCATGACTTCATCCAGCGCGAGTTCGGCAACGATTATCTGCCGGCCAAGAAGCGCGTCTACAAGACCAAGAGCGGCGCGCAGGACGCCCACGAAGCCATCCGCCCCGTGGATGTGAACATCACGCCCGAGATGGTCAAGGCGGCCCTGCCCCCGGACCAGTACAACCTGTACCGCTTGATCTGGTCGCGCTTCGTGGCCTCGCAGATGGCCGGGGCGCGCTTCCACGACACCACGGTGACCGTGGCCTGCGGCCGTACCCAGTGGAAGGCCAAGGGCGAGCGCCTGCTCTTTCCCGGCTTTTTGGCCGTGCTGCCCCGCGGCAAGGACGAAGGCGATGCCGAGCTGCCGCCCCTGGCGCCCGGCCAGACCCTGAAGCTGGAAAAACTGGACAAGGAACAGAAGTTCACCCAGCCCCCGGCCCGCTACAGCGAAGCCAGCCTGGTGCGCGAGCTGGAAGAGCAGGGCATCGGCCGTCCCTCCACCTACGCCAGCATCATCTCCACCCTGCAGGACCGCGAGTATGTGAGCCTGCAGGACCGCCACTTCATCCCCACGGATCTGGGGCGCGTGGTCTGCGAGCAGCTGGTGCAGCACTTCCCCCACCTCATGGACGTGGGTTTCACGGCCGAGATGGAGAGCCTGCTGGACAAGGTGGCCGACGGCGACCAGCAGTGGGTGGACCTGATGCATGCCTTTGCCGCGGATTTCAACCCCACGCTGGCGGCTGCCGCCAAGAACATGCAGAGCGTCAAGGGCGGCCTGCCCACCGATCTGGCCTGTCCCGACTGCGGCAAGCCCCTGATGATCAAGTTCGGCAAGGCCGGGCCCTTCCTGGCCTGCAGCGGCTATCCCGACTGCCGCTTCACCAGCAACTTCCAGCGCACCGAGGACGGCCGTCTGGAGATCGTGGCCCCGCAGAAGCCCGAGCTGGAAAAGGTGGGCGAGTGCCCGCGCTGCGGCAAGGACCTGGTCATCAAGCACGCCCGCACGGGCAGCCGCTTCATCGCCTGCACGGGCTATCCGGACTGCAATTATACGGCGCCCATGGCCACGGGCGTCATGTGCCCGCGCTGCGGCGAAGGCCGCATGGTGGAAAAGAGCACCAAGCGCGGCAAGCTTTTCTATTCCTGCGACCGCTACCCGCAATGTGATTTCGCCCTGTGGGACAAGCCCGTGCCCGGCCCCTGTCCGCGTTGTGACTCCCCGTATCTGGTGGAGAAGCGCGGCCGCGACGGCAGCGTCAAGGTCATGTGCCCCACCAAGGGCTGCGGCTATGTGAAAGGAGGCGACGATGGACAGGAAGCCTAACGCGCCGGCCTCGCCGGTGCTGGTGAGCGCCCCGGTGGATGGCCTGGGCGTACCGCTGAACCTGGAGGCCCGTGCGGCCCAGCTGCTGGACGAAGGGCAGGCCGTGGTCCTGCTGACCGTGGTGGAGCGCGAAGGCTCGGCCCCGCGTGCCGCCGGCACCCGTGCCCTGCTGACCGCCGCCGGTCTGGAAGGCACCGTGGGCGGCGGCCTGCTGGAGGCCCGCGCCGTGGAGGCGGCCAACGTCTGCCTGAAGGAAGGGCGCTCCGCCCGTGTGCGTTGCGATCTCACCGGTCTTGGCCCCGACAGCGACATGATCTGCGGCGGCAGCATGGATCTGCTTTGCGAATATCTGGCGCCTGCGCAGGCGCCCCTGTTCCGTGCGGCGGACGCGGCCCTGAAAGCCGGGCTGACCGGCATCTGGCTGCTGGACGTGAGCCGGGCCGACGCGCCCGTGCGTGACCTGTATCTGGATGCGCTGCCCCAGGGCCAGCCCCTGGTGGCTGGCCTGCACGAGGGCGCGGAAGCCGTCCGTCCGTTGCTGGCCGGGCGCAAGGGCCGTCCCGGCCTGGTGCGGGAAGGCCTGGTGGAACGCTATGTGGAGGCCCTGGACGCACCGCCGGTGCTGCTGCTCTGCGGTGGCGGCCATGTGTCGCTGGAGACGGCCCGTCTGGCCCATGCCGCCGGTTTCGTGGTAGACGTGGTGGACGACCGTGCGGAGTTCGCCGATCCCTGGCGCTTCCCCATGGCCCGGCGTTGCCTGACGCTGCCGGCCTTCGAGGATCTGGCGGCGCGCTGCGGCATCGGCCGGCACCATTATGTGGCCATCATGACCCGCGGCCACAGCTTCGACCGCGAGGTCCTGGCCCAGGCCCTGGGAACGGACGCCTTCTATATTGGTATGATCGGCAGCAGCAGCAAAAAAGCCTCGGTGTACAAGGCGCTGCGTGCGCAGGGCGTCAGCGATGCGGCCCTGGACAAGGTCTGCTGCCCCATCGGTCTGGGCATCGGCGCGGACACGCCGCAGCAGATCGCCGTCTCCGTGGTGGCCGAGCTCATGGCCGCCAGGGCGGGGACGCTGGAGGCTCTTCGGGCGGCCCGCTGAGGCCGTGGAGGCCCTCAAAAAAAGTGATTTAAAAAAATCTAATCATTTCAATAGGTTGCAAGAAAAAAGTACGGTTCGCTAACCTATTGGAATAAAAGGATTTTTCTTTATTGAACCTTAAGAGCAAGATAAGCCTGCATTTCTTGACGCATTTTGCAAAAAATGTTTAGCAGGGGATTCAAAGCCCGCTCGCTTTGCGGGCGGGCTTTCCACGTATCGGCAGTTCGCTGCTGTCCCAGGAGTAAGATATCATGACCGGAAAACAGACCATTCTGGCAACGCTGCTGTTGCTTCTCTGTTTCAGCCTTGCGGCATGCAAGGATGAAGGTGCTCAAAAAGGTCAGATGCCCGCCCCGCCGGTGGGCGTCTTCCAGGTGGAAGCCAAGGACGTGCCCTGGCCTTCCGAATTCCAGGCCCAGGCCTCCGGCTCCCGGTCCGTCGAAGTGCGTGCCCGTGTGCAGGGCATCATCGAGAAGCGCCTGTATCGCGAAGGCGAGTTCGTCAAGGCCGGCCAGCTCATGTTCCAGATCGAGCGCGACCAGTACGAGGCCGCCGTGCAGCAGGCCGAGGCCCAGTACGACAGCGCCAAGCGCGAATGGAACCGTGTGCGCCCCCTGTTCGCCAAGAACGCCGTTTCCCAGAAGGATCGCGACAACGCCAAGGCCGCCTATGACAACGCCAAGGCCGCCCTGCGCGCCGCCAAGATCAATCTGGACTACTGCCAGGTGGTGGCCCCCGTGTCCGGTTACAGCTCCAAGGAAAGCTTCACGCCCGGCAACCTGGTCAGCAACAACTCCCTGCTGACCTACGTGGACCAGACCGATCCCATGTACATCGACTTCTCCATCGCCGCGCCGCAGCACATGCGCCGTCAGCAGCTGGCCGCCGAAGGCCGCCTGCGCTTCCCCGAAGGCAATGTCTACAAGGCCCGCCTGCGTCTGCTGGACGGCAGCATGTACCAGGGCGAAGGCCAGGTGGACTTCATCGACAGCCGCGTGCAGCCCGAGACCGGCGTGGTGCAGGCCCGTGCCTCCTTCGCCAACAGCGACGGCCAGATCATGCCCGGCCAGTACGTGCGCATCTTCATGGACGGCGACGTGCTGGTCAACGCCGTGCTCATCCCCCAGAAGGCCGTGCTCATCACCCAGAAGGGTTCCTTCGTCATGACCCTGGACAAGGACAACGTGGTCGGCACCCAGAAGGTGACGGTCAGCGAGACCATCGGCGACATGTACCTTGTGGACTCCGGCCTCAAGGGCGGGGAACGCATCATCTGTGAAGGCATGGTCAAGGCCCGTCCCGGTGCCAAGGTCAGCGTCATGGGTGACGGACAGGCCCAGAAGGGACAGGCCGCCCAGAAGACCGCTCAGAAGTAGGTGATGGTCTATGGCAGCTTCGGCAAAACCAAATATCTTTTTGCGCAGACCGATCCTTTCGTCGGTCATCTCCATCGTGATCACGCTGGTGGGCGCGCTGGCCATGAAGGCCCTGCCCATCGCCCAGTATCCTGAACTGGTGCCGCCCACGGTCAACGTGACGGTCTTCTATCCCGGCGCCTCGGCCGAGACCATCGCCGGTACCGTGCTGGCCCCCCTGGAAGTGAACATCAACGGCGTGGAAAACATGCTCTACATGACGTCCACGGCCTCCTCGGGTTCCGGTTCGGGCTCCATCAACGTCTATTTCAGTCTGGGCACCGACCCGGACATGGCCCTGGTCAACGTCAACAACAAGGTCAACCTGGCCCAGACCACACTGCCCGAGACCGTGCGTCTGCAGGGCGTGCAGGTGACCAAGCGTTCACCGGCCATGCTGCAGATCATCGCCCTGTACTCGCCTGACGGGCGTTATGACGCCGTGTACCTGCACAACTACATGCAGGTGAACGTGGCCGACGAACTCAAGCGTGTGCCCGGCGTGGGCGACGTGAACGTGTTCGGTTACATGGACTACTCCATGCGCATCTGGCTCGTCCCGGACAAGCTGGCCAAGTACGGCGTCACCGTGGGCGAGATCGCCGCGGCCATCCAGGAGCAGAACTCGCAGTTCTCCCCCGGCCGTCTGGGCGACGCGCCCATGCCCGATACCGCCCAGCTCTCCTGGCAGATCGACACCAAGGGCCGTCTGGCCACGCCGCAGGAGTTCGGCGAGATCATCATCCGTACCGGTGAGGACAGCGCCATGCTGCGCCTCAAGGACGTGGCCCGCATCGAGATGGGCGGCAAGGACTACAGCGTCAGCAGCGAATACAACGGCATGGTGACCCGTGCCATGGGTATCTACCTGCTGCCCGGCGCCAACGCCATCGCCACCGGCGAGGCCGTCACCGCCCGCATGCAGGAACTGTCCAAGAACTTCCCCGAGGGCATCGACTACAAGATCGTCGTGGACACCAACGACTTCGTTATGGAATCCATCAACGAAGTGGTCCACACCCTGGTGGAAGCCATGATCCTGGTGTTCCTGGTGGTGTTCATCTTCCTGCAGAACTGGCGCGCCACCCTTATCCCCTGCATCGCCGTGCCCGTGTCCATCATCGGTACCTTCGCGGGCATGTTCGCCCTGGGCTACACCATCAATACCCTGACCCTGTTCGGTATGGTGCTGGCCATCGGTATCGTGGTGGACGACGCCATCGTGGTGCTGGAGAACGTGGAACGCATCATGAGCACCGAGCACCTGCCGCCCAAGGAAGCCACGGCCAAAGCCATGAGCGAAGTGACGGCCCCCGTTATCGCCATCGTGCTGGTGCTCTGCGCCGTGTTCATCCCCGTGTCCTTCATGGGCGGCCTGGCGGGCCAGATGTACAAGCAGTTCGCCATCACCATCTCGGTATCCGTGGTGCTTTCGGGCATCGTGGCCCTGACGCTGACCCCGGCCCTGTGCTCCCTGCTGCTCAAGCCGCATGCGCATGACCATCAGCCGGCCAAGCCCTTCGTCGTCTTCAACTACTTCTTCGGCAAGACCACGCACCGCTATGTGCGTACGGTGCGCTTCATCAAGGACCACGGCCTGATCTCCATGGCCCTCTTCGGCTGCATGATCGTCAGCCTGGTCTTCCTGTTCCGGGTGGTGCCCGGCGGCCTGGTGCCCAACGAAGACCAGGGCTACATCCTGGGCATGACCATCCTGGACGACGGCGCCGTGCAGAACCGCACCCGTGACGTGACCCGCGTGGTCATGGACGTGCTGCGCAAGAACCCGGCCGTGGACACGGTCATGACCCTGAACGGCCTGGACATCACCTCCATGTCGTCCAAGAGCAACTACGGTACCTTCTTTGCCGTGCTCAAGCCTTGGAGCGAACGCACCACGCCGGAGAGCAGCGCCTCGGCCATCAGTACCAAGGTGCTGGGCGTGACCATGATGCAGCCCGAAGCCGTGACCATCGGCTTCACGCCGCCGCCCATCAGCGGCATGTCCACCACGGGCGGTTTTGAAGGCTTCATCCAGATGCGCGGTGCCGGCACCAGCCAGGATCTGGAAGCCACGGCCAATGCCTTCGTGGCAGAAGCCACGTCCCGTGACGAGAACGGCCAGCCCAAGTATCCGGCCATCGGTACCCTGCGCAGCCTGTTCTCCACCGGCGCCCCGCAGCTCTACGCCAACCTGGACCGTGAGCGCTGCAAGGACATGGGCATCAGCATCAGCGATGTCTTCACGGCCATGAACGCCACCTTCGGTGCGCTCTACGTCAACGACTTCAACTACCTGGGCCGTACCTTCCAGGTGCGCATGCAGGCCGAGGCCGATTACCGCCTGCTGCCCGAGTCCCTGCACGACATCTTCGTGCGGACCAACAAGGGCGGCATGGTGCCCTTGGACGCCATCATGACCCTGGAACGCCGCACGGCGCCCCAGACCATGGAACGTTACAACGTGTTCCCCGCCGCCCACCTCATGGGCGAGCCGGCCCCCGGCTATTCTTCCGGTCAGGCCCTGGAAGCCATGGAACAAGTGGCGGAAAAAATGCTGTCCAGCGATTACGGTCTGGGCTGGGTCGGTTCGGCCCTGCAGGAAAAGCTGGCCAGCGCCGATACCACCATCATCTTCGTGCTGGCGCTCGTCATGGTCTTCCTGATCCTGGCTGCCCAGTACGAAAGCTGGTCGCTGCCGCTGGCCGTGCTCACGGCCGTGCCCTTCGGCGTGTTCGGCGCCCTGGTGGCCACCTGGCTGCGCGACCTGTCCAATGACGTGTACTTCCAGGTGGCCCTGGTCACCCTGGTGGGCCTGGCCGCCAAAAACGCCATCCTGATCGTGGAATTCGCCGTCGAGGCCTGGCGCGGCGGGCGCAGTCTGGACGTGGCCGCCATGCATGCGGCGCGCCTGCGCTTCCGTCCCATCGTCATGACCTCGCTGGCCTTCATCCTGGGCTGCGTGCCGCTGGCCATCAGCTCCGGCGCCGGTGCCAACAGCCGTCACGCCATCGGCACCGCCGTGGTGGGCGGCATGCTGGCCGCAACCTGCATCGCCACGCTCTTCGTTCCCTACTTCTTCCGCACCATCATGCGGATCTCCCTGAAGCTGCAGGGCAAGAAGGATCCCAACGAAGGCAAGAAAAGCTTCGATGAGGAGGAGGATATATGACCCCCCTGCTGAAAGCGGGCCTGACGCTGGTGCTGTGCCTGGCCGTCACGGGCTGCTCCCTGGCTCCCGACTATAAACGTCCCGAGCAGGACATCCCCAAGGAGTGGCGTTCCGTGGATCTGGGGCCCAGTCCGCTGAACACCGACTGGTGGACCCGCTTTAATGATCCCGTGCTCAATGCCCTGGTGGAAGAAGCCCTGAAGAACAACCAGGATCTGGCGGAAAGCCTGGCCAAGATCGATTCCGCCGCGGCCAAGCTGGGCGTGGGCACCAGCCAGCTCGCCCCTTCGGTGAGCGGCGCCGGTGCGGCCACCTCGCAGAGCAACTCCACCAAGATCGCCAACTACAACGATGTGGCGGACCGTTCCTATGTGAACTATCAGGGCCAGCTCTCGGCTAGCTGGGAACTGGACTTCTGGGGCAAGTACCGCAACACCTACACCATGTTGTCGGACGTGCTGCTGAACACCGTGGTCAGCCACGAGGCCCTGCGCCTTTCGGTGGCCAGCCAGACGGCCCAGAGCTACTTTGCCCTGCTGGCCCTGGACATGCAGCTGGCCACGGCCAAGCGTACCCTGCGCACGCGTGAGGACGCGTTCGGCATCTACACCAGCCGTTACCGCCAGGGCGACATCACGGAACTGGACTGGCAGCGTGCCCGTGCCGAAGTGGAAACGGCCCGCTCCCAGGTGCACAGCTCCACGGTGGCCGTGGACAGCGCCGAAGCCAGCCTGGCCGTGCTGCTGGGCCGCTCGCCCCGTGACATCATGAGCGCGGTCATGCCGCGCGGCGGCGACATCAGCAAGCTGCCGGCCCCGCCCGTGCTGCCTGCCGGCCTGCCGTCCGAACTGCTGGAGCGCCGTCCCGACGTGCGCGCCGCCGAGTACATGATCATGGCCTACAACGCCAATATCGGCGTGGCCCGTGCCGAGTTCTTCCCGTCCATCTCCCTGACGGGCATGCTGGGCACCCTCAGCGCCAGCGTGGTGAACCTGTTCAGCGGGCCCGCGGGCGCCTGGAGCTACGGCGTGACCGGCTCCATGCCGCTGCTGGACTTCGGCCGTACCTGGTATAACGTCAAGGACGCCGAGGCCCAGAAGGAAGCGGCCATCGCCGTGTACCGCAAGACCGTGCAGAACGCCTTCAAGGACGTGCGCACCTCCCTGACCTCCCAGCGCGAGGCCGACGCCATCGTGGCCGCCAGCCAGGCCCAGGTGGACAGCCTGCGCCGCGCCGCGGAGATCGCCCGCCTGCAGTACGACAACGGCTACACCGACTACCTGACCGTGCTGGATGCCGAACGCCAGCTGTTCAGCGCCGAGCTGAGCCTGGCCAACGCCCTGCGTGACCGCCTCAATGCCGTGGTCAGCGTGTGCATGGCCCTGGGTGGCGGCTGGCAGGATCCCAACGTCAAGCCCTCCTTCCCGGTGGCTGACGCGGAAGAGCTGGTCAAGGCCCATGACGCTGCCGGCCAGAAGGCCTCCCAGCCTGTGGCCGCTCCCGCCAAGGAACAGCCCGCCGCCAAGCAGTAGGCACAGCCTTAGCTCAAAAAAATACAGGAAGGACGCTCTTGGGCGTCCTTCCTTTTTTTGTGTCCCCATTTATGGGGGGATCCCAAAAAGAGCGACACGAAGGCATTATGGGCCACGAGACGGGCGCAGGGGATGGCCTGCGGCGGGGATGTCTTTACAATCCGGCAGGATGACGGCTATCCTGCCTCCATGCTGCACAGAGTACATTTGTTTTTGGCTGGTCTGGCCCTGTCTGCCCTGACGGTCTCCCTTGTCCCCTTGCCGGTCCCGGCGGTGGAAAAGGGCAAGGCGGTGCAGGCCCCGGCGGGCAAGGCTGCGGGCAACAGCAAGGGCGGGCAGGCCTGGAGCTTCGGCGCGTCCCGCGACAGGAACAACGCCTTGTGGCATGACGGCGTGGAGACGGAATCCCTGCACAAGCGGGCCCTGGGCAGGGACAGGGGCAATTCGGCCAGTATCGAGCATGCCCTGCGTGAAGCCGACCGGCACGCCAAGGCCGAATCCCGCAAGGCCAAGGAAGCCGAAAGGGAAGCTGAAGAAAAAAGCCGTCTCGGCATGAACATCCGGCGTGACGACTCCGTCTGGCGTGCGGAGCTGCCGTCGAGCGAGGCCCGTCCCGACGAGCTGCGTCCTCTGGAGCGGCGGCATGTGGTTCGAGCCTATGCCGACTTCATGGACAGCGATGACGCCTCGCTGACCATCGGCCCGGAGCTGATGCTCAAGGACGAGCACAACGAATGGGGCAAGAAGTCCCGACCCGAGGAGAACGATCCTTCCCTGGGGCTCGGTATGCAGTTCAGTCTCGATTTTTGACGCCATCCGGCGGGATGGCCCCGGTATCCGGGCTGTCTGCGCCGCGGATGCGCAGGCGGAGGACGATCCCGGAGATGCGGGACGATACGCTGGCAAAGAAAAGGGGGGACAGCCTGACAGGCTGTCCCCCCTTTGGTGTCCGATGCCCGGGGTGTGGTCCGGGCGCTGTCTCCGTCTGCCCCCTGATGAAGAAGCGAGGGAGGCAGGAAGGCAGACGGACTACCGGGCGGAGGTTTCCGGCTCGTGCGGCAATTCTTCCTTGCCCTGGAGACGGGTGATCCAGATGGTGCTCAGGCTGCTGATGACCGCCGCGACCAGCAGGTAGCCGCAAAGGTACCAGGGCTGGCCGTCATTGCTGCTGACCAGCATGGTGGCGATCATGGGGGTCAGGCCCGAAGCGAAGATCCCGGAGAACTGGTAGATGAAGGATACGGCGGAGTAACGCACCGTGGGTTCGAAGCTGCCCGAGAACAGGCTGGACATGGTGGCGTACGCCGCGCCGTAGATGATGCCGAAGGGCAGGGCGATGGCCAGGAAGACCAGCGGCACGTTATGGCTGAAGTTGTGCAGCACCCAGAAGGTGGGGTAGGCCGTGATGCCCAGCAGGATGGCGGCGATGCCGAAGATGCGGGCACGGCCCCAGCTGTCGGCACGCATGCCCCAGAAGGGGATGGCCACGGCCATGACCGCGGCGGCGCCCACGATGACGAACAGGCTCACGGTCTTGTCCAGGCCGCAGGAGTTGGTCAGGTAGGTCAGGGAGAACACGCCGAACACGTTGAAGGCGATGCCTTCCACGAAGCGGGCGCCCACGCAGGCCGTCAGGGTGCGGGGATAGTGCTTGAAGGCGGCCAGGATGGGGTACTTGACCTGCTCGGTCTTCTTCTTGGCGGAGGAGAAGTCCTGGGTCTCCTGCACGGAGATACGGATGTAGGCACCCACGCCCACCAGGATGGCGCTGAGGATGAAGGCCACACGCCAGCCCCAGGCCAGGAAGGCTTCGTCGCTGAGGAAGAAGGACAGCAGACCGATGACGCCGGAGGCCAGCATCAGGCCGAGGGCCAGGCCCACCTGGGGCAGGCTGCCGTAGAAGGCGCGCTTGTGAGGCGGCGCGGATTCGAAGGCCATGAGCACGGCGCCGCCCCATTCGCCACCGATGCCAATGCCCTGGGCCAGGCGGCAGAGGACCAGCAGGATGGGGGCCCAGATGCCGATGGTCTCATAGGAGGGCACCAGGCCGATGCCCACCGTGGCCACGCCCATGATCTCCAGGGTCAGGACCAGCATCTTCTTGCGGCCCAGCTTGTCACCGAAGTGGCCGAAGACGATACCCCCAAGCGGACGGGCCACGAAACCCACGGCAAAGGTGGCGAAGGCCAGGACCGTACCCACCGTCGGGTCGAAGTCAGGGAAGTAGATCTTGTTGAAGACGATGCCGGCCACGACACCGTACAGGAAAAAGTCATACCATTCGATGACCGCGCCGATGAGGGAGGAGATGACCACGCGGCGCAGGTTCTGCTGGCAGTGTCCGTTATTGGGAGTATCGCTCATTCTCGTTGCTCCTTGGGGGTGCTGCTAGGCCAGTTTCAGGACCTTGCGGGCGTTTTCGTACATGATCTTGTTGCGCACTTCGTCGGTGAAGGGGAAGGCGGCATAGGCATCCAGAGCATCACGCAGCTCGATGAAGGGGTGGGCGCTGGCAAAGAGCACCTTGTCGCTGATGGTGGTGCACATGGCCTTCACATAGGTCTCGACCTGGGGCGAGCGCTCGTATTCGGAGATGTCCATGTAGACGTTGGCGTTGCGCTGGCAGGTGTAGATGGCCGCATCCACGAAGGGGTAGCCGCCGTGGCTCATGATCAGGGTCAGCTCGGGGAAGTCACGGGCGACCTTGTCCACGTCGCGGGGGTCGGCGTATTCCAAGATGGCGCCGGGCACGCACGGCGGAGGAGCCATGGTGATGAAGACGGGCACATCCAGTTCGCAGCACTTGGTGTACAGGGGGTAGAAGCGGGCGTCGCTGGCGGGCATGTGGGCCAGATAGGGGTCGATGGCGATGCCCTTCATGCCGTATTCCTTGACGACCTTCTCGATCTCGCGCACGGCGGCCATTTTCTTGTGGGGGTCGATGCCCCAGAGGCCCACGAACTTGTTGGGATAGGCGCGGCAGAATTCGAGCACGCTGTTGTTGTTGGCCGGGAAGCCGTAGGTGGTCTCGGCGTCGCGGCCGGTGATCACGCCCAGTTCCACGCCCATGGCGTCGAGGTCGGCCACGATCTCGTCCAGGGGCTGGGGCTTGCGCTGGTCGAAGCCGATGACTTCACAGGCAGCCTTGAACATGGTGCTGTTCTTGATGCCGTTGATGATCTCCGGCGTGTTGGGCCGGAAGCGGAAGTCGATAACTTTCATATCTGTCTCCATGCGATCCTTCGAAAGAAGGGGTTTTCGATACGGGCTCATACGGGGCGGGGCTGGGGTGTCGACCCGGCGTCTGCTCCAGAGAGCAGCCCCCATGTGATTTCTTTCCTTTGCAGGAGGCGTGCCAAAATAATTCCCAGATTATTCAATAGATTATGGGATCATGGAGCGGATTTTATGAGGAAGCTGCAACATTTTGCAAAAAACAGGATGCATTTTTGCATCCCAAGCTATGGGGTCGCAAAAATGCAAGAAAATGGAATTTTTATATTTTTATCAAATAAATAGATATGTTATATATAAAAAATGGTGCCAGGCAGCATAAAATGCTAACCGGAATCGTTAGTTGAGATGCAAAAGTGCGACGCTTTTTAACTATTTGGCATAAAAGGATATTTCAGATGATGCATACTTGCATCATTTGGGGCACGAGGGGTGCAGGGAGAAAAATCACAAGCTCGGCAGGCCAAAAAAAAGCGGAGGAACACGTGGTTCCTCCGCGCATGTGA
>OFMA01001660.1_pt1 | contig 14026 bp, 11 predicted proteins | sample 1541011 | NCBI WGS metagenome assembly OFMA01 (sample SAMN04209225, study PRJEB22552) | human gut metagenome | biome: gut; material: feces | host: Homo sapiens | place: USA: Oklahoma
GGACTATTTTTTATTCGATTTTTCAGGTGTGCAATTTCATTATACAATGAGCCATAGTTTTTTCGGAATACTGTTTTTGGGTAAAGGGAACATCAATCGCTTTGATATCGCCAAGGATGCCAACCCTGTCATTTGCAACAAGGAAACCACCCGGCAGTACATCTGCACTGCCTTCGACAACAATCTCTTCCAGATTGCCATGCATAGTTTCTGCACTTGCACCCATCACAAAGCCTGCGCTTGCTACTGCGCACAGCACGGACATAGCCAATGCTTTCTTCTTTTTCATCATACTCATACACCTCATCAAAAAATTTATTTTTTAACCTACACTGCCGAGCTGTCCGAGTTTCGCGTGCAATGTCGGTTAAAAGCTATGTATTGCGGGATTTTCGTTTTCCGGCAAGAAAAAACGCCTTCCTGCAAAATTACAGAAAGACGCACATATCCCCTAGTAGCCTCCTGTCACTCGCAGTACACTCCCGTTAACTTTTTCAGGCAATTCTTCTGGCTCAGTTTCTTCGCAAACCTTGCCTTCCCGGTTTCCCAGTGACATAATTAAGGCTTGCTCCACTTTACAGCTGCGTGACAGCGCAGGCTTCGCACCTGCTTACTTATTAAGTCTTTCGACACCTGATAGCTTGAATTTATTAAGTTCATTTTGTAACATTTGTTACATTTCGCTTGAGATTATAACATGAGTTCACATTTTTGTCAAGATGTTATTCCGCAAAGGCAAACATAAAAATCATATATATATTAATTACTTTAATTGCCCCTGCTCTATATGCAAGACTCTATCGCAAAGCCATTCCGCAAGCTGTTTATCATGCGTAATAAACAAATAAGCCAGCTGCTTTTCCTCGCGAATATCTCGCAGCAAATGTAAAATCTGCGCCTGTACGGAAATATCCAACATAGATGTCGGTTCATCCAAAATAAGCAGCTTCGGCTCTAACAACAGTGCTCTTACCAGGCAGATACGCTGAATTTCGCCGCCGCTCACCTGATGCGGATAGCGCTGCAGAAGCTCTGCATTGAGCTTTACCAAATCAAGCATCTCTTTGATTTTTTCTTCATCATAAGGCAGATTAAAAACAGTAAATGCTTCCTTTAGGCTACAGCCCAAGGTTTGACGCGGATCAAGAAAGCTTTCTGGACGCTGTGAGATAAACTGCACATTGCGTCTGAAAATGCTTAAATCTTTAGCAGTTGCCTGAGTAATATCTCGTCCCTGAAAATAAATTTTGCCGCAATCACATGGCAGCAGGCGCAGCAAAATACGCGCCAGCGTGCTTTTGCCGCTGCCACTGCCACCCATCAGCACCACTGCTTCACCAGCCTTAATCTCCAGTGAAACATCATGCAGAAGCTCAAAGGTTTTGCCACTGCTGCGATCAATAAAGCTTTTAGAAATATTTTCAGCCTTCAGCATACAAAAAGCACCTCACTTCCGCATTTCCTACCTGCTGCATAGCAGGTACTTCTTTCTTGCAGCGCGTTTTACAGTACGGACAGCGTGTAGCAAACTTACATCCGGTAAAGCTTTCTCCCGGCACAGGTGCCTTTCCCGGAATAACCTGCAGACCATTCTTGGGCAAAGCCTGCAAAAATCCTTTGGTATACGGATGCAGCGGTTTATGCCAAATATCCGCATTATGCTCCAAAACCTGTCCCGCGTACATCACCAGCACATCATCACACACCTCTTGTGCCAAAGCGATATCATGCGTAATAATCAGCATACTTAAATGCAAATCCTGCTTAATCGTCAGCAAATTTTTGCGAACAATGGCGCCAACCTGTTCATCAAGGCCTTTGGTAGGTTCATCCGCCAAAATCCATTCAGGCTTACTGCTGACAGCCATAGCACACAATACACGCTGCAGCATACCGCCGGAAAGCTCATGCGGATATGCAGCCAAAACACGGTCAGCCTCCTGCAGGCCGAATAAACGCAGGCACTGCTTTTTATAGCTATTGTCACTATCTACAATATTATGAACAGCCAAAATATCCTGCATCTGCTTGCCTATTTTGCGCACAGGATTTAATGACTCACTGGGATTTTGCGGAATAATACCAAAAGCAGATAATATTTTTTCCACCTGCTCGCCATTATAAAGCACTCTACCTTTTTTTACGACTCCGGATGGCAAAATATTTAAAATAGCCTGTCCCAGCACAGATTTACCGCAACCGCTTTCACCGATAATCGCAGTAAAATTCCCTCCGGGCAAGTTCAGGCTTACATCATCTACAGCATAAAATACTCCTTGCGGCAGCTTAAAGCCTACAGATATATTTTCTAACACCAGATTTTTTACCATTTGCGCACCTCATCAAGCTGAATATCTAATCTGTCACGCAGATGCTCTCCGATGATATTCAGAGAATAAATCAGCAAAAATACAAACAGACCGGGGATAATAATCAGGTGAGGAGAGCTGCGATAATACATAATGGCATCGTTAATCATTACACTCCAGTCAGGAGTCGGCGGCTGTACACCTAAGCCCAAAAAGCTCAGGCCGGCAATCGCCAATATACCTCGTCCAAGGCGAATGGTTACCAGCACAAGCAGCTTGTTCGCAATGTTGGGCAGTAAATGACAGACAATAATGCGCCAATCACTGCAGCCAAGACAACGAAGGCCTTCGATAAACGGCTCTCCCATCAGCTGCAACACTTCTGCACGCACAATACGCGAAAAACCGGCCCAGGATGTCACAACCAAAGCCAAAACCAAGCTATAAATGCTGGGACCGAGAATACCGGCCAATGCTATCATAAAACAGCTTCCCGGTATACCCTGAAAAATATTGCTCAAAACGGTAAAGAACATGTCCAATTTACCGCCGTAAAAACCACACAACAGACCAACGCCCACACCTAAAATCAACGCCAAAACCGATGAAATCAAGGTCAAAAGCATGGATGCCCTGCCACCGTAAAGAATACGGCTGAACATGTCGCGTCCCAAAGCATCCGTACCGAAGAAATGCTGCCAGCAGGGACTTTGCAGACGATTGGCCATATCCGGTTCAAAGGGATTATGCGTTGCCAGAAGCGGCGCTAAAATACTGCCGAGAATGATAAACGCAAGTACAAATATAGCAAAGTTAAGCTGTATTTTTTTAGTCATGTACTTCAGCGCCTCCTCTCAGCTTCGGATTCAGATAAAACATCAGTAAATCAACCGCTAAGGTTATCAATACCAAAAGCCAGCCTGTAAAAAGCACATAGGCCTGCAAGACAGGGTAATCACGGAAGCGGATTGCTTCCAAAGCCATACTGCTGATACCCGGCAAAGCAAAAATGCTTTCCGCAATAACAGAACCACCTAAAATACCTGCCAGATAATTACCCAGCAAAGCAATTACAGGAAGCATAGCATTAGGAAACGCATAGCAAAAAAGCAGCTTTATTTTGCTGATCCCACGCACACGCGCTACGAGAAAATATTGCGAAGCAAATTCCGTCAGCAACGAGCTGCGCATATAGCGGCACACTGTTGCCGAGGTAGAAAACGAAACCGCCAGCGCAGGCATAATAAAATAGCGTAAGCTCTCACTGCCACTTGTCGGCAGCAGACGCAACGTTTCGCTGAACAGTAAAATCATCAGCAACGCCAGCCAAAAACCGGGTACAGCTAAAAGTATATTAGTAAAAAACTGTACTGCATCATCCAGCCAACTGTTTTTGTAAACAGCGCATAAGGTTCCCAAGGCAATGCCAACAACTGCGGCAATGGCTAAAGCCAGCAGCGCCAACTCCACCGTCACCGGCAGACGCAGCAAAAGCTCATGCAGAATATCCTTACCGGTAATGTAGCTGCTGCCGAAATTACCATGCAGTACCTGCATAAACCAGCTGAAATACTGCACATAAACTGGTCTGTTCAAGCCAAGCTCTTCCCGCATCGCCGCAATCTGTGCATCCGTAGGTGCATCCAGCCCATCCTGATTTAAAGCAAACTCCGCCGGATCGCCGGGTGATAATAGTCCTAAGACGAACGCCAGCAGACTGATGCCAATCATTACAGGCACTGCTAATAAAATTCGTCGATAACAATATCTAATCATAGTCCTCCGCCAATTCTACCTTGCTCAAATCCACACCGTAGATTAAAGGTTTATAATTTTTTAAACGCTTATTGTAGGCAACGATATTCATGTCGTTGAAAAGCGCCACTAACGGTTCCTCTTCCACAGCTATTTTCTGCACCCGATCAAAAATCCGCTGGCGCTCTTTTGCATCAACTGTATGTTTTACCTCTTGCATCAATCCCTGCAGTTCTTTATTCTGGTAGCCTGTGTGACTGCTTATATAAATAGAACCTGTCGGCATCAAAAAGCTGTTAAGTACCTCATAGGGATCTCCGTTTGCCAGTCCCTTTTGCAGACGTGCAATATTATAATCGCCCTTGCGCAACATTTTCGCTCTTGTAGCATACTCCAAAGACTGAATATGGACATCCAGTCCTATTTTACCCAGCCAATAAGCAATCAGCTCAGCTTCGCCCTTCTGCAGCGGTTCCGCACCGTTTATACAATAGGTAACATCACAGCGCTTATCCCCTAATACTTCATGTGCCAGCTGTTTAGCTTTTGCTAAATTATGCTCCAAGGGAAATTCCTTATAACCGGGGCTAGTGTAATTCAATACATTCATTGTCGGCTCTGCATAACCCATATATAATGCGTCGACAAGATTTTTGCGGTCAATAGCCAGGCTTACGGCCTGACGCATGCGCACATCGTTAAAAGGAAAACGACTGTTATTTAAAGCAAGATAGCGTATCATTGTTGATTTATTGCTTGCCACAGCAAAGCGCTTATCTTGCTTGATTTCGTCAGCTAAAAAAGGCGGTATTGCATTTAAATCCAATACTCCGTCAATTTCACCGGATTTAAGTGCTGCATAGCGTGTATCTGTATTAGGAATATTGCGCACGACAAAATCTTTTATCTTGCCTTTTTCACCCCAATAATTATCATTGCGCCTTAAAACGACATACTTATTCATGACGTTCTCGATAATTTTATACGGACCTGTACCTATAGCTATGTCCTGAAAATCACCGTTGGCATCAAAGCATTCAGGGGCAAACATCGGACTGCCGAAATCTGTCATTTTATATAATTGATTAATATTCGGTTCTTTAAATACCAATCTGACAGTATATTCATCTACTCTTTCGTAGCTGATTAAGGACGGATAATATAAGGCTAATGATAAGCTGTAAAAATTAGAACGCTTCAAGCCCTTTTTCATTCTGTCGAAATTAGCAATTACAGAATCAGCATTAAACTTTGTCCCGTTTTGGAAATATACATTTTTTCTTAAACGAAATATCCAGACCTTGCCATCTTCCTGCATCTCCCAACTTTCAGCCAGACACGGGGCAGGTAAGCCTGCTTCATCTCTTGTTATCAACGGCTCCCATACGCCGAGTATTTTACTGCAATAATAGGCATCCTTATTACCGGGAGCAAGATGCCTATAGGCAGCCAAGGTAACAATATTTTTGTTTTTATTATCTATGTGATTTTGTGATTCTTCCTGCTTGGCACAGCCGACACACACTAAAAGCATCAGTAGCAGAAAAAAGCTCAATATTTTTCTCATATTCGCATACCATTATACATCTTATTTATATAGAATAAAAGAGGGCAGAAAAACCGCCCTCTTTAAATTTTATTTTATTACAGACTAAATTCAGCAGACAAGAAGAAGGTTCTCGGAGTAGACAGGTAAACCTGATCACCGCGAGCAACAGTCCAATAATCCTTATCAAACAAATTGTAGCACATTGCACTGAATTTTACAGGAACGCTGTTCAGCTTAGTATTATAGGTTACACCTAAATCATAAACCATGTAAGCCGGTGCTTCCAGATGCTTGCTGTCTTTGGTAACAGTGCTGGAATTATAGTTTACAGTGTAGAACGGAGTGGTGCCGGTATAGGTTGCACGGCCGATTACGCTAAAGCTATCGTCTGCTTTATATTCCAAAGCTGCAGATGCACTCCATGCGCCCTGACCGGATTCGCGTACACCGTTTTTGTACTCATTTCCTTTACCCATGTTCTTATATTTAGCATCCAGATAAGCAAGACCAACCATACCATACCATTTATCTGCTAATTTACCATTAACACTTAATTCCAAACCTTTGTGGTTAACTTTACCATCTTGTACAAGGAAAGGTTTAGCATAACCTGCTACATCCTTGCTCACATTATTGGCCTGGTCAATATCAAAGTATGCCAAGGTATACATAGCACCTTTATTCTGATATTTTACGCCAACCTCATTTTGTTTAACCTTAGTCGGCGGTAATACTTCACCGGAATTCTGGTAGCTAGTACCGGCACTTGCGCCAATATCAAAGTTTTCTGCATGGTTGCCATAGAACATTACATGCTCATCAGGTGCATAGCTCAAGGAATAAGTCGGGCAGGTTGCATCGGACTTAATTTCTTTACCCCAGGATTTGCTGCTTGCATTCCATGATTTTGCCGTAGCAGCATGTTTGTGAATGCCAATCATAGCATCCCATTTGCCGAAGCTGATGCTATCCAGCAAGGAAACGCCCCAGATAGAAGTTTTGTTATTAGGTCTTGTAGTATAACCAATATATCTTGCATCAACATCCTGGAAGGAAGTTCCTGTAAAAATATTAGAGCCGCCAACCAAAGTGGTGCCGGGTACAGTTGTAGAACCATTACGGTTTCTCCACGCCTTATCAGCAGACAACATTACCTCATGTTTCAGCGCACCGGTTTCGAATTTATTCTTAGTGCCTAATTGAGCATAGTAAGAGCGTTGCGGAGTTGCACTGTTAGTCTGCAGGAAATCATAATTACCTGCATCATCTTTAATCCAATAGGAGCTCATATTAGGAGATACATTTTGATTCAGCTTTTGTCTGCTGTAGCCAAAGTTAGCAAACAAAGTCCAATTATCATTCATGTATTGCTCATGATTCAAGGTTGCAAACCAGCCATAGCCTGCTTTCCATGTACCTGCAGCAGCATAGTTTTTACCTCCGTCCGGAGCACTCGGAAGATGAGTTACACCGGGAATAGTTTGTTTAATGCTGTTACCGTTAGCATCCTTTACAGTTGCTGTTCCGGGATTTGCCAATTTAAACCAGCGAATACCGTTGTAAATGTCCAGATCTCTATAGTTAGCAAAGAAATTAGTGCTGCTGTGTTTATCTTTATGGTCAACATTCACAGCAATGCCTTTAGCTTTCATATCTGCATCATTAACGGCTGTTTCACCATTCAGCAGCTCTGTATTCAGGCGCACGCCCCATTCACGTTTTTGGCCGAGACGTTGGCTGATATCCAGGTATTCACCAAAGGAGCCTTTACCTGAGAAGGTTTGTTTATATTTAACAAAATCAGTATCACTGGCACGTTTTGTTCTTGCATTGATAATACCACCGGCAGTATTAGATTCATATTGAACACCGCTGGCACCTAACATAGAGTTAGGACCGGAAACTACATCAATACCTTCCATAGCAAACATCGGAAGATTGAACTGAGTCATAACACCGTGTACACCATTAACATACATAGCAGTGCCATTGGTACGGAAACCACGAACAGAAAAGTCACCATGCAGAACACTGCCTGACGCTCTCACAGACGGAATGCCAACCAAAGCCTTATCCAAAGGCTCATTAGGTCCGAGGAATAAATCCAGAGTCTTTTGCGCTACATTGGTTACGCTAAAAGGAGTTTTCATAACATCCTTTTCACCTAGCAGGCCGACAGAACCTTTAGCGTTGACCATTTCACCAGGCATTTGGTTGCGAGAACCTTCAACAACAACCTCATCCAGATTGCCATGAGCAACATCTTCTGCACTTGCGCTCATAACGAAACCTACGCTGGCAATAGCGCACAGCACTGACATAACCAGTGCTTTTTTGTTTTTCAACATACTCATCCACCTCATTAAAAATTTATTTTTTAACCATTGCCGCCGAGCTGTCCGAGTTTCGCGTGCGGCTCCGGTTAAAAGCATGTTTTATTGAGGGCGTTCCGTTTTCCGGCAAGAAAAAACGCCCTTCTGCACAATGACAGAAAAGCGCACTTGTACTTTACCATTCTCCTGTCACTCGCAGCATACTTTGGTTTAACTGTTTCAGGCAATTCTTCTGGCTCAGTTTCCTCACAATCCTTGCCTTCCCGGTTTCCCAGTGACATCCTTTAGGCTTGCTCCACTTTACAGCTGCGTGACAGCGCAGGCTTCGCACCTGCTTACTTATTAAGTCTTTCGACACCTGATATATTAATCTGTTCAATTATTCAATGATAGGTTACAATATCATTTTTTCACGCAGAATTATAGCATAAGCGCCTGTTTTCGTCAAGTTTTCAGCAACATAATAAGCTTTAATAAAAACATACCGTACCCCATGCCATGCTGTTATATCAAACGCAGAACTTCTTGAGGTAAACGCAGAATCCGAGAAATCTAAAGTCTGACTTTACTTTACTCGGATTTTTGTGTATGTCAAACGATAGTCAGAGATAGTAAAGAAACACTGAAGAAATTTAATTGCTTCCTGACTTCCTCGCTTCTTTGCTGCAATTATTCTTCCGCCAATTACACCTTGCTTAAATCTACACCGTAGATTTAAGGTTTTTAATTTCACGAACTAATCTTATATGCTTACAACCATCCGCTATGCTAATGGCTGTTTGCACATTATAGACAGCCTTAATATTATCTTCAGTTAAAACATCTTCTGCTTTACCATAAGCAAAAACACTACCACCTTTTAGCATCAGCAGTTTATCGCAAAACATGCTAGCCAAATTTAAATCATGTATTGTCATAAGAACAGCTAGGTTTTGTTTCTTTCCCATTTCTTTTATTATCTCAAGAATAAATAGCTGGTTATATAAATCAAGACTACTTGTAGGTTCATCCAAAATAATTATTTGTGGATTCTGCGCCATAGCCCTTGCTATCAAAACTCTCTGCCGCTCGCCACCGCTTAACTCATTTACTTTTCTGAACGCATAATTCTCTAAATCAAATTGTTGCAGGACATCAAGTACAATTTGTTTATCATGCTGCGAAAAAGAAAATCCTGCATATGGTATGCGCCCTTGCATTACAAGATCTATAACAGTTACAGGTGAAAGATTATTGGCGTATTGAGGAACATAAGCAATAATTTTAGCAATTTCATTTTGTTTAAGTCGCGTTATATCTTCTTTGCCAAAACAAATATCGCCAGCAAGCGGGGTTAAAATATTGTTGATGCATTTTAGCAATGTTGTCTTACCAGTGCCGTTAGTTCCTAAAATACCTAAAATTTCACCTTGCTCTACAGTAAAGGAAATATTCTTTAAAATAATTTTTTCTTGGCTATAGGAAAAATTTAATTTATCAATCTTTAACTCCATAATGCACCTACTCTAAACTCCGTCGTTTCATTAATATCAAATGGATAAATAACGGTACACCTAAAAATGATATTACGATACCAACAGGTATATTCACCGGATACAAAATAAATTTTCCTATCATATCAGAAAAAAGCAATAAAACCCCACCAAGAACTGAAGCAAATGGCAGATAATACAAATGGTTATCGCCAATCAAAACTCTTGCTATATGCGGTGCAATCAATCCAACAAAACCAATTACACCAGTAAAGCTGATTATTGTAGCGGTAAGTAATATAGCCGTCATTCCACATATCACTCTTGCTTTATTAATGTTTATGCCTAAGCTTTTGGCCATTTCATCACTATTAGTTGCCATAACATTCAGCTTAAGACTATGTAACATTAATACTATCAATCCTATACTAATAACGCAAAATGTAATCAGAACGCTATCCCATGTTGCCCTATTAAAAGAGCCAAACGTCCATTGCACAACGGCTTCTAACTTATGCTCCTTGGCAAAGAATTCTATTGTGGCTGTCATTGCACTAAAGAGATAATTAAGTGATATCCCAACAAGCACGATGGAACTGGGATTTAAACCAATGTAACGCGATATTCCGTAAACTATACAGCCACAAATACACGAAGCTATAAAAGCACAACTAATCATTCCCACTTCGCTTTGGAAGAATAAACCAACACCAAATACTATGCTCATCGACGCACCAAATGCAGCCGCTGAGGAGATTCCTAATGTAAATGGACTTACGAGATAATTTCTCGTTAACGATTGCATTACTGCGCCAGATACAGCCAAGCCAATACCTGCTAACATCGCTAAAGCAATACGTGGCAATCTCAAAAGCATAATCACCTTATTGCTTGCTGCATCAGCACCATTATCCAGTGTTCCGCTAAAAGCTTTACTTATAGCAACAAACGTCTGCATTGCACTGATATTTTTCATTCCTAATGTTGTAAAAACATAGGCGGATATAAGCATAAAGATTATTGCTGATATAATCATCAATAATTTCTTCTTGTTTGTATTCTCATATTCCTTTTCTAAATCTCTCATATCACTCATCCAATTTAAAGGCAGGATAAGTATGTCCCGCAATATAATCCAAATGCTGATATTTAGTCAGCCAATCCTTAAAAACATTTTCCGGATGCAAATCAGGTAAATATTCAGGATACAAAAACTTTGCAATATACATGGTGCCAACTAACTTAGAAGCACCACCATGCACATAATGCGATAAGAGTAAGATTTTTTTATTCTTTACTGCATCAATTTGATCCCAACCAGGACGAGAGGCAATTTCCTCATAAATCTGTTTATGCTCAGTTTCTTTAGGAGGTACATAAGAAGAATAAACATTAGCATCTGATACCTTAACTATATACTGCGGATTTTTCTCAACAACAGCTTCTATATCTACAGTATTAGTTTTAGCTCCACTAAACACATTATCAGCATGCGCAAGATTTACCATCTCATAAAAATAATCTCCCGGTACAGTAGTTCTTCCTGCTGTTCTATATTCAAAATAAACGCTTCGTTTAGGTACATTTTGTAGTTGTTTATTTATATAAGCTAGCTTAGACAAAAAATAATCAGCAAACTCTTTAGCATTTTTTTCTTTGCCAAAAATCTGTCCCAAAAGCTTGACATTTTCTGCAAATTTATCTGTATAATAAGCGTCAACGTTAATAACCTCTATGCCAAACGGTTTGAGCTTTTTTTCTGCATCCTGCCAGTTATAATTGCTCGTCATAATAACTGCTTCTGGTTTTAACTCAATAATTTTTTCATAATTAAGGTCACTACCCTTACTTTGACCGATTAGCATATCCTTAGTAAAACGATGCTTAAACCCTTCCTGATCCTGGTAAATATAGTAATCTACACCAACTACCTGATCCATAGCACCAATTGCATTAATAAGCTCTGCATTATAAGCATTCATGATAACTGCTCTGCTTACAGGTTTTTTGAGGCTAATTTTTCTGCCAACACTATCAGTAACTGTAAAACTTTCTTTGGTAGAATCTATTGTGGAAGTCTTATCACTTTTACCACAACCAATTATAATACAAGCGCAAATTATTACTAAACTTAATAATAACAAGGGAAATTTTCTAAGCATATATTCCTCCATCTATGGAAATATGGCTGCCACTAAACAGCAGCAGCCATATCCAAAAAGTTTAATTTGATGACTTAAATATCAAATTGAGCGGACAAGAACAGTGTTCTCGGATTACCAAGGATACCATAATTATAGGTAGGACGAGCCAGCCAATAATCTTTGTTGAAAGCATTAAACAAAGTTGCACTAAAGGTAACCGGAGTGCTATTTACTTTTGTCTTATAGGTTGCACCAAAGTCAAATGTAGTAAAGCTCGGAACAGTAAGTTCTTTGTTAGCGTTAGTATACAACGGCGCAGAACCAGTGTAAATCATACGAGCCCAAATCGACATATCATCCTGCGGAGCATAAGCAATATTAGCAACACCACTAAATTTAGCAGTACCTTTAATTTGTTTGCCATTAAGGTAATTATCATTAGTTTTGCTATATTCACTATCCAGATACATCAAACCACCCATTGCAGACCATTTATCAGCAAATTTACCACTATAAGACAATTCAATGCCACGGAAAGTATTTTCGCCATTTAATGTAAGATAAGTTTCACTACCAACTGTAGATTCCATTTTAGAAGCTTGCTTCATATCAAAGCAGGACAAAGAAGCAACAGAACTGCCATTTGTATATTTCACACCAACTTCATTAGATTTCGTTTTAGCAGGATCAAGAATGGTACCTTGGTTAGCATAATTACCTACAACAGTTCCTTGTTGGAAACTTTCTGTATGGTTAGCAAAAATTGCGAAGTTATTGTCAGGACGATAAACTACGCCATATAACGGAGATGTAGCGCTTGATTGAGTATTTTTGCCAGCAGCAGTAGTATCGCTGGCAGTGTGTCTATGCAAGCCTAAGGTTACAGAAGCCTTGCCAATTTCTGATGTATTAACAGCGGTCCAGCCATAATATTGCTGAGTGCTGCCGGGTAATGCTTTTCCTTTATTAGTACTGATAAAATCGAAGGTACTACCAGTATACAAATTACCAGTTACGGTACCGCGAGGCTCATTGGTAGAACCCCATTGACCTCTATACCAGTTTTTATCCCAAGATAAAGCAAATTCATTCTTTACATCACCAACAGTCCAGTTTTGTTTTACGCCTAATTGGAAATAACCATTTTTTACACAATAAGGCTCATTCTGAATTTTACTGGTGTAATTACCTGCATTATCGATAACATTAAAACGAGAAGATGCTGTAACAAGATAATCATAACCGTTATTATAGCCATAACCACCATTTAAGAACACCTTTGTATCTTCGCCTAATTTCTGCTCATGATTCAAAGTAAAGAAAGTTGTTTCCATACCTAAATTAGAGCCTTTGAATGCATAGTTATTAGATGCTTTCGGTGCACTAGGTAATTTAGTAATAGCGCCGTTGCTAAAATCAAAATAACGCAGGGAGTTTTCAACCTTTGTGTCACGATAGCCTAAAAGCAAGTTGGTATCTGATACTTTAGTATGTGCATCAAAGTTGATAGCAAAAGTTTTTTGCTTTACATTTTCATCATCAATAGCAGTTTCACCATCAACATGGGAAGCATTGATACGTACGCCAAATTGCTTGTCATTACCAAAACGACGGGATACATCTAAATAATTACCCCAAGAGCTTGCACCTGCAAAGGTGGTTGTATAACGAGTAATATCTTGTTCACCAGCACGTTTAGATTTTAAGTTAATGCTACCGCCCGCAGATTCCTTTGCAGCAGTACCGTAAACACCAACAGAAGCACCAGAAATAACTTCTACTCCTTCAAACATATTCATTGGCAAATTATTTTGGGAAAATAAACCAGGAATACCATTTACACGCATTTGATAAGCGTTAGCAGCCTGTCCACGAATAGAAAAATCGTTATAAATAGTACTGCTACTTGTTCTTATAGAAGGAACGTTTACTAATATTGAAGTAGACGCTTGGCTAGGATCTGCACCAAAGCGTTCAACAGCTTCTTCAGTAACGTTAACTTGTTGGAACGGTACATCCATAACATCCTTATCGCCGATAATACCAACACTACCAGTTTTACTTACCATCCCCCCCGGAAGAACATCTGCTCTCCCTTCAACAACAACCTCATCCAGATTGCCATGCATAGTTTGCTCTGCAGCACTTGCGCTCATTACAAAGCCTACGCTGGCAACAGCGCACAGCACTGACATAACCAGCGCTTTTTTGTTTTTCATCATACTCATATACCTCATAAAAAATTTATTTTTTAACCATTGCCACCGAGCTGTCCGAGTTTCGCGTGCGACTCCGGCTAAAAGCATATTTTATCAAGGGCGTTGCATATTCCGGCAAGAAAAAACGCCCTTCTGCACCATGACAGAAGGACGCACTTGTCCTTTACCATTCTCCTGTCACTCGCAGCATACTTTGGTCTTTACTTTCTCAGGCAATTCTTCTGGCTCAGTTTCCTCGCAAGCCT